>Ga0210405_10005341_pt1 | contig 11776 bp, 7 predicted proteins | sample IncBWH11MmetaG_FD_155492 | JGI IMG/M metagenome (GOLD analysis project Ga0210405, IMG submission 155492) | Forest soil microbial communities from Barre Woods Harvard Forest LTER site, Petersham, Massachusetts, United States - Inc-BW-H-11-M | ecosystem: Environmental > Terrestrial > Soil >... | reverse complement strand
ATTCCAGCCAACTTGCTCTCGCTGGGCGCACTGGATTTCGGGATGGTTGTCGACGGCGCCGTCGTAATGGTGGAGAACATCGTTCGGCACATGACACACGGCGAACAAAGCTACAAGACACCGGTGGACCGTATCCGCGAGGCGGCACACGAGGTCCAACGTCCTGTATTCTTTGCAATCGCAATCATCATCACCGCTTATCTGCCGATTTTCACGCTGCAACGCGTCGAGGGACGCCTGTTCCATCCGATGGCCTGGACGGTAGCGTTTGCGCTGCTCGGCGCTCTCCTATTCTCGATGCTCATCGCGCCGGTTCTCGCCAGCGTATTTTTCAGCAAGGGGGTGAGCGAAGGGCGCAACCGGGTCATGGAATTCCTGAAGAGGCACTATCGCAGCGCCGCGAAATGGGCGATTGAGCATCGGCTGGTGACGGTGGGATTCGCCGGACTCAGTCTGGCTGCCACGATTCTTCTGGCGTTGGGCGGCTTCATCGGTTCTGAGTTTCTGCCACACCTGGATGAAGGGGCGATGTGGGTGCGAGGCACGCTCGCGCCGAGTACTGGACCCAGCGAAGGTACTCGGCTCGCGAACCAAGCGCGCGTTGTGCTTTGTTCCTTTCCCGAAGTTCCTCAATGCACGAGCCAGGTGGGCCGCCCGGATGACGGAACGGATACGACAGGTTTCTTCAATACCGAGTACTTCGTGGACTTGAAGCCGAAAGAACAGTGGCGTCCGGTGTTCCACGAAGACAAGGAACGATTGATCTCGGCAATGCAACGCGAACTCGACAAAATACCCGGGGTGCTCTGGAATTTTTCGCAGCCGATCTCGGACAACATGGAAGAAGCGGTTAGCGGAGTGAAGGGCGAGCTGGCAGTGAAAATTTACGGCGAGGATCTAAAGCTTTTGGAAGAGAAGGCGGATCAGATCGTCGAAATCATGCGCAAGATCAATGGCGTCGAGGATCTCGGTGTGCTTCGGGTTCTGGGGCAACCGAACCTGGATGTCCAAGTGGACCGTGTGCAGGCAGCCCGCCACCAAATCAACGTTGCGGACGTGCAAGATGCTATCCAGACGGCGGTCGGGGGAACTTCCCTGACTCAGGTGCTGCAGGGTGAGCAGCGCTACGATCTGGTGCTGCGGTATCTTCCGCAGTACCGGGACACGAAGGAGGCCATCGGAAATATCCGATTGCTATCTCCTTCCGGCGAACGCGTTTCGCTCGCGCAGCTTTGCAAGATCGAAGTAAAGGATGGCGGCTCCGAAGTCTACCGCGAAGAGAACCAGCGGTACATTGCCATCAAATACAGCGTGCGTGGTCGGGACCTTGGTGGAGCGGTAGAAGAAGCGATTAGCAGCGTCAGAGCGCAAGTCCAACTACCGCGCGGATATCACATCGATTGGGCTGGCGAGTATGAAAGCCAAAAACGGGCGGAAGCGCGGCTGCTCGTGATCGTGCCTCTAACCGTGCTGATCATTTTCGGAATTCTGTACGCAATGTTTCGTTCGTTCAAATGGGCACTGCTGCTGCTTGCGAACGTGGCGATGGCGCCTATTGGCGGATTGCTGGCGCTCTTGACTACCGGGACGCACTTCAGCGTGTCTTCGGGCGTGGGTTTCCTGGCGCTCTTCGGAGTTTCGGTGCAAACCGGAGTCATCATGCTGGAATACATCAACCAGCTGCGCGCACGCGGGCATACGATTGAAGACGCAGCAATCGATGGAGCTGTTCTGCGGCTTCGGCCTATCATGATGACGATGCTTGTGGCGACTCTCGGCTTGTTGCCGGCGGCGCTTTCGCGTGGGATCGGATCGGATTCACAGCGGCCCTTTGCCATCGTCATTGTGGGAGGGCTAGTTGGGGCGATGCTGCTCAGTATCTTTCTTCTGCCAACCTTATACGTTTGGTTTGCAGGTGACCGGGATAAACTCCCCGACCCGGAGCCGGGCTTTGAGGAGAGTCTATGAAGAAGGAGGAAGTTCGCGGGAGGATGGAAGAAATTGGGGTAGTTCCCGCTGTCCGTTTCCGCTCCGCTGAGGACGCCCGGTTTGCAACAGAGGCCGTCTCTCATGGCGGAATACCCATCGTGGAAATCACCATGACCGTCCCCGGAGCCATTCAGCTGATTGCCGATTTGGCTCGGAACAGTCCGGACGTGATTGTGGGCGCGGGCACGATTTTCGACAAGGAAACGGCGAGCCGCTGTCTGGATGCTGGAGCGAGATTTTTGACAAGTCCGGGGCTGGATCTGCCGCTTGTGGAATTTGCTCTGAGCAAGGACGTTGTGGTGCTGGCCGGCGCGTTGACGCCGACGGAAGTGACGACGGCGTGGAAGGCGGGAGCGGATTTCGTCAAGATTTTTCCCTGCTCGCAGGTCGGCGGCGACAGATACATTAAGGCCTTGAAGGGACCGTTTCGACATGTCCCTTTGATTGCCGCAGGAGGCGTCAATCAGATGACGGCGGCCAGCTTCATTCTCGCCGGGGCCTCAGCCATCGGCGTGGGGGGCGAGTTGGTGCCTGAAGAGGCTATCCAACATCGGCAGGAGGAACGGATTCATGAGTTGGCGCGGAGGTTTGTGGGTTTTGTGAGCAAAGCGCGGGCGCAGATGGCGAAAGGGAACGAAGTTCGCAGAAGCCGCTAGACCGGCGCGATTTTGGTTCCTCTCCGTTTTGAAGATGTCTGCGTTATTCTGGCTGCATGGCCGATAGGACTGAGGACAGAGTGACCCTGGAGAGCGCAGGCCTTTGCGCGAACTGTGCCCACGCGCGAAGTGTCGAATCCAACCGCGGGTCTATCTTTTTGTTGTGCGAACTATCGCGGAGCGATTCCCGATTCGCCAAATACCCGCGGCTGCCTGTGCTTTCCTGCCCTGGATTTGAGAGGAATACGAAGCAAGCGGACTGCCCTTAGAATACTCTTTCTATTTTTACCACTGTGATTAATTAACTGTCGGGTTCATCTATCCAACGAGGTCATCCCATGGCTTCTCGCCCGCTGGCATCGATGCCTCCTCCCTCAACGGAAGTTGGTGAAATCTGGATCGACCACGGGTTTGTCGGGAACATTCCGGCCACGCTGAAGCTCAGCGCCGGGACGCACCTTGTGGTCATAAAGTCCCGGAAACGCCCCGATAGGATTCGCTCCGTCACCGTGATGAAGGACAGTCAGGTTTCGCTGAAGCCAGATCTCGAACCGCCATCTTGAATTTCGAGAGGATCTGAAATTCGATAAAAGAGTAACGGCAGAGCGTCCTTTGGGACGCCCTGCCGGAATGAGCGAGATGATTCTTTATTGTTGAGGCTGCTGCGGATCTTGCGGATTCGGCGTGTTCACCGGCGACTTGGTGGAGACCGGTGTCACGCTCGCGGAACCGACAGCGGCCAATTCGGACGGTTTGTATTTTGGAGCGCTGATGTAACCGTGAACGCCGTTTTTGTCGACCTTGTTCACGACGATCTGCACGGGCTGCGATTCGTTTTCGGTGTGAATCCAGATGGGCTCGTACAGGTTTACTTTTTTCTTTTGCAGCTCATTGTCGTCTACGACCATGGCAAGGTCGTAGCTCTTGTGCTTGGTATCCGTTTTGCGAAGCGAAACCGAGAGGGGCCCGACGCGCTGGAACTGTTTTGACTTGGAGAGGTCAAATTCAAAGTAACTACGTTCTCCACGCTTCGCCAGCGCTACCAGTTCCTCATGCGTTTTTGCGATGGAACCATTGAGGTCGTCGCGAGTGGAATTGATGTTTCCTTCGAGCTCGGAGCGGTCTTTCACGACCTCTTCTTGCGTCTCTTTCAATTGTTTCTGTTGCTCGGCCAACTGAGCCTGGAGCTGAGCGTATTTTTTGTCGACAGCGGGGGCGCGACGCTTGGCAGTGGTTCGCTTCGCTGGCGCGGCTTTGGCGGAATGGGCTGGCGTGGATGCGGCGTCAGGAGTCTTCTCGGAGCTTTCCGCGGAGGGCTCCGAGGTAGGCGCGGCAGAAGGTGATGTTGATGGCGCCGGAGTTTGCGCCGAGGTTTGTGCTGAGGTCTGTGCTACGGTCATTTCGTTTAGCTTTGTGGTCAAAGCGCTGAGCTGCCCTTGCATCTGACTCACTGTCGCATTGGCGGTTGAGGCTTGCGCGGTAAGCTGGCTGACCATCGATTGCTGGTGATAGCCGTAGCCGAAGGCCACTACTGCAATTACAAGTAGCACGACTGCCGCCACGACCAGCCAGCGGTTGGACCCGGCCAGGATCGCTGCCCAGCCGTTCTCACTGTGGTTCGATTCCCGATACTCCTCCATAATTGCCCTCCTCGCTCTGTTGCGACTTCTAGTTTGCACCCTTGCGAATCTTGAGGCCAGTCAGCGCCCGACTGCTGCTGCTCGCTAGCGCGAACAATCTCTGTCTCCGCGCCAGGAGACAAACGTCCTCGTGGTTGGATGAGCACGCGGATGGCCGAGTGTACGGAATTTCGGAATGCGCTAAGGGGCCTATTTTCATGAGGCAAGACAGCAATCCGTGACGCGCCTATTTTTGGAGGGGTACTAGAACTAGAAAATTCTCCCTCGACGGATGGAGGAATGATCCGGACAACATCATTCTTAAGCGATGACTGATCTCACGACTTTCAGAGATCGGCCGCAAGACGTGAGCCAAGTCATAATTGGCAGGCAATGCTGGTGCGGACCGTTCCGAGACGGATAGGCAGGGGAGTAAGGAGGTTCGCCTACAGACGAAGAAGTGAGATTGCCGCGAAGCAAGGGCGTGTGCTAGCATCCGCCGGGTTGGGGAACGGACCAGGGGTAGATGCAAGTCCGGCGCTTTACCCTGCAGAACGCCGGCATCGGGGCCACGCTCTCCTTCAAACTTCTGAATCGCACACCCAGGCGCAGGCCCGCGCCTGAATTCTTCGGGACGGACCTCGTCTGTTGGCGCCGGCATCGCCGGGGCCACGCAAAGGGAGGTCTATATGAAGAGCTATCTCACCAAGGACATACGCAATGTTGGCATTGTCGGCCACGGCGGCACCGGGAAGACGCAACTGGTGTCGTCGTTGCTCTTCACCGCGGGGATGACGCCGCGCTGGGGAAAAATTGCGGAAGGCAACACCACGACGGACTGGGACGAAGAAGAAATCGCAAGGAAAATCTCGATTCAGACTGGACTGGCTTACGCGGAATGGCCTTCATCCGGCGGCCACCCGGGCGGCTCTGAAAAGGTAAAAATTAATTTCATCGATCTTCCTGGCTATTCAACGTTCATCACAGAGACCAAAGCGTCGCTGATTGCGGCGGACGCGGCGCTGATCGCCGTGGATGCGCACGTCGGCGCACAAGTGACCACAGAAAAGGTTTGGGATTATTGCACCGAGTACGATATTCCCCGTGCGTTTGTGCTGACCTGGATGGACCGGGAGCTGGCTAGCTTTGAACGTTCGATGGAATCGCTGGAACAAGTGTTTGGCCGCAATGTCGTAGCCCTGCAACTTCCCATCGGTTCGGAAAAAGGCTTCCGCGGCGTGATCGATCTCGTGGCGATGAAGGCGCACCTCTACAAGCCCGATGGAGATGGGAAACCGACCATAGAAGAAATTCCTGCCGCGCTTGCCGATGAAGCGAAGGAGGCGCATGAAAAGCTTGTGGAAATGGTGGCGGAAGGCGACGACGAATTGATGGAGGAATTTTTCAGGGAAGGCACCATCCCGATAGCGGATCTGATTCCGGGTGTGAGGAAGGCTATCGTGGCCGAAAAAATCTTTCCTGTGCTGATGGCTTCCGGGCTTCGCAACGTCGGAACCGCGAGCCTGCTGACATTTTTGGCTGACGCATTTCCCCATCCCGATGAGCACGCTCAAGTGGGCTTTACGGAGCCCAACAGCAAAGGCGAGCGTGTCGAGCGCAAGTATGATGACGGCCAGCCGCTCTCACTGTTTGTTTTCAAAACGCTCGCCGATCCCTTCGCGGGGCGCATCAACTATTTCAAAGTGAAAAGCGGCGTCCTGAAAAATGATGCCACTTTGACCAATTACAACCGGGGCACGCTGGAACGCTTCCAGCACACGCAAGTTGTGCAGGGCAAACAGCTCACGGAAATCGCGGAACTACACGCAGGTGACATCGGCGCGATCGCCAAACTAAAAGAGACAACGACGGGCGAGACGCTGGGTGACAAAGCCGCGCCCATCTACTACAAGCCCGCGCAACTGCCGGAGCCTTCCATTACTTTTGCGATCGAGCCAAAGACGCGCGCCGACGAGGACAAGATAGGCATTTCTATCCACAAGATCATCGAGGAAGATCCGGCGCTGCACTTCATGCGCGACCCGCAGACAAAGGAATTTCTGCTCGCCGGGTCGGGGCAACAGCATATCGAGGTGGTCGTCGCAAAGCTGCACAAACGCTATCACGTGGATCTCACGCTGAAACCGCCCAAAGTGGCGTACCGCGAAACCATCCGGGGCAAAGCCGATGCCGAGGGCAAGCACAAGAAACAGTCAGGAGGGCACGGACAATTCGGCGTGTGCCGCATCAAGATGGAGCCGATAGAACGCGGCAAGGGCGTTGAGTTCGTCGATGATGTCTTTGGCGGCGCGATTCCGAGGAACTGGATTCCTTCGGTGGAGAAAGGGATTCGCGACGCGGCTGCGCGCGGCTATCTTGCCGGCTTTCCCGTGGTCGATTTCCGTGCCGTGCTCTACGACGGCAAGTACCACGACGTGGACTCGTCGGACATGGCGTTTAAGATCGCCGGCTCACTGGCGTTTAAGGAAGCCATGAAGATGGCCAAACCCGCTCTGCTTGAGCCGGTGATGCACGTCGAGGTTTATGCGCCGGATCAATACTCCGGTGACCTGATGGGCGATCTCAGCTCGCGGCGCGGCCGCATCGCAGGAAGCGAAGCGCGCGGGCACAACGTGATCATCAAGGCGCAGGTGCCATTTTCGGAGATGCTGAGTTACGCGAACGATCTCATTTCAAAAACGCAGGGACGCGCGACGTATTCCATGGAGTTTTCCCACTACGATTACCTGCCGAACGAGCTAGCGCAAAAGGTAATCGACGCGCATAAACCCGCTCACGGCGAGGCTGACGAAGAAGAAGGATAGATCTTCTCGGATTCCGCTTTGGGGCACAGATTGGCCTCATTTTTCCGGGCCGCGCCAAATTGGTGCTTGCCGGAACAAAACACGCAGCCAAACTGGTGCTCTTATGAAAAACAAACCAGCTCGCAAGCACAGCCCGCCAAAATATGGCCCTCAAACACTGGCCATACACGGGGGCGAACCGCCCCGTCACGGGGTGGGCGCGCCCGTTGGCACTCCCATCTGCCGTACCTCGACATTCACCCTTTCGTCGACGGCGGAGATGAAGCTGTGGGCCGCGGGCAAGAGCAAGGCATACATCTACACGCGCTATGGCAACCCGACGTTGAGCGTGGCGGAAGGGAAAATCGCGGCCCTCGAAGGCGGAGAAGCTGCAGTCGTCACAGCCTCAGGCATGGCGGCGATATCATCGGCTTTGCTTGGCGTCCTGAAGTGCGGAGATGAACTGATCTCCACGGCGCAGGTTTACGGCGGCAGCTACCGGTTAATGCGCGACGTTTTTCCGGATATGGGGATCAAGGTTCATCAGGTGGGCACAGACCTCGCTGGCCTGGAGGAGCTCGCCACACCGCGCACAAAGTGTCTATACGTGGAGACGCCGACGAATCCCACGCTGCGACTCGTCGACTTGCATAGAGCGGTTGCCTTCGCAAAAAAACACAAACTAATCTCCATCATCGACAATACGTTTGCCACTCCCGTACTGCAAAATCCGCTGGCCATGGGTTACGACATCGTCGTGCACAGCGCCACAAAAGCGCTTGCGGGCCACTCCGACGTGATTGCCGGCGTGGCCGTAGGCAACAAGCATTGGATGGAACGCCTTCGCCACATGGTCATTTATTTGGGCGCCTCGATGGATCCGGAAGCGGCTTATTTGCTAATTCGCGGGATTAGGACGCTGGGAGTACGCGTCGAGCGACAATGCAAAAACGCGATGGCCGTTGCCAAGTTCCTGGAGAAACACCTGAAGGTCGCGCGCGTGCACTATCCTGGCCTGGCGTCCCACCCGGATCACAAGCTCGCGAAAAAACAGATGCGTGGATTCGGCACCATGTTGGCGTTTGATTTAAAGGGCGGCCTGTCCGCCGCGCGACGCTTCTGCGACCGCGTGCGGCTATTTCTGTTGGCGGCGAGCCTCGGCGGCGTCGAATCACTCGTCATCCTTCCCATCTACAGCTCTCATTACAATATGAGTGCCGAAGAGTTGCAGCGAGCGAACGTAAGCCCTGGCACCGTCCGGGTTTCCGTCGGACTCGAGGAAGCAGAAGACCTGATCGCCGATTTGAAGCAAGCCCTGGCGTAACTCCAAAGTGGCACAGACTTCAGTCTGTGCATTCTTCAATAGCATCGAGCGATCCAGGTGACTGGCGGACTGTCGTATTGCGTCCGCGGTGCGGAGCTGAACACAGACCGAAGTCTGTGCCACCAAAAACAAAAACGGGCGGAACGCCGAAGCGCACCGCCCGTTCTGTATTTTTGCGAAGTGGATTTAGAGGGGTTGGACGTTCGAGGCCTGCAGACCCTTGGGGCCCTTGGTCACTTCGAATTCAACCGCTTGGCCATCATTCAACGACTTGTAGCCATCAGCCACGATCGCGGAGAAATGGACGAAAACGTCCTCACCGCTCTGGCGCTGGATGAACCCGAAGCCCTTGCTGGCGTTGAACCACTTCACAGTTCCTTGTTCTTTACTCACTGCTGTACTCTTTTCTGTCGGCTGGCTTGCAACCGAGCATTACTAAATTGAGCTATTTGGTGCCTCGAAATCCGAACCCCTCTTAAGAGTTACGGCCGTCCTCGAACGTAAAAAAAGGCCGCAAGTTTGACCTTGCGACCGCTTTACACATCCAAAGGCGATACAAGAGCAACAAACGCAAAGGCAGGATACCACGGTCCGTGCCCTTTGCCAAGGGAAATCTTTACGGTTTCCTTCCAGCTCGTTACGGAGGCCAGAGGCACGGATTAGTCCCGCAAAGTGGCTTCGGCTTCCCTGGTGTCGATTACTCAGGCTTGTCTTTGAGCTCCAGGGCAATTTTAAGAATATCCATGGAGAGAGCCGCCGAATCGACACCATCGATGTTGGCGAGCACAACGATCCCGGCGCGCCGTTCGGGCACGAGGATGATGGAAGTGCTGGTGCCTTGCTGCCCGCCGGTGTGCTCCACAAGCGCAAGGCCGTATTTCTTTTGAGTGCCCCAGCCAAGGGCATAACCATTCTGCGAGCCGTCGGCTGCTTTCTGCGCAGCCCACATTACCTCGCGCGTAGCCGGATTGAGGAGTTTGTTGGCCATAATGGCGATTTCAAATCGCGCCATGTCGTCCGCGGAGGAGATCAGCCCGCCACCGGGGATTTTATAGCTGGAGTCCAGGACGCCCGCGTTGAGCACGACTCCGGATTTGTCCTTGTGGTACCAGCGCGAGCGGTGGGGAACGACGGCGAAGAAATTGTCAGCCTGCGTCTCTCCCATGCCGGCAGGCTCGAAAACATTTTCCTTCACATAGTCTACGTATTTTTCGGAAGCGGCCCCTTCTAGGATGCAGCCAAGAACCGTGTACCCATACGTCGAGTAGTGGAATTTCGTTCCGGGTTTAGCGACCAACGCGTCGCCGGCGAAGATTTGCAGTGACTCTTCCATGTTTGCGAAATGCTTCGCGCTGTCCTCCGGAATGTCGTTTTTGCCATCCGGGTTGTAGTGCCGGATGCCGCCCAGATGCCCGAGCAGTTCGCGGGTGGTGATGGGCCATTCTTTTTTGGGGAACGCCGGGCAATACTTCTGCACTTCGGCGTCGAGATCCAGTTTTCCCCGCTCCGAAAGTTGCAGGATCGCCGTTGCTGTGATGGGCTTGGAAATCGAACCGAGCCGGAACAGCGTGGCAGCTGTCGCCGGAACAAAGTTTTCGAGATCGGCCATTCCGAAACCTTGCGACCAGACCAGCGCTCCGTCCTGCACGACGGCAATGGAAATTCCAGGCACGGTGTTTGCGGCCATGAAAGTCGATGCAACTTTTTCGACTTGGGCGCGCTTTTCACCGGAAAAGCTCTTGTTTTGTGCTCGCAACGGCGAGAAGTCACAGAAGAAGACCAAGAGTAAGAGGGCCATCGAGCGAGCGGTCTTGGCTGGTTTCGGAAAACGGGTGATGGGAATCGCTTTCACGTGAAACACCTCGCGTGAGAGTTTATCGCGGACCGGGCCTGCACAGATACAAACACGGCACGCCCCCTGGGTTCCGGCCGTGTATTGAGTACGTCACCCCTCCCCTGCCGGAAAGCGTTGACCTGACCTGTAACAGCTACTTAACATAAGGGGATGCGCCTGAAGCTCCAGACTGGGCTGTACGCAACGATTTTGGCCGCACTCACGTTCGCCGCAAGCGGCTGCGAGGATGCGGCGAAACATGGGGTGCAGGCGCACGTTCCGGCGCTCACCCGGGCCAATGCTGCGGCTGCTCAAGTGCCCGCCAACCTCGGAGAGCTTCCCCTGCGCAAGCTTTCGCCCGAGTGGCTGGCGGCGCTGGCGCCGCGAGTTCCTGGCCCGAAGGAATATTTGATCGCCCAAGTGGAAGCCAAATTTGCTTCGGGTGAACAGAACTACAAAGCGGGACATCTGGAAGCAGCGCGCCGCGACTTTGACGACGCCGTTGATTGGCTTCTCACCAGCGGCTACGACCCGAACAGCGATCCAAAGCTCAGCGAACTGTTCCATCGCGTCGTCGATACCGTTTACGGTTACGAATTGCAGGCCTTTCGCGCAGGAGACGGTTTTCAGGAAGCCCCGGCGGTGCCAGCCCCTATCGATGAAGTGGCGGAGATGACGTTTCCCGTCGATCCACGCCTGAAAGAGCGCGCCGAGCAAGCGGCCAAGAATATTTCGCACGACCTCCCGCTCACGGTGAACGACGAAGTACTTTCCTTCCTCAATTTTTTCCAGACGCCGCGAGGCCGCGCCATTGTCGAGACGGGGCTGCGGCGCTCCGGGCGTTACCGCGAAATGATTGCGCGCGTCCTGCATGAAGAAGGCGTCCCGCAAGACTTGATCTATCTGGCGCAAGCGGAAAGCGCGTTCCAGCCTTTGGCGCTTTCTCGGGCGGGCGCGCGGGGGATCTGGCAGTTCGTCGCTTACCGCGGCATGGAATACGGCTTGCGGCACACCTGGTGGATCGACGAGCGGCAGGATCCGGAAAAGGCCACGCGCGCGGCCGCGCAGCATTTGCGCGATCTGTACGGGCAATTCGGTGATTGGTATCTGGCCATGGCCGCGTACAACTGCGGCCCGGGAAATGTACAAAAGGGCATCGAGCGCACCGGCTACGCGGATTTCTGGGAGCTCTACAAACGCAACGTGCTTCCGCGCGAAACGAAAAACTACGTGCCTATCATCCTGGCGCTCACGCTCATTGCCAAGGACGCCGCGCACTACGGCATTCAGGCCGATCCGGAACAGCCCGTGCCTACGGACGTCGTGAAGGCGGGACGCGCCATCGATCTGCGGCTGGTGGCTGAAACCATTGACGTCGATGTCGATACGCTTCGCGGATTGAATCCCGCGCTGCTGCGCCTCGCGACTCCCGACGATCCTTCCTTCGAGCTGCATCTGCCCGTGGGCAGCGCAGAAAAATTTTCGGCGGAGATTGCGGATATTCCGGCGGACAAGTGGGTGAGCTGGCGGCGGCACCGCATCGAAGCAGG
>Ga0210405_10005340_pt1 | contig 11776 bp, 8 predicted proteins | sample IncBWH11MmetaG_FD_155492 | JGI IMG/M metagenome (GOLD analysis project Ga0210405, IMG submission 155492) | Forest soil microbial communities from Barre Woods Harvard Forest LTER site, Petersham, Massachusetts, United States - Inc-BW-H-11-M | ecosystem: Environmental > Terrestrial > Soil >... | reverse complement strand
TCGGGAGATTTTTGAGCATCGCAAAATCGTCGAAAAGACTCTTATTAGTTCCCACGGCGAGGCTGGAAAATATTTTGTCACGTTCCTCGATAACCACGATCAATCGGAACGATTCAACCACCCACTCACACCGCAGAATCAGGTGACCCTGGGTATTGCGATTCTGTTCTGTCTGCAAGGAATACCAGCAATCTACTACGGGACAGAACAAGGGTTGAGAGGGACCGTTGACGAGAATGGGAATCCCGACCTCGGAACCAACGAATCGGTGCGCGAAGCACTGTGGGGCAAACCCAACGGTCTTGATCGGAACCACTTCATGTTCCAACAGATCAAAACGCTGAGCATGCTGCGGGATCAGCAACCGGCGCTTCGCTTCGGTCGATTGTATTTCCGGGAAGTTTCCGGGAACGGCCTTGATTTTGGCCATTCATTCGGACAGGGCGAGTTGCTGGCATTCTCGCGGATTCTGAGCGACATCGAGGCCCTCGTGGTAGCGAATACCAACCTCCATCGGCGATTCGACGGGTTCGTTTTGCAGGATCTCGCCCTGAACCGCTGGCCGCGGCAAATGAAGATCGCTTACAGCAATATCGGTGTTGCGGGGTCTGGAACAGTTACAAAGATTTCTCAAGCACGGTTTTTCTCGAGAGCGCAGTTTGCCGGCACGGCTGATATCGCAGCACTTTTAGTCGGCCTCGCTCCGATGGAAGTTCAAGTCTTGGTGCCAGCGTGAACAGGTATTCCGAGAACATCTCCCTTCGAATCCCGTATCACATTAATTTCTGTTGTAAAATTACAAGGCGCCAAAAAATGGCGGGTTTTCACCAAACAGTGGGCAGCGTCTTAGCGCGATGCATTTAGACTCTTCTGAATATGAGCAGGCCGATACCGCGCCAGGCAGCGATTCCTCCTAGCCCCTTAGTGGATCGAAGACCGATTTTGCGCGCGATGTTGAATCCGAAGAGCGTCGCGGTCATTGGAGCAACGGAAAGCTTGCAAAGCGTCGGGCGCAAGCTAATGGAAAACCTGAAGTCGTTTGCCGGCGGCTTCTATCCAGTCAATCCGAAGCGGAGAAGGGTACTTGGTTTGAAGGCATTTCCCCGAATCGGCAAGGTACCGGCTCCAGTTGATCTAGCGGTGATTGCAACACCCGCGATCACTGTCCCAGACGTTGTCAGCGAATGCGCGGAGGCAGGTGTAAAAGGTGCAGTCATCATTTCGGCCGGGTTCAGGGAGCGCGGCGCCGTTGGCGTGCAGCTCGAAGAAGCCATCCTCGCGCGGTGCGGTGGCATGCGTTTGATTGGACCGAACTGTCTCGGCGTGATGATTCCCCGGCAGCGTTTGAACGCCACATTCGCCAAAACGATCGCGCTACCCGGCAATGTTGCATTTATCAGTCAAAGCAACGCACTCTGCACGTCGGTCTTGGACTGGAGCCTGCGCGAGAAAGTAGGATTTAGCGCGTTTTTATCGGTTGGATCGATGCTTGATGTCGGGTGGGGAGACTTGATCTTCTATCTGGCTGACGATCTCGATACCCGCAGCATCCTGATCTACATGGAATCGATCGGCGACGCGCGCGCATTCCTTTCCGCGGCGCGAGAAGTCGCACTCAGAAAACCGATCATCGTGATCAAGGTTGGACGTAGCGAAGCTGCAGCGCGTGCCATCGCGTCTCACACTGGTATACTCACCGGTAGCGACGCTGTACTTGACGCTGCGTTTCGTCGGATCGGAGTTTTGCGTGTCGGCACGATTTCGGATCTCTTCAACATGGCCGAAGTCCTGAGTAGGCAACCGCGGCCGCAAGGACCCCGACTGGCAATCGTGACGAATGCCGGCGGACCCGGTGTCCTCGCAACAGACATGCTGGTTGGCGAGGGTGGCGAATTAGCCCGGCTATCTGAAGAAAGTTTTCGGAAGTTAGACGAGATTTTGCCCGCCCACTGGAGCCGAAGCAATCCGGTCAATGTCCTCGGGGATGCCAAAGCGGACCGGTTCGCGAAAGCCGTTGAGATCGTAAGTAGTGATGCAAATATTGACGGCGTCCTGGTCATTCTGACGCCGCGGCCAATGACCGATGCCGCCGCTGTCGCCAAGGAGCTTCAAAAGTTCAAGAATCTTCCAGGTAAACCAATTCTCGCGAGCTGGATGGGTGCGGACGAAGTTGCAGAGGGAGAGGGCATCCTTAACGCATCTGGAATTCCTACATTTCAGTACCCGGACATTGCGGCTCGAATTTTTTGCTACATGTGGCGATACACACGCAACTTGCAAGCTCTGTATGAGACTCCTGCGCTAACCGCTGGACCGTCTGCAAATGCCGCGAATCATCGCCGGGCGGAAGAAATTATCCAGACAGCCCGCAGCGCCAATCGCACTTTGTTAACCGAGTTGGAATCGAAGCAGGTCCTCGAGGCGTACGGCATACCCACCGTCGACTCCCGCATCGCAACAAGTGAAGACGATGCTGTAAGAATCGCGTCGGAAATTGGCCGAACAGTTGTTCTTAAGCTGTACTCGGAGATTATCACCCACAAGGCTGATGTGGGAGGCGTTAAGCTGAATCTCAGAACCGAGAACGAAGTTCGTCAGGCCTACCGGTCAATCGAGGAATCTGTGCACCAGAGTTCGGGTGCATTCCTTGGAGTTACGGTCGAACCGATGATTGAGCTGGATGGTTACGAGATTATCCTCGGCAGCAGCATCGATCCGCAATTTGGGCCGATCCTTCTCTTCGGTGCAGGGGGGCAGCTTGTCGAAGTCATTCAGGATTACGGGCTCGGCTTGCCTCCTTTAAACGCCACTTTAGCTCGACGAATGATGGAGCAGACGCGTGTTTATGCGGCTCTCAAGGGTGTCCATGGCCGAGCCCCGGTAAATCTGCCAGACCTCGAAACTCTGCTCGTCCGTTTCAGCCTGCTGGTAGCTGAACAGCGATGGATCAAGGAGATTGATGTTAACCCGCTTATGGCGTCGCACACTCAAATCCTGGCCCTGGATGCGAGAATTGTACTGCACGGTCCTGAACTCAGCGAAAACCAGCTGCCACGGCTCGCGATTCGTCCGTACCCAGAGCAATATGTCACCCAGTGGAAGTTGCGCGACGGAACTCCTTTAACCATTCGACCGATCCGCCCTGAGGACGAACCGTTGATGGTGAAATTCCACGGAACTCTATCTGAAGAGAGCGTCCATTTTCGGTACTTTGGCATCATAAAATTGGAGCAACGTGTTGTGCACGAACGCCTGACTCGAATATGTTTCAACGATTACGACCGCGAAATCGCGATGGTTGCCACCTGTCAGGCGCCTAAGGAGGAGGAAATAATAGGGGTTGGCCGGCTAATTAAAGTACACGGAGTCAATGAAGCAGAGTTTGCCATTGTAATCAGCGACCAGCAGCAAGGGCAGGGGCTTGGAATTTACCTCTTGAAGCTGCTGGTGGAAATCGGCCGTAAGGAAGGAGTGGAACGCATCATTGGGCACATTCTGCCTGATAACTACAGGATGCAGAGAGCCTGTAAGAAGCTCGGCTTTACGGTGAGCTACGACAATTTCATGGACGATATGAAGGCTGAAATCACCTTGTGATGGACGTTTAGCCCAAATTCCGAAATTTGGAATCGTCCTCGTCGTCGTGCTCGTCCTCGGTGCATTGGGACTCCGTGACCGCAAAGAGACCGATGGAACTAATTTGTTCTGTTAGTCTGATTGCGAAGCGATCGGGATTCTCGAGTATGAGGACGACGACGAGGACGAGGACGACTCCTCAAATTCGGAATTTAGTTTAGCTAACGGTTCACTGGCCGGCCGAGTGGACTGGTATCGAAGATTGTCGGTCTGTTGTCGAAGAAAAAACTCTTAAGAATTTGATTGCGATCAGCGTAAGGAGGACGAGCAGGTAACCTCGCAAGGCCCACAGGGCTATCCTTACCATAGGGGTCATCTTGATGCGCGGCATATTCAGTCTCCTCTTTTGGTGCGAGTGACCAGTCCTTTCATAATATCGCGATGATGAATGACTCCGAGCAGGCGGTCATGTTCATCCACGATTGGGATCATATGGAATTGATACCTCGTGAACAATTCGACCAGATCCTCGCGCGTGTCATCGCTTTGAGCGGAAACGACCGGTGATGCCATCAGATCACCAAGCAATACGGTGTCCGCCGCGAGGACGATCTCGCGTATGTCCACCACGCCAAGCAGCGTCTTTTCGTTGTCAACCAGGTAGAGGTAGGAAAGGCTATGAGCTTCATGAAGGGAACCGCGGATTTCTTTCAAAATTTCCAGTACAGAGGTGGTTTTCTTGGCCGCTAGGAAATCGGAAGACATCAACGCGTTGGCGCTGGATTCCATGTCCGCGATGATGGTCCGGATTCTCTCAGCTTGATCCTTTGGGAGAAGTTCCATCATCTTGATCATCTGATCGTGAGGTAAGACGGAAAATAGATCGGCAAGTTGCGGAACCGACATTTCTGAGAGAATCGTTCTGGCTCGTTCCTGCCGAACTTTACCGATAAGCTGCCGCTGTGCGCGGGGTTCAGCTTCGACCAGCACTTCGGCCGCCTTTTCTGAATCGAGTGCAGAGAAGACCGCATGTTGCACCTCACCGGAAAGGGTCTCGATGGCATCAGCGAGGTCTTCTCCAGGTAATTCCTTGATCTGTTCACGGGCGATCGAAAGGGAAACAGCGTCGCGTTCACCTGCATCCTCCAGTGAGAGCGGTTGCACGTATCGCCAGGAGATGAGTTGATCATTGGCCCATTTAAACCGCTCCAACCCCCATCTACGGAGAAAGCCGTTAAAAGAAGTGTCTACGTGAATGATGATCATCCGTCCCCTCGAATAGAGGAGTTGAACGTCATTAACTACTTCCGTCTTGCGGCCATCCATGTCCAGGATCGTGCGGCCTAACAAATGGTCGCCCAACAGAGTCCAGCCCTTTTGATCAACAAACGATGGATACGGCTGCCCATTTTCATTCGGCCTGATGAAGATGGCGTCGTCATCGATTTTAATAACCTTTTCCCAGGGGATGAACTCATTTGGCCGGCCCATACTGTGTTCGACATAAATCCCGACCGCCTCAGGAAACGGCTCCACCAGCCGAAAAACCAGGTCGGTGACCTTTCCGATTTTCTGGCGGTATTTTTCAGCACAAATTCGCCGTTTGAGCAGCTGGGTGAAATAGAATAGCTGGTAATCCTCATGAGAAGGCATGGGTGACCCAGTGAATGCCGGACGGGATGATGGAGGATCCATTTCAATTTACCCTCATTGAGGGGAGCCGAAGAATTCCGGGAACAGGACGGAAACACCGTAGGCTGTTGAGATAATAATTACGAAGATGGTGATACTCCAGTTGGCAATGTTTTCCCAGCGATTATTGACGTGGTCGCCCATCAACGGCTTGTCATTCAAAAGCAAAATCAGGAAGGTCAATGCCGCCGGGAGCAGAGTCACAGCGATGACCTGCACAAAAATCGTAATGATATTCTGGACGTCTACTGAAGCGATCAGTGAGACCACGCCCGCAGACATCAACATCAGCACATAAGCCACGTAAAACCACGGCGCATCGCGGACACTTCGGTTGAGTGAGTGAGCCCAGCCAAAAACCTCACCCAAGGCCCAACTAGTGGCGAGCGAGATGCAGAGCGCGCCAAGCAAACCTGCATCAAACAGTCCAATAGCAAAGAGCATCTTGGCCCATTGACCCAAATGTCCGTGAGGGAAGACCTGAGGCATTGCTGCCGCCGCTTGCGCAGCCGAGTCGATCATGCGCCATTTTGGGTCCGGATCAGGGTTGAAGTAGAAGACGCCGGCCGTGGCGATGATGATGAAGGCGGCCACAACGCATGTCATTAAGGAGCCGATAAACGTGTCAATTTTTCCAGCCTTGATGTCGCCTACATCCATGCCCTTGTCGACAACCGCTGATTGCTGAAAGAAGATCTGCCAAGGCGTAATGGTGGTGCCGATGTTTGCCATGACCAGCGTCAACAGCGCCACCGGCGTGAAGGAGTTGTTGAATTTGAAGTGAGGGAAAAGGAACCCTTTTCCTACTGCGGACCAACCCTCGGCGACGTTTCCAGTGTTCATGGCCCAGATAGCTGCCGGGATATAAACTAGATTAAAAAGGCAGAAGAAAAGTGTAATCTTCTCAAAGGTCCAGTACCTGCCGCTGATCACGATTCCTAACAGCAGGAGGGTGACGCAAAAGAACGTGATCCATTCGGGAATATTGAACAAGCGCATGGCCTGGGTCATACCAATGTATTCCGTGACCAGCGTCAGCCAGTTGATAAGCGCCAGGTCAAAGATCGAAAACCAGCCCCAAAACTTTCCGAAGCCGTCAAAGATAGCCTCCGCGTGACCGCGCTTGGTCACGGCGCCCAAACGTACGGTCATCTCTTGAACGTAGTAGGCCATCGGCACCAAAATAATAAACGCCCAGAGCAGATTGAATCCGGTCTTCACCCCGGTTTGGGCGTAGGTCGATATACCGCCCGCGTCGTTGTCGGCGACCATCGTGATGATGCCCGGTCCCATTGCCGCAAGAAAAATCAGCGTTCGGCGTTGAAACCGTACAACTCGATGAATGCTCTTGCTGATCCAGTACATGCCCAGGCTGGAAGCCGATGCTACACTGGGATCACGCGACACGTGAACGGGGCCGGGCGCAAGACAAAACTGCAACCGACACCCGCCAAGCTAGAAGGCTCAAGCAGCGCCAAGCAGGCCTGACTGCGCTGATTCAACGATCTGGTCGCTTACCTCTTCAGCTTGAAACCCAGGAGTTAGGAGTCAGGAGTCAGGCAGCAACGAATGTCGACACGACCGGAACGACAACGGATTTTATGCTCCGGCAGATTCTGGACTCGAGGGCATGATACGAACCGAGTTCGACGTCTCAAAATCGACTTCTAAGACCTTTTTTGCTTCGAACAAACCCAAGGCTTCACGAACTTTGTCAGCATCTGCGAAATCCATTTCCACCACGAAGGCAGGCGTAAGCACTTGAATAGTAAAACTCTCTCGTTCAGGTAACACGTGCACCTTGGTGACATCGTTGTAAAAGACGATCTCGTCATCGTCTGCGTCCATGACGATGTTATGCCCCCGTACGGTGAACTCGTCTCCAGGATCCTCGGCGATCGTTAGGCGCGTCATATGGGTAAAAAGTGTCAACAATTCGGTGATATTTCGTCTGATCAGGGCTTGATGGTTGCCTTAAGATGGGAAAACTTGTCAGCATCATCAAACCGGAAGCATTGACAAGTTTTTAAAACGCTCTCTTAACGTATACCTATGAAACAAAGGCCTGCCTGTTTCGCTGCAATGCTTCTGGCCCTTTTAGCTCTTGGGTTTTCTTCTTGTGCGGAGGAAGAGGGCAGCGGCCTGGATGGTCCTCCGGATTCTTCACAGGTGCGCCCGAACCTAGGCCCTGGAGCGACTGGCATCAGCACAAAGTGGTAGACACGCTCCGCTGTCTCAAAGTTAAAGCCTGCGGTTGTCGGTGCAGCTGGAATTGTAAGTACGGCTCCCGGGTATGCGGCGCCGCAGGTCGAGCAAACTGCTTGACCTGTGGTGCCCGAAATTTCCCCTGTCTCCCGGTCCTCAAATTCAACGACGAACTTCCATTTGGTAACGATAGCGATTTGAGTCATGCCCACAGATTGTATGTCGGCTCGACCTAAAACACCATATCTTGTATGAAAAAAGTCTTGTCCGACCTTCTTCCGGGATCAAATTCGTGGATGTTGCTGCAAGCGAACCAGTTATTGCACCTAAGTTAAGAACCTTTTATAGTTGAGAACCTTTTATGAGACCTGTGTGGAAGGGCAGCATCGCATTCGGCTTAGTAAATATTCCAGTGAGGCTTTACCCGGCCACTGACAGTCAGAGCCTGGCTTCCCATATGTTGTACAAGAAGGACCTTTCCAGGATCCGGTTTCAGCGTGTGGCGGAGTCCACTGGAAAGGAGGTTTCCGCGGAAGAAATTGTCAGGGGCTATGAAGTCGATAAGGATCAGTACGTGATCCTTTCTGACGATGAACTCGCTAACGTCGCGCCTGAGAAATCTACAAGCATTGAGATTCAGGAATTTGTGGTCGAGTCCGACATCTCCAGCCTGTATTTTGAAAAACCATATTATCTCGAACCGGACAAGGGTGCGGGCAAGGCATACGCACTCCTGCGTGAAGCGTTGGCGAAATCTGGCAAGGTCGGCATTGCCCAATTTGTCCTGCGCAACAGAGAAAGTCTTTGCGTACTGAAGCCTCAAGGGCAGGGGCTGGTTCTCAACGCTCTTCGGTTCGTTGCCGAAATACGATCGATGGAGGAGTTATCTCTGCCGAGCAGAGAAAAGCTTTCAACGAGCGAAGTTTCCCTGGCCACGAAATTGATCGAAGGAATGACTGGAAAATTTGATCCATCAAAATACAAGGACACTTACTCTGAAGAGGTTCAGAAACTGATTGAGGCCAAAGCCAAAGGCGAGAAAAAGCAGGCCGCGGCTCCTAAGCCTGCTAAGAGCAATGTGATCGACCTTGTAGCTGCTCTGCAGGAAAGCCTGGGAACAGTGAAAAAGGGCAGGAAGCGCACCGCGGCCTGATAGTGGCTGGTGGCTAGCCAGGGCGTCCCGCCCCTGATTTTGGCTAAGTTATTAGTGGCTGCTGATTAGCGGCCAGGCATCAGCCACGAGTTACCAGCGACTGTTGCGCCGGTAGGGATGCGCTCCCGCGCGTCCGCCGCTGCACGTCTCCGCGCTTCTTTTTGCTGCTTCTGCTAACGCGCTCTAGGTCCATTAGTCATCATCTGAAGGGCCGACGGCGGTGTGCCTCCTAGTGCACCGTCTCGCATATAATGGTGACGTCGTTGCGTTCAAAATGGGCCGCCGGCAAGGCGCGAGGAGGGCGCATATCTTAATCGATACGTAACCGACGAGCAACGCAGCCGCCGGCCCATTTTCAACGCAACCCTCCGGGCCGCGGCCAGTTGGCTGTTTTTCCGCGTTGCTCGCTCGACCCGTATGACTCAGATATGGGCGCTTCGCTCGCGCCTTGAAAAACAGCCAACTGACCTGCGGCGACGTCACCATTATATGCGAGACGGTACACTAGTATGAGACGACTAGCGTCTTATAACCCATTTGGATTATATTTTCCTTTTGAGGTTGAAACGTGCGATTCTTTAGTATTGATTCGTCACCGTCAGTATTGGTTCAAGGTTTTTTTTCTTACGCACTGCTTTCGAAGAAAGGAGGTAACTGTTTAATGACTGCTAAAAACATGTCTATGTTCGGTCAAGTCGCAATTAACGGTTGGCCTCTCGTCCGTCTCAATCCGTGACACGGTCCATTTAGAGACCCACCCAGCGAAAACGCGCTGAGGTTACGGAAATCCGTCAAGTCGGCTGATCTAGATCTAGACGGGATTTTGTACGGTCATAACAGTATTGCGACAAGTTATAGAGAGACATATGTGAATGCTGGAATCTGGTTCGCGTGAGCAGTTTATCAAAAGGCCGCCCGAGCAGCAATGACGCCGTAGGGTCCGAAAGCGCCTGGCCATATTTGCTAATGGTGGATTGGCAATTATCAATCATAGACTGACATTTGCCAATCCAGTACGAGCAAGTTCAGGAGTCAGGAGTTGCAGGAGTTCAGGAGTTGCAGAATGAGACGGCGGCTTTCCGGTCTGTGGATGCTGATTAATCGGCGCTAGCGCTCGACTCGAAGCCCGTATCCGTTCACGCCACGGAGATTTGTATCCTGAACTCCTGCAACTCGTGACTCCTGATTGCGGTACCTTCTCGAGTTCTATAAAAAGAATATGTTAAGAGACCTGAAGCGCATTGCAGCCGGCTTAGTCCTGCTCCTCTCGGGATCGACCGTAGCCTGCGTCGCTGACAAATCCTTGGAAATTTGTGAGCGATGCAGGCTGCGGCAGCAGAAGTCTCCGGCTGCGCCGGCGGTTACCGGAATAATCTCGGGTTGACGGGTTGCAGGAAGGATCTCCGGTCGATTTGCTGAGGCAACGTTGCTCGGACTGCAGGCTTTTGGAATTGCGCTGAATCAGCCGTTTCTTAAGGATTTGTCAGCGATCCAGGCTAAAGATGTGGAGCGCAACGCTGGTATGCCGCCTGCAACGCCGCTACCGGATTGGCCTTCGGTATGAACTCATGGGATACATAACCGGAATAGTTCGTGTCTCTGATCGCATTCAGGATTGCAGGATAATAGAGTTCCTGAGTCTCGTCTAAATCGTTCCGTCCAGGGTTGCCGGCGGTGTGATAAAATCGAATGAAGTCGTGACGGGCGCGAATGGTGCGGATGATGTCGCCCTCCATAATCTGCATATGATAGACATCATAGAGAAGTTTTACGCGCGGAGATGCGACCGCCTGGCAAACCCGAACTCCCCACTCGGTGTGGTCTGCCTGATAGTCGGGATGATCGACTTTGCTGTTGAGTAATTCCAGGACCAGGTTGACTCCAGCCGCTTCAGCTGCCGGAGCCACCCGAGAAAGCCCTTCAGCAGTGATTTTGGCTCCGGTGACGTCATCGAGAAGGTCCCGATTGCCGCTGAAACAGATCAAATTCGGAATCTGCCACTTCTGCGCATCGGCAAGATTTGCATTAATCTCCTTTTCGATTCGATCGTGTTGGTCGCGGCGGTTAAGACCGACCGTGAGCGAATGGTGAGCGGCAACCGAGGAAATAGCCAAGCCGTGCCCGGCGACCAGCTCGTAGTACGAGGAGGGCACCAGATCGATTGCCGCATAGCCCGTATCTGCCACAGCGCGAACGAATTCTTCTGGATTTAGTTTATCCGGAACGAAACACCACCAGGCGACGGATTGAGAGATCATGATGTTTCGAGTCGATGACCGAGGTATCCTGGCAGGCGTGCCAAGCCTCGAAGAACCCGATTGTTAGGCAAACCGAAGAGGATGAAGTGGCGCCGCTTTCATCCTCGTCGAAGCTTCGGCAGGCACGCCCGGCTCATTGGGGTGTTGAAAGCATTGCCGCTCCAGAATTTGAGGGAATTAGTAATATTACTTTGCCTTAAACAGGCCGCCGCCGAGCGCCTGGACTCCTAACATCTTGTAGAGGCGAATACCGAGGACCTTTTTCGGCTCGTTGAAAGTAAACTGATAGCCTTGTGCGACGAGGTTGTCGTAAATATCAGCAGTCTTAAGAGGGGTCTTGCTCTTTTTCAGGACGGCGACTACCGCAGGCCTCAACGTTCCTCTCCCTTGCTCGGGAGCTTGGATAGCTGCGGAGGGAGCCTTCTTGGGCGCTGCAACCCTACGTTTCGCGGGCGCTTTGGGCGTGGTCTGGTTGTCAACCGGGGTTTCTCCTCCGCGGAGCAGGTTGTCGAGCTGTTTCTCTAGTGATTCAATTTCTTCCGCTATTTGAGCGGCCTGGGTGAAGGTCTTAGATGATAGATACACTGGTTTATAGTAGGTGCTTAAGATTATTCCGACAACCTTAATCGATTCTTATAAGGGTGCAAAAGAACTTTTTGTTTTTTGGGTAGGATTCTCGCAATGCTAACTATGGAATCTGGTGAATGGCCCAGACAATGCCCCGTAAGGACCGAAGATTCTTGAACCGTAGTGCTGGCGTTCAGTGTTGTTGGGAAGGGGATCGAGGAGTTCTCAAATACGGGGCAAACAGTTTCAGCCTCCCGGGCGAAGCTTTCCATTTTTAAGTCTAAATAGCTACCGATAAGGAACTTACAAACATTAAGAACCTGAT
>Ga0210405_10005339_pt1 | contig 11777 bp, 6 predicted proteins | sample IncBWH11MmetaG_FD_155492 | JGI IMG/M metagenome (GOLD analysis project Ga0210405, IMG submission 155492) | Forest soil microbial communities from Barre Woods Harvard Forest LTER site, Petersham, Massachusetts, United States - Inc-BW-H-11-M | ecosystem: Environmental > Terrestrial > Soil >... | reverse complement strand
ACCTACTCTCTGCCGAGGCCAACGCTCGCGAGTCCATGCCACCATCGTACGCCCCGATTGCCCCAATGGCAAGCCAGACTTAACGGAGTAATACTAGCGGCCTCGATCATGACTGTCTTCTTGGCGGGCGCGACGGTCTGAGGCTGATGCATCATTGCTGGAACGACCGCTCGGCGGCCAACACCCGCTACCTGGTGTTTCGTCCCCATCAGCCATGACGCGTGGTCGGCGGCCGGCGCTTGGCCGGACCTGTTGACAGATCCTAAGCGGAGAGTAAGAATCCTTAAAGTATGACTCTTACGTGTCACCGGAGGTCCTATGCGCATCACCAGCAAGGGGCAGGTCACCATCCCGATCGAGATCCGAGAGCGCATCGGACTCCTGCCCCACACCAAGGTCCGCTTCGAAGTGGACGGCGACGCCGTCCGGATCCTCCGGGAGGAGAGCTCGGCCGGAGGCCGGGGAGAGAGGTTGCTGCAGCGGATGCGGGGACGCGCGACGTCGCGCATGAGCACCGAGGAGATCATGGCTCTGACCCGCCGGGAGAGCTGAGCAACGTACTCGTCGATAGCAACGTGATCCTGGACGTGGTGACCGACGACCCGCAGTGGGGAGAGTGGTCGTCCTCCATGCTCGCCCGCTGCGCCGAGAGCGGGATGTTGGTGATCAATCCGATCGTTTACGCAGAGGTCTCGATCGGTTTCGAGCGCGTCGAGGAGCTCGAGGAAGTGCTCGCCGCGGAGTCGTTCCTGCGGGCACCGCTGCCTTGGGAGGCTGCTTTCCTCGCCGGCAAGTGCTATCTCGAATATCGCCGCCGGGGCGGCATCCGGCGATCTCCGCTGCCTGATTTCTATATCGGTGCCCACGCGGCAGTCTCCGGCTTGCGCCTATTGACTCGTGACGCGCGGCGGTATCGATCCTACTTCCGCAATCTTCAGCTCCTGACACCACCTGGCTGACGGCGGGTCGGGCGGCGGGAACGCTGGGCTATCCCGCGACGGTCCCTTGCGACAGTCCTTCCCCCAATGCATCGGTACGGTTGTTGCAGTCGGCCTGCGGTCGAGGTGAGGGTTGCTTGCGAATGGATTGCGAGTCTACCTCGGCCAAAGAAAGGGGGAGCAGGTGAAGGCGAAACCGATCTTTTGCGCCCTGGCGGCGGTGGCGCTGATGAGCAGCCCGCTGGCGGCGGCAATGTCAAGCGATTTCGGGATCTTCGGTTCCTATGCCAAGCCGAGCGACGCCGACAACTCGTTCGGCGGCGGAGCGAAGGTGCGCTTCGCGTTCATCGACCTGCGCGGCACCTACTACACCGACCTGACCTACAAGCAGTCCAACCAAGTGTGCCCGCCGTTCTGCGCCAATGGCAAGCCGAAGCTGAAGTTCGCTCCGTTGGAGGCCGGCCTGGTGTTCAAGCCAAGCGATTGGACCGATACCCAGACCTTTCAGGTGGTGAGCCCCTTCATCGGCGGCGGCGCCGGCTACTATCTGCTGAGCCAGGTCAACGAAGACGCCTTCGGCCACGCCAAGGATGAGTGGGGGTGGTACGCGGTCGGCGGCACGGACATCAATTTCACTCCCCGCTTCGGGCTCTTGCTCGAATTCGAGTACCGTCGCGTCCGCGGCACGGTGACCGGCCCCGACGTCGGGAACCTGAACTTCACCAAGACGACGCTGCAACTCGGCGGTCCGGGCGGCAACGTCGGCGTGGTCTGGCACTTCTAGAGACGGCAGCCGCGGACTCGGTGCAAGCCGAGTCCGCAGCCGCGGTTTTCTCGACCGCTGCATCGAATGGTTCGGAAGGGCCATCGCCGGATCCAGCGGTTGGATACCTTGACGTACAATGCATAGAAGCATATAGTCGCGGGATGCGCTGCTCCCTGCCGACGACCGGCCTCCGTTCCCGCCTCCATTTCCGTCTCCGCTGCCTCCTGCGGCGCTCTGCCGGCATCCGCTCGGCGGCAGTCCTGATGGCGGTGGCCGCCGCCACGGCCCCACCCCACCTTGGCGCTCAGGTCTGGTCGCCGATCGGCCCCAACGGCGGGCCGTTGAACGCGATTGCCCAGGCTCCTGGCGCGCCACAGGTGATGTACGCGGTGGCGAGCGCCGGCGGGATCTTCCGCAGCGGCAACCACGGCCGCGACTGGCAGCTCGCCAGCGACGCGCTCGATCAACAGTTCCTCGAAGACCTGGTCGTCGATCCCACGGATCCCTCCGTGCTCTACGCCTCGGTGGTGGGAGCCGGGATCGAGAAGAGCACGGATGCCGGCAGCTCATGGCGGCGCCTCGGCACCGGCCTGCCGGGGCCCGTGCCGTTCGCCATGGTGCTGGCGATCGATCCGAGCGACCACCGCATCCTCTACGCCGGAACGCTCAATGGACCCTACAAGAGCACTGACGGCGGCGCCTCCTGGACGCCGCCCATCGGCGCCATCACCCAGCAGCAGGTCTACGCCCTGCTGATCGATGCCGCCCACCCCTCGACGATCTATGCCGGCTGCAACGGCGGCGGCTTCTTCAAGAGCAGCGACGGCGGCGCCACCTGGGAGGCGAAGAACGCCGGCTTTCTCCCCGACACCGTGGTCATCGACCTTGCCGCCGACCCCGGCTCTCCCGGCACTCTCTATGCCACCGCCGGCTCGCGGATCTACCGCAGCGACGACGGTGGCGAGAGCTGGACCGCCGGCGACGCCGGCGTCTTCATCGATCACCTGGTGGTCGCCCCGAATGGCTGGCTCTTCGGCCTCAGCGTCAACGACGTCTCGCGCAGCACCGACCGCGGCGCCACCTGGGTCTCGACCGCCATCGGCTCTCCACCGACCACCGAGCACAGACGCGGACTGATCGCGGATCCGGAGACGCCCGGCCTGATCTTCGCCGCTACCACGGCGGGGCTCCTGGCGAGCCCCAGCTACGGCGCCGTCTGGCTGCCTTCCAGCCGCGGCCTGGCCGCGACCTCGATAGCCAAGGTGGCGATCGCCGCCGGCTCGCCCGCCACCGTCTACGCCAGCGTCGACGGCATGGGCGTGGTCAGGAGCCAGGCGGCCGCGCCGGGTGCGGGCGGCCACACGGCCTGGCAGCCGGCCAACGGCGATCTGACGGTGGAGCAATTGGACGCCTTCACGGCGCTGGCCGTGGACCCGCGCCACCCGACCAATCTCTGGCGCGGCACCTTCTTCGGCGCCGCGCACAGCAGCGACGGCGGCGCCACCTGGACCGTCGCCGACATCCCTGACGATTGCATGGTGGTCCAGGCCCTCGCCATCGATCCGACCCGCTCCGCGACGGTTTACGTCGGCGCCACCGAATACGAGAACAGCTGCGCGACGCGCGACACCGATTCCTGGAAGACGACGGATGGCGGCGCCACCTGGCAATCGCTGCCGATCGACACCACGAACCTGTTGATCGATCCGACGCATCCGGCCATCCTGTACCTCTTCTTCGATACCGGCGTCTTCCGCAGCGACGATGCCGGCGCGAGCTGGCAGGAGACTTCGCTGCGCAGCGCCGGCTTCCTGGTCAACGACCTTGCCATCGATCCCACGCGAACCGCCATCCTCTACGCCGCCACCGGCGGTGGCGTCTTCAAGACCACCAATCGCGGCAACAGCTGGCAGCGTGCCAGCCGCGGCCTCCCTCCGGGCAGCGTCATCGGCATCGCGATCGATCCGCGACATCCCGCCCAGGTCTACGCCGCCATCGCGTCAACCGCGGCAACCGCGGCCATCGTCGCCGGCGCCGCGAACGGCACCGGCGCCGCCGGCGTCTTCCTCAGCAACGACGGCGCCGCCACCTGGTCGCCGTATGGCGCCGGCCTGCCGACTCCCGAGCTCTCCGGACTGCTCTTCGATCGCGGCGACCCCGATCATCTCTACGCCCTTACCCAGGGCTACGGCCTCTACCGGATCGGCGCCGCCGCCCAGGCGCCCTGAACCCGCCGGTCACGGCGCCGGTGGCCAAATCCTTGCAACACGAGCGTTGGAGCGCGGCCGCGTGACGCCGCGCGAACGATCGCAACGCCCGTACCTTGGAGGGAGTCAGGAGATGCCCGATAAAGAGACCGTCGCCAGGGCGAAACGCGACGCGCGCGAGGGCAAGTCGCCCGGCACGCAGGCGGGAGAGTTCGTGCGCGAGGAGATGGACCACATCCGGGAGGGCAAGCACGGCGCGCGCTCGACCAAGCAGGCGATCGCCATTGGCCTGTCCAAGGCCCGCCGGGCGGGAGTGGACCTGCCGGCGCCGGCGGCGGGCAAGGCCTCCCCGGAGACGCGCCGCGGCGCCCAGCGCGATCGGCGCAAGGGACAGTCCGCCGCCGCCAAGCCGCCCTCGGCGACGCGCTCCCGCGCCGCCACCAAGGCGCTGAAGCGCGAGGGCAGCGCGGCGGCCTCCCCCGCGGCGCTCTCCCGCCAAGCCAAGTCGGCCGCCGCGAAAAGGACCGCCGCCGAGCGCTCAAAATCGGCGCGCCAGGCCGCACGCACCAAGGGCCCAGCCGAGCGCTCGGCCGCCGCCAGGAAGGCGGCCCGCACCCGCGCCAAGGAGTCCTGACTCACCTGCCGGCGCCGCGCGGCCGCGGCACGATGGCTTGCCAAGGGTCGAGGCGCGAGGAGCGAACGGCAGGGAGACCGCCGGCGAGAAGCACGGCGGCCATGAGGAAGGCGGCGACGGCTACCAGAGTGAGCGGGTCGGTCGCGGCGAGGCCGAACAGCTGGCTGCCCAGGAAGCGCGATGACGCCACGGCGACCAGGATGCCGGCCAGGATGCCGGCGCCGGCGCTCTTGGCGGTGTCGCCGAGGACCAGCGCGACGACCGCGGACGGCGCCGCGCCGAGAGCGAGACGGATGCCGATCTCCTGGCGGCGTTCGACGACGGCGCGGGCCAGCATGGCATAGGCGCCCAGGACCGCGAGCAGCAAAGCCGCCGCCGCGAACGCGGCCATGGTCCAGAGCAGGAGGCGCTCGGTGGCCAGGGACTCGCCGATCACCTGCGCCATCGGCCTCACCTCGAACACCGCCTCGGCCGGCGCGACCGCCCGTAGCGCGTCTCTGAACACCGTCTCCGGCGGCAGCTGCCGCTGCCGACCTCGCACCACCAGGGTGGCCGGCCTCGCCAGAACCGGCAGGATGGCCGGCGGGACCTGACCGAAAGGCACGTAGAGGATGGGCTGGGGCGCCACCCGCAAACTGGCGTGGCGTATGTCGGCAACCACGCCGACGACGGTAAAGCGCAACCTCCCTCCCATTCCCGTGAGCGTCGAGCCGAGCGCGGCGCCGGCAGGAAGATAACGCCTGGCCAGCGCGGCGCTGACCACCGCGGCCCCCGGGGCGGTCGCCGTATCGCGATCGGTCAGGTAACGGCCCGCGAGCAGGCGGATGCCCATGGCGCTGAAGTAGGCGCCGCCGACCAGCGGCGTGGACACCGCGGCGGGAATCGCGATCGGCGTCGGGCCCTCGACCGTCAGGCCAGGTCCCGTGCGGTCGGTCCCGCCCAACGGCAGGACCGAGACCAAGCCCGCTGCCGCGACGGCGCGATTCGCGTTCAACGCCGCGAGCACCCTGGTCAGGGTCGCCGCGACCTGCCTGCCGTCCGCGCGCCGCGGCGCCGGCAGCGCGAGCTGCGCCGTGAGCACTCCCGCGGCGGCGAAACCGCGATCGACGGCGAGCAGATTGAGCATGCTGCGGCACGCCAGGGCCGCACCCTGCAGGAGGATGAAGGAGAGCGCCAGCTGGAACGCCAGGAAGAGCCGCCGGGCGAGCGCGCCGTGCCGGCCAGCCGTGCGGCCGCGGCCCTGGTCGTCGAGCAGCGAGCGCAGGCCACCGCGCGCCGCCAGCGCCGGCCGCAGCGCCCCCAGGGCCGCCGCGAAGAGCACCACCGGCACCAGGGTGGCGGCCAGCAGGCGGCCGTCGATCGCCAGGGAATCGAGCCCCGGCAGCGCGCCCTGCAACGCCCTCACCACGACGCGGCCACTGGCGCCGAACCAGACCATGGCCAGCGCCCATCCGCTCACGCAATGGGCGAGGGTCTCGACGACCGAAGCGGCGACGACGTCCGGCCTGGCGGCGCCCAGGGCGATCCGGATGCCGAGCTCGGCCCGCCGTGCGATCGCCTGGGCGATCAGCAGGTTGGCGGCGTTGGCAAAAGCGATCACGAGCAGCAGCACGGCGCCGGCGACCAGCAGCAGCACGGTGGCTCGCAGGGGCCGCACCGCCTGGTCATGCAGCTCGACCGCCGCCAGCTCCATCGCCGGCAACGCCGGCGGGCCCTCTCCCTCGTCCTGGCGAGCGATCGCCGCCAGCCGGGCGCTCGCCTGCGCCGCGCTGACTCCCGGCTGCAGCGCGCCGATCGCCAGCAGGTAGTTGCGGCTGCCGCCGGGATCGAGGGGCGCGCTGGTCCACAGCTCGGTGCGCGGCGCGAAGTCCATGCCGCCCTCCATGCCGGTGCCGCGATCGAAACGGAAACCGCCGGCCATGACGCCCACCACGGTGAAGCTCTCGCCATCGAGCACCAGGCCGGCGCCGATCACCTCCGGCTGCGACCCCAGGTACCGCTCACGGAAGCGCCGGCTGATCACCACCGTGCGGCTCGCGGCGCCGTCGAGCCGCGGCGACAGCACCCGCCCCCGAGCGGCGCGCGACGCCAGCACCCGGAAGAGATTGGGCGTGGCGACGACCCCCTGGATGCATTCGGTGTCGCCGGCAGCGGTGCGGTAATTGAAGCTCTCGAATTGGAACGCCGCGACCTCCGCGAAGGCGACGGCGCGCCGCTGCAACGACAACGCCTGCCGCGGCGAGAACGCCGCGGGCTGCTTGAACCGATCAGTTTTCAGGATGGCGACGAGACGGTCCGCGTCGGGGTACGGCAGCGGGCGCAGCAGCACGCGGTCGGCGATCGCGAACAGCAGCGCGCTCGCCCCGAGGCCGGCCGCCAGCAGCAGCACGACGGCCGCCGGTTGCAGCGGCTGCCGGCGCCAGCGCCGTGCCAGATGCGACAGCTCCTGGACGAGCCAGGCGAGCTTCATCGACGCGTTCCAGAGCCGGCGCCCGTGCTTGTCCGATGCCGTCGCGGCACCCCGCCGGAGCGCCGGCGACGGGCCGCCAGATGGTCGCATATTGCTCCGGCGACCTCAAGCAAGCGCGTGCCATTGCAGTAGCGCGATCGCTTGTTGACAGGAGAAACGCGCAATGCGATCCTGGCCAACTCGGAGTTGGCGGGCCCGCGATGCGAGAGCTTCCAGGAGGTGCACGGCAGGCGTTGAGCTTGGTCGACGCCTTCCGTGAGCAATCCGAGCATCGCCCCGAAAAGGTTCTCTTCACCTACCTGCGCGGCGGCGAGCGCCGCGGGCTCGAACTGACCGCCGCCGAGCTCGAGCGGCGCGCGCGGCGGCTTGCCGGCTGGCTGCAGGAGCTTGCCCAACCGGGCGACCGCGTCCTGCTGCGGTATCCCACCGGCCCCGATTTCGTCATCGCCCTGGTCGCCTGCCTGTACGCCGAGGTCATCGCGGTGCCGGTGGCCGGCGACGGCGACACCGCGCGTCACATCCTCGAAGACAGCGGCGCCGCCCTGGTGTTGACTGCCGAGCCGCGGGCCGCCGCCGGCCGCGCCGCGCCGCCGGCGCCGCCGATCCCGACTTTCGATACCCGCGACGGTCCGCCGGCGGCGGCCGGCGAATGGCGCCCCCGGCACCCGCCGGCGGATCGCGTCGCCTATCTCCAGTACACCTCGGGCTCGGTGTCCGCCCCGCGCGGCGTGATGGTCACGCATGCCAACGTGCTGCACAACCTACAGGCGATCGATGCCGATTTCCGGCACGACGACGCCAGCGTCATCCAGTCCTGGCTGCCGCACTACCACGACATGGGATTGATCTACGGGGTATTGCAGACCGTGGTGCGGGGCACCCGCTGCGTCGTCATGTCTCCCGGCGCCTTCGTGCAGCGGCCGCTGCGGTGGCTGCGGGCGATCTCCGAACATGGTTGCACGCACAGCGGCGGACCGAACTTCGCCTATGAGATGTGCGCGCGCCGCGTCACCGCCGAGGATCTCGCGAGCCTGGACCTGCGCCGCTGGCGGGTCGCCTTCAACGGCGCCGAGCCGGTCAGGAGCGCCACCCTGCGCCGCTTCGCCGCCAGCTTCGGCGCCTGCGGCTTCGACGCCGGCGCCATCCATCCCGCCTATGGCCTGGCGGAGGCGACGCTCAAAGTGACCGGCCGGCCCCACGCCGGCGCCTGGCGGGAGACCGCCTTCGACACCGCCGCGCTCGCCAGCCGCCGGGCCATCGCCGCCAGCACCGCCAGCGCCGCCAGCACCGGCGCCGGCGCCGCGGAGCCGACGCTGCTGGTGAGCTGCGGCCGGCCGGTTGGCGACACCGCCGTGCAGGTCGTCGATCCGGTAAGTCGCCGCGCCGTGGGTCAGGGTGAGATGGGCGAGGTCTGGGTGTCGGGGCCGAGCGTCGCCGCGGGTTACTGGAACCGGCCCGAAGCCAGCCGCGAGGTCTTCGCCGCCCGGTGCCAAGACCGTGAGGGCAACCATCTGCGCACCGGCGATCTCGGGTTCCTCTACGACGGCGAGCTGTACCTTGCAGGCCGCCTCAAGGACATCGTCATCGTGCGCGGCCGCAACCTGTTCCCGCAGGATCTCGAAGCCCTCTCGGCGCAGGCCCATCCGATCCTGAACCGGACGGCGGTCGCCGCCTTTGGCGTCGGCGGAGACGAGGGCAGCGAAGAGGTCGTCATCGTCCAGGAGGTGGTGCGCCGCGCCATCGACCGGCCGCCGGCGGTGCTGGCCGCCGCCATCGCGGCGATCCGCCGCGCCGTGATCGAACGCTTTCAGGTCCGCGCCCGGATCGTGCTCGCCGGACCGGGCAGCGTGCCCAAGACTTCCAGCGGCAAGCCGCGGCGCCAGGCCTGTCGCGAGCGCTGGCTGGCCGGCCGGCTGGCGGCCATGCTGATGGACTCGGCAAGCCTGCCGGTGTCCGCGGCGGAGACGAGCGGGAGCACGGTGGCGAGCCTGCTGCACGGCGGCGAGTGGGGGGACATGGAGGTGGCGCTGCTCGCCTGGCTGCGCCAGGAGGTCGGCGGCTTGAGCGAACCGCCGGCGCCGGAGGCGCCCCTCGATGCCGCTTTGCCCCAGCTCGGCATCGACTCGGTCCGTTGCCTGCAGCTGAGCAGCCGCATCCAGGCCACGGCCGCCGCCGAGATCGGAGTCGGCGAGCTGCTGGCGGCAGCCGACGTGGGCGCGATCTGGCAATGCATCCTGGAGCGTCAGTCGCCCGCCGCCCGCGAGCACCTCGGGCGCGCCGCCGGGGCGCCCGCTGCCGCCATCCCCGCGCCCCTGAGTCATGCGCAGCAGGCCCAATGGCTGCTGGCGGAGCTCGCCGGCGCCGGCCCGACGCGCAACATCTCGGCGGTGATCGGTCTTGCGGGCGAGCTGTCACCGGAGGTGCTGGCCCGCTGTCTGGCTGAGATCGTGCGCCGGCACGAGATCCTGCGCACGCGCTATGACGACCCGCCGGCCGCCGGACCGCCGGGGGCGGCGGCGCCACCGCCCGGGCCGCTGCAACAGGTCGATCCGCCGCCGGCGTCCGTGCCGATGGCTGCCGTCGCCGTGGCGGGGGAAGCGGAGCTGCGCGAGCTGGCGCGGCGGGAAGCGGCACGGGCCTTCGACCTGCGGCGCGGACCGGTGCTGCACCTATGCCTGGCGCGGCTCGGCAGCGGCCGTCACGCGCTCGTCGTGACGCTGCATCACATCGCCGCCGACGGCCCCTCGGTCAGCCTGCTGGTGCGCGAGCTGGCCGAGCTCTACGCGGCGCACCTGCAGGGTCGCGAGCCGCGCCTGCCGGCGCTCGCCGTGCAATACGGCGACTACGCGCGCTGGCAGCAGGAGGACCCGGCGGCGGACGGCCCTCCAGGAACGGGCCGCGGGTACTGGCGCGACCGGCTCGCCGGCCTGGACCAGGCGCCAGCCGGCACCCGCGGCGGCCTCCCCGCGGCTCGACCGGGAGCTGGAGAGGAGCACCGCTTCGAGCTGGGACCGGAGCCCTGGCGCCGCCTGCGGCAGCTTGGACGCGAAACGGGGACGACACCCTTCATGGTCTTGCTCGCGGGCTTCGCCGCCCTGCGCCAGCGTTACACCGGCGCCGGCGAGGTGGTGGTGGGAGCGCCCATCGACCAGCGCCGCCGTCCCGAGCTCACCGGCCTCATCGGGCTGTTCATGAACCTGCTGCCATACCGGGTCGACCTCGGCCGGGAGCCGGGCGTGCGGGAGCTGCTGCGGCGTGTTCGGGAAACGGCCCTCGCGGCCTATGCGCACCAGGATGTCCCGCCCGCCGAGGCCGTGCGCGCGCTGGGCGGCGCCGTGCCGCCCGTCGCCTGGACGCTCACCGTGCATCCCGATCCGCCCGCTCTCGACAGCGCGGGCGTGCGCTTCTCCGTCGACGAGATCCACGTGACGCTCGCCGAGTTCGAGCTCGAGCTGCATCTGTGGGGGTGCGGCGAGAGCTTGCAGGGCTTGATCTTCTACCGCACCGGGGCATGGGAGGAGCGGGCGGCGGCGCGCCTCGCGACGCACTATTGCAACCTGCTGCGCGCGCTGGCGGCGGATGCCGGCCAGCCGGTGTGGCGGCTGGGGATGCTGAGCGAGGCGGAGCGCGCCCAGCTGCTGGCGGGCGCGGCGGTGGCCGGCGCCGCGCCGGCGCGGACCCTGTGCGAGCTGTTCGAGGCGCAGGCGGCGCGGCGCCCGCAGGCGACGGCGCTGAGCTGCGACGAGCTGTGCTTGAGCTATGGCGAGCTGAACCGGCGGGCCAACCGGCTGGGCCGGCGCCTGCGCCAGCTCGGCATCGACGTCGACGGGCGGGTGGGGGTGTGCCTGGAGCGGTCGGCGGAGCTGGTGGTGGCGATCCTGGGGGTCCTCAAAGCGGGCGCCGCCTACGTGCCGCTGGAACCGGCGAACCCGGTCGAGCGCCTGGCGGCGATGATCGCCGGCGCCGGCGTGACGGTGGTGGTGACGACGGCGGTCCTGCGGCAGCGCGTGCAGGCGGCGGCGGGAGGCGCGCCGCTCCTGGCGCTCGACGAGCAGCGGGAGTCGCTCGCGCCGCCCGGCGCCAACCCCGCGCCGCTTGACGGCGCGCATCCCGCGCCGCTGGACGGCGCGCATCCCGCGCCGCTGGACGGCGCGCATCCGGAACCGCTCGACGGCGCCAATCCCGCGCCGCTTGACGGCGCGGATACAGAACCGCTTGACGGCGCCAACCCGCCCCCGCGGGCGCAGCCGGGTTCCCTGGCCTACGTCATCCACACCTCCGGGTCGACGGGCCGGCCCAAGGGCGTGATGGTGACCCACGCCAACGTCGCGCGGCTGTTCACAACGACCGAGCCCTGGTACGGCTTCGGCTGCGACGACGTATGGCTGCTGTTCCATTCCTACGCCTTCGATTTCTCAGTCTGGGAGATGTGGGGAGCGCTGCTCTACGGCGGCCGGCTGGCGGTGATGCCCGCCTGGGGAGTGGGCCTGCCGGCGACGCTGAGCGAGGTGGTGCGGCGCGAAGCGGTGACGGTGCTCAACCAGACGCCCTCGGCTTTGGGGCAGTGGCTGCGCGCCGAGGAGGAGGCCGGATGGCCCCGAGGCCTGGCGGTGCGCCGGCTGTTCGCGGGCGGCGAGGCGCTGCCGCCAGCCAGCCTGCAATCGTGGTTCACGTCGCGGGGCGACTCCGGACCGGCACTAGTGAACTTGTATGGGGTCACCGAGACGGCAGTGATCGTGAGCGGGCACGCAGTGCGGGCGGG
>Ga0210405_10005337_pt1 | contig 11780 bp, 11 predicted proteins | sample IncBWH11MmetaG_FD_155492 | JGI IMG/M metagenome (GOLD analysis project Ga0210405, IMG submission 155492) | Forest soil microbial communities from Barre Woods Harvard Forest LTER site, Petersham, Massachusetts, United States - Inc-BW-H-11-M | ecosystem: Environmental > Terrestrial > Soil >... | reverse complement strand
GAGCCGGGAAAAAATGGCATAGGTAATCCGTGAGCGGGGGACCAATTTCAAGCCATAGCCATCAGGTTTGTTACTCGACCAGAACTGAACCATCTCGATCCCGTTTTGCATGAATCTGCCCATGTAAATGACGGAATGGCCGTGCTCGCCTCTTCCAACGGCGCCGGTCCAGAAAATCTTCATGAAATCTCCTCTTCGCGCTGCATCGAAGGAGGTGAAGTTATGGCCTAGGTTCAGCTCACGGAACAGGCACGCGGTCCCAGGACCATTCGCGTTCCAGCGCCCCCAGATGCCGGCACCGTCGGGCTGGCCCTTTATCGCTAGAGCATCGGCTATTGGCCCTTCGAGGGCGTTTCTGGACAGCATCGATTGAATTGCCTGAACAAAGACAAGGTAGGTGGCTCCGGAACAATAGGTGGTCCGTGCGGCAAGCGGATTGACATCGAGCTTTCCATCACGCACTTGGACAGCCTTTTGCAGATCCCGCGTAGCTGTGCTGGTCGCCAGGTACCCCCCACGGCTGGGCATCGAGTTGACCAACGCCAGGACAGTTTCATTCGGATCAGAAAAGCGTGAAATATTCTGGGCTTGCGTGGAGAAGGAACACAAAAAAAACAACCCAATCATCAGAACTCGATGCAATGGAAGGAATTGCGGATTTTGGATTGCGGATTGCGGAATTGTTGGAGCGGTGGCGTGCAACGATGTAGTCCTAGACCATGTTTTAGGCCTTCGGTCAATGTCGGCCAGGGCGAAGAAGGAAATTCGGTTTCGGAATGCGGATTTAAGGCGGAAGGAATTGCGGACTTCGGATTGCGGCGGCGCCCAACAGTCAATCCGCAGTTCGCAGTCCGAATTTTCTTTGCGAGACCTAACGAGTTATGGAAGTGTTCGGGTGAACATCATGCCTCAATTAACCGCACGCCAGGAGGAAGTCCTCGCGTTTATTCGAAGACAGCAACAGAGAACCGGTTATCCGCCGTCGAGCCGCGAAATTCAGAACTTTTTCGGTTTTCAAAGCCAGACCGCAGCAATGAATCATCTTCGCGCGCTTGAGAAGAAAGGAGTGATCCGAAGGACACCCGGCAAAGCTCGCTCAGCGGTCGATCCAAATCTGCGCTTTCAACGAGGGTTCAGGGCGATCCCCTTGCTCGGCCAGATTCCAGCCGGTTTGCCGGTTGACAGCGCTGAGACTGAGGGAGCCAGTCTCAGTATCGATCCGGCGGCTTTCGGCATCCGGAATTCGACTGGCGTTTTCGCTCTAAAGGTTCGAGGCGAATCGATGAGCGGCGCTCAAATTGCAGATGGCGATACGGTCATCCTTCAAAACCGAATGCCAAAGAATAGAGACATCGTTGCAGCCCTGATTGATGGCGAGACAACGCTGAAACGTTACCTCGTGGAGAACGGTAGTCCTTATTTGAAAGCCGAGAACCCAGCGTACCCAAACCTGATTCCTGCTGCTGAACTCAGCATTCAAGGAGTCATGATCGGACTTCTGAGACAGGTCCCTTAGGGCTCAGGGATTGAAACAAATAATGCAGGTTGACTTGATTAAGTGCGTATTGCCATCGTCGAAATCCCTATGAGAATTTTTCTGGTACTGCTCGCAGTATCATTGGCAAGCAGAGCAGTGGCCAAAAAAGAGGACGTGTTCGGTTACCGCGACGTCGTCGCAAAGGCGGAGGCGCTCTCGAAGCAACCTTTTGCTGTGCAGACGCAGGATATCTCTCCCGAATTGGAGAACCTGGATTATGACCTCTATCGCCGAATCCGTTTTCTTCCTGAAAAATCTGTATGGAAAAATATGCCGTACCGGCTCGGCTTTTTTCACCCCGGATATTATTATAAAAGAGGCGTGATTTTTCACCAGATCGAGAAGGATCGGATTAGAGACATCCCGTTCTCTCCCGACTATTTTTACTACGATAAGCCGATCGCTTTCACGGGCCATGAGGATTTCGTTGGGTTTAAAGCCTTCGTGCCTTCTGCGCAGCCGGGGCTACAGGACGAATTCATGTCTTTTCTGGGAGCGAGTTATTTCCGAGCAATCGCGAAGGGTCTCCATTGGGGATTGTCGTCGCGGGGACTTGCTGTGAACACGGGGATTAACGGGCCGGAAGAGTTCCCCGATTTTCGCGAATTCTGGATGCGTGAACCGAGCCCGGCGGATGAATATCTTGAATTCTATGCGCTGCTGGACAGCGAAAGCGTAACAGGCGGGTATGAATTCAGGGTGAGTTATGGGACGTCAACGATTATCGATGTCAAGGCTACCATTTTTGTTCGGAAAAAACCTGAGGTGCTGGTCTTGGCCCCTTTGACCAGCATGTTTTATTTCGGCGGCAATACTGTAAATAAGCCGACTTTGAAGCCAGACTATCAACCTACAGGAAAGACCGAGTTTTCGATGAACAAGACGGATTTCAAACGGCGGGAGTTTCGCCCACAGGTCCATGATTCCGATGGATTGCTGCTACATACGGCCTCTGGTGAAAAGCTGTGGGTGCCTTTTGATAATCCCCGATCCGTAAGTGTTCGGCTTTTCTCGAACGCGACTTCGTACTCGTTCCTGCAGCGCGATCGGAACTTGAGTGACTACCTTGACCGGGAAGCAGAGTATCATTTGCGCCCAAGTGTCACGGTGATTCCTAAAAGTGACTTTGGCCCCGGTTTCGTGCGGCTTCTCGAGCTTCCGAGCAGCGATGAATACAGCGACAACATTGTTGCGGGATGGCAGGTGCAAACCCCCCCGGAGCCAGGCGGAAGCCTGGAGTATGCATACCAAATGAAATGGCGAGGAGACGAACCGGATACAAATCAGTTCAGAGTACTATCAACTACCGTACGGCCAAGCCCCGGGCTGAACGAAACGCGCTTTGCGATCGAATATGGGAGACCTGAAAACGGCGAATCCGTTCCGGTTGCTGAACTCAGGCCGTACATCCTGACCGGTGCGGATGCGCAGGTAAAGGATGTGCAATTTACGCCGACAGACCGAGGCTGGCTCGTGGGCTTTACCATCTTTAACCCGAACACCACACAGGTGATGGATATCAGCTGCGTTTTATTACGTCGCGATACATTCTGTTCAGAAAAATGGCAATATCTCCTGAATATATAGCTCTGCTACGGGTTGGGATCCGGTCTTCCCCGGAATGGAGAGAAGCCTGGGATCGCATCAACGATTACCTGGATGCGCTCAAGACCCCTGACAGCACGGATCGGGAGCTCATTCTGCTGGCAAGTTTCGAGCGGGCGATTGCCAGAAAAAGAGGAGAGCCCTTTACGCCTGCGACAGAGCTGGCTTTTGAAGAGACCCAAAAGACCCTGGACAGCTCGCTGGGGCACCTTATCGACGGTGAAATCCCTGGGGTCAGCCGCTCGGTAGAAGAACGTGTGAGGCTTTACTTGACAGAGAGCGTTGATGGGAATCTTCTCGGCCGTGAGGATGAACTTTCAGATGAGGTTCTGCAGGCGCTTCGCGAAGTAAAGCTGCAAGCTGCGCCAAGTTTGCAGATAGCAAGCATCAAGCAACGGCCTTTGGAATTCACGCCTGCCGGGAAAGGTTTCATAGGTCTGGCGAAGAGATTGTCCCCGATCGGCGCGAGCAGGGTCATTGTCTGGTTAATCGGACTCGCGATCCTTGCGTTCCTCATTTTCAGCAGCCTTTACAAGTAAGAAAGATTCGGCGACCATAATGTTTCCCAGGTGCGAACAGGGATGGCCTGGATTGAACGATCCCGGCCGGTGGACGGTCAGAATATTGCGCGGGACTATGAGTGGAAATGACAGGTCTGGAAAAGTCGTCGGGCTGATTGGTTCGTCGGCATTCGAGGAAGCCTTTCAGGAAAAGGTTCGAAACCGGCGTTGGGCCGTCGCTCTTGTGACGTTCGGTATTTCTCTACTTGGTCTGTGGCTTCTGTTTGACGTTTTGGGGGCGGGCGGATGGACCACGCTGAAGGCCGCCGAATTGGTGCTCTTTGGTCTTTTGTTTACGTCCTTATCGTTCGGCTTCAGTCAGGCTTTTCTCGGATTTCTTGTCCTTTCGGAAGGACAGGAGCCGCTGAAAATTACGAATACGCTGGACGAGGAGACGCCTCTGGCTTCTACGGCTATTGTCATGCCCGTCTACAACGAGGGTGCCGAGACGGTGTTCGGAAACATCCGCTCCTTGTATGACTCGCTCCAGGAGCGTGGCGAGCTTGACTCTTTTGATTTCTACATTCTGAGCGATTCAACCGACCCTTCTAAAGCGGTCGAAGAGGAGTTCGCATGGGCGGATATCTGTCGCCAGACCAATGGTTTTGGCAAGATACATTACCGGCGCCGCAAGCTTCCGGTGAATCGCAAGAGTGGAAATATCGCCGACTTCTGCCGCCGATGGGGCCATCGTCATCGGTACATGATTATCCTCGACGCGGATAGTATCATGAGCGGAAAAGCGGTTTCGTCCCTTGTCCGGTTAATGGAGGTCAACCCTCGCGCCGGAATAATCCAGACAATGCCTAGACTCGTTAAGGCTCAGACGGTGTTTGGTCGAATCCAGCAGTTTGCGTCTCGACTTTATAGCCCGATTTTTGCCGCGGGATTAAATTTCTGGCAACAGGAAGCAGGGAACTATTGGGGACACAATGCGATCATCCGGGTATCGCCGTTCCTGTCCAGTTGCGGCCTGCCCGGTTTACCTGGGAAAGAACCACTTGGTGGGCGTGTCCTGAGTCATGATTTCGTAGAAGCGGCTTTGATGCGGAACGCCGGATGGGACGTGTGGTTTGCGTATGATCTCGATGGAAGTTACGAAGGGTTGCCGCCAAATCTGACAGAATATGTCAAAAGGGATCGGCGTTGGTGCCAGGGCAACCTGCAACATATGTGGTTTTTGCTTGCTCAGAACATCCGTCCGATCAGCCGGATCCATTTGGTGCAAGGTATTCTTGCGTACGTTTCGGCGCCGCTTCTCGTTTTGTTTGTTCTGATGGGGGCTTTGCAGGCGGGTCTGGATCACTTTCACGGCAGGGTGGGAATGTTTCCCTCGGCATCTGCCGGCGTTCTCTTTTTGATGACGTTCACTCTTTTGTTTGGGCCGAAGGTACTCAGCTTAATTCATCTTTTTTCAAGATCCCGCGACGCAGCCGCATTCGGGGGTCCCTTGAGGGTTCTAATGGGTGCAATTGTCGAAACCCTATTTTCCATACTTACAGCGCCGGTGCTGGTTTGGTTTCACACCCGGTTTGTATTGCGAAACCTTGCCGGTAAGACAGTTGTCTGGAATACGCAGACCAGAGATAGCGGCGGTCCGAGCTGGAGTGAAGCAGTGCATGAGTACTGGCCTCTGCCCATTATAGGTGTCGTGCTTGCGATTCTGGCCTGGTGGATTTCGCCGAACTATCTTTTGTGGATTTCTCCCCTTCTTGTAGGGCTGATACTTGCCATTCCGGTGGCTCACTTCACTTGCCACAGAAGCTTGTTCGGCAAGCTATTTGCCACACCTGAAGAACTTCACCCGCCCAAGGAATTGTCTGGAGATTTCAGGCTACAGCTCCGCGAGGGTGATCAATTCGTTCATGCTGTGCTTGATCCATTCTATAACGCGGTTCACGTGGCTCTACAGCGGAAAAGACAATCGGTTTCCACCGCGTCCAGCGAATACGGCGCCGCATTGGCTAATAAACTTTTCAAAGAGGGGCCCGATGCATTAACCGCTCAGGAGAAGCGCGCCTTACTGACGGACGGCCACAATCTAGGCTATCTTCATACGCTCATTTGGAAAACACCGGCGGAAATGATGCATCCTGCGTGGGCCAAAGCACTTACTGAGTACCGAAGCGCACGGCGGGCTGTCAGGCACCAACCTGACATTATCGAAGCGAAGCTCGCAAGCGTTCAACCCGCTGTCGCTTGAGTTGATGCCAAAATCCCGCCCGGTCAAAGGGATTGTGTTTGCTGCCGTAACCGGAATGCTCCGGCTTAGAATTCCACCATGGCGATGAGACGAATATTCGCGGTGGTCCTTGCAGCGGTAATCGGCGCCCTTTTGGTGGTGTTCTGGAGGCAGACCCAAGTCTCCATCGCTGCGAACCAGATTGCTCCAAGTAACGCAATTTTTTATATAGAAGTCCCGCATCTGGTTCAGACCGCAAAAAATTTACCCAATACCGCTATATACCAGATTTTTCAGGAGCCCTCAGTGCGTCGATTTTTGAGGCAACCGGCTTCGGCTGTTTGGAAGGAGCATTGGAGTTCCTGGAATTCTTTTTCGAAACTTGGCTGCACTACCCTTTTCTTCTGTGCGACCGATCCTAACTGTGAGCACTGGATCGCCGGTTTTCAGAGTTCGGCGAACTCGACGGCGCGGATCAAAGAAATTCAGAACATTTCAAAGACACTCTTTGCGCGCGACGCGCTTTACATAACTTTTGAACGCCAGAATACGCCCGATATTGCGAAAGAGGCAGGTGGTATTTGTTTCACAGATTTTGGGGGGTGGACGGTGTTGAGCCGCGATGCTGACCTGCTGAGAGAGACTCTGCAAAATGCCAGGTCGGATGACCACCGCCTGCATTCGTCAAAGTTATTTCAAGTATGCCATTCGAACTTGCGTCCAGGGTACGATCTCCTTCTCTTCGCCCGGGGATCTCCTTCACTCAATCCGGCAGATGGCCTCGGCTGGGAGTATGGCGCGGACCAGACTGCGGGTGATTCTCAGGCTTTGATCGCCTCTACAACGATCGAGGGATCCCGTTTGAGGGATACTGTCTTTACTTGGACGGGCAACAGCGAGAATACCGGGGCTCTCAGCCTTGAGGGGTTCGCCGCCACCAGTGCAAACACGATTGGTTACCTGGTTTCGCGGTTAAAACTTTCCGGGTTTTGGCGCCTTTCAGACAAGTTTTCAAGGGATTGGCCTTTTGCGGCAACGCTTCGAGATTACATCGGAGAGGCCCGCTCCTTTGGTATTGAACCGCAAGATCTTGATCGTCTGGTGTCGGGGATCGAGATTGTCGTCGACCGTGATCCTGGCTCGGGATCACTTGTCACCACTGCCTTACTGGACGTTGCGGACCGTACAAAGTTCCAGCAGGTGATTGATCGAATCGTCCGCGAAAAGCTTCCGGACAGTTGTCGTCCAGCCACGATTGCCGAAACATCAGCTTATATCGCGTCGCCAAACGAGAACGCGTCGATTGTTTTTGGGCTGGTTGGGGAAAAGCTTGTGGTCACCTGGGATCAATCCATCTTTGCCGAAATCGTCCGCCGCTTGCGAACGAAAGATCCAGGGCTTGAACAGAGCAATCAGTTCAAGGAAATGGAACGTCTTGTCGCAACCCCAAGTGATTTGTTTCTGTACATCGATGCAAGAGCCGGATTTGAAGGATTTTATGATGCTTCCCGACCGATGCTGATCTTTGGAGCGGCATTGATACCGTCCTTAAACCGTTATGTGGACGCGATGGCATTGCCCGAAACCGACGCGATCGCGAAGCACCTGAGTCCGATTGTTCTTTCACGTCACCATGTTGCTAACGGATTTATTGATGAATCCGTAGGACCACTGACTGCATACGAAGCCTCCGCTTTTGCAATTGGAGGCGCCACCGCGGTAGGACTTCTCCATCAGAATAATTAACGTAAGAGGATTTAAAGATCAGGGTGCCTGCGAGTTTTCCTGGCTCAGCAAAGAACTTTGATCCTGGACTATGAGCAGAATAAGTTCAGATCGATAGCCAATGGAGCCGAGTATCGCGAAGAACCTGGAAACTGTGCGTGCCGTTATCTCACAGGCTGAACGGAGCTCCGGGCGAGCTTCCGGAACTGTCGAACTGATTGCGGTGAGCAAAACGCATCCTCCCGACGTGATCCAAGAGGCCGTTGAAGCGGGTCAATTGCTCTTCGGTGAAAACAAGATCCAGGAGGCAAAAGCCAAAATTCCGGAGTTGCCATCAAAACTGCGCTGGCATTTAATCGGCCATTTGCAAAGCAACAAAGTCCGCGTTGCGTTGCCTCTTTTCGAATTGATCCACGGAGTCGATTCGGTGGAGTTGCTTGGCCAGATTCAGTCGAATGCAAAACAGCACGGTCTCTATCCGAAAGTTTTGTTGCAGGTTAACGTCGCCGGCGAATCGTCCAAATTCGGATTTGCACCTGACGGATTGCTTTCCGGGCTCGAGGCGATTTCCCAAATCGACCGGGTTGAAATTCTCGGTTTGATGACCATCCCGCCGCTTTCCCCGAGCCCTGAAGATTCACGAAAGTATTTTATTCGGCTCAGGGAACTTCGTGATCGCATCGAAAAGGAACTCAAATTCGGGTTGCCTCATCTTTCGATGGGTATGAGCGGGGATTACCGGATTGCCGTGGAGGAGGGCGCGACCCTCGTCCGTGTTGGAACCGCGATTTTTGGAGAGAGGCGCCCGAAGCGATGAATAACCGGTTAGCGATCAGGATCGCAGGATTATTCGGATTTTTCGGAATATCGCTCGGTGCGTTTGGAGCGCATCTATTGCGTGATTTTCTGGAGCGCCTTGGCACCGCCCAAATTTGGCAAACCGCCGTGCTGTATCACCTAGTCCAGGCGGTGGTGCTTCTGCTGCTGGCGGGACGGCAGCCACTCCCTCGGGTGCCGTTTGTCCTGATCCTTGGAGGAACGATCATTTTCAGCGGGTCGTTGTACGCACTTGCGTTGACAAATTTAAGGTGGTTCGGTGCTGTTACGCCGCTTGGCGGTCTGGGAATGCTATGCGGATGGTTGAGCATCGCCTGGAAATTGTGACGGCGTCATAATTTTCCCTGGCCCGCAATAAGCGTGTGGTCTCTTCCAGCGCGTGATTTTTGCGGGCTAGTGCCCTGCCAGCTTCGATTCCGCTTGAGCGCGATATTGCCGATCTTGTGCGTCCACCGGCTTTAATTGCCTGACTTTGAGCCATTCTGCCCTGGCTTCCTGTTGACGGCCCATCGATTCCAATGCCTGGGCGTATTCCGCGTGATGGATAATCTTTTGAGGTGCGGCAGCAATAGCCTTTTGAAAACATTCTACTGCTCTCTCTTTTGATGCGGATGGAATTTGACCGTAAAGGGCCTGCGCAATGCCCTTCAGGATTGGATTTAACGTTGCCATTTCGAAGTTCCACCGTGCCAGAATAAGCCAGCCAAGATCGTTATTTGGATTGAGGGCTACGGCCTTTTCGGCTTCGGACTTCACGACTTGGGAGTATTCCATCTTCGTTTTATTATCTACGAAGTCGGTCATCTTTCCGTATGCAACCGAAAGTGAGACATGAGCATCCGCGTTTTCGGGCGCTTGCCGAACTGCTCTCTTCGCGTATTCGAGGGCCAATTTGGCGTAATTGAGTTTATGGGTCCGATCCGGTGCCGAATCGATCTTGTCCGAATAATCCTGCGACAATTTGACCAGCACGCTGGGATTGTTCGGGCTGATCTTTTCCGCCTGCGTCAAGATTTCGATTGCGGCGTCTTTTTGATCCTGGGCGTCCAGTTCATCAGCCTTGCGAAGTAAGGCTGATACGTCCGAACTTTCACCCAATGCCGTACCGACAAGGAGAAGGGTTGCGATGACTGCTGAATAGATCTGCGTGAGTTTCATGAATTGAGATTGGCCGCTCTTACCAGTGGAGAATCCAATTGACATCACCTCGAGCCGGCAATAGGTTGCGCGCTCTTTTCTGAAGAATTTATGAAGACTTTTTCCGCCAAGTCGAGTGACGTATCACGAAAATGGTACATCATTGATGCAAAAGGCCGGCCGCTTGGCAGAGTTGCAGTTACAGCCGCAAATATTCTTCGGGGTAAAGGTAAGGCGATTTTCACCCCGCACGTCGACACGGGCGACTACGTAGTGGTCATCAACGCGGATAAAGTTCGATTAACCGGCAAAAAAGAAGTGCAGAAACAATTTATGAGCTTCTCCGGGTATGTAGGGGGCCATAAATCGGAGAACGCAGCGCGAAGACGTGAGCGCCGGCCAGAATTGTTGATCGAACGCGCGGTGAAGGGTATGATTCCCCACAATCGGCTGGGGAGGACACTTTTTACAAAGCTGAAGGTCTACAAAGGAGGCCAACATCCGCACGAGGCGCAACAGCCTATCCCGGTTGCTTAGAATTTATGTCAGAGGTATTTGCCGCTACAGGTCGTCGTAAAAATGCAGTTGCCCAGGTCCGAATTTCGCGAGGCTCTGGAAAGATAGAGGTGAATGGCCGGCCGCTGGAAGAATATTTTCCAACGCCTTCTCTCCAGTTCACGGTTTTGAAACCTTTTGAAGTCACTAAGACCAGCAATTCGTTTGACGTGCAGGTCAAGGCAACAGGAGGCGGAGCGACCGGACAGGCAGGAGCGGTTCGGTTGGCGATTGCTCGCGCGCTGTTGGAGCACGATGGCGCGATGAGACCGGCTTTGAAAGAGGAAGGTTTGCTGACTCGCGACCCGAGAATGAAAGAGCGCAAAAAATCCGGACAACCGGGCGCTCGCAAACGGTTCCAGTTTTCCAAGCGATAAAGAGCGGGAGCAATTCGCAATCCGAAATTGCTGCGGTTGCTTTTGAATCTTTGAGCCGGTAGCTTTGTCGCCTGATGTCCTGTTCAAAAATTGACCCGTCGCTGCATCAGGCGCAAAAGCCGGCGTGGATCAAGGTCCGCCTTCCTTCTAATCCCGTATTTTTTTCTACCAAAGCACTCATCTCAGACCTTCGTCTGCACACCGTGTGCGAATCGGCGCAATGCCCCAACAGGTGGGAGTGCTGGAGCCAGGGAACAGCCACTTTCATGATCGCGGGCGAGCGCTGCACGCGGGCATGCGGGTTTTGTGCAGTCACGACGGCGAAACCGTTCGCGTTGGAAGCCGATGAGCCACAACGCGTTGCCGCAGCAATCCGCCGGATGAATCTCAAGCATGTGGTAGTCACGGCTGTCGCCAGGGACGACCTTGCCGACGGAGGTGCCGGCCATTTCGCCCGGACTATCCGCGCCATCCGGGAGTTGGATCCTGAAATCGTTATAGAAGTGTTGACACCGGATTTTAACGGCAAGGAGAGTTCCGTGGCGATGGTTCTGGAGGCGCAACCCGACATTTTCAACCACAATATCGAAACCGTCGAAAGACTGACTCCGGCGGTGCGATCTCGCGCCAAGTATCGTTTATCTCTGCAGGTGTTACGGCGAGCGAAAGAATTGGACCCTGCGGTGGTGACCAAGAGCGGCATCATGTTGGGATTGGGAGAAACAGAGTCCGAATTATTCCAAGCATTGGACGATCTGAGGGCGGTAGGCGTGCAGGTATTGACACTCGGCCAGTATCTGAGGCCTACTCCTGATCATCTGCCGGTTCTCGAGTATATTCGTCCAGAAATCTTCGCAACCTACAGAAGCGTGGCGGAAAGGAAAGGGTTCGAGTATGTAGCCTCCGGGCCATTGGTTCGGAGTTCGTATCATGCCGCGGACTACCATCCGGCTCGCCGGCGAGGGAGTCAATCCGTAACCGAGTCAGCTCGAGCGTCCTCATGATTTTAAGAAAAACGCTCGCTTATATTCCCCTGACCCTTCCATTCGCCGCATAGACCGATTCTTAAATCGTTCGGCTCTGGTACTCCATGATGTATAGTCCTGCGTTGAAGTTGGTACAGTATCAGATCCCGTTCTTATCGACGAAAACGTCGGCAGAATGAAGCACACGGGGGCGGTTTGGTCGTGGATCGACCAAAACGTGCTGGTGTCGGCGGGACCAAGTACCCACCCAACCGGGCGATACTGGTCGCGTATGTTGAA
>Ga0210405_10005336_pt1 | contig 11781 bp, 9 predicted proteins | sample IncBWH11MmetaG_FD_155492 | JGI IMG/M metagenome (GOLD analysis project Ga0210405, IMG submission 155492) | Forest soil microbial communities from Barre Woods Harvard Forest LTER site, Petersham, Massachusetts, United States - Inc-BW-H-11-M | ecosystem: Environmental > Terrestrial > Soil >... | reverse complement strand
GAGTGGACCTTTGATCGGGCCGAGACGGACGAGATTTCAATCCTGGTCTCGGGCAAGTTCGCCAATTACGACGTCGCCTTCACTTGGCTGCCGGACATGGAATCCCTGCATGTCAGCTGTTCGTTCGATCTCAAGACGCCTGCCCACAAGCGCGCGGCGATCGGCGAACTGACGCAGCTCATCAATGAACAATTGTGGCTCGGGCATTTCGACCAGTGGAGCCAGCAGGACGTGGTGATGTTTCGCCACGCTTTATGTCTGGCTGGGGGCGCGGGGGCGAACGACGCGCAGTGCACGGCTGTGGTGAATGCGGCCCTCGAGGCCTGCGAGACCTATTACCAGGCGTTCCAGTTCGTCCTGTGGGCGAATCGCCAACCGCGCGAGGCGATCGCGTTCGCGACGTTCGAGACCCGCGGCGCGGCCTGAAGCAGGGCCGGATCCAAAAGGCTGGATCAGGCGTGCCCGCACGGGCATAACCTGATCGCGATGCTGCCGCGTCTACGCCAAGCCACGACGCTCGACCTGCCGCGGATTTCCGAGGTGCGGCATGGGACGGTTGAAAACCGGCTTGAGGATCCGTCGCTCGTCACGCCCGCGGAAGTCGACTGGTATCTGAACGAGGCGATTTTTCTTGTTTCCGCGGACGATGCCGAGATTCAGGGTTTTGCCTGCGCAAACCATCAGACGGGTTACGTCTGGGCGCTGTTCGTGATCGATGGCGCTCAGGGACGTGGTCATGGGACTGCGCTCCTGAATGAAGTGATTCAGCGATTTCGGCAGGCCGGACACCGGCAGGCGTTCCTGACAACGGGAAAAGACACCAAAGCGGCGGCCTTCTACCGGTCAAAGGGCTGGACACAGACAGGCATCGACATTCGCGGTCAGGCGGTTTTTCGGCTTTGGCTTTAAGAACGACTGGCGCTTGGGTTCGATTGCGTGTAAGAGCCGCCCCTTCTTATTTCCGGGCCTCGCCGCCCGCTTCCGAATTGGAGTTCCCCCGGTGGCCGTTCCCAGACGCAAAACTTCCCCCTCGCGCCGCGGCATGCGCCGCTCGGCCGACGCGCTCAAGGCGCCGTCCTATGTCGAAGACAAGGATTCGGGCGAACTGCGCCGCCCGCACCACATCGACCTCAAGAGCGGCATGTATCGGGGCCGGCAGGTTCTCAAGCCGAAGTCCAAGAACGTCGACGCCTGAGCGGCGGGTCCCCTCTCCTACGCGTGAGGGCTAGCGTGAGGGTTTCGCGTGCAAAGCGCGCTCTCCCTCATCCGGCGGGCCATAGCCCGTCCGGAAGGACGGGCATCCCTCCGGACGCCCTATGCCCGCCACCTTCTCCCCCAGGGAGAAGCGGAAGCGGGCCACATTACCAAGCTTTCATGTTCACGCCATCGCGTGTTTAGGCGACCGGGCGCATTCTCTCCATCGTGAGGCGGGGACGGTTTCCGCGGCAGGGAGCTCTTATGTCATTTGATCGACCCTCCTATTCCCTCCGTGCGGCGCTTCTGGGCGCCGTCGCGCTGGCGGCCCTCGGCGGAGTCGCGGTGGAGATTTGGGTCGCGCCCGTTTCCGCCGCCGCGACGACCGCGCAAACGCCCGCCGTTCAAGCCCCGGCGGGCCCCGCCTCATTCGCTGATGTCGTCGACCGCGTGAAGCCTGCCGTCGTTTCGGTCAAGGTCAAACTGTCCGACGCCGACCAGGTTGATGACGAAGACTCTGACGCGGCGCCGGGTTTGCCGGATATCCCGAAGAACAGCCCGTTCTACCGTTTCTTCCGTCACTTCGGCATGCCAGACAACAATGACGGCGCCGATCGGGGCGACCGGGCGCCGCACCATCATTTCGCGCAGGCTCAAGGTTCGGGATTCTTCATTTCGGGCGACGGCTATATCGTCACCAACAACCATGTCGTCGATCATGCCTCCGAGGTGACCGTCACAACGGCCGAGGGCAAGTCGATGTCGGCCAAGGTGATCGGCGTCGACAGCAAAACGGATCTTGCGCTTTTGAAGGCCGAGGGCAGCGACTTCCCCTATGTTACGTTCGCCGCTCACACGCCGCGCGTCGGCGATTGGGTGATCGCGGTTGGCAACCCGTTCGGTCTCGGCGGAACCGTGACGGCGGGAATCGTCTCGGCTCGCGGACGCGACATCGGCTCGGGCCCGTATGACGACTTCCTGCAGATCGACGCGCCGGTCAATCACGGCAATTCCGGCGGCCCGACCTTTGACGCCGAAGGCGAGGTGGTCGGCGTCAACACCGCGATCTTCTCGCCGTCGGGCGGCAGCGTCGGCATCGGCTTCGCCATCGCGAGCGACGTCGTCAAGAGTGTCGTGCAGCAGCTCAAGGACAACGGCTCGGTCACGCGCGGCTGGATCGGCGTTCAGATCCAGAATGTGACCGCGGACCTGGCCGACGACCTCGGCCTCAAGGAGCAAACCGGCGCGCTGGTGGCTGCGGCGCAGAAGGATTCCCCCGCCGCGGCAGCAGGCGTGAAGAGCGGCGACGTCATCACCGCGGTCGACGGCGAGACCGTCGCCGATCCGCATGATCTCGCCCGCCGGATCGCGGCGCTTGGTCCGAAGAAGACCGTGAAGCTCGCGCTCATCCGCAACGGCTCGCCAATGACGATCGACGTGACGCTCGGAACGATGCCTGCCGACAAGACGGCGAACGCCGAAACGCGGAACTCCGACGACAACGGAGGTTCGGCGCTGGCCAAGCTCGGGCTGACCTTGCGCCCGGCGCATGGACAGGACGGCGTCGTCGTTGCGGAAGTCGACCCGGACGGCGCGGCCGCGGACAAGGGCCTGAAGCAGGGCGATGTGATCCTCGAGGTCGCTGGCAAGTCGGTCAACCGGCCGGCCGATGTCGTTGACGCGATCGACGCGGCCAAGTCAGGCGGCAAGAAATCGGTTCTCGTGCGTGTCAAATCCAACGATGGAGAGCGCTACCTGACGCTGCCCACGCGCGCGTCCTAGTTACGCGGCGTCCCACGGTTCGCCGTAGGACGCCGACATGAAATTGGCGGAAGGGATCATGGGCACGTCCCCGGCCCTGCGCATAGCGCGCCTTTCCGTCCAAGTCGGCGTCGCACACATCCCCGCCCGCGCGACTCCGACAAAAGTGGCGGCAGGTCCCAATCCCCCGCGGGCCTGCCGCCATCTTTTTTCGCCTTAGCGCCCGGGTTTCGCTATATGTCCGACATGCGCATCCTCATTATCGAAGACGATCGCGACGCGGCTGCGTATCTGGCCAAGGCGTTTCGCGAAGCCGGACATGTCGCGGACCAGGCGAATGACGGCGTCACCGGATACGATTTGGCGCTCGAAGGCGCCTATGACGTCGCCATCGTCGATCGCATGTTGCCGAAAATGGACGGCCTCACGCTGGTCGGAGCCCTTCGCGAGCAGAAAAACGAGACGCCGGTCCTGATCCTCTCGGCCCTTGGCCAGGTCGACGACAGGGTCAAGGGCTTACGCGCCGGCGGCGACGACTATCTGTCGAAGCCTTATGCGTTCTCCGAGCTTTTGGCCCGGGTCGAGGCGCTGTCGCGCCGCGGCCCCAAGGGCGCGCCGGAGGAGACAGTGCTCAGGGTCGCCGACCTGACGCTTGACCGGCTGTCCCACAAAGTCACGCGGCGGTCCGAGGAAATCGTCTTGCAACCGCGCGAATTCCGGCTGCTCGAATATCTGATGCAGAACGCCGGCAAGGTGGTCACGCGCACCATGCTGCTCGAACATGTGTGGGACTATCACTTCGATCCGCAGACCAATGTGATCGATGTGCACGTCTCGCGCCTGCGCGCCAAGATTGATCGCGATTTCGATGCGCCGCTGCTCAACACCGTTCGCGGCGCCGGTTATATGATTCGTGACGGCGCTCGGTAAGCTCTTCGGGGCCACCGCTTTTCGGCTCGCGCTGGCGATCCTTCTTCTCAGCGCGATCGGCTCCGGCATCGTCCTGACCGTCATCGCCTGGCAAGTCGTTTCGGTGGTGGACAGGGAGATCGCACGGACCATCGACGCGGAATCGCAGGGCCTCATCGACGCCTTCGACAATGCAGGGATAAGGCGGCTCGAGGCCGTCATCGAGGCGCGCAAACGCGAGCCCGGCTCTTCCCTCTACCTGCTCACGAACCCGATCGGCGAACCGCTCGCTGGCAATGTCGAGCAGATCCCCGCCGAGGTGCTGCTGCACCCGGGCTTTCTGCCAATCATCTACCGCGGCAGCGGAAGCAGTGAGCGCGGTCGGCAGGCGCTCGTAGGAGTGTACATTCTGCCGGGCGGCTTCCGCCTGTTGATTGGGCATGATCTCGGCGACCGCGCCCGCATCGGCAAGGTGATGGTGCGCGCGCTGGCGATTTCGCTTGTTTTCTTCGCCGTGCTGGGGGCGCTTGGCGCCCTATTCGTCGCTCGACGGGTGCTCAAGCGCATCGACGACATGAACACCTCGGCGCACGGGATCATGGCCGGGGACCTTACGCGTCGCCTGCCGGTGTCCGGCTCGGGCGACGAATTGGACCGGCTGGCGGAAGGCCTGAACGAGATGCTCGGCCGGATCTCGGAATTGATGGAAGGCCTGCAGGAGGTCTCCGACAACATCGCGCATGACTTGCGCACGCCGCTCACGCGCTTGCGCAACCACGCTGAGGCAGCGCTCGCGTTCGGCGGCGACGCCGCGACTTATCGTCAGGCGCTGGAGAAGACGATCGACGAATCGGACCAGCTCATTCGGATCTTCAACGCCCTCCTGTTGATCGCGCGCGCGGAAGCAGGTGGCGATCTGGGGCCGCTTCAGCCATTCGACGTGGGCGAGGCGGCCAGGAGCGTCGCCGACCTCTACGAACCGATCGCCGAAGAAGAGGGCGTGGAGCTGACTATCCGCGCCGAGGATGGGCTTAAGGTCCGTGGCAATCGCGAGCTGATCGGCCAGGCGATCGCCAATCTCGTCGACAACGCGCTCAAATATGGCGCGCCCCAGAAGGGCATTGGCGACGCGAAGCCGGACGTCGGCATAACGGCGCGGCGGGCCGGCAGATCCATCGTGCTCACGGTCGCCGACCGGGGTCCGGGGATTGCGCCGGCGGACCGAGCCCGGGTCCTCGACCGGTTCGTCCGGCTGGAAGGGTCGCGTTCGCGGCCGGGCTCCGGACTCGGACTTTCGCTCGCCGCCGCGGTCGCGCGTATGCATGGCGGAACAGTCGACCTCGAGGACAATCAGCCTGGGCTTCGCGTGCGCCTTACTTTGCCGGCGACGGACGACCGGCCTCAATCGCTGGCCCCCGCCGACCTCGTCTTGAATGACCGCAACGCTCGCTGAGAGCCTTGTCGATGCGCCGCGGCTCTCCGCCCCGGCCGAAGCGCGCCGTCGCCTCGCTGCGTTGCTCAAGACGTCGTCGTCCGCGGAGCTCGCGCGCGAACTCGAACGCGGCCGCACCCGCGATGTCCTTCTCGGCATCGCGGATCATTCGCCTTATCTCTGGACGCTCGTTCAGGAAGACCCTGCGCGGCTCGTCCGGCTGCTCAAGCGTCCGCCCGCCGAATCGCTCGACGCGCTCGTTCAAACGCTCCTCTCGCGACGCGACGAGCATGAGGCCGATCTCATGCCGGCGCTTCGTCGCGCCAAGCGCGAAGCCGCGCTTTTGGTTGCGCTTGCGGACATTGGCGGTGTTTGGGACGTTGTCGCAACAACTGAGGCGCTGACCCGTTTCGCCAACGCCGCTGTCCGCGCCGCGGTCGCTTTTCTCCTGCGCAAGCACGCTCGCGCTGGACTTTTGGCGCTCGACGTGGACGCGACGGATATTGAGAGCGGCTCGGGCATCGTCGTGTTGGCGCTCGGCAAGCATGGCGCGCGCGAACTCAATTATTCGAGCGACATCGACCTCATTGTCCTTTTCGACCCCGCCGCGACATCGATTCCTGAAGGAACCGAGCCAGGACCCTTGTTCGTGCGTCTGACCAAGGCGCTTGCGCGTCTGCTTCAGGAGCGGACGGGCGAAGGCTATGTGCTGCGGGTCGACCTACGGCTGCGGCCTGATCCAGCCTCGACCCCGGTCGCGCTCGCGACCGTGAGCGCCTATCAGTATTACGAGACGGTCGGCCAGAACTGGGAGCGTGCAGCGCTGATCAAGGCCCGTCCGGCGGCGGGCGACCTCAGGCTTGGCGAGCGCTTTTTGGCGGACCTCGCACCATTCATCTGGCGTAAGTATTTCGATTATGCGGCGATCGCCGACATCCACGCGATGAAGCGCCAGATCCACGCCGTGCGCGGCCACGAGCAAGTCGTCGTGCCCGGCCACGATGTCAAACTTGGACGCGGCGGCATCCGCGAGATCGAGTTTTTCGTCCAGACGCAGCAGCTTATTTTTGGCGGACGCCGCCCGCAGATGCGCGGATCGCGCACCCTCGACATGCTGCGGCAATTGTGCGCCGACAAGTGGATCAGCGCGGACGCGGTCGACGACCTAAGCTTGGCTTACGCGTTTCTCCGTCGCGTCGAACATCGGCTGCAGATGGTCGCCGATGAGCAGACCCAACGCCTGCCATTCGAGCGAGAGGCGCTGACCCACTTCGCCAAGTTCTGCGGTTATGCGCGGCTCGATGGCTTTGTGACCGACCTCACTCACCACCTGACCCAAGTCGAGCGGCACTACGCGCGGTTGTTCGAAGATGCGCCAGAGCTCAGCGTGGCCTCGGGCAATCTTGTGTTTACTGGGGTCACCGACGATCCGGCGACGCTGACGACTCTTAGCGCGCTTGGCTTTCAGCGCCCGGAAGCCGCCGCGGAGACCGTTCGAGGCTGGCACTTTGGCCGACGTGCGGCGGTTCGCAGCGCCCGCGCGCGGGAGGTCCTGACGGAATTGACGCCGGCGCTGCTCGAAGCCTTCGCCGGATCGGGCGACGCCGACGCCGCGCTTTCTGCCTTCGACGAGGCGCTGGCGCGCATGCCGGCGTCGGTCGAGCTCTTGTCGATCCTGCGCTCGAACGCATCGTTGCGCGAGTTGTTCGGCGATGTACTCGGCAGCGCTCCGCGGCTGGCGCAAGTGATCGCGACCCGGCCGCACGTGCTCGATGCCGCCATCGATCCAGACCGTAGCCTCGACTTCGACCTGAGCTTCGGCGACGAGGCGATGGGCGCGCGAGTCGAGACCTTTGTGTCCCAGGGGCAGAGCTTCGAGGATACTCTGAACCGGGCGCGCGACTTCGCCGCCGAGGAGATGTTTCATATCGGCCTCAATCTGCTGTCGGGGCGTCTCGATCCCGACCGGGCCGGGCGCGCCTATAGTGCGCTGGCGCAGGGGTTGATCGCCGCGCTGCTCAAGCGCGTGGTCGAGTCCTTTGCAGCCGAGCACGGGTGCATCCGCGGCGGTCGGGTCGCGGTTGTCGCGCTCGGCAAGCTCGGCTCACGCGAAATGACCGCGGCCTCCGATCTCGACCTCATGCTCCTCTACGACTTCCCCGCCGACGCGAGCGAATCGGACGGCCGGAAGCGACTCGGTCCGAGCCTTTACTATGCGCGCCTGACGCAGCGGCTGATCTCGGCTCTGACCGCGCCGACGAAAGCGGGCCGCTTGTATGAAGTCGACATGCGGCTCAGGCCCTCAGGCCGTCAGGGTCCGCTCGCGACCCAGTTTGCGTCGTTCAAGCTCTACCAGCGGGACGAGGCGGAGACTTGGGAGCATATGGCGCTGACTCGCGCCCGCTTCGTCGCCGGCGATGCGAGCCTCGGGGCCGACGTCGCCAAGACCGTGCGGCAGACGCTGACCCGCGAACGCGACACCGGCAAAATCGCTCAGGAAACACACACTATGCGCGCGCTCATCGCCACGGAAAAGGGCGATAGCGATCGCTGGGATCTGAAGCTTGTCGCAGGTGGGCTTACCGACATCGAGTTCGTCGCCCAATACGTGCAATTGGCCTTTGCGCACGACCATCCGGCCATCCTCAATGTCTTGACCCGCAAGGTCGTGGAGGAGGCAGGCCGCGCGGGACTGATCACGCCCGAACAGGCGGAGGTCCTCATCGACGCGCACCGGCTTTACACCGACGCAACGCAGTTCATGCGTTTGTCGATCTCCGGCCCGTTCGATCCCACCAAGGCCGCAGCAGGCGCCAAGCGCCGCATCGCCGCGGCCGCCGGCTCTCCCGACTTCGAGGCGTTTGCAGCTGCGCTCGGCGATGCGCGCCGGCGCGTGCGGGCCGCTTTCGAGGCGATCGTCGGATAGAGGATTTGCGCGTATCCGGCCTTCCCGCGAACCGGATGTAGGTCGTGGCTACGACCGGCCCGCCGGCTGGCGCCACGACGCCTCGATCTCTTCCAGCGAGCGGCCTCGGGTCTCAGGCACGCCGACGATGACCCAGACGAGGCCGATGGCGCAGAACGCGGCGAACATCCAGAAGGTGTAGGCCTGCCCGATCGCCTTGACGACCGACAGGAAGAATCCGCTGACCAGGAACGCCGCGCCCCAGTTGACCGCCGTCGCCACCGCCACGGCCCGGCCGCGCACCTCGCCTGGATAGATCTCGTTGATGACGGTCCAGGTGACCGGGCCGAGAGAAAACGCGAACGAGATGATGAAAACGACAAGCGCGACCAGCGTGACGACGCCCGTCGCGCCTTGGCCCGCGCTCGCTGCGCCGGACTGCTGGAAGGCGAAACCGACGGCGGTGAGGCTGAGTCCCATGCCGATGAGGCCCGCGATCAGGAGCGGACGGCGGCCGAGGTGATCGATGAAGGCGATCGCGATGAAGGTCGCGAGCACGTTGACGGCGCCGATCGCCCAGGTGGTGGCCTGGGTCTGCGCAGCGGGCGTCGTGAAGCCGGCGGCGGCGAAGATGTTGTCGGAATAATAGATGATCGCGTTGATGCCGGTGACCTGCTGCAGGACTGCGAGGCCGAGGCCGATTTTCAGCGGCGCCCGCCAGCGCGGCGCGAACACATCCCACCACGACGGCACTTCGTGCTCCGCGCGTAACGACGCCTCAATGGCCGCGAGCCGCGCGTCGGCGTGGTCCCCGGCGCCGAGCGCGACGAGCGTGCGGCGGGCGTCGTCGCGGCGGCCGCTCTTGGCGAACCAGCGCGGAGACTCAAGAGCGGTCAGGACGGCGAGCGCGAGGAGAACGCCAGGGCCCGCGGAGACCCCAAGCATGGCGCGCCAGCCCTCGGGACCAGCAAGCGCCTGGTCGACAAGATAGGCGAGGAAAATGCCGACCGTGATCGCGAGCTGATAGGAGGAAACGAACCGCCCCCGTTGTGCAGCGGGGGCGAGCTCAGCGGCGTAGAGCGGGGCCGCGACCGCTGCGACGCCGACGCCGAAGCCAGCCACGAGCCGGCCGAAGACGAGGACCGGAACGGCGGGCGCGAACGCCTCCACGAGCGCGCCGATGATGAAAAGCCCCGCGGCGGCGAAGAGCGCCCGCTTGCGGCCGAAATGGTCGGCGATATAACCCCCCGCAAGCGATCCGAACATGGCGCCGAGCGTGACCCAGCTGGTCACGATCTCGAGCGCCACCGCTCCGACCGCGAACTCCTTCTGGATGCCCACGAGCGCGCCCGAGATGACGCCCTGATCGTAGCCGAAGAGGGCGCCGGCCAGCAGAACGACGGCGAAGACGCTCGCGGCGCGGGCGAAGGGAAGATGATCGCGGACCGGATCCTGGAGTCCGCCCGGCGGACCGCCGCTGGGGCCGCTCGTTGCGCCGCGCCGCCTCGTATCAGCCATGCCGCCCATCCCCCTCTCTGACAAAGCCATACGGCATTGAGAGAAAACTCTAAAAGAAATCGACCGTTGTTCTAACGCCTAGCACAAACGCATTGCGATCCGTCGGGGTCGTGTACCCGCCAGGACAGATGACGTATTGCGCGTCGAGTTTTAAGTTCAGCCACGGAGTCGTCTGCCATCCGTACCAAGCTTCCGTTACGTATTCATTGCGCTGCACAAAGCCGGGACCGATGCCCAAGGCGTTGGCCAAGATCTGCCCATTGGCGATATTCGGATTGACGTGCGTCGTACCGACTGCAATCCCATATCCATCCTTAGGCCTCCAGGGCCCAAGGCCGTATTTTACGAGTCCCCCGAAGATCTGATAGTCCAACGTGGATGTGCGGCGATCCGCGTAGGTGGCGAGGAAAAAGGCGTTCAAGCCGTTCTTCGGGTCCGGGTTTGCAGGGTCATTGGTCAGTTGCTGCTGCGAGACCGTGGAAAATCCGTAGCGTCCGCGGCCGGGAATCCCGGGCAGCCCTGACACCAGGATCGGCTCTCCATTGATGCTGGTCGCGACATTGGCCGCCGTATCGTTGCTCCACCAACCTCCAAACTGGTAACTCCCCGCCAGACGGCCAAATTTTGGCGTCCACGCGATTTCGGCGGGAACAATGGTGCCTTGGGAGTCGTCAGGGAAGGTTGGCCAAAGGGCGGGGTTGGGCTTCGTGCTGAGATAATCCGTGTTCGAATCGAAAACGCCGGCCTTGAAATAACCTTCAGACCCGAAATTCACCTTCGCTGCGGCGGCCCACTGGCTGACCGGCCAGTTGTAAATATAGTCGCCCACCACGTTGCCCGCCTGGCCAGGGCAGAAGGTCAGATTGATGAAATCGCAAGGGAAACTGAAAAACTCATCGCCGAATGCGAGGCGGCCGACCGTGGTTGCGATCCGGTCGTCGAACCACTGTTGTTTCCAGGCGAATTCCTCCAATCTGAGGATATTGCCGCGCCCAAAAACTTCGTTGATCAACTGCAGCGAGGGGATGCCTGCGTCCGTGGCGGCGTCTCGGCCCCAGCGATCCACCAGCGTCACCAGGACAGAAGTGCCATGCAGGCCCAAACTCTTCTGCAAGTCGAATTCGGCTTGAAGCGCGACTTGCCCAGCCTCCTGGGCTATGCGGCGCTCGCCGCCGGAGAGATTCAACACCGCTTCGTCGACGCCGGTGATCGAGACATTGATGCCGAGATCGCTCAGCTTCGAGCGGATGCCGGGCCATTCGCCGAGAAGATGCGGCGTGGTCGCGAAATAATCGGCCGGCAACGCCGGCAAGATGAGAAATTGCGGGGACCCGGCCGAAGCGCCTGAAGCCTGCGCGACAGGCGGCGCCGGAGCTTGCGTCACGCCTTGGCCTTCCTGGGATGGCGCCGAAGCGTCTCCGGGCGGGGCGTCAGCGGCAAGGGCCGCATACCCGGCGAAGAGGAAGATCATGGAACCGGCCACGCCTCGGACCAGCATCGCTTTCCTCCATTCCTTGGACGTTTTGGCGAACAAGGCGCCTTCCATTATGGCTAGATAGCATGGCAATCAGCGCTTCGCGTCGGCCCGTACAATTCAGCGCACTTTTTTTGCAAGGCGTCCCGGAAACGCGACTACCGAGTAGGCGTATCTACGCCTTTTGCCCAAACCCTCTGTAGCAGATCGGCGCCGATTGCCGCCAGTGCTGATTACGCGCATTTGATGTCTTGGCTATGATGTCCACCGCTCAAGCCGACCGCGCCGATCGTCCCGCCCTTTATGACAATCAGGAATCCGCCGACACACCGCGCAAAGTTCGCTTTTTTGTCCGATCGGTGACCGCCAGCGAAATGCAGCTCATGCGGAATTGCGGCTAGCGACGCCCGCGGTCCGACCGGCGGTGTTGCGGTGCGCCGCTCTGCCACTCTACGACTAAGCAGATTCCGTTTGGCTAACTGTTTGGTCCCGGCCTTTGATGGGGCATCCTTATCGAGTGATTCGAAGGATGCGCTATGGGCCAAGTTCTGCATGGGAGCGCCACGACGACTGCGGCGATCCGTCGAG
>Ga0210405_10005335_pt1 | contig 11781 bp, 9 predicted proteins | sample IncBWH11MmetaG_FD_155492 | JGI IMG/M metagenome (GOLD analysis project Ga0210405, IMG submission 155492) | Forest soil microbial communities from Barre Woods Harvard Forest LTER site, Petersham, Massachusetts, United States - Inc-BW-H-11-M | ecosystem: Environmental > Terrestrial > Soil >... | reverse complement strand
AACTCGCTGGGAGTCCTGCGTCTTGTGCTTCGTCCGGGCTGGGGCGCTCGTTAGGGAACATCTCGTTGGTGACGCCCATCTCCACGTTGTAGGCCTCACCCGCAAAAATTTCGAGCGACTTATTTTGGGCCTTCCAGCCAAAGCGAGAGATGGTGCCATCGTTTCCGTTGCGGTTGGGATGGCCTTCGATGCCCAGCTGTTGTTTGTCGCGAGAATTTGCATTCATATTTGCCGTGATCGTTTCGTCAGCGATGTTCTCGATCAGACCAGCGCCAAACACCGGCGTGGGTATGCGGAAGATGACGTTGTTCTTGGCCACCGCGTTCGCAAAATCAGGCTGAAGGATATTGCAATTTCCGGCATCGAAGCGACCGGAAATGACGAACAAATCGTGGACGCCGCCGTCTGGGTTGTGGCTGGGTGAGCCATCGGGATTCATAAAAAAGACGAAGCGTGCTTCGCGAGCAGGACCGTCAGGAGTGATAAACGATGGGAGCGTGTTGTTGGCTCCAGCGAGATTGAACACTTCGGTTTCAGGATTCATTCCGACATGCGGAAAAACGCTGGCGCTCGGACTGGAACCGCCGATAGCCGGTTGCGAATGACAGCTCGAACATTGGTTGGAGTTGAAGCGCGGGCCGAGACCTGTATGTGCGTTTGGGTCCGAACTGGTGACGACTTCGACCTCCTGAAACCTGTCGAGTCCAGCGCTGAAGTACTCCGAAGCGCCCGGAGTTTGAGCAACCGTACTGAGTGCCTGGCCAGCGCCGACGGCTCCGGCACGAACACCGGGGTCGAACGGTCGCCGGTCATTGGGGTTACTGGGAGTGACCGCTTGGGCTTTGACACGTCCTCCATGACCTAAAAAAACGGCTAGCATTATCGAGCACAGGATGTACAAATACTGCGAACCCTTCGAGCTCATTTAGCACTCCCAACGCCACGATTTCTTTTGTTGAGTGGCACATCGAGTTTAGGCGGGACTTTTCTCTCTAGCGGCAGGTTGCTTCGTTCCTGCGGCACGGGTATAAGCGGAGGGAAAGACTCACTTTCAGATATCCCCGAAAGGATTGCTACGCCTGCGAACCAGTTCACTGCGCTGGGGTAGTTTGTCGTGAACTCCACTGCGCCGCCCTCCGGTAACTTTTCATCAGCCGCGTATTCGTTGACTTGATACTCCGATGAGAAACCGGGCGCGAAACCGGACGGCCCTATTAGCGAAGATGTCCACTGCACGCCGAAGCCGATAACGATTGTAGGTCCGCTGGTTGAAATGGTCGGTACTGACGCGAGTGTGCTGATGCCTCGGGCTAGGCTCGATACTTGTACCGACGTGGCTGGCGGATATTCAAGAAGAATGCCATCGAGATTGCCGGGACTTTTCATCTTGACAGTGACGGTGTTAGCCCCAGCCTTAACGTGGGATGCGTGCCAAAAGCTTTGGGCGTAGTTATTCAAGTCTTGCACCCACATGTTCTGGTTAGAGTCGGTGATGGAGAAAATATTGCCGACTACGGGAAATACTAGAGTGTCCCCTTCAAAGTTCTCAGCCGAGAAAGAGCAGGCGTACTCGTCATTGTTGTTCGTGAAGTAGTGCATCGGGCACTGTTGGATGGCCAGCGATAGCGAGGAGACCATCTTGAACAGCGCCACACCCAGTGTCCAGTGCGCCGGGACATTCCATCCCATCGTGCCGATGTAGACGCCCGCACCGCCGCCGGTCATGTCCTCGACACCCAGCGATTCATCTACGTTCGCTTCGATATTGAAGAATGGGCCAGGTTTCGGGACGCCACCCTCGTTCGGAAAGCCGCCCGACTTACCCCAAGCGATCACGAGATCGTTAGCAGAATTAGCTTCAACGGGTAGCGTCCAACCCTGGTCGTATGAGTCACCGTTCCGTGCGCCAAGCGCGGCATTTTCGAAGGAATACGTACCTGAGTTTCCGCCTTCGAAGCTGAGTGCTGGCGGATATTCCAGTAGAACTGCGCGAAACCCTGCGCGTGGCAAGAGCACAATTTCGTCGGGGCCGCCTTTCGTTCTAAGGGAATAATATAGGTTAGTACCATTGTTATTTTGTACCACGACGGGCTCCGCGAACGTATTGCCCTGCGTATCGCCGACTGTGTTGCACGTGTTGTCCGCGCACGCCCCGTCAACGACGAACGCAAGCAGGGCGTTCGGCAGCGTATCGTGTGGAAACGCGCACTTAGACTGGTCAACGTATCCTGGTGGCCTTGAAGGGCAGTCAACAACTTGTCGAGGCCGAATTTGCGTCGGCGCTGGCAAACAATGACGCCGGAGGCCCGCTAAGGAATCGTGGCTCTGCGCGACGATGCTAGCGTCAAGGTCGCCGCACGGGAAGCGCACGGCGAAGTCTTCATGCGCGGATTGACGTGCGAAGCACGGCGCGGCGAAAAAAAGAAGGGCGAGTAGGCCTGGTAAACGTCGATTCATTTCTGCTCCTTTGACAGCCTACGCGAGCGCACGGAGGCAAATGACCAGCTCGCGGGTCAGCCTTGGCTCTTGGTACGTGATTTGATTTCAGGGGACCCACCCAAGAGAAACGAAGGGGCTAGTGCATTCGGCGTGCCGTTTTACCGCTGCGTTAGTATTTGTAATGGTTAACGCTCGGGAATGCGAATTTCATAACAATTCCTGCAGAAAAACTCACTGTCTGGCTTTTTGATGTGGGGAAGTGGAGACCGCGTCGGTGGTGAATTAGCTCTTGGCCTCGATTCCGCAAACGGGATGTCTTCCCGAAATGCAGTTTCAAGATGGAACTGGCAGCACCCAGAGAGAAGACGCTAAAAGCTTCAATGAGGCGAACCGGACGCGAATATTGCGAAGACTAGCAATGAAGCCAGGGCCAGACTTATCTCACTCCGAACAAAAGCGATGAACGATTGCAGTTCATAGTTGCTACGCGGTTGGGTCTCATTCGAAATTCCAAATTGACAAGGGTTGAGTAAGGGCGCTCAGTTCGGATTTCCATCATAGCTGCTTTTTTGCCCCTCAAGGAGTTGACGGATTAGAGCGCCCCTCGCACGACGTTATACATAGCCAGAGGCCGTATTGTCAATACGATAATACATTACAATATTCGGTATACTAGCATAATTCAGGCACATTGCGCACGGCGCTTCCAGTTTGGGGATATTCACGCTTGGCGTATTTGGAATTCACCGCATTGTGTTGTTTATCGCCCCATTTTGAAAAAACGCATGGTCGCGCCTTGCAGGCAGTCTCCAGCAGTTCTCGAAGGAGGCTACGTCTGTGATTCAATCGTTTCAACAAATTGGAGAGGGCATCTGAATCAAAGTCATACCAAACCGGAGGTATGTCGCTGGCAGCCTCCGAAAGAGTGTCAAGATTTAACTCTCCTTCTAATCGGCTTAACCACGGTTCGAAGTCATCTAAACTCTTGATTTCAGCGTAGACGCTACTGTCCGCGTAAAGCCCGCGTAGTGGAGAATCGGGAAAATTCCACTCGCCACAATTGAAACAAAAACCTTGATCGATCATCGCCATTGAATAAGCCGGTTGGATTCCCGTTATCGAAAAGATGACCTGCCTCCCATCGGTGTTACAGGTCCATTTGTCGAACACGAGCATCCCCGCAAAGATGCTGAGTTGTTTAGGGTCAAAGGGATATCCGTACGCAAGAGAATTAAGAGTATTTGCCGTTCGCAGACTTCCAAAGCAGCGTGAACCAAATTGTAATCCCGGCTGGCAAGGAATCCTCTGGCGCGGCATTTCCATCACCAGATCGTACGTCAGGCGAATGAGTTCCTCGGATACCTGGACAACGGCTGCTGGCGTCGTCGGCAGCCCCAACCATGCTGCAAGCCTTGTCGCTAGGAGCTCATTTACAAGAACTCGGCGGTGCTGCGGATTGTTTTGAAATTTGACGACGTAATATTGACCGTCCGAGCACCGCATCAAGTGTGATTGACAGCCGCCTCGCATACGTCGAATTTCCTCGACGGCCATCACAGGCCTGGCCGACACAAGTATCCCTGCCTCGGAAAGATTGGTCATCTACGCTCCCAAGTTCGCGAAGTATCATTACTTAGTACAATTAACTTATATTTATGTATAGTCGGTAGATTGCGTCAGGTAAATGCCTACAAACTATCGGGTTCGCCAGTTGTGGCATCCAGCGAGACGATATGGTTTCGAATCGCGTAGATCACCAAGGCAGTGGTCGAGTGAACGTGCAGTTTTAGCATGATGCGGGATTTGACCGTGTCTACGGTTTTTGCGGTTATCCCTAGCATCGAACCAATCTCTTTGCTGACCTTGTCGCTCGCGACCAGTCTCAGGACTTCTTGTTCTCTGGGCGATAGCGGTGGTTCACCGTTCGTCAACTTCTGAGAGCGGCGATGGTCGCGATGATTTGCGGGAGTTAACTGGCCGTCGGTAACCGTTCCGTTCGCGGGGATAGTAGGACCGCATCGCAACAACGTTGACACTCTCGGAGCTTCCTTTGACACCGAATCCAACAGCCCAATTCTCTCGGCAAGAGGGGCGAGCTTCTCGTGGCGATCTTGCAGAGCTGATCGGTCCTTTGCAATTTGGTCGCGAATCCAGTTCATATCTGCCATCAAATGAAGAAGATACGCTTCGACTTTTTTTTCATGGTTGGTTTCGACTGCTATTGCAATTACCCGGGCAAGTCCTGAGGTATCGTTACTAGCCGGAATAAGGTTGAAATGCCAATGGCTGACCTCATTGTGGTGGGGCAATCTTCTTAAAACCTCGACCCGAGTGTCGATCCGTCCAGCGTCCCACATTTGCTTAATTGCAAGTTCAAGGTCTTCGCCAGCGTCACCCATGATTTGACGAATCGTTTTACCGCTGAGCGCCGGAGCCAAAGCGTCCGCAATCATGGAGGCGAAAGTAGGATTCGACACTACCACCCGTGCCTCAGTATCAAACACAGCGAGGCCGAGGGATGGGGCATTGAATATACTGCTTACGAGATAGCTGAGTTGTTCGAGATTTGGAGAGTCATCGGATCCTGGCGTAGATTCGTCAGCCAATTTTGCCCCCAATCACGGCTGAGAGTTGGGGACGAAACCGAGCAGCGCGTTGTGGTAGACCTAAATACCACGTACAATCTTGCGAATAGACACAATTCGCGTGCAAATGCTTCCCTGGCGGGGTTGGGAGCATCCTTGATTCTCCTTAAACGCCTATAGCAACGTAGGACACACAAGTATATACACGCGATAGTAAACACTTGTCAATACAAATTTGAATCGCTTGTGGACAACTGTGCACTTTTGAACAATCAACTTCCCCTGAAGTTCCCGGAATGGGAATCGTCGTAGGTATTTACCTCGATTGGAGTAACGCTAGAACAGCTTCGGCTTGTACGAACAGACGACCGGGACAACAACTACTTACAAACTCCACACTTCCCGCCGTCCTTCGCACAGTACTTACAATACTTGCAATTATTGCAGGCGCTCCATGCGTCCTAATCCTGGTTCCGCTCTCGATCATCTTTAAGGGGGTCCACAATCACTCAGGCAAGACAATTCTGAGCGCCGCGCTCTTTCATTCTGTATTCAACGTAGCACCTGAGACGCTCCGGGAAAGCTCAGATTGAGAGTCTGCCAGGACTCGGTCATCAGTACTGTCGTCGAAGCTTGGTACGAGGAGGCCAGACGTTCTCCGATCCATCAGGGCGCACAGTGGCTGGAAAGCGTGGAAGTCAATGTCGTCACCCTGGATCAGCTGGCACAGCGCTACGGAATTCCCGCGTTCGTTAAGATCGACGCCGAGGGCTATGACGATCATGTTCTGAGGGGAATGTCTTTCCGGCCACGAGCTTTGTGCTTCGAGTACAACCGGCTACTTCTCGAAGCAGCCGCGCGTTGTTTTGAAACGCCGGCTCTCTCCAGCGGCTACGTATTCAACTTCAGTCGCGGGCTTGATATGAGAAATGTGTCCGAAAATTGGATGAGCGGCGAAGAACTGCGCAACCAACTGTCTGACTTCGCGGCCGATGAGGAATACGGCGACGTTTACGCGCGCTCCGCAGTGCCGCCGAAAGGAAGGTAAAAGCATGGAATTCAAAGAGGTAAATAGCGCGACAGTGACCGCCGAGGTAGACTAAACGACGCGCAGGACCAAGATCGGGAGCACCATTCAACCGTGCCGATGAATCCGACAGGCCAGTCCGCCACACTCGCCCGAGAATCTGTAGAAATATATCAGGTACAACGCCTATGACGTCATTTCGCGCGATCTTTTTCTGGCCATTTCCAATGATGCTCGCTCGCACGGGTTGACGGACGTTCGAGTGGGCGGCACGTGGTGGTACGAGCCGGAAGTCAATTTCTATCGGCGCCGGTACAAGTCAGAATGGATGAGGCCTTACGACGTAAAGGATCGCTCCTATTTCTGGGAATCTCCAAATTCTTTGGCTCCGGCAGACTACAATTATTACGTCTTCACTCCGGCGAATGATCCGGGTCTGTCAGGACCACAGGTGAAGACTATCTTTCGGGATGCAGACATAGGTGTCACGGTCATTGCTCATAACAGGTGATTCATTGAGGAGACGGTTGCTAAGGAAGATGCTCAGTCAAGAGAAATCAATCCTCAGGATAGTTCAGAGAGACACTCTTACCCGCACGGGCTCACAACCTTCACTAGGCCCTACCTCCATGGGAGAAGCAGGTACGTCAACGGTCAAAGAACCCTGACGGATTATTTTCAAAGTGACCTGGGAGTGCTCAAAGTGAAGGAATAAAGTTCCTTCTATAAAAGAATGGTTGTTGTCCTAGGACAAGCAGTCAGCGAGGTTCGGTCTGCACTCGGATTTCGGTCGCAGTGCGAGACGTAGAGTCCAGCTCCGGCAGGCCGCGAGGAAGAAAGAATTTTGGAAACGATGAACCAAAGAGACGATTTGGGATATAAAGGTCGGTTCAGATGCTGATCGTAGTGTGGTCGTCTATTCTCTTGCTTTGGCTGCTCTGCGGGGTTGTCCTCATCGGGATTGGTTCGCTGCTCCTCGGACCACTCGCCTCGACATCCCGGCTGGGGGATGCTTTTTGGGCTGGTCTCGCCGCCGCAGTTGCAGTTCTAGAGGTCTACCATTTCTTTAGGCCGATTGATTCAGTCATTGCGGTCCTCTTCATAGGCCTTGGGTTGGCGGGCTTCGTCTTCTGCCGAATCGTGCTCCTCCGCCAGTGGAAGACCTTCCGGACAACGGCTCCCTGGTCTTTGCCAATGATGCTTCTGGTTGCAACTCTGGTAGCGGTCCGTGCGGCAGGTCCTTGCGAACACTACGACACCGGTCTCTATGGATCCTCGGTCGTCCGGTGGGCTGCCACTTACCCACTGGTTCCGGGTTTGGCTAATCTGCACGGTCGCTTTGGATTCAATTCTTCGGTCTTCCTCTGCGTCGCGAGTTTTGATCAGGGCATCTTGCGTGGTATTTCCTACCACCTGTTTGGTGGACTATTGGTTCTCGCCTTTGCGGCGATGATAGTTCCTGCCTGCGAGCGGCTGGTGCGGGGGAGTTCTACATCTCTGGCAGACTGCTTTCTCTTTTTCCTGCTGATACCCACTGTGTCATGGATCGCCCGGGCTGAGATCGTCGGCACAATAACAGACCTGCCGGCAGCTGCTGCCCTTCTCGTGGCTTGCAATTATCTCCTCTGTGGACTCGAACAAAAGAAACAAAACCCCGAAGAATGTTCCAGCACGAATCTGTTCATCGCAATGCTCACTTTTGCTTTGGCGATCACATTCAAATTGTCTATGGTCGTAATGGGATGTCTCGGCATGGCGATCGCGTTCCTGGCCATGGCCATGCCAACTCCCGTACAGGGAAAACGAACTAAGCTTCACTACGCATCACTGATCTTCTCGGCACTCATCTTGCTCCCTTGGATCGGGAGAAGCCTCATGCTGTCCGGTTATCCGTTCTACCCCAATAGCGCGTTGAGTCTACCCGTTGACTGGCGGGTTCCTACCGCCTCAGCTAACTGGGATGCAGCCTGGGTGCAGTCCTGGGCTAGACTTCCCCATGCCAGCCTTATCGAGACCAAAGGATTCGGTTGGCTCGTTCCCTGGTGGAAGAATGCTTGGGGGAACCGGGAGGGCTTTATGGCGCCAGTTCTCCTCTCTCTCACCTCCGGTTTAATTCTTATCATTCAGGGCTTTCGCCTTAAATTGCCTAACCTATCGGGCGGGCTCTGGCTTCTGGCCATATCATCTGCCGGGCTAGTGTTCTGGCTTATCGAGGCCCCCGCGCTGCGCTTTGGCGAGGGTTTGCTCTGGGCGAACGCCGCGGCGCTGGCGACCTGTGCAATCTACTCGCTGCCGGTCCATTTGAGAGAAGAAGGGGGAATCACAGCTCTGACCATATCTATTCTGCTCGCGGTCTACTGTGTTTATCCACGGACACTTTGGATCGAATCTTACCGGAAACCTCTCGCCGTTCGCAGCTTCGTTGCGCTGCCGAAAGTGGCCGTCACTCCTGAGCGCACCGATACTGGCCTTACCATTTTTGTACCAGTGGAAGGGAACCAGTGTTGGGAGACCAATCTCCTCTGTACGCCAGATTTCAACCGGACGCTTCGGCTCCGGAGCACGGTCGGTCTACCATCGGGATTTCACTCTGAGAACTCTCCCCACTGAGCAGTCTTACTCCCGATCCTGAGCCACGAACATTGCTCGGTCAACACTTCGTAGGAGAATTTACATTACGCCCGGCCTCATCGGTGTCGAATGAAGTTTTGTGGAAAGAAATATCTGAGCCAGCCGGGAAGCATCAAAACTCTGCTCAGCGAAGAGTCATTATCCGGTTGATGAGGCTCGAAATTTTCCAGCTAGAGATGAAAAACAGCAAGGGGAACGGGAAACAAGCGAACCTGATACGGGGGTGTGGTGCGAGCGCATCCCAGGGATTACCGTGGCTCTGTGACTCCTGTACGCTATTTCTCCACGAGAAAACTACCGATGACCAGCGCGTCCATGCCGGAGCTGAAAAAGGTGCGGATCGCATCCGTCGGCGTGTTTACAATAGCCTCGCCGCGTAGATTGAACGACGTGTTCATGATTACCGGTACACCAGTGCGCTCTCCAAATTCGTCGATCAGCCGCCAGTAAAGCGGATTGATCTCTTTCTCAACTGTTTGGGGCCGCGCGCTACCATCCACGTGCGTGACAGAAGGAATGATGCCCCGTTTCTCTGGCCGCACTTGTGCGGTGAGAATCATAAATGGCGAGTCTGTCGAGCCCTCCAGGTAATCACCCGCCGCCTCCTTCTTAAACGAAGGGGCAAACGGCCGCCACCACTCGCGAAATTTGACCGCTTTGTTGACCTTCGCATTCATCTCCGGATCGCGCGGGTCCGCCAAAATCGACCGGCTGCCCAGCGCGCGCGGCCCAAATTCCATACGCCCTTGAAACCATCCGAGAATCTTCCCGTTCGAAAGCAATTCCGCCGCAGCCCGAGCCGGGTCGCTCAACCGTGCGTACTTCAATTTGTAAGTCCGCAAAACGTTCTCGATGGCCTCGTCGCTAAACTCAGGTCCCAAATACGCGTGCCGCATCGGCTTCATCGGCAAACGCCCAGTACCGTCAAGATACGGCGCGAGTGCCGCACCGAGCGCCACGCCATCATCCGAAGCCGCGGGCTGCACAAAGAATTTATCCACCAGCCCGGACGTCACAATCTTCCCGTTAGCCTTAGAATTGAGCGCCACCCCGCCAGCCAGACAGACGTTGCGGCTTTTCGTTTTCTCAATGGCCATCTTCACCACGCTCATCATCGCAATCTCGCAAGCATCCTGCACCGCATACGCCACGTCTTTGTGGCGTTCGTCGATTTCGCTCTCTGCGACACGGCGCGGCCCGAACAGCTGCACCATTTCTGCAAACGGCGCTGTTCCATTCGCGAAGAGCTTCCTGGCGTGCACTTTGTAGGGCGCCGCATCCGCTTCAATAAATGTGCGCAAATCCACGCCAGGCTTGCCGTAAGGGGCCAGTCCCATCACTTTCCACTCATCGCTGTTTCGATGAAACCCGAGGTACTCCGTAAACTCGCTGTAGAAATATCCCACTGAGTCCGGAAACGGAATCGTCAGAACGTGCTCGATCCGCCCATCCCGCCCATGCCAAATCGAAGTAGCCTCCCACGCCCCACGCCCGTCCATCACCACGACTGCCGCATCCTCGAATCCCGAATAAGCGTACGCGCTCAAAGCATGAGCCAAATGATGGCCCACAAATCGCATTCGCGCCTTGGTCGCTCCAAAAATCTGCGTAAACCGCTTCGCTCCTCCGCCCTGATGCCACATGCTCATAAAATGCAGCGTCGAGTTCAGCCCATTCAAATACGTTGCAGGCATTTTCCCCGAGACGTAGCACTTCAAATCGTGGCGAAACGCTGCCCCGGCCACCTGCCACCCAAAACACACGTCGTCCAACTGCTCCGTCTTAACCAGCGCGAACTCCAGACACGCCCGAATCGCGTTCTCCGGGAATCGCGCGTCATGCTTCACCCGGCTGATCCGCTCTTCCGCCACCGCAAACACAAGCTCCCCGTCGCGCACCAAACATGCCGACGAATCATGCATCTGCGAGTAGTTAATGCCCAGTGTGATCATGCAATCCCTGCATCACCCTATCTCGGGATGTAGTGTTACTTTTTTCGTTGGACGACAAAGAGCGAATGAATCTCTTCGGCAATCGTCCAACCAGGCTCCCCGCCGCTTCGAAAAAGGCGGTCAACAAATTTGACCGGCCCATAATCCGCCGTGGTCCACCCGCTGTCGAAAACTCTCGCATCGTGAAAAATTGCAGTTCCACCGGGTTTCACAAAGCGGCTCCAGTCCTGCCAATCACGCTCCACCGCACCCTCAGCGTGATCTCCATCGATCAAAATCAAATCGATGGATTCCTTCCAGCCTCGCGCCGCCTCCTGGCTGAATTTCTCGATCCATACGACTTCCCCTAGCGAGCTGCTGTTGACCGTTCGCTGCGCTACTCGCTTCATGAAATTGATCGCCGGAATGCGGCTCAAATGGAATGGATCGATCAGGTAAAGCGTTCCGCCCTCCGCCATTCCCTCGCGAAGCGCCAAGGCCGAAACTCCCTCTGCAACACCGATTTCAACCACGCACTTGCACCCGTCAGCCCACTTTCTTAATGCTGCATGCTCCGCCGCGGTGTGCTGCGCCTGTGCAGGGCGCAAGCCCAGAAACGCCCAAGCGGAATGATGCAGCCACGGATTCTCTTTCGACCCATCGTTCGTCGCTGAACTCGATTCTCCTGGCAGACTGACCACTGCGTATTTCAAATTCTTCTCCAAATCAATTCCCAGCCCTGAAACCGCACAGACTTCATCTAGTTCCGGCCACTTCGCGCCGCGAGCACAAGTACTTCCTCCAATTGTTTTGTAACTCGCTCCCAAGTGTAACGCCGCATGGTTTCCTGGCCTGCCAGCCCGAGACGTTTCCGCAAATCGGTTGATTGGCACAGCCGCTCGATCTCTACAGCCAACTGCTCCGCGTCCGCGGTGGGCACGAGCACGCCGTTAACATCATTTTCAACGACATCCGCCATGCCGCAGGTATTTGTGGTGACTACCGGCATCCCGGTAGCCATTGCTTCCAGCAAAGTGAGCGGCATCCCTTCTACTAATGACGGAAAAACGAAAAGGTCATGGTCAGTGTATAGCGACGGGATATCTTCTCTCTTGACGAATGGAATCACACTGACAAACTTGCGCACCTCCGGGGTGAACATTTCTTT
>Ga0210405_10005333_pt1 | contig 11783 bp, 12 predicted proteins | sample IncBWH11MmetaG_FD_155492 | JGI IMG/M metagenome (GOLD analysis project Ga0210405, IMG submission 155492) | Forest soil microbial communities from Barre Woods Harvard Forest LTER site, Petersham, Massachusetts, United States - Inc-BW-H-11-M | ecosystem: Environmental > Terrestrial > Soil >... | reverse complement strand
CGCCATTCTGTAAAACATTGTTCACCTCGAAGTAAGGTTTTATCTCCGCGTCATCGAGATCGTAGTGAGCTTTGCGGACCTGGTCGGCGTAGAAATTCCAATCCCACGGCTGGAGTTGAAAGCCGCCCTTCTGCGCGTCGATGATGTCCTGGATGTCCTTGGCTTCATGAGCCGCTTTTTCGGTGGCGGCGGGAACAATGGCATCCATAAACTTCAAAGCCGCTTCAGGTGTTTTCGCCATCTGATCTTCGAGCTTCCATGCGGCGAAACTCGGAAAGCCGAGCAGTTTTGCCTTCTGCGCGCGCAGCTGCGCCAGATGTGCGATGGTGTCGCGAGTGTCGTTGGCATCGCCGCGTTCGGTGCGGTTCCATGAGTGCTCGAAGATCGCCTGCCGGGTAGCGCGGTCGCTGAGCGAAACCAGATCGGGCTGTTGCATCGTGTTCTGAAGTGGAATGACAAAACCATCGACTTTGCGGTTTTTGGCGGCTTGTGCGGCCGAGGCAATACGAGCATCGGAGAACCCGGCAAGGGCGGCTTTATCGGTCGTGGCGTAAGCGCCCTGTTTAGTGGCGGCGAGAATTTTATTAGTATAGGTGTCTGAAAGCGCAGAGATCTGTTCGTTCAGTTTTCGGAGTTCAGTCTTGTCGAATTCGGAAAGATTGGCTCCGGCATGCACGAAATTGTCGTAATAGCGCTCTACTAGACGGAGAGATTCGGCGTCCAGCTTTAGCGCGGCGCGCTCTTTGTAGATGGCAGCTACGCGAGCGAAAAGTTTCGTGTTGAGAAAAATGAAGTCGTGGTGAGCGGCTAGTTTAGGGGCTTCAAGGGTCTTCACCTTCTGCAGGGTGTCGTTCGTATTCGCCCCGGTGATCCCGTCGAATACCGTCATGACGCGATCGAGAAGCTGGCCGGTCTTTTCCATTGCCACGATTGTGTTGTCGAAAGTAGGAGCGGCAGAATTGTCGGCGATTGCCTGAACCTCGCTCTGCTGCTCTGCCATGCCGGCCTCAATGGCGGGCTGAAAGTCTTCGTCCTTGATCTTGTCGAACGGCGGAGCGTGAAAAGGCAGCGTGCTGGGTGAAAAGAATGGGTTGGAAGGACCAAAATCCGCGGCTGCGGCGAGCGCGGGGTTGGTGGAAGAAATCGCGATAGCTCCAGTAACAATCATGATAGTCAAGGATAACAGGGTGGTGTTCGAGGCGTTCAATCGGATGAGGGTCATATATTCGAGTAGTCCCTTGGCGGTGCGACTGCACCGGCCGGTTATGGAAACATGTTGGAGGGCGCATCGGACGCTCTGTTTGCGCCGGAAGAGTCGAAATGTTTGCACTTGAATCAGGCGATGTCCCTGTAGGCGGGGCGCCGCATAACTCGGCGTACACTGTCCAGGAAAGAGAAGACTGCGGTCGACTGTTCGTTTTTGCGCCATGCCATGTAAAGTTCGATTTTGACCTCAGGCTCACTCAGTCGGATGGACACCAGATCGGCACCGGGAACAGAATGATTGGCGGTCGCGCCAACCCCCAGCAGAATCGCCTTGCCCGCCGCCACCATCAGGGCACCAGCTTCTTCATCCTCGACGTGGGTAACCGTAAGATGTGACCTTAAGCCCTGCCTGCTGTATAAACCGAGTATTTTGTCGTAAAGCCAACTGGAGAAACTACGGTCAAAAATGATCGACGTCTCTCCGGCAATGTCTTTCGCTCTCAAGAATCTGCGTTTCGCCAGGCGGTGCGTTGCCGGAAGAACGACGACAAACTCCTCTTCGAACAGCAATTCACAATCCAGGTGAGCATGGTCGATTTGGGGACGGAAGAAGCCAATATCAATTTCTCCGTTTCGCATCGCCTCGTTCTGCAGGCTGGAGCAAATGTCATTGCGCTGGACGTCTAGGGCAGGGAAGCGCTTACAGTGCTCCGCGATGGCCGCGCTCAGCACACCTCCCAGGCGGGAAGGAATGCCAATCTTGATGCTGCCGCATTCTCCTTCGTGAGCGTGGCGAGCCGCTTCCATCGCATGTCCAGCCTGCGCCACAAGCTTTCTCGCTTCTTCGAGAAAGACCCGGCCTTCCTTCGTCAAGGCCACGCCCCTTTTGTTGCGCAGAAAGAGCGCAACACCAAGATCCTCTTCCAGTTGTCGATTTGGCGGCTGAGGGGCGGTTGCGCGATGTGCAGTTGCTGCGCCGCTTTGCTGAAGTTAAGGCATTCTGCAACCGCTATGAAGTACCGAACATGACGGAGTTCCACGGCCAGCTATTTTATACCCTTTGGGTATGATTTCGAAGTTCTTTTCCCGCAAACAATGAGCAGGGATACCGTAAAACAAAACATCCCGATAATTCGACTTCCTCTGCCCAGACACGATGGGCAAACCTATAGGTCTCTGTGACGATTGGGAGCCTTCATACCCATAGAGTATCAAGATCAAGCGAAAAAGGTAAAAGCATATGAAGCGTGGGATGAGAAGAAGGCGTGTACAATCCCTGAGCGCCAGACCCATATGAATTCTGCGGAGGAGTCCAATTCGAGCCACCTGCCGAAAGCAGTAGAGTGGACGCACATTGCAAACAGCGCGCAATTTCAACACCTGCTTGCCGTCAAGAGATCTTTCGTTGTTCCGGTTTTCGTTTTCTTTCTTGCATATTATCTGCTGCTTCCTGTCCTTGTCGGATACGCACCACGACTGATGTCCACCAGAGTCGTCGGAACCGTGACCGTGGCGTATCTGTTTGCCCTCTCCCAGTTCGTTGTGGGATGGACGATTGCATGGTTATACCTGAGGGCATCCTCCCGATTCGATAAGTTCGTCAAAGATTTGCTGGAGCACGAGGGCCACATCAGAGGAGAAAGATAATTGCCCGCATCTCTGATTGTTTTCTTTCTGTTTGTCGCCGCAACGTTAGGAATTACCGTTTGGGCTGCGAGGCACTCTCACGGAGCCAGCGCATACTTTGCTGCGGGGCGACAGATCACGGCATGGCAAAACACGGCTATTGGGTCCGGGAATTTGTGCCATACCCATTTGGTATGACCATCCTACCAAAGATGTATTGGACAGTTGTTTCCTTTCAAACGATGCTCACCATCCATACCGCGACGCTCGACGTAACCTTGAAAGTCGCAGGCGTCGGCGAATCGGTCACGGTAACAACTGAGGCGCCGCCGGTCGAAACCAGCCGCACCGAAATCAGCCAGTGATCGACGCGCCACAGATTCAATCCCTCCCCGTAAATGGCCGGCAATTCGTAGATTTCGCGTTGCTCACTCCGGGTGTCGCGACCGGCAGAACCAGCATTCAATCCACCTTCACCGAGCCGGATATCACGCGCATTTCATTCGGTGGCATGCGCGACTTGAGTAATGCCGTCACCGTCGACGGCGCAGACTACATCGACGAAGGCACAGGTTCGCAACGGGCAACTCCGTCGCAGGAAGCCGTGAGTGAATTTCGAGTTGTGAATAACAGCTTCGGCGCCGAGTACGGGCGCGCCCTGGGCGGAATCGTCAACGTGGTTACCAAGTCAGGCACCAATGACTTCCACGGTTCGCTATACGGCTACCTTGGCAACAAGGCTGCCAATTCGCGCTCTCTTCTGCAAACCGCGCAATACGATCAGTATCGCCGGGGCCAATTCGGAGGCACACTTGGCGGCCCGCTCCGAAAGGACAAGACTTTTTTCTTCGCAAATTACGAGGGCAGAGGCTTGGAGAGTCGCCGACTTTCCCGAGTACGTTGATCGGTAATTTGGCTGTATTCGATGCGGCCAAGGTTGCTGTGGGCCTGCCGCCGGAGGATCTGAACACTCTGAAGACGCTGGATAACGACAACGGATTCGCTCGCTTCGACGAGCAAATCAACACGAACAACCGGCTCACCATCCACTACGGGGTGATCGACGCCCGGGATAAGAATGTGCTGGTTGGGGACACACTCGACGGCGGCGGGATCGGTGTGCCCAGCGACGGGCATAACACCTTCCTGCGCGATCAATCTTTGGTCGGCACTGTGAATACGCTGGTCAAACCAAATGTGGTGAATACGTTTCTCGTGCAGTATGCGAGGCGACACTATAACTTTCCCGCGACCACCGGCCAGCCGAATCTCGACTTGCCCAACGAGCTTTCGTTCGGCCACAACTTCGGTACGTTCGATGCGCTCAATGAAAGCCCGGCAACAGGTTTCCGACAGTATTGCCTGGATCAAGGGCACTCATTACCTGAAGGCTGGCGTCGACGCGAACTTCATTCAAAATTTCGTGATCTGGCCTGGCTTCACGCCCATGCGCATCGTTTTGCCGGGCGACAACTGCCTCGTCGATTTCGCCAACTACGTCAATCCGACGGCCGATGTGCCCGCCGTACCCGGCCCGCCGTGCCCCACAGGAACGGCTCCGCCAAGCGGACCGGGCCCGAATCCAAACGATCCTCTCAACGGAGTGCCCATCGTTTTCTGGGGAGCTCCGCTCGGCCCCGGCCCGGTTGTCGCGGGCAGTTTGCCTCCCGTAATTCCCACCACTTTTCAAAATGCCTACGTCGATCCCCAAGACTTCAGCTTTAGCCTCAACCACAGCTATTTCGGCTTGTTCTTTCAGGACCAATGGCGGCTCAACCCCAAGCTGACCGTCAACTACGGCTTGCGTTGGGATGAGGAACTTGGACTGTCGCAGATTGTTAATCCCGACCACCGCGGGTTTCAGCCGCGCATCGGGCTGGCATACTCTCCGGGCAAGCATACGGTGATTCGCGCCGGGTACGGAGTGTTCGACGATCACTACAACATGACGTTCTTCTTCGTCACTTACCCGCAACGCGAAGTCGTGATTCCAAACGCGGCGCAGCCTTGGGTGAGGAAAGGGAACTCAACAGCAACCTGGGCGCTGAACCAACTCAGCTTCGATGCTCCCAACCCGGGTAACCCGTGCGCAGGGCCGGGTTCGGCTTGTCCTTTGCCCTATCCCGATGGATCGACCGTGCCGACGCCTTCGCAAGCGGCAAAAAACCTCATCTTATTTGGCACGACTCCGCCCAATTTCAACACCGGCCCTGGTCCCGGCCAGGATCCAACCTTGCCACCGGGCGGCAGCTTTGTCACCAACAGCGGCGGCGGTATTGACCGTAATATGCGCCTGGCTTACTCCCAGCAGGCAAGTCTGCAGTTGGATCAGGAGATCGGTAAAGGATTAGTTTTGAGTTTTGGCTATTTGTTCCTTCGCGCACACAAGCAGATCAGGCCGGAAAACCTGAACGTTTGCCCCTCCGCTGGATTAGCCAACGACGCTACGTTTTGTCCTCCTGCCGTCGCGATACCGGGCCCACCGATTACTCCGACTGGCCCTTTCCCGGGTAACAAGACTTACGACGGAAAGGACGCGTTTAGTGGAGTTTTGTATAACAACGCGGGCCTCATGTACTTCCTTGACGGTTCCGGAAACGCTGAATATGACGGCGGCACAATTTCCGTCACCGACAAGTTAGGACAGTATTTGCGCTTCAACGCGAACTACACCTACTCACACACGCGAGACGACGGCACCTTCACGACTTTTGTAAGTACTCCGGAAGACCTCTATGATCGCGCTCTGGAGCGCGCCAATTCCGTGCAGGATATTCGCCACCGGTTTGTGGGCAACTTTACTGCCGACACACCGCAGAGCAGCATCCTGAAAAACTTTGAGTTCAGCATGATCGTGCCCTTTAAACCCCGCGTCCGTTCACCATGTTCGTCGGCAACGACATTAACGGCGACACTAACCCTGTGACCGACCGCGTGGGTTGGTCGCCGCGCAATGCTTATTATGGCGACCACTTTTATGATTTTGATCTGCGTGCGTCACGTTCCTTCAAGTTCGGCGAACATAAGCAACTTCTCTTAGCTTTTGATGCCTTTGATGTATTCAATCGCCAGAACATTAATGAGGTCACTTCGGTCTACGGTGGCGGCACACCGGATTTCTGCGGCGGCACCAACACCCTCAACGGCCCAGTACCAAAACACTACAACGATGCTGCTTCGCTCGCCATTCAACGCGGACAGGTAAGCTGCCCGGCAGAGATCACATCACTCGGTCCCGTGGCGACCGCCTCGGCGCCGAGTCGGTTGTTTGGCACGCCACGGACTATGTTCAACCCGCGTCAACTGCAGATTTCAGCTAAATGGACTTTTTAGTCGGCGTTTCGTCTTGCGGTCGGGAATCGGAGCCCTTCTCCAGCTTGTGCAATCGATCATAGATCGCCGCGATCTCCATCGCTCCGTCAAACGACGCCACTGTCGTTTGCACACCAACACCCAGAGGAGGCTCGCTAGCCCTCGCGGTGGTTTCGATTGCTGCATCGCCTCTTCCGCGTGACACCGAAGGCCCTTTGTCCGGATTCGAATCGCTGACTGGTGGATCTAACAGATTACTCACCGACCTCTCCGGGCTGAGCTTCGGAAAATGCTGCTCACGTATGGTCTCCCGAAATCGATTCTCACATCTTACGCCTTAAAGTAGCCTTTGCACTTTCGGGACCAGGAGCATCCTGGCCCTCTCTGAGATTTGAATCTTGCACTGTTGTGATTTTCTTGCTTGCAAGAGATTACGAACTCTCCCGATAACCTAATCACCAAGGATAGTCAAAGAAATTCTATACCCCAGCCATCATTTGACAATGACTTTAGCTCAGATGATTGGTGCTAACCATCACACGACTGGTGGACACGTGCGTCCGTGCTGATGAGAAAGAGCGTGAGTTTGTGCTTTTTCTGTGACAGTCGCGCTCGGCCTGTTACAACACACGTTACAGGAAGTTTGAACCAAACTTCTAATCCACTTACCCCCTTTTCCAGCAACAAGGTGTTCAACCGCAGTGTCACAGATTGTGACAAGTTGAGGTGTCTGCTGGAGAAATGTTTGCAGCTTAGGCGGCTCATTCTACGGGGCTTTCCTGCAGACTGATAGTTTGGCACCCTTCGTGCCAATTGCTTCTCGTGTTCGAGCGGAGGAACGTTCGTATGAGGGATCCAATGGCTGCCGCAACCCTGGGCCAGAGTGATCCTGCGCTCCGCGTTACTGATTCGCCGACGCAAAACAACATCGCAGCGAGCTGTGTAGGGGCAGATTCCAAGTGAGCGATTACAAGGTGTTGGCGGAGGTGGGGCAGTCGCTGATCAATCTCCTGTGGGAAAACATCCAGGTAGATACCGATCTGAAAGCGCTGATTAACAACGCCAATCTGATTTCGTTGGAATCACCGGCGGAACACAAAGAGAACAGCGATTCGGCGCTGCTGTCGGTGTACCTGTACCGGATCACGGAAGACCCTTACATGAAGAACCGTGAGCCGGTCGAGGGCACGGGCGGACGAATTCGCAAACCTCCGATGGCGCTGGATTTGTATTACCTGATCACGCCGCTGCTCAAGGCGCCGCGCGATCAGCAGATTGTCTTGGGGAAAGTGATGCAAGTCCTGTACGACCGGCCGACGCTGGAGGGCCCAGAGCTGGAGGGGACCTTGGGAAGTTCCGGGGAGATGGTGCGCGTGGTTTTCAATGCGGTGCCGCTGCAGGAAGTGTCGTGGGTGTGGCAGGCGCTGGAGACGCCTTACCGGCTGTCCGTAATTTACTGCGTGCGAGTGACGATGCTGGATTCGACCGAGGAGCGGTTCCAACAGCGGGTGCTGGAGAACACGAACAAGTATGGGCAGCGGCGAGATCCGATTCCGGTGGAGGCAGGAGTCTAGCGAATGCCATTTGCGATCCACGAACCGCCTGAGGCGGTGAAGAGCGTGACTTTACAGTTTGCGCTGCTGCTGCGGGATGGGTTTGCAGATTCGGACGAATTGCTGGGAGTGGTGACCGTGACTGGGGGAAACATCAGTGGGCAGCGGAAGGATTCGACGGGGATGTTCTTGTTCTATGGCCTGAAGCCGGGGGCGCAGCAGCTGGCGGTGAGCAGCGACCCGGACACTCCTTATTATTTGCCGGCGAAGGTGGGGATTCAGATTCCAGTGCCGGATCCGCCCCCGCCGGTGCCGTTCTTGTGGCCGGCGTTTCCTGACATTCGGCTGGCCGACCCAAAGCTGCCCTTGGGGGACGCGGGGCAGAAGGCGGCGTACAAGACGCAGCGCGCAGTGGCAAGTTTGTCGCCGAGTATCGCGTATCCGTTTCCGGAAGGAGCGACTTTGATCCGCGGGCGGGTGACCCATGCGGGCGGGCCGTTGACGGGAGCGAGCGTGCAGCAGGCAGGGAGCGCTGATCCCGGATATGTAACCGATTTGGAAGGCGAGTTTGTTTTGTATTGGCGCGATGCTCCCGCGACTCCGAAGGCAGTGACGTTGAACCTGACGGCGGCGGGGCTTCCGAATAAGAACGCGACGGTCACGGTGATGCGGGGACTAACGGTTTCCACAACGGTTGACATGTAAGCAGAAAAAACTACGAAGGAGATCCATATGCCGGAGTACCTATACCCAGGCGTTTACGTCGAGGAGATTGATACCGGAAACAAACCCATCGAGGGAGTTTCCACCAGCACGGTGGGATTTCTCGGCATAGCCGAGCGGGGACCCACTAACCCGACGCTGATCACTAGCTTTGGGGATTACACGCGGGTGTTTGGGCGCTACGTGAAGGACAGCGGGGTGGACCGCTATCTGGCTTATGCGGTGGAAGGATTTTTCCAGAATGGCGGGAAGCGCTGTTTTGTGCAAAGGGTGGTGGGTAACACCGCCAAGCGCGCCCTCGCCAAGCTCCCGAACCTGACCATCTGGGCGACGGGGCCGGGGGTGACGGGCAACAACATCGCGTATCAAATCAGCGACGCGGGCCTGGACCCCGCCAACTTGTTCAAGCTGACAGTGCTGTACTGGGCGGGGACGACACCGGCCGATCTGGCCTCGAGCCCAACGATGGTGGAGGTGTTTGACAACTTGTCGTCAGTGCCTGGGGCAGGGACGTTCTACGAGAGCGAGATCAACGATGTATCGAACCTGATCGTCATCAAGCAGACGGCGGCGGGGCGTCCGGGAAATGCTGCGAAGGCAAACCTGCAGGTAAGCAAGAACGGGGGGCTAACACCCACCACGGCTCTGACCAATGCGTTGACACTCATATTAACTTCGGGTACGGCGACAATAACTCTCGCCGTGAACACCGCAGCGGGTCCCATCAGGACTGTGGCTGATCTGATCGGCAACATAAACGCGGACAGCATTGTTGGCGCCAAGGTGTACCTTGATGCGAGCGGAAACCTGAACGTTCTTGATCCCCAAGGTCGCGGCAATCTTGCAGTAACCGGAACTCTGGCCGTAGCTGGCGCTGCGTTGGATGTTTTTGCGGCCACCACGGCATCCGCCGGCCCCCCCGCGCTACTGGCTGGAGGAATCGATGGAGCGGCGCTAAACCCGGATGTGCAGGTGGGTGGAACCGCAACTGCTGCAGGTACCGCTCTGCCAGCGGGCGCGACGCTGACTCTGACCGCCGGACCAGCAGCCGCCGTAGTGACCGTGACCTTCACGCAAGGGGCGCCCGTGGCAGCGCCGATCAATACCGTGGGCGACCTGATCAAGGCGATCAGCGCGGATGCGACTGTGGGGACAGCGGTGCTGGATGCAACCGGACACCTGACCATTTCAGATCCCAAGAAGCGCGGCAATCTTGCTGTGACTGGCTCGCTGTCGGCGGGAGGCGCCGGAAACTTAGGGCCGTTTGCGGCGGCAGTAGTGGTCCCCGCATTGGTGCCAGTGGATTTCTCGGGCTTCGATCCTGATCCATTTGCCATCCCGGCGTTCGGGGCCACTACGGCAGCGACAAAGAGTGGATTGCTCGGCCTGCAGGATGTAGACGAGATTTCGATTCTCAACTGTCCGGACGAGTTCTACTTGAGCGGGAACACGATTGCGGGAATGCTGACGACGCAGTGCGAAACGATGAAAGACCGATTCGCGATTCTGCAAGCGCCGTTGGCGGCGGTAAAGCCTGAAAACAACAATCCTTCCATCAACTCCAAGTACGCGGCTTACTACTATCCGTGGCTGAAGATCACCAACCCGCTGACCGGGGTGCCGCTGCTGGCGCCGTCGGGCGGGCATATTGCCGGAATCTATGCACGCAGCGACACCAATGTGGGCGTGCACAAAGATCCAGCGAATGAGGTGATCAACGGCATCGCTGAATTGCAGTTGCAGACCAACGATCAGCAGCAAGCGATCCTCAATCCCAAGGGCGTGGACGTGCTGCGCTATTTCAAGGGAGCGGGCAATCTGGTCTGGGGCGGGCGGACGACCTCGACAGATCCCGACTGGAAGTACATCAACGTGCGGCGACTGTTCATCTTCATCGAGAAATCCATCCTGAGAGGAACGCAATGGGTGGTGTTCGAAATCAATGATGAACCGTTATGGGCACGAGTGCGGCGGAGCATCGGCGATTTTCTCACTACGCTGTGGCGGGATGGAATGCTGCAGGGCACAAAGAAGGAGCAGGCGTTCTTTGTGAAATGCGACCGGACAACGATGACGCAGGCGGACATCGACAACGGCAGGCTGATCTGCGTGATCGGGATTGCGGCGGTGAAACCGGCGGAGTTTGTGATTTTCCGGATCGGCCAGTGGTACGGCGGATTCGACGTAAGCGAAGGCTAGGAGGGCAAACATGCCAGCAGGGGCACGAATCGATCCTTACGGTCAGTTCAATTTCACCATTGAAATCGACGGAGTGACGCGCGCCGGTTTCAGTGAAGTGAGCGGGCTGACCACCGACACCAACGTGATTGAGTACCGCGAAGGCAACGAGAAGCATGGCACGGCGCGGAAGCTTCCGGGGCTCATGAAATACAACAACATCGTGCTGAAGCGGGGCTGGACCCAGGACAAATCGTTGTGGGAGTGGCGCAAGAAAGTGATTGACGGGACCACCCAGCGCAATGGGGGGACGATCACGCTGATGAACGAAGCGCGGCAGCCGGCTTTGCGGTGGAACTTCCGCGAAGGCTGGCCGGCGAAGTGGGAAGGGCCGGCGCTGAACGGGAAGACGAGCGAAGCTGCAATCGAGACCCTGGAAATCGCGCATGAAGGTTTGGAACTGGTGGAGTAAGAAAAACCTGGAGGATTCGCGATTCCTGTCTATTCCACTCCCGGAGTGTATCGGACCCCGCAAGTAACCACGGGCGATCTGGCGTTCACGCTGGTGCGCACTGACATTGCGGGGTTCGTGGGATTTGCGGAGCGAGGGCCGTTGCCGATCGCGGAGGACTTTCCCGACGGGAAATTCGACGCGACCCAGGTCGCACTGAAGATCACCAACTGGAAGGAGTTTCAGGCCAACTTTGGCGGGCTGCTGCGGTATGGGTATCTGGCGTACGCGGTGCGGGCGTTTTTCGAGAATGGGGGTGATACCTGTTACGTAGCTCGGGTCGCAGCGATTACGGCGGCGGACCCGGCGCAACGGCCGGCGGCGGCGTTCTTCACGTTTCCATCGGGTGCGCCTGCGGCTCTGGGAGTGCTAGGACAAACGGACTCCGCATTTCAGGCTGCGTTTCAGGCGAAGGGTGGGTCGCCGGTGGCGGGAGATCTGGTTCGACTGGATGGGCCGGCAGGATCGGGGTTCACCCAAATCAATCAAGTGGCAGCGGTGCTGGACAAAGGGTTGCGGTTCGCGAAGAAGTTGGATGCCAAGATGCCTGGGAACACGACCGTGGCGCGGTTTCCGGCAGCGTTTACGATTCGCGCACGCAGCCGCGGGAGCTGGGGGAACCGGATCCAGATTCAGGTCGCTCCTTTGGACAACGAGGCATTCGCGTTGCGGGT
>Ga0210405_10005332_pt1 | contig 11783 bp, 10 predicted proteins | sample IncBWH11MmetaG_FD_155492 | JGI IMG/M metagenome (GOLD analysis project Ga0210405, IMG submission 155492) | Forest soil microbial communities from Barre Woods Harvard Forest LTER site, Petersham, Massachusetts, United States - Inc-BW-H-11-M | ecosystem: Environmental > Terrestrial > Soil >... | reverse complement strand
ATCGACTGTCGATTTCAGTTAAATCGTAGACTAAGTCATTTACGAGTCAGATTTTTTCAATTAAATCGTGGACTAAACCGGCTTTTTTCAGCGAAATCGTAGACCATTTGCTCTCTCCTCTGCAAAGAGCCACACACAGTCTGAAAGGCTTGTATTCGTCGGCCAGCAGCCTGAACAGAGCGTCCGGCCGAGAAGCCCATTCCCATTCGGCTTGGTCAGCGCGGTGCCAGGAACCATGATTTTTCATTTAAATCTGCGACCAAATTGGGGCCACAAATGGTCTACGAATTAAATGAAAAGTCCACGATTTAACTGAACAAACCCCTTTTCAATTAAATCGTAGACTCCGAGGGAAACTCGTCGGTGCTCAGTCTACGTTTTAACTGAAATCGACAGCTGTTAATTACCTCCTAGCCAATCACGCACGTTCCGAATCAGGTTCCCGTAAGGGTTGAGGCGGTTGAGTCTGTCTAGCGGCGAAGGGTCCATGAATTCGATCTTGCCATCGCTCTTGACGGTTAGCTTCTTGTACCCTCCGGACCCTTTGTACAAAACTATAACTTCATTCGGATCTTGTTGTGTTACCCCGAAGATCTCGCTTTTTCCGCTGTCCCAAAAACAATAATCCAGTACACCAGTAGAAATGGAGTTCGCCCATACAAGCGCTTCAGTAAAGTTTTTAGCTGAGCGGCCATTCGTCTTGTTAATCAATGGCGAATTGGTAGGGTATATGGTTCTGTTCGGGGGAAGTTCATAATTATCACGGCTGTTGGCGGGGTTCCTGGTTACGCCCTGATTAAGCGAGCTGTTTTGAAACAAGATGATATGGTAAGCCACAAGATTTCTTTTTGTATTGGAGTTGAAGTTCTTTTATTGAAGTCGACGCGCACTTTTTTAATACATCGTAGAGCAAAAAGGAACGGAAAACTGCCAACACGGGTTGCAAGTTACCCATATCAAATCCCGAGAAGCACATCACGCGAGCCCGCGGCTTTTCCCGGGTGTCGCACTGACGTCCCGACCAGCACCACTAGTTCCTCGAATCTCGCCCAATTCGATTGGAGAGCTCATTGCCGATTTCCTTTCGTGCGCAAAGGGGCTCCTCGTGCGCCGGCCACGCGCTCTTCCGTTTGTAGAAGGGTGTTGGGGAGCAACGGAACAGTTATGGAACGCGTTCCATAACTGCTCCGTTGCTCCCCAAACCCCAACCAGGAGACAGACCTTCGCACTGAGGACGAGGTTTGTCACGGGGGCGAAAAGATCGGTAAGATATTTTCCATAGATATTGGGGCGCGGACCATTGACATTAAGAAAACAAAAAAGACCGCCGGGATTCACCCATCGTCCATTTTCAAGGACGATAGAGGCCCGACAACCGCGGTTCTTGCGGACTCTTTATTCCGTCTTGGCACTTGGGTTAGCCGAAACGGTGTTGATGCTCCTGGGCAGTACCAGGCGACAAGAGATCTTCTGCTGCGCCGACCGCCACGCCTAGCGAACGGGAGTAGCGCCGCTCTTCGTCCCGGTGAATCCGTTCTGGATGCCGCAAAACGGATAGGAACATCGTTGGACCATTCTGTTCTGAATCAAGTGTTGGCTAAAGCCGCCAAGGCCCCCGAACTCGCCGGGATCTTTACCAGCTTCCAGGTCAACACGCCTCAATTATTCGCTGACGTCGACCGAACGAAGGCTGAACAGCTCGGAGTTAACATCCAGGACATCTTCGACACGATTCAAATTTACTTGGGGTCATATTATATCAACGATTTCAACAGGTTCGGACGAACCTATGAGGTCATTGCCGAGGCTGACAAGGATTACCGCTCTGTGCCAAGGGACATCCTAAAGCTGAAGATTCGAAACGCAGCAGGAAATATGGTGCCTCTTGGCGCGATGCTTCGGCTACATGATACGACTGAGCCGGAATGCGCTATGCGCTACAACGCCTACCGCTCTGCCGACCTCAACGGTGAAGCGGCGCCCGGTTATTCCACGGGCCAGGCGCAAGCCGCAATCACAAAGATCCTCAAAGAGACCTTGCCGAAGGGCATGGACTTCGAGTGGACAGACCTGACCTATCAACAGATTCTCGCCGGAAACACCGCTTTGATCGTCTTCCCGATCTGCGTGCTTCTTGTTTACCTCGTACTTTCAGCGAAATACGAAAGTCTTTACCTCCCCCTCGTCGTGATTCTAATTGTTCCAATGTGCCTACTATCCGCGATCTGCGGCGTCTGGATTGGCGGAGGCGACAACAACATCTTCACACAGATCGGATTCTTTGTGCTGGTCGGCCTCGCGTGCAAAAACGCGATTCTGATCGTCGAGTTTGCACGGGAGTTGGAAACAGACGGCAGGGAGACGCTGTCTGCGGCGATCGAGGCGGCGCGTCTCCGGCTACGCCCAATTCTCATGACATCCTTCGCTTTTATCATGGGTGTTATTCCATTGGTTCTTTCCAAGGGAGCGGGAGCTGAGATGCGCCGCGCAATGGGAGTGGCCGTCTTTTCCGGAATGCTCGGTGTGACCTTCTTCGGCCTCTTCCTGACGCCGGTTTTCTACGTCGTCGTGCGGACGCTCGAGAAGCGAATAACAAGTCGTGTGCTGCCGGTAAATCACAGCACCTCATCGCTCGCCGCGGCGCATCCCTACACATTTGCTGCAAGCCCCGACCGAACCTGACTGAGCCAAATGTGGCAGAACGCTAGAGGGGTTCCGAGCTGTTCGCCAACGCTCGACGCTTATCACAGACAGTAGATACCGGACTGCCCAATTTGTCTGGCGCGGCTTCCGACGGGACTCCTTCTCAGTCGCAAATAATTTGGGAGATTCGGTCGCATTTAGTTTGGAATCTGACAGCGGGAGCGACCGAGGCGATGACGATGGCCGGATTGGAGCATTTCAAAGTGATCTCGGTCGACTACCGCATGCCGCCCGAAGCCTATTTCCCGGCCGCGATCGACGACGTGCTGACGGTCTATAAGGCCCTGCAGCGGCCTGATCCTGCCCGCTCCGCCTGAGCCGGCCTGGTGATTTTGCGGCGGACAAATGGGCCAAGAAACCATTTCGATTGCATCGGTTCTTGACTTTGCAAGACGACCGGTCATATTAAACCCATGCCGAGAGAAAGCCTCAAAGAACCTATCCTTGCTGCAGCTTTGAAGGTGCTGCAGCAGAAGGGATTTAATGCCACGGGGGTGCAAGACATCACCGAAGCCGCAGGCGTGCCCAAGGGTTCCTTCTACAATCATTTCGAAAGCAAGGAAGCGCTCGGAATTGAGGTGCTGGAACGCTACTGGCAGGCCGGGCTAAATTCGCTGAAGATACTTGAGGACACTGACGTCGCGCCGGTTGGTCGTCTGAAGGCTTATTTCCACAAACTCAATCTCAGGGCGCGCAAGCTTGATTACCGATATGGCTGCTTTATCGGGAATCTGGGAGCGGAGATGTCCGATCAAAGCCCTGTGTTTCGCAAGCGGCTGGCGACCATCTTCGGAGTCTGGAGTCGCGCGATTGAAGCCTGTGTCAGAGAAGCGCAGGCAGATGGATCGCTTCGGCGCGATCTCGATGCCAAGACGATCGCTTCCTTCCTGCTGAATTCCTGGGAAGGCGCACTGTTGCGGTCCAAGGTGGATCAGGGGTGGGGGCCCCTCGGGGAATTTGAAGAGGTCGCCTTCACCGCCCTCGCTAAGTAAGCCTGCGACAGGGTTAGAACTACGTACGGTCTTCTTCAAAACCCGGATTGGAGCAAGGTCAAAATGTCTAATTTCACGGCCGCAGCACCTCGATTACCCGTTGATCCCAGAGACCGCGGTGACGTCATCGACCTCGTTAATCGCTTCAACATGCATGTCGATGAGTGGGATCTGGAAGCCATGTTCGCAGCGTATACGGAGGATGCGGTCGTTCACCACCCTCGTGGTGTGGTCCGCGGCTATGACGCGTTCCGGAAGTTCTTCGACGCCTATCGACCACTAACACTGGGGGTGCGACGCCATAGCCTCAACCACATCGTCGACGCCCATGAGGACGGTACGTTGTCAGTTCTGCACTACACCGTACTCGTACGTGTGGCACCGGCTGAGCGCGCGGACGATGTCAGGCGCGCAGATTTGACCTACGATGCGACGGGATTGCCCACTCTTTTCATGCACTCGATCGTTACCGATCGATTCCGTAAGGATCCGGGTCACGGCTGGCGGATCATGGAAAAGCGCGTCGATCAGACGGTCGTTAATGCTGGACTGCGACCTTCAGCCTCGGGTGCTTAGGGACCTCGTGGGAAGAAAGATCAATGCACAAAGAGATATCGATGGCCTCTCGGAGAGGCCGATGTGTTCCAGAATTGGCGCTTCTATAACCTAATTAACACATGTAGTGGACAAGGCAAAAGGACAAACAAGAATGAGCCAAGGGTGACCTTACGATCCCGGCGGGGGCATTGCTTTTCACATCCGGAAACCCTCGGTTGGTGTGGTCCGCCCGAATGGGACAGTCGAGATCCGAAAAGTTGCTATTAGCCGCGATCTCGGCTCAAAACTGGAAATCTCGCAAGGCCTGTCGGAATCAGATCAGATCATCAACAATGCTCCTCCTGGCCTTGTGGATGGCGCCGTTGTGAACGTCGTAAGTGGCAACGAGTTCAGTAGCGTTGATAGGGATAGGGTGGCGCGCGATCTCAAGCAGTTGTTGCTTAGCGATTCAATACTAGTTCTAAGGTAACATTATGGCGAACGATCTGAAAACTTACGACTTGGTGGTAATCGGGGGCGGTCCCGCCGGCATCACCGCGGTGATGGCAGCCTCGAGGTTCGGCAAAAGCGTGGCGCTGGTGGACAGCCATCAGGAGATCGGCGGAGCGGGGTTCAACACGGGAACGGTGCCGAGCAAAACGCTGCGCGAAACGGCGTTGGCCTTGTCCGGTCTTAAGTCGCGCAACCTTTACGGAGTCGATCTTTCGCTACGCCGGGAAGTGACCGTCGCCGATTTTCTTGGCCACGAAGAGCACGTGAAGGACGCTTTTCACGCGAGCATCACGCAGCGGTTGCAGGTGCTGCAGGCGACGATTTATTGCGGGATCTCCTTCTTCCTAGACGCGCATACAATCCAGATCAATCTGGGTTCGGAGGATGGGGACAAAGATCCTTCCGCCCCAGGCGGGGAGATCCAGTTGCGCGGTGAAAAGATCCTCATCGCCACCGGATCCTCGCCGGTTCATCCCGACGTTTTTCCTTTCGGTCACGGCGAAATTTACGATTCCGATACGATCCTGAAACTAGGCCGCATTCCCAAGACTCTGGCGGTCGTCGGGGCCGGTGTGATCGGCACCGAATACGGGTGCACTTTCCGCGCGCTTGGCGCCGAGGTCCACATCATCGACGGGCGCGATGTCCTCCTGCCATTTTTGGATGCGGAAGTTTCCCAGGCACTAGTGGGTGCGTTTGAAAGCAGCGGAATCGTTTTTCGCTGGAGGGAAAATGTACAGAAGTGCATTCCACTGGAATCTGGCGGCGTTCGGCTGGAACTTTCCTCCGGCGCGGCTCTGACCGGCGATGCGGTGCTAGTCGCGGCGGGAAGACAAAGCAACACGGGCAACCTTGGACTTGAAAAGGCGGGGGTCAAAACCGGCGAGCGCGGGATCATTCCCGTGAACGAGCACTTCCAGACAAACATCGAAAATATTTATGCCGCAGGCGATGTTATCGGTTTTCCCACCCTTGCCTCGACGAGCATGGAGCAGGCCCGCCGGGCGGTGCGCCACGCGCTTGGGCTCGGCGGAAGCGCGATTTCCCCGCTCCTGCCCAACGGCATCTACACCATCCCCGAAGTCAGCATGGTCGGCGAGACGGAGGAGTCGCTCAAAAAAAAGGCCGTCGCTTACATCGTCGGACGAGCGAACTATCGGGAAAATGCGCGGGGTCGGATCATCGGCGATCAGGACGGGTTTCTGAAGCTGCTCTTTCGCCAGGACGATCTGAAGCTGATCGGCGTGCATATCATGGGAGAACTCGCGACAGAGGTCGTGCACATTGGTCTGATGGCCATGATGTGCAATGCCTCTGCGAATCTCTTTGTCGACGCCTGCTTCAATATGCCGACTCTCGGGCTGCTCTACAAAACCGCGACGCTGAACGCGCTCCAAAACGTTCCGCCTTCAACCAATTACGTGCCGGGAATCATGAGAAACCAACTAACATCATGAAGCAACCTCAAAAGGCCACCTTTAACCGGAGAATTACCTACCGGCTGTCGGCGACAATATTTTGCGTCGCTTTCGCTTTATTAGACATTTCCTTCAATCTCAGCGCGGAGGGACCGGCGAATGAGCAGTCTTCAATAGCGGCGTTATGGGATCGCCGCGAAAATCCCTCAGCCAAACAGGTTGACGTCTGGTTTGACAACTATCGGTTCCGCGATGGTGAGATCATGCCCCGACTGCGAATCCACTATGCGACATTGGGCGGTCCACACCGCGACAGCGAAGGTAATATCGACAATGCTGTTCTGATGCTTCACTGGACGGGAGCCGATGGACGGGCGTTGCTAAGTCCAACTTATACCAAGGCGCTCTTCGATCCCGGCCAGCCGTTGGACGCCAGTCGCTACTACTTGATTTTTCCAGATAGCGTTGGCCACGGGCAATCCAGCAAGCCAAGTGACGGTCTGAAAGCGCGTTTTCCCAACTACGGCTACGACGACATGGTCGATCTTCAACACAAATTGGTCACGGAGACGCTCGGGATAAAGCATCTCCGTGCCATCGTCGGAATGTCGATGGGCGGAATGAACGCCTGGCAATGGGCAGAAGCTTATCCGGACGAAATGGATGGCGTCATGCCGGTCGTTTCCCTTCCCACGAAAGTATCGGGCAGAAATCTACTTTGGAGACGCATGATTATCGATGCGATTCGCTCCGATCCTGATTGGCAAGGTGGGAATTACTCCAAGAGGCTCGGCAGTTTTGCTCTAGCGTGTGAGATTCTGCGTTTGATGATCGATGGTGTGCCGCGGTTACAGGCGGTCGTGCTAGATTCAGGCAAGGCGGACCAGTTCATCAACGAAGTCCGCCAAATATCTGAGAAAGTTGATCCCAACAATATTCTCTACTCGCTGAAATCGTCCTCCGATTACGATCCCGAGCCGGGCTTGGCTTCCATCAAAACGAAGGTCTTCGCCCTCAATTTCAGTGACGATGAGTTCAATCCCGACGAGTTACAGATTCTCGAGTGGCTCATTAGCAAAGTCCCCAGAGGGAGTTATGTCGTTCAACCCGGGTCAGACATCAGTTACGGGCATTTGACCATGGCCCATCCCGAGCTGTGGGTACAGCAGGTGACAAAGTTTATGGATTCCCTGCCCGACACTTCCAACTAAAGCCAACATGAAGGGCAAACTTCACGCCCGCATTTTGGGTATATCGACTCACTCGATTCACTTGAGGTAAAACAATGCGTATTCTTATCGTAGGAGCGGGCGCAGTTGGTGGCTACTTCGGCGCGCGTCTGGTCCAGGCAGAACGAGACGTTACGTTTCTGGTTCGGCCTCGCCGGGCGGATCAGATAAAGACTTCGGGGTTAAGAATTATCAGCCCTTCCGGCGACTTTACGGTTACCCCACGCCTGGTCGAGCCGGGGAAAATCAATTCGACCTTTGACGTCGTGCTGCTCGCGGTCAAGGCCTTTGGCCTGCAGCAGGCGATGCATGACTTCGCCCCGGCGATAGGCGGTAAGACCATGATTGTTCCTTTTCTTAATGGCCTCCGACATCTTGAGTCATTGACGACACAATTCGGCGCGGAGCCTGTGCTTGGTGGAGTTTGTCTCGTCGCGACCACGATTAAAGAGGATGGCAGCATCGCGCAACTGGACGGCATACAGTCTTTAAGCTACGGAGAACTGACGGGGGACGCGACGACGCGCGTTGGAAAACTAGATCAAGTCCTCAAAGGAGCCGGCTTCGATGCCGTTTCATCGCGCAATATCATGCAGGAAATGTGGGAGAAATGGATCTTTCTCGCGACGCTCGGCGGGATTACCTGCGTCTTACGCGGCACGATCGGCGAGATCGAGAACGCGCCAGGCGGTACCGATCTCGCCTTGCAACTTCTAGCCGAATGCGCTGCCGTTTCAACGGCTTTCGGCCATACCCCACCGCCCGCTTTTGTCACCCGCGTCCAGACCGCAATTACGGCGCAGGGTTCAGGTCTAACTTCTTCTCTGTATCGCGATATGATGAGTGGAAAGTCAGTGGAGGCAGACCACGTCATCGGCGACCTGATTGCGCGCGCAAGAAAAGCCAATGTCCCAACCCCTCTTCTGGTGACCGCCTTCGCGCAGCTGAAAGTTTATCAGAATCGGCTCCTGACGAAATGATTCGCGATCGGTATTAACAAAAACTGGAAGTAAGCAGCCATGATCAAGGAAATAGTAGTTCGCCATCACGAATATATCCTTGTTGGACTCCGTTCGAGATGACAGCTTCAAACAGCTTTGGATCCGCGTTTGGGTGCAACTCTACGATTCGAAAGTTGTTCAGGTTCGCCTCAGAGGAAAATGACAGTCTTTACAGACTGCTAAAAACAAAAACCGTCACAGTTAGACGAACTGCCAGAAGGCAGGAGATAGAGGCACCGAGCAGTTGGAGGAGGAAATGATTTCACGGATGCGCACGCTAGCCGGATCACTGCTGCAAGGTTTGAAGGACCACGGCGCTCGCGAACTCTTTGGGATTCCCGGAGATTTCGTGTTGCCGTTCTTCAAAGTTATTGAGGAAAGCGGAATCCTTCCGCATTACACGCTGAGCCATGAGCCCGCTGTTGGCTTCGCAGCCGATGGCGCGGCGCGCTATCACTCCGGTCTCGGCGTTGCCGTCGTCACCTTCGGGGCTGGCGCGTTCAATTTAGTCAATGCGATCACTGGTGCCTATGCCGAACGTTCGCCGGTTGTGGTGATTGCAGGCGCCCCTGGCGCAGGCGAGCGCCTCAGCGGTTTCGTTCTTCACCACCAGGCACGTTCGGTGGATACGCAGATGGCGGTTTATCGCGAGATTACCTGCGACCAGGCAGTGCTGACTAATGCATTAACAGCGCCCAATGAAATTGCACGTGTCTTGCGAAGCGCCCGCGAGCGATCGCTGCCAGTCTATATCGAGCTCCCGCGGGATATGACTGATGTGCCGGCCTCTGCCGTGCCGGTCCTGCCGCGGTGGCCGGTCGATCCAGATGCGCTGGCCGAATGCGCGCAGGAGATTATCGAAAAGATTAGGGCTGCTAAAGTGAGCGCGATCATCGTGGACGTAGAAATCCGACGCTACGGTCTCGAAGACCGAGTCGCGGTATTGGCGCGCAGGCTCGGACTCCCGGTCGTGTCCACCTTCATGGGACGTGGCCTCATGGAGCAATCGCCTGATGTCTTCCTCGGGACCTATCTCGGCGCGGCCGGCGACCCTGTGATCGCCGAGATGATCGAGGGAGCCGACGCTCTTTTGCTTCTCGGCGTCATTTTCTCCGACACCAACTTCGCGCTGTCACATCGCCGGCTCGACCCGCGGCGGACCATCCTTGCCTTCGACCGCGCGGTTCGCATTGGCCATCACGTCTATACCAATATACCAATCGACGATCTCATTGAGACTCTCATCGCACGTGCAGGGCCAAACTCGGAGGCGCAGGAATTCTTCAAGCCTCAGTTCGAGGTCTACCAGCGCAAGCTTCCTGCCGACGACAAGCCGATCGAGCCATCTGACGTCGCCACCGCAATCAACGAGCTGTTCGATCGCCACGGCGCCATGCCGATGACCGCGGATATTGGTGACTGCCTTTTCGTTGCCATGGAGATCGAAAACACGGCGCTCGCCGCACCTGGCTATTACGCCGGCATGGGATTCGGCGTTCCGGCAGGAATCGGTGTGGCTGCAGCGACCGGACGGCGCCCTCTAGTGCTGGTCGGCGATGGCGCGTTCCAGATGACCGGCTGGGAACTAGGTAATTGCCGGCGCTATGGACTCGACCCGATCGTTGTGCTGTTCAACAACTCGTCTTGGGGAATGTTGCGCGCGTTCCAACCGGAATCACGCTTTAACGATCTTGATGACTGGAATTTTGCTGCCATCGCTCCCTCCCTCGGCGGTTACGGCGAGCGGGTGAGGACACGACGGGAACTGAAGGAAGCGATGGAGTGTGCTGTCTCGCGGCGCGGACAATTTACGCTTATCGAAGTCATGCTACCGCGAGAAGCTATCTCAAAAACACTCGCGCGCTTCGTCTCGGGGTTCAAGGCTGTGAGGGCGCGAGCGAGCGCTCCGACTCGGCAGGCCGCCTCTAGAGATTAAGAATCTGCAAGAAAAAGACGCCAGAGATGTGAGCTTCAGTAACCGGACCGTTATGGATACCCCAGAATTAAGCACCATTTATACGCGCTAAAGAAATCAAAAGATCAACGGACAAACGTCATCACTATGAAAATCGATAGAACGACCGCTCAGAAAAGTTTACCGGTGCAAACACCCGATGCCCCGGAAATGTACATTTTTCTCGGGGTGCGGTTGAAGATCCTTCTCTCGAGCAAGGATAGCGGAGGTCAATTTTCACTCATTGAGGGCTTGATGCGTCCAACGGCTGGATTTTCATCACGCGAAGAAGGCATGACCGGCGCAAGGAAAAGGTATTGGGCAGTGCAAAGAATCGAGATTAGTAACGCCCCTTATGAAAGCTAACATTACTGCGATCGATGCGGATGGCCACACGGAAACCTGGGGCTTATTCACGGGGAACTAACCATGCCACGTGACGTTCAATCACCAAAAGGGCAGCTTCGTCGTGCGACGCCCGAAGACGCCGAGGCATGCGGTCGTATCTTTCATGAGGCTTTCAACGGCATCAACAATCAGCATGGCTTTCCCCCTGAGATTCCGACAGTGGAATCCGCAATAGGCATTCTCACGATGCTTTTCTCTCATCCGGGTTGACTATAGAGAATCTTATCCATTCTCCCATTCTCGCTCGGAAGGCACGGGGACTTACTCTCGCAAGTCTCGCTCATTTCGATTCCGCCATGTTTGAGGGCTATATAAACCGTGCCGGCATTACAGGCACTTGGGTAGCAGACAGTCTTGATACGTTCCGTCGTCATCATTGGCGAGACCAAACGGCCCGGCACTATTATGAGCGATTTTTGCGTGAAGCCGATTCTGATCGGTCCTGGGCCGCATTTCCGGGTGGTGGTTCGCCTGGCGGATAGGAGATTGAACATTTGGCGCAAAATTTCCGAAGCGAACATTGCCCACCCAAAAGACCGAACCAAGCTCACAGCGATAAGCGGCGATTTAAAAGCGGGCGATAGAACGTACAAAAGACTAATCTATCAAAGGGGATAAGCGAAATGGCTATGTCGCGTTTGGTACCTTTGTTGGAATTTAACCAGGGTTGGGCTTTAGCTCCTCTTGGGATGTTTTGTCTGTTTCAGACGACAATACCCCGACTGCGGCTCATCCTTCTCCAAAGAAACCTCCTTTCGCGCTTCCTACCCCTTGAGCGCTGACGCGCACGACAGTGCGCTAAAAATCATTTTCCCCCGAATACGAGAACTCGGCACGACCGAGGAGATCCTCGGGGAAGCCGAAAATCGAAGGCAGCGCAGCGCGGTAAGACTTGCTTGAAAGCAAAAACGCCCCAAGCTTAGCGAAGATCGTTATGGCCACATCGGTTCTCCAACTACAGCCCGAGGAACAGACGCTCCGGAAGCTCACGATCGCCGAATAGGGTATTGGGGAGCAACGGAGCAGAA
>Ga0210405_10005327_pt1 | contig 11787 bp, 9 predicted proteins | sample IncBWH11MmetaG_FD_155492 | JGI IMG/M metagenome (GOLD analysis project Ga0210405, IMG submission 155492) | Forest soil microbial communities from Barre Woods Harvard Forest LTER site, Petersham, Massachusetts, United States - Inc-BW-H-11-M | ecosystem: Environmental > Terrestrial > Soil >... | reverse complement strand
GCCGCATAGTGCACCGGCATGGCCCAGAACAGGAAATGCAAAACGAAAAACAACAGTACCCAGTACCACGCGCTGTCGACCAGCGGGATCAACAGGTCCTGTGCCTGCGGTGTAGCGCCGAGCAACAGAAAGCCGACGATCACGATGCTGAAGGGCGCGCGTGCCACCCACAGAAACAGCAAAAACTCGAGAACCTTGCTCCAGAAACAACCCAGCCCGGTAGCCGCACCACAGCCGAAAAACCAGGACAGTCGTTGGCGCAAGGTCAGGGGAACGGCGGGCATGTTGCTCGACATCGTCTACCTCCAAGGCCTCAAAGCCTAAGTCACTGCCGGCGTGTCAGAGCGCTTTCAGATATTCCGGTAGCGCGCGGTTCCTCGGAAAAGTGCGCCGGGCACTCATGCCGAAGCTCCGCGCACGGCCATCACGACACCTGCCAGGGCGCGAACGCATTGGCCGTGCGCTGCAGGATCGGCGTCAGCTCGGGAAAGTGCCGCAACAGCACGGTGGTCATGTTGTTGTTGTCGATCCAGTCGATGCCGGCCTGGGTATAGACCGCGGCCGTATAGTCGTCGGTGTAGAAGCGATCGCTCTTGATCCGGCGTGACGCCATCAGGATGAAGACGCGGAAGGCGGTGTCGCTGAAGCCGAACAGTTCGGGCGGCTCCTCGGCATACATGCCGACCATCAGATCCACCTTGTCGGGATGGCCGTAGACCTCGCGAAGCGTCTTCGCCAGTTGCGGATCGCTGGTCATCTGTTCGAACGAGCGCACCGGCGGCTTGTGGAACAGTTTCCGGAAGCGGTTGTAGCGCGGCACGCCGCGCTCGCGGTCGCGCAGGATGTCGATGGCTGCAAGGTCGATCAGCTCCTCGAGATTGGCGCCGTTGCGCCGGTGCATCCGTCGCATCCAGTTCGGGAAGTTCTGCAACGTCACGGCGCCTGGATTTTGCACGCCGAAGGTGTAGACGATGTCGAGAAACGACGCCTCGCGCAGCGCGTTTTTCATGGCATTGGGGCCGACGATGAGATCGGGGTCGTCGAGGCTGTCGGCTTCGAATTTCAACGTGCGGCCAGGCCGGTCGCCCTGGAAATGGCGGACCGGGATGTCGTTCGGCAACAGCGGATGCAGCCGATAGACCGCGGTGAACTCCTCGGTCAGGCAGTAGTCGGCGCCGGTCTGATTGGTCGCCGAGCCGGTAATGCCGCTGATCGCTTCGGACGTACTGATGCGGCCGAGATATTTCTTGACGTGCTCGCCGGCGAGCCCCCACCAGTTGGCGTTCATGCCGATCTGCAGCGCCGGATTGGGCAGGATCGCCGGCGTCCAATCGACGGTGTGGATCTTGGCCATCAGCGAGTTGTTGACCATGCGCGCAACGCGGAAAATCTGCGCATCCCGTTCCTGCGGCGTTTTCTGCGGATCGTCGCGCCATTCCGGGAACGCCTTGATGAGGTGGTCGCAGATGGCGTTGTGCTCGAGCGTGAACAGGTTGTGCAGCACGCTCAATCCGAGCCACCAGTTCTGCGTCAGTCCGGTGATTTCGACCCCGGCCGCATCGGTCGGAATCATTCTGGTGGTCGCATCGACGGCAAGCTTGCCATCCTTCCCGGTGCGATATCTGGCGCCGGCCGTCTCGTTGTTGCCGTAGATTTGCGAAGCGTCCCACCAATGGGTCTCGGCGTTGGCGTAAGTGGTCGGCCCGGCATGGTCGTTGGACTTGCGGGTCGGATCCGATCGCGTGCGGCGCACCGCCATCTTGCCGTCCGGCCAGCTGTCGCCGGCCGGGATCGGCACGTCGAAAGGATCTTCATTGATCGGGCGAGGATTGCCGTGATTGAACCAGTCGTGGGTCTGGAATTGAATCCAGGCGGCGGCCAACAGATTGAGGATGGTCGCCGGCTTGAAATCGTCGCTGCCGTCGCTCTTTTTCTGCCGCGCCAACAGCCGGTTGCTCACCAGCCGCGGGCTCGGATCGAGAATATCGCCGTCGCGGGTCGGATCGACTTCGGTCAGCGGGATGTTGCGGCCGAAGCGGGCGCCCGGATTGCTGAGCGTGAATTCCGTGTTGTTGAGTGGATCGTTCGGATTGACGCTGGCGTTGCCCATGGTCGGCTTGGACAGGTCGTTGTACTGGCCATCGTCCTCGCGTTCGCACAGATAGCGCGGCTTGTATTTTACGGTGTCGCGCAGCCCCTTTGGCTCGGTCACCGCGATGTCGGAGGTGTTGTGCAGGTTCTTGGCGCGCAGCACCTCGCGTAGCGCGCCGAGATTGGTGACCGCCAGGAACGTCGGCAGCTTGTGCCAGGGTACGAACAGATTGAGGAGCTGAAAGAAACCGACATAGAGGATGGCGATCAGCGATTTCGGGTCGTTCTCCTGCACGATCAGGCGAACCACCACAGAGCCGAGCACCAGGATCGCCATCAGGATGCCGAGCAGATGCGCGACGATGTCGGCCTTCGCCGCCAGTACGAAGGCGCCGAAGAACATGGTGAAGGCCAGCATATGCACGGCGCCGCGCTCGGCGCGCAGCCATTTGATGTTGTCGGTGATGAGCCACGCCAAGATGACGTCAAAACCCCACCATGCGGCCAGGAAGAAGTCGGGCCGCGGGTGCTCGATCAGACATTCGGGGAACGCCGGCGTCGCCACCTTGCTGTTGAAGACGACGTGCAGATCGCCGCCGCAGACCGGGGAAATCGCCCAGTAGATATGGACCAGGAACGCCACATAGGCGGCGGTCCACAATGCGCGCCAATAGGTGTTGGCGGCGGTAGAGCGCGAGAAAATGTGGAAGCACAGTGCCGGGGTCAGCAAAAAGATCGTCGCCAAGATCGAGAAGATCACGCGATAGTACGCGGCGGTATGGGCCACAGCAGGCAGGCCGCTCGCGAGCCACGCCTGCAATTGGGCGACGGTGCCCTCCGCCGGCGGGCCGGGCGGATCGAGCCACGCCTTCAGTTCGGCGCCGCCATGGACCAGCACCATCAGCACGAGCAACAGCACGGCGACGAAGATGTATCGCGCCCGCCGCACGATCGGCGTTTCCACGAATGTGCGTATCATGGTCGATCCTTCCTGTACCGGCCCGGCGCTCTAGACTGCGATCCAATTCAATTGAATCGGATCGCAGTCCAGAATTCTTATTTGAGCATGATCTTATCCGAAAACCGGTTCCCACTTTTCGGGATCATGCTCTAGGAAGCGTGCCAAAGCCTTTGGTGTTCGCGTTGCGTCTCGGTGTAGCCGTTGTTGAACAGGGTGTCGTAGTAGTGCAGGTCGAGATGATGCGCCTGCAGCCAGACGCCCGGCGCGTAGATCGCGTCGCAATGGGCGGGGAAGCGGCCGTGCCGCTTGTAAATGTAGGTGCAGATGTCCTTGGTGCAGGCGATGACGTCGTCGCGGTAGTGCGGCACTTCCTTGAGATAGGTGTCGCCGCGGTTGCCCTGGAAAATCCGGCGGAAATAGGCGTCGTCGCCGTAAGCGCCGTCGGCGCGGTATTTGTCGTCGACCACCGCCTGCACCGCGTCCGCCATGGACGGGTAGTAGGGCGGGCACATGCATTCGATATAGGGCGGCAGCCCGATCGGGTTATCGCGCACATCTTTGGTGCGAAACGTTCCCCAGCGGAAGAAATCGAGCCAGCGGTAACGCGGCGTGACATAGGTGAAGCCGAGCGCGGGCAACAGCTTGGTGGGCGCGACGGAGGCGTGGATCCAGCCGCCGAGCCCCATGGCTTGGAGCATCAGGATCAGGTTCTGTAACAGCAAGTCGGCTTCGACCTGGGTCCGCATGGTGCCGGCCACGCCGAGCGGCAGCGGAATGTCCTTGTTCAAAAATCCGTTGCGCATCCATTTGCGGACGCCGGCCGGCAGATAGAAATTGCGGTCGTCGCGGAAGTATGGCCGATGGCCGTCCGGCTCGGTGAGCAGATACATCAGCGCGTTGATGTATTGCCGCGTCATGTCCACCACCGGGAACAGCACCGTGGAGCCGGGCACGTTGGACAGGAAACGGTTGGAATCGAGGTAGTAGGGAAACTCGCGCGGGAAATCGAGACGCTTGTCGAACAGCCGGACCTTGGATTGCCTGGCGCGCTGCACCAGCAGATCCGGCGTGACCGGCACGGTCGGATCGACGCCGTCGAGCCGCTTGAGGAAATAGGTGCCGGTGTCGTTGAGGAGGAAAAACGACGTGGCCTGGCAATTGTCCGTGCTGCCGGCGGCGCGGCCGGGAAAGTTTAGGTTGGGCGTGCCGAGAATTTTTTCGCCGGAGGGAGATTCGAACGGCCGGTCGGGCAAGGTGAGGCCGGTCAGGCCGGTCGCGGAGATCAGAATGGCTTCTTCCAGCTCGCTCAGCGGCTGCGGCGCGGCGTTCGACGTATAGGTATTGCTTCCCGCCGGTACCGACTTCAGGCCCAAGCCGATGCGCCGCGAGCGGCGTTTGTGCAGCGCCTCGAACAGCGGGTATTTGCTCATCTCGTCGAAGCCGGCGTGATCTTCGGACATGGCTACTCCCTTTGCTCTGACACGCGACGACACCGGCCGGTTGCCGCTCGGGCGCGTGAAGCGCCCCGGGCGGACATCCGACGGAGGCCTCAACCGCCCTCCAGCTTTTTCTCGATGACTTCTTCGATCGCCGCCAGGAGCCCGGAAGGGTTGGTGCTGTAATGCGGAATGGCAAGCCGGGTGATGGAGGCGTCGATCAGCGTCGGCTTGCCCGACGCCAGCGCGGTGCGGAACGCCGTTTCGAACTCGCCCAGGCTGTTGACCCTAAAACCTTGCGCGCCGCACGCCTTGGCGTAGGCGACGTAGTCCGGATTGTCGAAGTCGACCAGGCCGGTCTCGTGGAAAGCCTCGATCTGATAAAGCTTGATGAGCTTGTACTCGCCGTCATGGAAGATGATCCAGATGACGGGAAGATTGTAGCGGACCGCGGTCATCAACTCGAAACCGGACAACAGATAGCAGCCGTCGCCGCAGCCGACGATGACCGGCCGGTCGGGGAACGCCATCTTGGTGCCGAGCGCGCCGTTCACCGCCCAGGCCATCGGCCCGAAACTGCCCGGCTTGCGGTAATGCTGACCGGCCTTGAGCTGCAGGTAATAGCCGAGCCAGGCGAGATGCGCGCCGGCGTCCGCCAGCACGATGGCGTTGTCGGGCAGCATCTTCGACAGCGCTTGCGTGAGCTGGCCCGGGTGAACATGGTTCGGCTCGAGATTGATGAGCGGCGCCGTGATGTGGCGGTCCTTGGTCACGGTCACCGGCGCGACCGGCCTGACCAGCGGCGACAGTGCGGCAGCCAACGCCGCGACCGCGAGCTTGGCGTCGGCGACGACGCCATGATCGGCGCGATAGACTTTGCCGATCTCCTGCGCCGAGATGTTAATGTGAACGAGCGTCTTTCCGGTCAGCAGGTCGTCGCGGAAATTGAAGGTCGCGTGCTGGGCAAATGAATTGCCGACCGCGATCACCAGGTCGGCCGCGACGAAAGCCTTGCCGGCGGCGGCATGACCGCTGTCGCAGAACACGCCAAGCCCGAGCGGATGATCTTCGGCAATGATGCCCTTGCCGTCGAGCGTGGTGGCGAACGGAATCTGGAAATGCTCGACGAGCGCCTGCAACTCCGGCCCGGCGCCACTGCGCACCGCGCCGAAGCCGATCAGCGCGACGACCGACTTCTTCTGGCGTAGCGCCGCGGCGATCGCTGCCGCTGCCGCTGCGATCTGCGCCGGAATTGGCAGCACCGGCTTCACGACAAGTTTGATGTCGCGATAATTGTCGACGGTTTGTCCTTCGAGCGTCAAATCCTCGGGCACGTGGATGTGGACCGGCCCGGGGCGGCCTTCGAAGGCGAGATTGACCGCCTCCTCGACGACGTCGCAGGTCTTGGCAATGTCGTCGAGGAAAAAAGAGCGTTTGGTGGTGGCCGCGAACATGGCTTGCGAGTCCGGCGTGCGGTTTACGCCCGAGGTCTCGTTCAGCGCGCCCTTGCCCTTCCAAACGACGCGCGAATAACCGGTGATCGCCAACACCGGATAGGAATCCGACATCGCCACTGCAAGCCCGGAGAACAGGTTGAACCCGCCGGGCCCGGCGGTCGCAAAGCACACGCCCAAGCGATTGGAATAGATGGCGTAGCCGCAGGCCATGAACGAGGCGGCCTGCTCGTGGCGCACGATCACCGGCCTGATCTTGGTGGAGTGCTTGAGCGCAATCATCGCGCCAGCGGCGTTTTCGCCGGCGCCGCCAAAGGCGGCATCGACGCCTACGCTTTCCAACGCCTTGACGATCGCCTCGTACACACGCATCGGTCGCGCGCTCCCAAGCCCCCCGAGGAAAATCGCGACGGCTCGGCCAACCGCCTTCGGCCGATGGCGGCAGAGAGTATAGATCGGTCGGAAAGATTCAACTGCAAATCGCAAGTTGCACAATCTACGCCGACGCCCTCGCGGCGACGTTCGATTTTTCCGCGCCAAAGCGCCGCGGGCTGGTGTATTTTTCGGAAAAGCGAAGCGAATAGAGGACCGTTATGTTGCGCATGAAGCAAGCCGGTATTGGCGTCGCCGCCGCTGTCGCCGCGCCGTTATGGCTCGCTGCCGGCGCCGCCATGGCGCAGAGCGTTCCGGCGCCCGGCCGTTACCAGTGCAGCGGCGCGAACGGCGCGATAGCCGAATTGAATTTCACCGCCGGCCCCGGCAACATTTACACCACGCCAAAAGGCTTTCGCGGCACCATGTCGGTCCACCCCGGCACCGGCAACGTGTTGTTCCACGTCGCGCCGCCGCAAAGCGCCTACCAAGGGCGCTACAGCCCGGGCCCGCCGCCGCAAGTCACGTTGCTGACCATGACTGGCGGCGCCAGCACCGAGGCTGGGATCGTTTGTCAGATGCGCTGACGCAAGAGTGCAACTGCCCCCATGGCGCATCGCTCTTCTCAGCGACGGCGACTATCTGGCAATTCGCGAAATGGATCGATAACGGTTACGTCCATCGGCGCAAAATGGCGGGCGTTGCGTGACAGTATGGTGAGATCGTGCCGCCGCGCCGTTGCGGCGATGGCGACATCGGCGAAACCCGGAGCATGACCACGGCCGCGCGCCAGATCGGACAATACGCCGGCGATTTCCGCGGTTGCACTGTCGAAGGGCAGCACGCGATCGCCATAGAGATGTAGTACCGTTTGCAGCCATGCCGACAGATCGGCCGCTCTCCGCTTCGCGTCCTCGCGCTTTAACTTCGCGATGCCGTCGGCGATCTCGGCGATCGTAATCGCTGACAGGAAAAGCTCGGCCGAATGCGAGTCCATCCAGGCGACCAGCTCGGCGCGTTGCACCGATGCGGTGGGAGCAATGGCCGATATGACATTGGTATCGACCAGATAACGCGTCACAGCCCAGCGTCGCGCAGCGGCGTGCGGTCGCGCTCCCGCAAATCGTCCGCTTCAAGCGGTGCCGCCATCAGCAGGCGGCCAAAGGTAGGTACGCTGGATAATCGCTGCCACTCGGCAAAGCCAAGGACGACCGCTTCCGGTTTGCCGTGCCGGGTGATGACGCTCGCTTTGCCTCGCGTGGCCTGATCGACGACTGCCGACAGGTTCGCCTTGGCATCCTTCAATTGGATCTTGCGCATGATGCCCCATATATGACCACTATGGTCATATATAGGGCAATCGCAGGAAATTGGCAAGATCGTTCACAACGTCACCGGAAAGAAATGATTGATCGCCGCCAGCACGACGAGGAGCGTGAGCCCGAGGCTCAGGCTCCAGACGATCAGCTTTTTCTCGACCGGCAGCAGCGGCTCGACGGGGGCGGTGCGCAGTTCCTCGCGCAGGTCGGATTGGGTGTATTGCGACATGATGAGCTCCTGATAGTCGTACATTTTCGATTGTGTGTTTTCAGCTGGCGAGCGGCGGCGTGATGCCGTGGAAGAAGATCCACGAGATCAACAGGCCGACCCAGACCACGAAGCCGAACAGGCTCGTGACATAGACCGCGGCGAGCTTGCCGAATCCTTCCCGCCACAGCGCGCGGAAGTTCGAGAGCACGCCGATCGAGAAGAAGGTGAGAATGAAGAAGATGACGCGGAAGGTGTTGGCTTCGCCGATCGCGGCGGGGACGTTCTTGGCGACGTCGGCCGGCGTGCCGAGCGCCAGATAAAGCCCGACGATGAACGTCACCACGAAGCCGATGATGAATTTGGGAAAGCGCTGCCAGATTTCCCTTAAGCGTGCCTTGTTGGAATCCGGCGTGACGTTGATGTGGTTGGTCCAGATATAGCCGAGCACGAAGGCCCAGATGCCGATGAAGATATCGATGAACACCTTGATGGTCGCAGCGGTGCCGAGGATCCAGCCGGGCTGATAGTGCACGCCCTCGGCGGCGTTCTTGGCGAGGATCAAGGACTCGGTGATGCCGCCGGCCGCCACCGCGGCGCCGTCGGTCTTCACCGCCAGCCCCATCCAGGCGCCGGCGACCAGCGGCTCATGAGAGAGCCAGGTCTGCGCCACGAACGGCAGGATCAACACCTCGGTGACGGCGAACACCACGACCAGCGACGACACCAGCACCGGCACGACCGGCCGCGACCTGATGGCGCCGCCGGTGGCGATCGCCGCCGACACGCCGCAGATCGAAATGCCCGAAGCCAGCGGCGCCGCCCATTCGCGGGAGAAGCCGAACCACTTGCGGGCGATGAAATACACCACCGCCCAATAGATCAGATAGGCTTCGACGATGGCCGCGGTGCCGCGCAGGATCAGCGAAGAGGCGAGACTGAGTTTTCCGGCCGCCGTCACGGCGAAGAACCCGCCGAGTATGACGATGGCGACTTTGATGTAGAGCTCGGGCCGCACCGCGTCCTTGATCGCTGTGGCAAAGCGCGGCAGGAAATTGGCGATGATCAGGCCCGCGATCAGCGCGAAAATATAGGCGCCCTCATTGGTCAGCTTCAGCGACCAGGAGATGCCGAATTTCTGCTGCTCGGCCGGCGTCACCGCGGCAAAATGCGCGTAGTTGCCGACGATCCAGCTCGCATAGGCGATCCAGAACACCGCGGTAAACGCCAGCGCGAAGCGCTTGACGTCGCTTTTGAGCGCCGCGGCGCCGGCGGTGAGCACCAAAGTGAGCGCGACATAAGTCGCGATGAGCGCGCCGACGCCGCCAAGCGCGGCATAGCCTTTCGACGCCGGCCCCAGCGCCTGGCCGAAATTGCTCCACACCGACGTCGACACCACCCAGCCGATCAGATCGACATGGACCAGCGCGGCGAGGCCTAAGACGAAAATGAAAAGCCCGAGGATGACGGCGAGCCAATCCTCGTTGAGGACAGGCGCGGTTTCGGTCGTGCTCGGGACGCGAAAGTCGGTGACATAGGCGTTGGACATGTTGATCCTCATCGCCGGCAGCGGTCGCCGGCGTTCCTTGCAGAGATTTTCAATGGACGAATTTTGACTGGCGGCGGCATTAACTTGCCAAGTCGTCAATCACGACGCAGAATCCCAAGCGTCATCGGTCCATCTCCATGGTTGAGGAGCCCACGAAGACACTTCGTGGCGCTTTAGCGTTTTTCCGCGGCGCAAGCTGCTCCATCAAATCCCGCGACCCGATCAAATTTTTGATCGGACGATTGATTTCGCCACGCCGCTGCGAATAGTCAATGCGGCGAACAAAAATAAGAGAGTCTTGTTTGAGCGGCGATGTTTTGGGCGAATGAAATCGCCGCGCGCTGGCCGCGCGAGAAAGAATGTTTTAGCTCGCCGCTGCCGCCATGCGGCACGCCGCGACGATGTAGGTCGATTGCCGGCGAACCGCTTTTTGCGTAGAATATTCACCTAGAAAAGAGCAGCTACGCCGAACAACGAGAACGTCAATGGCCGAGAATCCGAAATATGATCTTTTGCTTCGCGGCGGCCGCGTTATTTGCCCGGCTTCGCATATCGACGGCATCCACGACGTTGCCGTGCGCGGCGGCCGGATCGCCGCGGTAGAGAAAACCATCCTGCCGTCAAGCGCGACAGAGGTGATCGACGTTGCAGGCAAGTTGGTGCTGCCGGGCCTCATCGACACCCACGCCCACGTTTACCAATACGTCACCGGCCGCTTCGGCTTGAACCCCGACATGGTCGGTGTGCGCTCCGGCGTCACCACCGTGATCGACCAGGGCGGTCCGTCCTGCATGACCTTGCCGGGCTTTCGGCATTTCATCGTCGAGCCCTCGGCGACGCAGGTTTATGCCTTCCTGTCGGCCTATCTGGTCGGTGGCCTTGAGGGCCACTACTACCCCAATCTCTATAGCCCGGCCGGCGTCGATATCGACGCGACCGTGACGGCCGCCAATGCCAACAAGGACATCGTGCGCGGCATCAAGGGCCACGCCGAGATCGGCGGTTTTGCGCGCTGGGGCATAAAAGTTCTGGAAATGTCGGCGGAGATCGGCCGCCGCACGGAGTTACCGCTTTATGTGCATTTCGGCACGCTGTGGGGCTTGCCGGAGAGCGGCGCCAACGGCGAGGACGCCGATACGATTTTGGAGCGGGTGATCCCGAAATTGCGGCCCGGCGACATTTTGGCCCATCCGTTCACGCGCCATCCCGGCGGCTTCGTCAACCGGCGGGGCGAAGTGCACAGCGTCATTCGCGCCGCCATCGACGCCGGCCTGAAGGTCGATGTCGGCCACGGCAGTCATTTCTCCTACCGCATCGCGCGGCACGCGCTCGCCGCCGGCATCGTGCCGCACACGCTCGGCGCCGACATGCACGGCTACAACACCGAAGTGCCGCCGCCTCCTGGCACGCCGGCCCAGCATGACGACGACGAGAACCACCCGTTCCGCGGTCAGGCGAAATTCAGCCTGACGCAAGCGATGAGCTCGATGCTGGCGCTCGGCATCGCGCTCGAAGACGTGGTGCCGATGGTGACCACGCATCCGGCGCAGATGCTCGGCATGAGCGATCGCCTCGGCGCGCTGACTCCCGGCTATGCCGCCGACGTGTCGGTGCTGTGGGACGACCGCGGCCGCTTCATCCTGCGCGACAACGAGGACACCAAAGTCGTCGCCGAGCGGCTGTTGCGTCCGGCATTCTGCCTGCGCGCCGGTAAGCGCTTCGACGCCGACTCGCCGATATTGCCGCAGGTGATCGCGGCGTGACCATCGACCTCGCAGCCACGATCGACGACTTCTGGATCGCCCGCATGCGCGGCGAGTTTTTTCCTTTAGCCTATTATGACCGGCTGACGATGGACGAAGCCTACCGCATTCAGCTTGCGCTGATCGAGCGTCGGGTGGCGGCGGGCGAGCGCCACATCGGCTGGAAGGTCGGTTTGACCGCGAAGGCCATACAGGAGCAGTTCAGTTTTCACGAGCCGCTATTCGCCTGCATCCTGGAAACCCGGCCGACCGGCCATGTGTTCGGCGCGACCGAATTGATCCATCCCGGCTTCGAGACCGAGTTATGCGTGCGCCTTGGCCGGGGCCTCGAAGGCAAGCTCACCTCGGAACAAGTCCGTGCCGCGGTCGATGTCATCCACCCGTCCTTCGAGATCATCGAAACGCGCGGCGATCCTGTGCACCAGATGGAGCTGGTTGTGGCCGACAACGGGCAGCAACGCTCCGTCATCATCGGCGCCCCTGCGCAGCTCGCGCCAAATGTCGACCTGGCCGAGGTCACCGCGCGCGTTGCGCTCAACGGCCAGGACGTGGCAACCGGCTTGGGTTCCGCGGTGCTCGGCAATCCGCTGAACTCGATCCAATGGCTCGCCGAAAAACTCGGCGCATACGGGCG
>Ga0210405_10005326_pt1 | contig 11788 bp, 11 predicted proteins | sample IncBWH11MmetaG_FD_155492 | JGI IMG/M metagenome (GOLD analysis project Ga0210405, IMG submission 155492) | Forest soil microbial communities from Barre Woods Harvard Forest LTER site, Petersham, Massachusetts, United States - Inc-BW-H-11-M | ecosystem: Environmental > Terrestrial > Soil >... | reverse complement strand
ACTTTTGCGAGCGGTGCGCCGCTTCGCGTGAGGGAGTTTCGAAGAGCAGAGGCATGAGCGAAGAATTCCAATTGACGCCGATACCCGCGGATGCGGAGCTGGGCGAACTGCTGGAGGCGATGGAGCCGGGCGTCCAGCGGACGCCAGAGTCGCAGTATTGCGTGTTTCGCAGCGGGCGCGAGCGGTTTTGCCTGCCGGTGCTGGATGTGGAAGAGGTGCTGGAATGGCCGCTGGTGACGAAGCTGCCGCTTTCGCCGGCGTACGTGCTGGGAATTTTCAATTTGCGCGGCGCGATTGTGCCGTTGATTGACATTGCGCTGACCGAGGGACGCCGGGCGGGATTGCTGCCCAAGCATGTGGTGGTTGCGTCGCTGCGAAGCGACGGAAATCACGATGATATTCGCCTGGGAATTGCCGCGGATGAAGTGGTTGGGACTTATTCGGTGAAGGAAGCCGAGGATCTGCTGGAGCAAGCGCCGGAAAACGTGCCGCATTGCGTGGGAATGCTGCGGCATGACGACCGGCTGGCGCTGGTGATCGATTTACGGCGGTTGCTTGAAGTTTATCCGGGACCAGGAATTTGAGGATGACAGGAAAGAGTTTGGGAGGCAGTAATGAAATCGCGACTGAGTAGCACCATCTGGACACTAATCACCTTGAACGGTATCGCCCTGGCCGCGGCAATATGGTTTGCGTTCAGCGCCGGACGCCAGGCGTCGAACGGCGGGTCACCGCTTGAAAGCAGCGGAACGATTGTCGCCATCGTCATCGCGATCGGCATCAGCATCGTGCTGGCGTGGCGGCTTGGAGCGGGGGTTCTTACTCCTGTGAGCGAGCTAGCCTCGTTCTCCGAACGGCTGGCTGCGGGTGACGGCAAGGCGCGGGCGGATGTCGGCACGAACGACGAGTTTGGCTACATCGCCGAGAATTTGAACCGCGCGGTGGCGAAGGTTTCGAAGGCCTCTAGCAACCAGGAGGCGAACGAGTCCCTGCAGCGGAGCATTACGGACCTGTTGGCTGTGATCAACCAAGTGGCGCGCGGCGATTTGGCGTTGCGCGGCAAGGTGACGAACGACGCACTGGGCAATGTGTCCGACTCCATCAACTACATGCTCGACAACTTCACGAAGGTGCTGGAACGCGTGCGCAAGGCGGCTATGGAAGTGGCCGTTTGCTCCAACAATATTTTGCTGGCCGCGGACGAGATGCAGGCCGGCGCGACGCAGCAGGACCAGGAAATTACCAATACCTCGAGCGCCGTGGAAGAGCTTACGGTTTCTATGAAACAAGTGTCCAACAACGCGGAAGCCAGCGCCGAAGCGGCGCGGCGCGCGCTGGATGCCGCGGAACAAGGCAACCGAGCGGTGCGCGACACGCTGGAAGGTATGCAGCGAATTCGCGCTTCGGTGCAGGCGACAGCGAAAAAGATTAAATCACTTGGCGATCGTTCCTTGGAGATTTCGGAAATCATCAACGTGATTAACGACATCACCGAGCAGACCAACTTGCTGGCGTTGAATGCCGCGATTGAGGCGGCCCGCGCGGGTGAAGCTGGCCGAGGATTCGCGGTCGTCGCCGACGAAGTCCGCAAACTGGCGGAACACTCCCGCAGCGCGACGAAAGACATTGCGGCGCTGATCAAAGCCATTCAGGCGGAGACGAACGAAGCCGTGGTGGTGATGGAAGACGGCACGAAGGAAGTGGAAGGCGGCGCGCAGCTTGCCGATCAGGCCGGACGCGCACTGGACGCGATTTCGAGCGTGGTGCGGCAATCGGCGGAATTGGTGCAGGAAATCTCGCTGGCTTCTAAACAGCAGGTGCGTGGAACGGAAGGCGTGGCGCATGCGATGCAGATCATTTCGGGCATTACGCGGCAAACTTCGCAAGGCACGCGCGGAACGGTGGCGACGGTTAGCCAGCTGGTGAAATTGTCTGACCAACTGAATGAGGCCCTGGCACAGTTCCGGGCGAATTCGAAAGCGGCCGCGGCCCTGGAAGAAGCGGACCGGCCAGTCCCGGCAGGAGCGGTGCGTTAGAGGTGGAAGTGACTCCCACGGGTGAACCGGGAAGTGAGTGGGAAGACCATGAGTGAACGCCACGGGGCGGGACACGGTTTGACGGACCACGAACTGAGCGAGATCCGCATGCTGATTGAGGAGCGTACGGGCATTCATTTCGACGAGTCGCGGGAGAGATTTCTCTCCACGCGCGTGCGCGAGCACATGCACGAACGCGGGTATACGCGTGTGAGCGAGTTGTTGCGGGCGGTGCGGAAGACGAACGTGGAATACGATTCGCTGCTGGAACGCATGTTGACGCAGGAGACTTCGTTTTTCCGGTATCCCGCGGTTTACGAGGCGTTTGAGAAACGCGTTTTGCCGGAGATCCACGTATCGAAGTTCTGGAAGAATCCCCGGACGCTGCGGGTGTGGAGCGCGGGCTGTTCGACGGGCGAAGAGCCTTATTCCATAGCCATTACGATTGCCGATTCCCTTTCGTTTGCGGATGCGTGGAACGTGGAGATTCTGGCGACTGACGTCGGCAAACTCGCACTAAAAAACGCGGAAAAGGGAATTTATTCGGGGCGGAGCCTGGCGGGCGTGAACGAGAAGCAGCTTGCCGCACATTTCACAAAGGTGGAGAACAAGTTCCACGTCAAGCCGCGGCTGAAGAAAATGATTTCGTTTGCGCCGATGAACCTGGCCTCGCCCGTGTATGTGGGCCGGATGGACCTGATTTTCTGCATGAACGTGCTGATCTATTTCACGGAAGAGCGCCGGCGGACGCTTGTGCAGCGGTTTTATGAGGCGCTGGAGCCCGGTGGCTACCTGTTCCTGGGTCATTCGGAATCGATTTCGAAAATGCCGGTAAAGTTTCAGGCGATTGTGCTTGGGGATTGCATTTTGTACCGGAAGCCAACGATGCAGGAACAGCAGAAAGCCGAACTGGTGACGGAGGGACGAGCGTGACGACGCCGGACCGCGAAGCCGTCGAGATGTTCCTCCAGGAAGCGGCGGAGCACCTGCAATATTTGCGGGAGTACGTGAGCGTACTGCAGGAAGTTTCACCGCGTCGGGAAGACCTGGAGCGGCTGTACATTTCGGCGCACACGTTGAGCGGAACTTCGGCGAGCTACGGATTTCCGCGGTTTTCAGAAGTGGCGGCGAAGCTGGCGCATATTTTTCAGTACGCGCTGCAAGCGCCGCTCGGCGACGACCTGCATGGGCCGTTGACGGAATTTCTTTCGGATGGAATTTCGCTGCTGGAAACAAGCCTGCTGGAGATCAGCGACACGGGGCAGGAGAATGTTGAAGACGTTGCGACTTTCAAGGAGCGCTACCGCTTTGCGTTTCCGCCGGAACCTCCACCGCTAAATCTGGGTATGCCCGCGACCACGCCCCTCTCGCGGGCGCCGTCGGATTACCAGGACGAGCCGGAACCGGCGAACGTTGGGCAGACGGGTTCGTATTTCGACGCGCTTCCCGTGGATGACGAAGTACCCGACGAGATCCTTGAGTTTTTCCAGCCGGAAGCCGAAGAACACCTGCAAATTGTAGCGGACTGCCTGCTTTCCCTTGAAGGCAACAACAATTCGGAAGAAATCAACAGGTTGTTCCGCGCGATTCATACGGTCAAGGGTTCCGCAGCGCAGGTTGGTTTGCGGCGGTTAGGCGGAATCGCGCATCGCGTGGAAGATTTGATCGGGCGATTGCGGGATGGAGAGCTTCAACCTTCGCCTTCTGTCGTGGACCTGTGCCTGGAATCGGTGGACGTGCTGAAGAAGACCCTGCACCGCGAATGGACGGATGAGGCGGAATTTCGCGCGGGCGTTGATTCCCTGTTGGGGCGTATCGCAGCCTTGGCGCCGGAGGAAATTCGGGAAGAGACGCCGGCGGTAAGCGTTGCGGAGGCACAAGAAGAGGCGCCGGTTAAAGCAGGGGTGGAACGCGCCGCGCCGAAAGCGCCGCTTACCGCGAAACAAGCAGCGGCGAATAAGTCGGTTCGCATCGCGCTGGGGCGGCTGGATCGCATGATGAACACGGTCGGCGAACTGGTGATCAGCCGCACGAAGATGGTTGGGCGGGTTACGGAACTGGAAAAGCTGATCGATACGCTGGGCTTTTCGAAGGAACGGTTGCACGGGAAGGTGAACGAGTTCCAGGAGAAGTATGAATTCAATCGTATTCGCTCGCAGCTTGCAACCCCATGGGCGAGTTCACAGACGAAAAAACTGTTGACCAACGCCGCGGCCGGTGAAGGTTCCTACCTCGAAGAGTTCAGCGAACTCGAGATGGACCGCTACGACGACTTTAATATTCTTTCGCGGTCGATGACGGAGATTTCGGCCGACGTGAACGAGGTGTTGACGCAACTCGAAGGGTACGTCGGGCGGGTCGAGGGGGATATCGACGAATTTACGAAGCTGGCGCATCACCTGCAGGACGAAATCACTGCGGCGCGCATGGTGCCGATCGGAACACTCTATTCGCTGTTGTCCCGCGCGGTGAGAGACGCCGCGAAATCCGCGAAAAAGCAGGTGGAGCTGGATTTTTCCGGAAGCGAGACGGAACTGGACAACAACATTATCCAGCAGATTTCGGATCCTCTGGTGCACCTGGTGCGCAATTCCGTGGCGCATGGAATTGAGTTGCCGGCGATTCGCGCGGCGCAAGGAAAAGCCGAAGAGGGAAAGGTTTCCCTGCGCGCTTATCATCGCGGCAATCACATTTATATCGAAGTGGAAGACGACGGGCGCGGAATCGACTACGAGCGCGTGAAGCAGAGCGCAATCGAGTGCGGCCTGGTCTCGAACGAGACGGCGGACCGGCTGACGGAACGCGACCTGCGCGAAATGCTGTTCCATCCGGGATTTTCGACGGCGGCGGTGAAGACGGAGCTGGCGGGACGCGGCGTTGGGCTGGACGTGGTGCGCTCCAATTTGAACGCCTTGAACGGCGAAATTGAAGTGAATAGCGTGGCGGGGTCGGGGACGAAGTTCACGCTGAAGGTGCCGTTGACCCTGATTATTTCACCCGCGCTGTTTGTGCGCTGTGGCTCGCACCATTTTGCGTTGCCACTGGCGGTGGTGGAAGAGATCCGGCGGTTGCGTGCGGATGAAATTGAGGACGTCGGCGGAAAATTGCTGACCAAGGTGCGCGACATCGTGACGGAGGTGGTGCGGCTGGATTCGTACCTCGGATTGCCGCCGCTCGAGCCGATCAATGGATATTTCCGCATGGTGGTGGCGAATGCGGGAAATCGCCAGATCGGCGTGGTGGTTGAGGAAGTGCTGGGCAAAGACGAAATCGTTATCAAGAACCTGGGTGAGTATTTGCGGAGGGTGAAGCTATTCCCAGGAACCACGATCGCACCGGATGGCAGCTTGATTCTGTTGATCGATTTGAACCGCATGGTGGCGACGGAGCCGAACGAGCGCCGCGCCGTGCAGGCCAGCGCAAGTGCGGCACGCATCTTTGCGCCTGGCTCGACGGCCGTGGCTCGCGGGACGATTCCTTCGGAAGCGATTGACCGAGTGGATCAGGAACGGGTGGTTGTGATTGTGGACGATTCGATCAGCGTGCGCAAATTTGTCGGCCGCATGCTGGAGAAGAACGGCTACCGGGTAAAACTCGCGGCCGACGGACTGGAAGCGGCGGAACTGGTGGCGCAGCACGGCTGCCACATGGTGATTACCGATCTGGAGATGCCACGGATGACTGGCTACGAATTGATGGCGCAGTTGCGGCAAAGCCCATCGACAAAACGGATACCGGTGATGGTGGTGACTTCGCGCGCGGGCGCGAAGCATCGGGACCGCGCGATGAAAGAAGGCGCGTCTGCGTTTTTGACGAAGCCGGTACAGGAAGACCAGCTGCTGGCCGCGGTCGAACAACTGATCGGAACGGAGGCGGCACGTCCGATCGTGCCGGTCGGATAGACGAGCTATGGCCAGCACCCTTCCCAAAAAGTTTCGCGTGCTCGTCGTGGACGATTCCGCCTTCATGCGCAAGGTGCTGGAAACGATTTTCAATGCCGACGAGCAGCTGGTGGTGATCGGCCACGCGAAAGACGGCCGCGAGGCGATCGCGCTGGCCGAATCGCTGAAGCCAGACGTGATCACGATGGATTTGAACATGCCGCACATGGACGGGCTGCAGGCAACGGCGCAGATCATGACCACCAATCCTCGCCCGATCGTTGTTGTGAGCTCGGAAAGCAAAGAGGGCGCGGCGAGCACTTTGCGGGCGCTGGAACTGGGCGCAATCGATTTTGTGACCAAACCATCGTCGGGAATTGATCTGGACATGCAGAGCGTGAAGGACGATTTGCTGCGGAAGGTGCGCATTGCGTCGAAGGTACGCGTTGTGCGTACTGCGTCCCGGCTGGCGGCGGCGTTGCAAGCTCCGATGAATGGGGGTGCGGCTGCAAAACCTCAATCGCCCGTTACTCGGCCGGCAAATCCCGCGGCGGTTCCTTCGGATATGCGGTTTCCCGTCGTGGTTCTGGCCGCTTCGACCGGCGGGCCGGCGACTGTGATGCGACTGGCGCCGGGATTCACGAAGGATTTTCCGGCGGCGGTGATTCTCGTGCAGCACATGCCGGCGGCGTTCACCACGCAATATGCGCTCCAGTTGGCGGAGTTCACCGGCATTCGCGTTAAAGAAGCGGAGTCGAACGAATCGGTGCAGCCCGGGACATTTTATATTTGCCCGGGTGGCCAGCACCTGCGCGTTTCGCCGACGGGGCGTATGCAACTGGACAGCGCGACGGGAAGGATTGACGGCTACCTGCCAAACATTGACGTGACCATGGAATCGGTGGCGGCGTTCGCCGGTGCAATGAGCATCGGCGTGGTGCTGACGGGGATGGGCAGCGACGGCGCGCGCGGAGCGAAGGCGATCAAGAACGCCGGGGGCTATGTGGTGGCGCAGGACGAAGCAACGTCGGTGATTTTCGGGATGCCGGCCGAGGCGATCAAGAGTGGCGCGGTGGATCAGGTGCTGGGCATCGACGACATTTACTCTTCGATTGAGAGCCGCGTGCTGGGATTGAGCCGGTTGTCACCCACGGGAGTTCGCTGATGCAGTTTGCAGCCACGCACAAAGCGCCGCACGCGCGGACGGAGCAGATCATATTGTTCCGCTGCAGCACGCAGGTATTTGCGATCTCGTCGGCGTCGGTGCAGGAAGTGCGTAGCGTGGACACTCTGGCGGGTTCACCGGTGGAAATAGAGGAGCCGAGCCTTCCGAAGGTGCGGCACATGTTTCGGCGGGGCGAACAAAACCTCTACGTTGTGAATGGGGCGGTGCACTTTGGATTGCGGCCGTCGCCGGCTTCGCTGATTTTTCTGTTGCGCCGGTCGCGCACGGCGCTGCTGATCGACGGAATCGAGAAAATGACGACCATGACGCGGCTGCAGGCGCTGCCGGCGGCGTTTTGCCATGAGGAACGCGTGTGGTATCGCGGGCTGACGGTGCTGGATCAGAGCGTAATCCCTGTGGTGAGTCCAGAAGGATTCTTGACAACGGATGAACTTTTTCTTCTCGATGCGCTGGTCGGCCGGATGGGCCTGCCAGAGTCGACGGCAGTGAGCGAGATGGGCCTGGGCCTATGAGTACGGTGGAGCAATTCGACGCGCGGTCGTGCGTGCTGCTGCGGCTGGGCGAGCGGCGTTTTGCGCTGGCGGCGGAGCAGATTGCGGAACTGGTGGCGCCGAGCCGGGTGTTTCGTTTTGCGCATCGCACGGCAGAGATTGACGGGGTAATTCTACGGCGCGGACGCGTGGTGCCCGTCTGCGACGTGGCGGAGCGGCTCACCGGCAAAAAGCTGACGTCCCGGCGATTTTATCTTGTGGCGACGCAGCGGCGAGGAGCAACGCTCGATTGGGTGGCGCTGCCGGTCAGCGGCGAATGCGAACTGATTACCGCGGATTTGACAGCGGCGGGGGAGTCGGACTCGCCCCACGTGGCTGCATGGCTTTCGCATGATGGCGAAGTGATTGAAGTGCTGAACCTGGATGCGCTGATGCCGCTGCCCGCAGCGCTGGCGCAAGGCGGAAGCCCGGAGGCACACGCATGATCGTGCCCGGCAAGCCGGCAAAGATTTTGTTGATTGACAGCAACGTGCTGTTTTCGAAGCGGCTTGGGGATGCGTTGCGCCGGGAAGGATTTGAGGTGACCACCGCGACGCAGGCGGCGTTTGCACTGACGACGCTAGAGTACAACGCGCCTTCGGTGATTGTTTGCGCGACGAATATGCGGGAGATGGGGGCGCTCGAAATCGCCAGGATTATTCACGCCGACCCAAAAAACGCGGCGCTGCCGGTGATTGCGATGGGTGACGGCAGCCAGCGGGCGCTGATGGAATCGTTTCAAGCGGGCTGCGACGACTATATTGACCGGCGCTTGTCGCCCGGCGTGATCGCGAACCACATCAAGAATATCGTGATCAGCAAGCTGGAAGGATTCCAGCCGACACAAATGCTGGGACAGGCGGATACGAGTCTGAGCGGGAATCTGACTCACCATGACCTGACCGGCGTAATGCAGATGTTGGGGCAGGCTCGGCAAACGGGGGCGCTGACGATCAACGCGGGGGAAACAGACGCGGTTTTGTTTTATGACGGCGGGGAGATTACGCACGCGGAGTGTGGATCGCTTTTTGGCGACGAAGCCGTGATTCACATTCTGAAGAGCTGCGTGCGGTGCGGATCGGGCGTTTACAAATTTATTTACGGAGCGGCATCGGCGCAACGAACGGTGCTGCGCTCGGCGACCGACCTGATGCTGGATGCCATGCGCGAATTTGACGAAACGGAGCGAACCGGCTCCGACGAGTTGGCGGACAAGGAGGCCCAATGAGCGACGCGATTGTTCTGCCGGAGGCCGGAGCAGCCGAACCACGGCGAACGCCGACGGTTTACTTCATCGATGACAGTGCGACGATGCGCGAGGTCATCAAGATTGCGTTCCGGCGCGAGAGCATCAACGTGGTGACTTGTGCCGATGCCGCGTCGGCTTTGGCGCAATTTGAAGAAAATCCGCCCGACGTGGTGATCACGGACGTTATCATGCCGGACCAGGACGGATATTCCGTGTGCAGCCAGGTGAAGCAGAATCCGCAGTTCGCGAAAACGCCTGTGATTCTGATGTCCGGCGTAGTGAACAAGAGTGTAGCCGACCGCGCGGTGGCGGTACAGGCGGATGAACTGGTGCGGAAACCGTTTCAGCCGCAGGAATTGATTTCCCGCGTAAAGAATCTGATTGGTCACGGAGCGCCGGCGTTGCAACAGCCGTCGGAACGGCCAATGGCCGTGTCTTCGTTGAGCACTTTGTTTTCTGCCCCGGCGGCAGCCCCGAGGATTGTTCCGCCACCGGCACCCATGCATGCCCCGCCACCTCCGGCAGAAGCACGGCCGGCCGACAACGTCTGGCCGCGGGCGCTGGCCGAAGCATTCGTGCAGCAAGGCAATGCGGCGGCTGCGCAAACTCCACCGGCGGCTCCGAGCACGGCTCCTCGTGCCGCGGGAACGGCAACCGACATCCAGAAATTGCGCGTAGAAATTTCGCGCCTCGAAATTCTGGTGAAGAAGCTGCAAACCGAGTTGCAGATCGAACGACAGTACAATCAAGCTCTCGAGCTTCACGTGCGTACTCTGACGCAAGTGGATTAGCAAAGCACAATCCAGCTTGAACAATCATTGAACAACATGGTCCAACGGCCAGTTGACGGGGTATTACGCGCTGATGTTGTTCCCGCCCAGAGCTAGAGTTGAAGAACAAGCGAGCAAAACCAGGAGTGAGAACGGCTTCGGCGCAGGGAATCCTCTTCCGCCCGGACGAAGGTTTGTCATTCGCTTACCGGCTGGGCAGCCGAAGATGTAGGCTGGCGCGGCGCACGGCCAAACATGATGCCGGTTTCGACCTCCACAGGCTTTCCGTCGCGAAGAAAAGGTCTGAACCGCCACTGGAACAGGGCATCCGTAATGGCCTTTTCCTGATCAGGAAAAGCGCTGAGAAAATGAATGTGTTTCACCTTGCCGTCTTTATCGATGATGATGCGGACCGGAACGGGATTGAATCTGCGCTCGGCAAAGACCGGATCAACTTTCTCGAGTATGTTTTCGCTGCTCGCGTAGTCCTTGATGCATACCGGGACACCATCCCCACCGCCCCCCAAAATGGGACTAGCCTCGAGCGGCAACGTCATCTCGTTCCCCGGTCCACAAATGAGTCCGGAGAGGTGAGATAGGTGGGCTCCGAGTGGTTCGTCGCCAACTCTGGAACTTTCCAGAAACGCGGTTACGGAAAAGTCTAGCCCGCACGTGCATGCGCCCGGCCTGCGATCCCCACGCACACCGCCCGAACCCCAAAGGTGTAGCATTTTCCCCTCAGCGCGTAATACCCCAACGGCCAGTTGACGCATTTGGATGAATTCAGTAGCCTCGGCTGACGTTGGAATTGAGTTGAGTCTGTGCGTTGTTAGGGGAAGGCACGATGAGCGAACCCACTAAGGGCGGAATTTCGAGACGGCAGTTTGCGCGGCGGGCAGCGCTGCTTTCGGCCAGCGCTTCGATTGCTCCTGTGGCGAGCGTGTTTGCGGAGCCTTTGCAGACCCCGCCGGCACAGCAGACTCCCGCGACGCATCCGAATCTTTCCCTGGAGAGCCAAGCGGAAGCGGAGGCGCGGTACCAACAGATTTTGAGCCAGTATGGCAGCCGCTTTAGCGCGGAAGAAAAGGCCTCGTTGCGTGAGATGAATCTGGTGACACAGACGAGCCTCGACAAGGTGCGCGCGTTTCCACTTGAGAATGGTGATGCCCCCGCGCTTTATCTGAAACCCCTCGTGGAACGCGAGAAGAAGCCAGTTCAACCGCCGGCAGCCGCGCCGGCGAAGAAATCCTGAGGGAATGACGAATGCTCAGCGAGCAAGTGCTTTACTTATCCGTTGGCGAACTGGCGAAGAAAATTCAATCCAAGCAGATTTCTCCCGTGGAGTTGACGGAAAGCTACCTGGCGCGCAGCGAGGCGCTGAGCCTGAAATTGAACGCGTATGCGCGACTGACGCCGGATCTGGCGCTGGAGCAGGCGCACGCCGCGGAGAAGGATATTCAGCGCGGGCACTATCGCGGGCCGCTGCACGGGATTCCCTATGCGGCGAAGGATTTACTGGCGGTGAAAGGGATTCCAACAACGTGGGGCGCGAAGCCCTATGCCGACCAGGTGTTTGATTACAACGCGACGGTGATCGAGCACCTGCACAACGTCGGCGCGATTCTGCTGGGTAAGGCGGCGATGATCGAATTGGCCGGCGGGCTTGGCTATGCATACGCTTCGGCTTCGTTGCAGGGCGAGACGAAGAATCCATGGGATATGAAATGCTGGACGTGCGGATCGTCTTCGGGGTCAGGGGCGATTGTCGCGGCGGGATTGGCGGGATTCGCGATTGGGACGGAGACGTGGGGCTCGATTGTGTGCCCTTCGGCGTTTTGCGGCGTGAGCGGATTGCGGCCGACCTACGGGCGGGTGAGCCGGCGCGGAGCCATGGCGCTTTCGTATTCGATGGACAAAATCGGGCCGCTGGCACGGTCGGCGGAGGATTGCACGAACATTTTCGCGGCGATTGCGGGGCACGATCCGCTGGACCGCAGCACGCTGCCGGTGGACAAGGCCGCGTTCACTTATTCACCCGCGGCGGATTTGAAGGGGCGCAACCTGCGGATCGGCTGGCTGACGAACGCGTGGAAGCAATACGATCCGGGCATCGGAAAAATTGTGGACGCGGCGAAG
>Ga0210405_10005325_pt1 | contig 11789 bp, 8 predicted proteins | sample IncBWH11MmetaG_FD_155492 | JGI IMG/M metagenome (GOLD analysis project Ga0210405, IMG submission 155492) | Forest soil microbial communities from Barre Woods Harvard Forest LTER site, Petersham, Massachusetts, United States - Inc-BW-H-11-M | ecosystem: Environmental > Terrestrial > Soil >... | reverse complement strand
CTTTCCGAGGTAAGAGGCCGTCTGTCGGAGGTCGTCGTACGACAGCGAGTTTTTGTTCTTGCATTCGACCAGGAGTGAACCGATCTGATGTTGCGTTTTCCAGTCGAGCCACGATCCTCTTTCAGCGGCGTTCCTGAAGGTGATGTCGCGACGCTGGGTACCGAAAAACGTCGGTGATTCGAGCTTCGGCTCCTTGAGAAGGTGGTCCCCAAAACCAGACAAAGCAGAAGGTCATCCTATCAAAACAAAGTGGTAGGGACGGGCAGATTCGAACTGCCGACCTGTCGCTTAGGAGGCGGCCGCTCTATCCATCTGAGCTACGTCCCCATACCAACTCTATTATTGTAGCGTCTGAGCCCCTTCGCTCCAATATCGCGCCGGTAATGCATGCCGTCAAAGTGGATCGTCCCGACTGCGGAATACGCACGGAGAATCGCTTCCGCCAAATCGACGCCAGCCGCAGTAACGCCGAGCACGCGTCCGCCTGCGGTCTCCAGGCCGCGGGCTCCCAACTTGGTTCCCGCATGAAAAACCGTAGCTCCGGTGGCTTCAGCCTTGTCGATACCGGAGATCGGTAACCCCGTGTCGAACTTTCCCGGATATCCTCCCGACGCCATTACAACGCATACCGATGGACCGGAATTCCAGTCGAGCGTGATTCCGCCCAACTCACCCGTGGCTGCGGCAAGCAAAACCGGCGCGAGATCGCATTTGAGCCGGTGCAAGATAGGCTGAGTCTCCGGATCGCCGAGCCGCACATTGTACTCGAGGATCTTGGGCCCACTGGCGGTCATCATGAGGCCCGCGTAGAGAAATCCGGTGAACTGCGTGGCTGCCACTGTGGGCCGGATGATCGTGTCGAGAATCAGGTCGGTTTGCGCTTTGGTCAAAATGCGCGAGTCGCAATAAGCGCCCATGCCTCCCGTATTGGGGCCCGTGTCAGCATCGAAGACAGTCTTGTGGTCTTGCGCGGGAGCAAGTGGAACCACGCTGCGCCCGTCGGTGAGGGCGATGAAGCTCACCTCTTCTCCTGTTAGAAACTCCTCAATAACCATGCGGCCGCCCAAGCCGCTGATAGCGGACTCGGCCGTCGCGCGATCCTGTGCGATGACCACGCCCTTGCCCGCCGCCAGCCCGTCGGCCTTGATCACGACAGGGTAGTCGAATCGATCGAGCGCTTGGCGCGCCTGCTCCGGGCTCTCGGCGCTGACGAATTGCGCCGTCGGTATGCCCGCGCGCTGGAAGAACTGCTTGGCGAATATCTTGCTGCCCTCCAGTTGCGCGCTAGCCGCGGTCGGCCCGACGATCCTGCGTCCCGCCGCACGGAATACGTCGACCACTCCCGCCACCAGAGGCGCTTCGGGACCGACTACGGTTAAATCCGCATCTATCGATTCGGCCACTGCCAGCAGTGTTTGTGGCGAGCCGTCGCCGACGGGCGTGAGCGTCGCGAGTTGCGCGATGCCAGGATTGCCGGGCGTGGCGAACAGCTTGTGCCGGTCGGCGTCCCTCGCCAGGCGCCACACCAGCGCATGCTCGCGCCCTCCGCTTCCGATAACCAGAATTCTCATGACGATACAATAGTAGCAATGCAGAATTCCTACGACGTAATCGTGGTCGGAGCGGGACACGCCGGCTGCGAGGCGGCCCGCGCCTGCGCTCGCATGGGACTGCGTACCGCCATGGTCACCATGAACCTGGACCTGATTGCGCAGATGTCCTGCAATCCGGCGATCGGCGGTATAGCCAAGGGCCACCTCGTGCGCGAGATCGATGCGCTGGGAGGCGTGATGGGCGAGGTAACGGATGCCGTCGGGATCCAGTTTCGGCTGTTAAATACGAGCCGCGGGCCGGCCGTCTGGTCGCCGCGCGCGCAGTGCGACAAGAAGCTCTACCGGCAGTGCATGAAGGAAGTCCTCGAAGCGGAGCCGAACTTGCAGATCAAGCAGGCTGAGGTCGCCGAGCTTATCATTGCGAATAAAAGAGTATCAGGTGTTAAACTCCGAGATGGCCGGACGCTTGCAGCCGGCGCCGTCATCGTTACCACCGGCACCTTCCTCAACGGCTTGGCGCACGTAGGGGAGCAACAGTATAGCTGCGGCCGCAATGGCGAGGCGCCTTCGCAGCTCTTGGGCGATCAACTCCGCAGTCTGGGTCTGCAGTGGATGCGCCTCAAGACCGGCACGCCGCCCCGGCTCGATGGCCGTACCATCGATTGGTCCTGCTTCGAGCCGCAACCGGGCGATGCCGTTCCGACTCCCTTCTCCTTCATGACGGACCGTATCGACCGCCCGCAAATCTGTTGTCACCTCGGCCATACGACTGCGGCCACCAAGCGCGTCATTGAGGAGAGCATTGCCCGCTCGCCACTCTATAGTGGCCAGATCAGCGGGGTCGGCCCCCGCTACTGTCCCTCGATCGAGGACAAGTTCGTCAAGTTCCCGGATAAGGCGAGCCATCAGATGTTCCTTGAGCCGGAAGGTCTCGACACCAATGAGGTCTATGTCAACGGTATGTCGACCAGCATGCCCATCGACATTCAGGCCGCCATGGTGGCGTCCATTCCAGGTTTGGAACGCGCCGAGATGATCCGGCCCGGCTACGCGATCGAGTACGATGCGGTGGATCCGCGCGAGCTCAGTCATTGCCTTGAAGTGAAGTCGATTGCGAATTTGTACCTCGCCGGTCAGATCAACGGCACATCGGGATATGAGGAGGCCGGCTGTCAAGGTATAGTCGCCGGAATCAACGCAGCCTGCCAACTCGGTGGCCTGGAGCCGCTGATTGTGTCGCGAACCCAGGGCTACACCGGTATCCTCATCGATGACCTGATCAGCAAGGGTGCTGACGAGCCCTACCGGATGTTCACTTCTCGGGCGGAATTTCGACTGCATCTGCGAATTGACAATGCCGACGAGCGTCTCACACCGCTTGGTCGTCGGGTTGGTTTGGTAAATGATGCCCGGTGGCGGCTTTTCACCGAGAAGCAGGGTCAGAAGACCCGCCTGATCGAGGCTCTCAACAAGCACAAAAACACTCAATGGCTAAAACGCACCGAGTCTCGAATTGAAGAGATCCGGCCCTGGATAATCGAGGTGCTTGGTGAGGAACCAGTTAGAGGGCTCCTCACCACCGTCGAAACAGAGACCAAGTACAACGGCTATATACTCCAACAGGAGCGTCAGATTGACCGCTTAAAGAATTCCGACCGAAGACCCATCCCCGGAGATTTCATTTTCCGCGCCATTCCGGGTATCTCCCGTGAGGTGGGTGAAAAGCTAGAGCGCGTGCGTCCAGTAACCCTGGGTCAGGCTGCCCGCATACCAGGAGTAACTCCAGCGGCGGTCGCTATACTGGACGTTTATTTGAGCTTGGCCAGTGTTTCGTGAACTTCTCGTCAGGCGGGTCTCGGGATTCTGTGAGCTTTCCACTGCCCAGTTGGATCAACTTCAGCAACACTACGAATTAATGCTGCGTTGGAACAAAACCATTAATCTGACCCGAATCGAACGGATTGAAGAGGCTATTGATCGGCATTATGCCGAGTCGCTGTTTCTGGGTGCGAACCTCCCTTCCGGTCCACTCACAATCGCTGATGTAGGCTCGGGTGCTGGATTTCCTGGAATCCCGATTGCGATCCTTCGACCGGACGTGTCTATGAGTTTGATTGAATCGCACCAACGGAAGGCGGTTTTCCTGAAGGAATCCGCCCGGGTTCTGCCAAATGTGACGGTAATTGCCAAACGAGCACAAGATGTGGTGCAAGAGTTTGACTGGGTCATTTCCAGGGCTGTTAGCTGGCAGGATCTTCAGGGATTGGATCTCGCCCTTAAATGGGCTTTGATCGGCACTGATGCCCCGGGAGATTGTGTTGCGCTGCCCTGGGCGAATGAAAAACACATTTGCTTCGTTTCACGTGAAACAAAAACAGTGATAAAGTAGAAGATCTTGAGCAAGGTAATTGCAGTTACAAATCAAAAGGGTGGGGTGGGCAAAACGACCACTGCCATCAATCTCGCCGCTTCGATCGCGGCCAATGACTTCAAGGTATTGTTGATCGACTCGGATCCTCAAGGGAACGCTACATCGGGCCTCGGAATTGAAAAGCAGCCGGACCGCCCGACTGTCTATGACGCTCTTCTAGGGGAGGCAGAGCTAAAAGATATAGCTATTCCTACCGGATTTCACGGGCTCGACATCGTTCCAGCGGACAAGAATCTGGTTGCCGCAAACCTCGAACTCGTCTCCCAACATCGCCGCGAGTTTCGGTTGCAGGACAAAGTCAACCCTATCCGATCCCTATATGATTACATTCTGATCGATTGCCCACCTGCCCTGGATCTTCTCACGCTAAACGATCTACTCGCGGCCGACTCCGTGCTAATTCCCATTCAGTGCGAGTTCTTCGCCTTGGAGGGGATCTCCGAACTTTTCGTAACCCTGGATCGGATTCGCGATTCCTTCCATCACAAACTGAAGATTGAAGGAATTCTGCTTACTATGTTCGATGATCGCACGACCCTTGCCCGCCAAGTGGCCGATGACCTGAGGGATTTCTTCAAGAACGAAGTCTTCCGAACCATCATTCCGAGAAATATCCGGCTAGCAGAGGCTCCCAGCTACGGTAAGCCGATATTGACCTACGACGTACGTTCCAAGGGAGCCGAGAGCTATATTCAGTTGGCCAAGGAGATACTCGCCAATGAACAAACCGCCCGAAGGGCCCCGTAGAGCGCTAGGTAAGGGGCTCACCGCGCTGTTACCTAACCGCGCCGAGGTTCCACCCGCAACCGAAGCAAGCACGCCCAGCCTCATTCGCATTGATGACGTTGACCCCAACCCCGTGCAACCTCGCCGGGTCTTTGAACCCGACCGACTCAAGGAGCTGGCTACCTCGATTCAAGCAATGGGGATCATCCAGCCAATCGTCGTGCGGCCTAGTGGCGACCGCTACCAACTTGTAGCGGGCGAGCGTCGCTGGAGGGCCGCCAAGCTCGCTGGATTAGAAACTATTCCTGTAGTAATAAGGGAAATTCCCGACGACCGATTGCTCGAAATCACTTTGGTCGAGAACATCCAGCGAGAAGACCTCAACCCCATCGAAACCGCCCTCGCCTTTGAGCGCTTGGCATTGGAACTAAACCTCAGCCACGAACAGATCGGTGAGCGGACCGGCAAGGACCGCAGCACCATTGCCAACTTGCTACGACTGTTGCAGCTCCCGCCCGATCTGCAGAATCTGGTCGCCACCCGGCGACTCTCCCAGGGTCATGCCCGCTGTCTGCTCGGAATTCCCGCAGAACTCCAGCGTGAGGTAGCCGAGAAGGTGGTTGCCCAGGGGCTTTCGGTTCGCCAGGTCGAGAGCTTGACCCAACGCATGACGGAAACGCGCAAAGCCAAATCGGCAAAAGAGGTCAATAGCGATCCGAATGTAAGAGCCGCCATCGAGGAATTGGAACGGACTCTGAGCACGAAAGTCCGTATCGTCGAAAAATCTAACAAATCCGGAAGGATCGAGATCGACTATTACTCGACCGAAGATTTGGATCGAATCTATTCCACAATCACTCATAGCCCCACTGACTAGTGGTTCTTCTTGAGGAGATCCAAAATAGCTACCAATTCCTTGCGGATTTCCGGCAGCGCGTCCCCCGAAAACAACTCCCCCTGTTCACCCTTGACGGGGCGTTTCCGTTTAGAGACCTTCGATTCACCGTGGAGATACTGCCTGGCGCCCTCGATCGTATACTTCTTCTCATAGAGAAGATGCTTGATCCGGAGCAGCAACTCCACTTCCTTGCGCCGATACATGCGGTGGCCGGTATCCGATTTTTTGGGTCCGACGGCGGGAAACTCCGTCTCCCAATAACGCAACACGTAGGGCTCGACGCCGACCAGATCGCTCACCTCGCCAATGCGAAAGTAGAGCTTATCGGGTATCTCCGCTGGCTCCGGAATCAGATCGGGATTCTCCACCTAGCTCAGGATATCGTGGATAACGTTGCCCTGTACATCGGTTAATCGAAAATCGCGGCCGCTGTAACGATAGGTCAGCCTGGTGTGATCGAAGCCCATCAGGTGCAGGATCGTCGCATGAAGGTCGTGTACGTGCACCGGCTTCTCCACTGCCTTGAAGCCGAAATCATCAGTGGCGCCGTAGGCGAGCCCACCTTTAACGCCGCCGCCGGCGAGCAGAGTGGTGTAGCCATGTACATTGTGATCGCGCCCGTTGCCAACTTTCTCCAGGCCGCTGTTCTGGATCATCGGGGTGCGCCCGAACTCGCTGCCAACAATCATCAGTGTGTCCTCGAACAGCCCGCGCGATTTCAAATCGTCGATCAGAGCGGCGATCGGTCCATCAGCCGCGTTGGCCAGCTTGGCGTGGATACGAATATCATCGTGGCTGTCCCATGGCTGGAAATTTCCGAAGAAGACCTGCGTCATGCGAACGCCGCGTTCAGCCATGCGCAGCGCCATCAGGCAGCCGCGGCCGAAGTCATGGTCGCCGTAGCGTGACCGCGTCTTATCAGATTCCTTGCCGATGTCGAATACGTCCGGCGCTTCAGTCTGCATGCGAAACGCGACTTCCATGGCGGCAATTCCGGCTTCCAGTTGGGGCTGCGACCCAAGCCGATCGAGATATGAGAGATTCAACTTGCTTACCAACGCGAGCTGTCGCTCCTGTTCCGGCAGACTCAATCGGCTGTTTCGAATATTCTGCAACAGCCTCGCCGGCTCCTTCTCGCCACTGGCGATGTAAGTGCCCTGATACATCGATGGCAGAAACGCCGAATCCCAAAGCTGGGAGCCTAACACCGGGTAGCCGGGACACAGCACGATGAAGCCTGGAAGGTTTTGGTTCTCCGTTCCCAGTCCATACGTCAGCCACGAGCCCAGTGAAGGCCGGCCGGGAAGTCCGTGTCCGCAATTCATCATGAGCAGCGATGGGCCGTGGTTCCCATTGTCGGAGTACATCGACCGAATCACGCAGACGTCATCAATGCGCGCGCCCACTTGTGGGAAGATTTCGCTCACCTCCACACCGCTCTGTCCGCACTTCTTGAACTCGAAGGGAGAGCGCATCAGGTTGCCCGAAGCGCGGTCCGTCTTGATCTTCGGACCAGGCATGGGCTCGCCATCATGTTTGATCAACATGGGCTTGGGATCGAAGGTATCGACTTGCGACATTCCGCCATTGAGAAACAGAAAAATAACGCGCTTGGCTTTAGCTGGAAAATGCGGGCCCCTTGCTGCCGCTCGCGCCAGGCCGACCATCCCGAACCCAGCTCCCATCGTCTGCAATGCTTCTCGTCGAGTCATCAATTCACCGAGCTGAACTCACTCGAGCTGAGCAGCGCCTGTGCGTACTGCTGCCATGCGCCGCCACTTCGCCTGAGGAAGTCCAGTCCTAAACCTGTTTCGGATTTCGTGGGCAGCCGACCGAATAGCAGCCGGTAAGCCTGCCCAATCTTGCGCTCATCGCTATTGCCATCGAGACTACCGCTGAGAGCCGTCGCCATCTGCGTTACAAAATCGTTGTTGAGGAAATACAGTCTTTGCAGCGGACCCACCGTCACTGTCCGCTGCTCGCTCATATTATTGGGATTGGGAAAATCAAATAATGCCAGCATGCTATCGGGCTTGGTGCGTCCGACATAGCCGTAGATGGCTCGCCGGCAATAGGTATCGGTCAACGGCGATGGTGGACCATACAGGGACAGGTCCAGCTTGCCGGCGACAGCCAGGAGTGCGTCGCGCAACTCCTCGGCATCCAGGCGCTGGCGCAGGTTGGCGTGCCACAGCAGCCGGTTATCGGGATCCTTGGCATAGTCCGCCGCGCTGTGATCGACACTCAATTGATAGGCGGCCGACAGCAGGATCTCCCGATGAAGCGCCTTCAACGACCAGCCATTTTCGACCAGACGCGAAGCAAGGTAGTCGAGCAACTCCGGGTGAGTGGGCCGCTCTCCAAGCTGGCCAAAATTGCTGGGAGTTCGCACGATACCCTGTCCGAAGTGCTGCTTCCAAATGCGATTGACGATCACGCGCGCCGTCAGCGGATTGTTTGCGCTGGCGATGGACTCCGCCAGTTCCAAGCGACCGCTTCCATTGGTATAGCGGACCGGCTCACCATTGCATAAGATGCGCAAATTCCGCCGCGGAGCGATTTCGCCGAGATTCGAGGCCTCTCCCCTAATCGCTACCCGTACATCGGCAGGCTTGCTGGAATCGCGAACAGCGTGCAGGAACGGGTACTGCTCCGGCAAGGATTTTTTCAGAGCTGCGAGCTCGGCCTTCAATCCCGTGTAGTACTCATTGGCCTCCGCGGAAAGAAAACGGCGAATCTCCTTATCGCCGAAATAGTACACGCCGCCTTTGAAATCCAGAAAGTCTTTCTTGTACGGCTCGGAAGCCAGATCTCGCCACAAATAATATTTCAGAATATCGAGCGACTCCAGATTCGTGTACTGGCGTGTCTTCTCATCACGCACACCTTTCGCTCCGCCGAGCGCTACATAATTGCGATCATCCTTCGCTTTCTTCTCCTCAAAGACAGCGATCACGAAAGCTTGAAATTCGTCAGCCACTTTCCGCGCCTGTTCGAGCGACTCAACTGACTCCCAGGCCTTCAGATAGGAATAATCTTTTTGCGCGGCAAGGTAGCGGGTCCATCGCTCCAATATCTTCCGATCCAGATCGCCCGGCTCTTTAGTGAAGACGGCAACCATATACCTCGCAGTCTTGCGCACCAGCATCTCACTTAGATCCACGTTGCTCTTCCGCAGGAACTCGTCGACTTCAAATTTCTTGTCTTCGATCTTCTTCTCGATCTCCTTGTATGACGCTACGGCCGCGTCCGGCGTCAATGGGATTTCATGCGTCTCGCTGCTTCGGAAAACACCGAGCAGCGAATAGTAATCCTGAGTTGGAATCGGATCGTACTTGTGATCGTGACACTGCGCGCAGGCAACCGTTAGCCCCAGGAGTCCGCGCGTGGTTACGTCGACGCGCTCGTCCGCATTTCCGCCCAGCGCGTGAAAGCCCAGCGCGGGGAGCAACTCTCGATTGTTCGGCAATAGGTCGGCAGCTAGCTGGGCTTTCACGAATAAGTCATACGGCATGTCCTGATTGAAAGCGCGGATCACCCAATCGCGATAGCGGTAAGCATTCGGATAGGGCGTGTCCTTGCTCGCGCCCAGATTCCCGTCGGCGTAGCGCGCCAGATCCAGCCAGTGGCGAGCCTGCCGCTCTCCATAATGAGGCGACGCGAGCAGCCGATCCACGACTTTCGCGAATGCATCTGTTGAGCGATCGGCGACGAAAGCGTCCACTTCATCGGGCGTGGGAGGGAGCCCGGTCAAATCGAAGGTTATTCTGCGTATCAGAGCGCGGCGGTCGGCTGGCCTGACTGGCTTCAATCCTTGCGCTTCGAGCTTCGCAAGAATGAACCGGTCGATGGGTGCCTTGGCCCATCGCGAGTCTTTCACTTCCGGAATGGCCGGTTTCCGAACTGGCTGAAAGGCCCAGAATGCACGCTGCTCCGGTGTGATCACATAGGCCGTGGACTTGGGCGCCGCAGGACTGGACGGCCAGATAGCTCCCATCTTCACCCACGCAGCCAGGTTGGCGATTTCCTCATCGCTCAGCTTGCCTTGCGGCGGCATTTTCAATCGCTCGTGAGTGCGGCGAACAGCCTGGACCAGCAGACTGGAATCCGGCTGGCCGGGCACGATCGCGGGTCCGGAATTACCGCCCTTTAACAGGTGTTCGCGCGAATCGAGTTGTAATCCGCCCAGCTTGGAATTGGTGTGACAGTAGTAGCAATTCTTGCTTAATACAGGACGAATGTGGGATTCGAAGAACTCAGCGGGCTCCTGCGCCGATATCGGGCGCATGAGTGCACACAGCGCGATCAGTAATGGGAAGTGTCCGCGCACAGCTTTCCTGCATCGGACTTTAGCAGCCTGGTTTACAAGTGTCAAATCGCCAGTGAACGCCTATGAACGTCTATACGCCTCGCCTCAGGCCCCCTGAGGTCACCGCGTATGCCGAATCGATGGGGAAACTGCATGAGCCAGTGGCCTTGCCGCAAATAGCTCCATGGCTCGGCGGAATCGGCGCGCCGCAATGCCAACGCGAACGGCCGCTTGCTGACGCGCGCGGTTCTGTGAGATACGGAACCGCGACTTGTCGCTCGACTGTAAGGAAGCGGCTCCCGCCATCGGCTGTTGTGGCGAATCACTCGTAATGGAGGGCTGTCACCGGATCTACTCGCGTGGCGCGCAGCGCCGGAATGTATCCGGCAGCGCAAGCTACAATCACCAATAATAGGGTCGCCATTGCCAGTGTCGCCGGATCATTCGGAGTAATCCCGTAAAGCTGCGTCTGGACCAGCCGGCTCAATCCCCAAGCCGCGGGTAATCCTATCGCGACGCCCACTCCGATCAGCATTACGACTTCTCTCATTACCAGCCAGATCACGTTTCTCGAAACTGCGCCGAGTGCCATCCGAATGCCGATTTCCCGCGTCCGCCGGTTCACCGTGTACGCCATCACGCCGTACAGCCCGACAATGGCCAGCACGGTCGCCAGCAGGCCGAAAACCGTGGACAGGATCGCGATAAGCCGCTCCGTAAGCAGCGATTGATCCATCTGCTCGTCGACCGTCCGCATTTTATAGAGCGGCAGATTCGCGTCGAGCCGCCGCACCGCACTCCGTAGAGCCTGGAACATCTGCGAGGGCTCGGCCGTCGTACGGACGTACGCTGTCATGCCGCCGCCGACGGTTGACTCAAGGTAAGGAAAAAAGAGCTGACGCGGAATCTCGTCCCGCATGCTGGTGTACTTGGCGTCTTTCACGACTCCGATAATCTCCATCGGAGTCTTGGTTCCGGGATCTATCCCGAAGCCGATGTGGCGGCCGATAGGGTTGGCGTCGCCGAAGTAGTGCATTACGAACTTTTCGTTCGCGATCGCCACTCGAAAGTTGGGAATATTAAGCCCGGGTTCAGGCGCCGCGGTGTGTTCGTCCTTGAGCGTGAAATCGCGTCCGAGCAGCAGCGGAATCCCCATGGTAGCGAAATAGCCCGGACTGACCGCGTTGCAGTACGGGCTCATATTCTCGCCGGGCTTGGCTTGGTAGCCTTCGATGGTTATGGAACTGTCCCACTCATTACCTTCGAGAAGGCCCACGGCGGTCAAGGCGGCCGACGTCACGCCGGGCAGGCCCGCGACCGATTCTGTGAGCTGCTTATAGAGGAGCCTGGTCCGCTCGGGCGAGTAGCCGTTCATCGTGGGATCGACGCTGAACGCGATCAGATTCTCCGTGCGGAAGCCGGGGTCGAGCATCTTCAGATTGCGCAGGCTTCGGATAAACAGGCCTGCCCCGATCAACAGCAGTAGCGAGAATGTCACTTGCGCGACTATGAGACCTTTGCGGAAACGCGCCTGGCTTGAGCCGCCGAGCACATTACCGGCTTCGTCCTTGAGGATTGGCGCGACATCCGGGCGCGTGCATTGCAGCGCGGGCAGAAGTCCGAATAGCAAACCCGTCAATAATGCGATAGCTAAATTAAAGCCGAGGATACGCCAATCGGGCGCCGATGAAATGAAAACGTTTCCCTGGCTGTTCGGAAGAAACCGCAGCAACAGGTGATCTGTCCAGCTAGCCAGCGCCAACCCGGCGAGGCCACCTAGCAAAGCGAGGAGCGTGCTCTCCACCAGCAGTTGGCCGATCACGCGCATGCGGCTCGCGCCCAGGGCGAGCCGGATCGGGGTCTCCTCTTGAC
>Ga0210405_10005323_pt1 | contig 11790 bp, 10 predicted proteins | sample IncBWH11MmetaG_FD_155492 | JGI IMG/M metagenome (GOLD analysis project Ga0210405, IMG submission 155492) | Forest soil microbial communities from Barre Woods Harvard Forest LTER site, Petersham, Massachusetts, United States - Inc-BW-H-11-M | ecosystem: Environmental > Terrestrial > Soil >... | reverse complement strand
ATCAGATTCTGCGAGCGTCCCTGCAAAAAGCCCCAATTTCTTCAGAAGACCGTGAAGCTCTCGCTTTTCGCTCTGGTTCAACACCGCCATCGCCGAATCAAGCTCCGCGGCGTGGCGGCTGAAGGCTTCTTCGACAACGCGCTTTCCTTCCGGAGTCAGCTTCAGCAGCTTTGCCCGCCTGTCGTCCTGCGCCGCGGTCCGGAGAATGAGGCCCTTCTTCTCCAAGCGATCGACGGCAGCAGTCATCGAGCCGAGAGCGAGCGGCACTTTGCTGTGGATCTCCGTGATGGTGAGCGGACCCTTATGCAACAGCGCTTCGAGGGCCGCAAAATCCGTGAGGCCCAAGCCGGTTTCCTCGATGCTGCGCTCTGCGATTTGGTTTAGCGCGCGGTGGCACCTCGCCAGTACCAGCCATAAGCGAGGCGCCTCAACAGGGGTCCTGGCGCTCATGAGTGCGCCAGGCTCGGCTGCGCGGTGTGCGAGGCCGTCGCGATCACGCGATCGAGCGAAAAGGCACCCGCGCCGCGAATCATCAGGAACGCCGTAACGGCCAGCGCCAGCAGGTGATATTCGAACCCTTCGCCCTTCTGCGTGCCGGTCCAATTCATGAAGAACCCGAAGCTCCTGTGCACCAGCGCAACGGCGACCACCATATTTACTGCGATTCCGAAGGCCGCAATACGTGTGAGGAATCCCAGGATCAACCCCAAACCGCCAAAGAACTCGGCGGACATCGCGAGGAAGGCGAGCGGTGCGGGGATGTGCATGTAACCCGTAAAAAGGCCCATCGTTCCTGAGAATCCGGGCCCTCCGAACCAGCCCAACATCTTCTGTGCGCCGTGCGCGAAGAAAACGATTCCTAGCACGAGTCGTAGGAGCGAGGTTGCGCCACTATCGTCGGTGGCGAATAGTTTGCGAAGCATTTCAGATCTCCTTTCGTTAACCCGACCGACAGAGCCCTCTGTGATCAGTCGGACCCAACGATTTATGAGATGTTTTATCCTTAGATAAGGATTCTTTTGATGATTATATTGGACCTCGCGCGGCAGCGTGGCACGCTCAGCAATGCCCAGAGCACCTTGGTTCCGACCCGTCTCCCTTGAGCGCGTACCTCATTGAGTGGCAAGATCCTCGGAGTGCCGCTTGCCAGCGGCACTCCTTCAGGATGCCCACCCACGAGGCGTACTTTTGATACTTAAGTGCAGTTTTAGACGAAACTATTTGCTGTTTAATCATAGTGTTAGCCAGGGTGGGTCTTGGTTCGGGGCCAGGAGGTCAATGGCGAATCTCGACCGCAGGGAATTGCGATGTGCAGTGGTTGTCTTTTTTCAGACCAGGCTGCACGAATTATCACGCTTCGTCTTTTAGAATGAATAGCGGTACATCCTGCGGTAGAATCTGGGATTCTACCCAGCGCCTTTCATTCTGTGTCGATTAAGTTAGTTTGCTGTCTTTCCTGCTGTCCGCTAAGATGCGCTCGCAGGAGAGAAACTGTGTTCCCGATGGCGCTACTATGTCGAGGTGGTACATCGGCGTGGCTCGCGACGCCTGCCGCCAACGCAGGCGCACGCGGCAAACGTGCTTGGTTCGTCGGACGGATTCAGCCATAGCAACCAGGGCGTGCGCTTCCTGATCGATCACGTGCGGGTGAAAGGCCTCTGCGAAGGTAGCCGATGACTGGCTGCCCGGATACCTGCGAAGAGACGATTGTCGATCCAACCCCACGGTAGTAGTACGCCGTGGAACCCTGCGCCGAGAGATAATTCGCCGATTCGAAGCCCCGCCCCAATAGTGTTCCGCGGGATTCCAAAGGCCCCGCTCCTCCAGTCGGAGCGGGACCAACCTCAATGCCCGGGCAATCAAGCCGAGTCGACTCGATTACGCCGGAGAGATAGGGATTGCCCGCATAGATCCAATGCTTCGCGGGCCGTATGACCGCGATCTCTCCGGGCACTAAGTCCCAGAGCCGGCCAGCTCGGAAAGTGAAGGTTCGGTCGCCGCCCAACAAGCGGCAGCGCGCAGACTTCTGTTTGACCGACAGGACCACCAATTCGATGGGACTGTCGAGATCTGGGGGCGCAACGGCAGTCTGCTGCACGGTTCTACCGCGAGTACCGCGCGGGTGTGGTGCAAGCCCATCCATTTGCGACACGCAGCCAGGTAACGCCCCGCCGATGCGCTCTGTGGAATCAATAGATCGGAAGCCGCCACTACGTAGTTTGTGCCATCCGCCTGGCGGCACATCGCAGTCAGCCCGCGTCGATTGTTCCCGTCATAATCGAACTTCATCACTTTAACCGGCTCGCCAATGACGGTCGCCTCGCAGGGCACTGAGACGTTGTCCTCGAAGGCTTGGCGGAAGGCCCAAAGCTGCTCGTCTTCCCCGTTGGCATCAACGGGGATCTCCTCGACCAGTTCGTCCACCCTTGCCGCGTCGAGGTTGACCTGGTCTCGTTTCCTCATGAAGGGTCGGTTCCGGTGAGACCTTCGATCTTGGCCGCGGCATCTTCAAACCCGCTCGCCAATGAGAAGCAAGCGCAGTCGCTGATGAATTCCCCCGATCTGAGGGGCAGTTCGATCTCCTTCTCGAGAGGGTCTTCCGGCATCATCCGTCTGGCCATCGGGTTCTCTCAGGCCAGAATATACTGGCGCTTCGGGTCGTGCGGACCCGTGCCGATTTCGACAAGAAGGCCGCGCGATGTCATCGACTTCAACCGTGTCAGGGTGGCTCGCTGGTAGTTCATGGAAGACCCGCCCGATCACGCGATTCCGCAATTTGGAGACACCTTGCATTATGTCCTCGATCGTCAGGCCGAATGGCAAAAGACCGGGATTCTCGCTCTCGATCCGGTCATCAAACAGAGCCATTCGGATGGGTGCCCCTTGCTGGGCGTAGTCCGCATGGACGATTGCATTCATCAGCGCCTCCCGGATTGCCCCGCTGGGATCCAGGCATCCGGGAACCGGGCGAAGCTGTCCTTGCCGAAAAGGAGCAGTCCGCCGATAGTCGGCGCCTGACGGCCTTGGTGCTCCGTGACGATGCGCAGAGTGGCCCATGCCTGGGCGGTCATTTGCCTGTAAGGCGCAAACGACTCGGAAGCAGCTCGGAAGTCGATGACTCCCGACTTGAGGTCCGGGATGGCCTGCTCGTCGAAAGAGTTCGTCCAGTTTAGGCGTTTCAGTTCGTCGATCTGCAGCGCGTCCGCCTTTCGATTGGTTGAGCCCACCCGGATGAAGACGCCGTCTTGGGATCCCAGCCGTTCCAGGTAATGGGGACGCGTGTTGCTGGGGTAGAACCTGAACAGCCAACACGTTCAGATTTCGCCAAGGCGCCACCTCGATATCCGGAACGAGGCGTGGGCGGATCGAGTCGGAGACCAGGTTTGCGAGTTTCTCTTCCGCTGCAAACACGTCGGGAACGCCACGGACGTTCTTTGACCCGTCCTCAACACCGATGACGACGATACCGCCGCCAGTGTTCGCGAACGCAACCAGGCATTTTGAGAATGCTCTCCGGGGATGACAAATCCCGCTTGAATTCGAGAGTCTTCCCTTCGTGGCGCTTCAGCAGTTCGACGAGCTTCACAACTCCGCATTCTACTCGGAAGCGAGTGCGTCGACACCGTCAACCGCAAAATAACGGATCACGGGCGAGGCGATGCTGCTCCCACCCCATCGCACCGGGGGCATAACCGTGTCAAAACTCTTCTCATTGGAGCCATGGGGTTAGCTTCGAGCGAAAAGCAGATTCCCCAAATTGTTGAAACCAATAGAAGTGTGGAGAATTAAAAGAAGCTTTGGAAGCCGCCGGGATGCGCCCAAGGCAGATGCGCTACCAGGCTGCGCTACGCCCCGACAGGAACAACTCTCTTGATTCTAACTTACTTCGTTCAGGCGCGCCGGATCGCGGCGCTCACGGGGGTCGCTCCTACCGGAATCATCGTGAACAACGGAGATGGCGCATACCTGCGGCGGCTCGGATTCAAGATCGCCTCGATCAGGATTACCGCCATATCCCCGCTGCGGCTGTTGAGCACAATTGCATACTGGTTGTCGGGCGTTACCGCCACATGCCGGGGTTGCGCTCCTACCGCTACTACCGCCGCAACCTTCCCGGTGATGATGTCCATCACAGTCACGCTACCCGCTTCCGTGTTGGCCACGAACAGATAGTCCGGCGAGCTGGAAACACCCATTGCGCCGGGAGATCGTCCCACCAGCCGTGTCTCAGAAACATAGCTCTGATACGGATAGATCACCACCACAGCGTCCATGCCGGCACCAGTCACGTATAGCTCGCCGCCATTGTCCGCTTTGAAGCAGAAGTTCTCCGGTTCCACTGCTACCGGCAGGTGCGCCACAACACGGCCCTTAGCCAGATTGAATATCGTGACGCTACGATCGCTGCCGTTGCCGCACACAACCTGGCGGCCATCGGCGTGGAATCGGATGATCCGGGCCTTCCGGTCGATGGGAATCATGCGATCGACCCGCGCGGACGACAGTGCGGCGATGGCAAACGCGCCCTCGGACGGAAAGCTGATCGCAGCGAATTCGGGCGTCAGGTCGAAGTCCTCGGGCACGGCTGGCAGCTTGATACGTGCGGCCGGCCGGAATCCGCCGAGCTCCAACTGGACAAGCGCTCGCGCCTCGCTGCTCAAAACCCAAAGCGACTTTCCGTCCGCCGCCAATCGCATCGAGATCGCCGACGGCGCCACGCGCGACTTTCGGCGCACCGAAAGCGACACCGGATCGAGCTCATGCACGGTGCCCGTCCGCGGCGTCAAGACGTAGACCGCGGGTCGCTGGCCGTGCGAGATGATGGCGGTGGGATTGCCATCGATGGCGACCTGCCTACGCACTCGGAACGTCGTAAGATCGACCGCGGCCACGGAACGGCCGTCCTGGTTGGCCACGAACACATCAAAGCCAATCGAGAGCCGGCGGCGGCAACCCAGGGTGGGAATCGCCAGAAGAAGGGTCCGGCGGTTCATCCCGCCTCGTTGGGAGTTACAGGTCCGCGAGGACGCCGGTGCTGGTGTTTAACGTCCCGCAGCGCGACCTTCCGCATCTGGCGGCCCGGCACATCGGGAATGCCGTAATGGCGGGCAAGCTCCTCGTTGAGATAGCTGTCATCGGAATCGAGCAGCTTCAACAGACTCCGGTCTTCTCGTAGCAATGATCCGATAAAGAGATTGGATTCGGCGACCATGGAATCGCGCAGGCAGAGTATCGCGATGCCGATGCCGACCGGCCCGAGTTGTGAACCCTGAATTCCCTCACTCCGGGCTCTATTTATCATCTCAATTTATCATCGCACAGAGGGCTGCGAAAACTGGGTTTCGAGTCTTGGTTTTTTGGGGCCTAAACTTCATGGGTTGAATGGTTTCGAGATTATTTTCAAGAGGCGTGACCGGAGTTCGTCCCACCAACGCGCCAACCAGGAGATTGACGTTCCTGCGATTGAAACTTACTCGTGCCGCAAGACTTGGGCTGGATCCACGCGGACCGCGCGGAGCGAGGGTTTCCAGGCGGCCGCCAGGGACACGACTATCAGGAATCCGAAGACGGCTGCGAAGTTCACCAGGTCCCTGGCGTGGACCGCGAATAACATGGATTCCAAGTAGCGGCTGCCGAACCAGGCTGCCATCAGGCCGAGTGCTGCGCCTGCTAACGTCCACGCTAGCGTATGGCGGATGACCAGGCCAACCACATGACGGCCGGTCGCCCCCAAAGCCATCCGCACGCCAATTTCGGCGGAGCGCTGCGTCACCAGGTACGAGATGACCCCGAACTGGCCCACCGCGGCCAGCAGAACACCGATCCCCGCAAACAGGCTGAGCAGAAAACTCTCGAAGCGCGGACGGTCCGTTAGCTTGCCTAAATTCTGCCGCATTGTCGCGATGGTGACGGGAAGAGTCGGATCGAGCTCGGCCAAGCTCGAGCGGACCAGCGACGCGAGGCCTGCTGGATTCGCTTCGGAGCGCAGAATCAGGCTTCCGGCGCGGCGGGCGCTCTCGGGTCCTTTGCGCCAGAGGTAGTAGTATTCGGGATCGTCGGTTCCGGTCAGACCGGCGTTCTTCACGTCATGGGCGATCCCTACGATAGTACGCCACGGGCCGGAGAATCCGGCGCGCATCCGCCGCCCAAGCGGGTCCTCGCCAGGGAACAGGCGGCGCGCCAGGCTCTCGCCCAGGATAGCGATCTGCTGGCCGGAGTAGCGGTCTTCCTCGGTGAAACCTCGTCCGCGCAGAATGGGAATCCCCATTGCTCCAAAGTATCCGGGGGTGACCGTGCGGAAAACGGTCATACCTCCGGTGGCGCGGTTCCCGGCAGGCTTCGAACGCCCTTCGATTTCGATATTGGAGAAGATCATCGTGTTGGAAGGGCCGGAGAGCGGCACGGAATCGCTCAGCGCCAGCGCGCGCATTCCAGGAATACGCCGCATGCGCTCGACGGCCTGCTCGAAGAATTCGGCTTGCTGTGGCGCGTTCGGATAGCGCTGCACTCCGAGCTGGAGGCGCACGGTCAACACCTGCTCGGGCTGAATGCCGAGCGGAACCTGCTGCATCTTCCACAGGCTTTGCAGCAGGAGTCCGGCGCCGCTGAGCAGCACGAAGGAGAGGCCAATCTGGATTGCCACCAGCGCATGGCGCAGCCCCAATCCACCACCGGCGACGCGCGCGGTGTTGAGCTCTTCGGCGCGTGGCAGGCGCAGGGCGGGGCCGGAGCCGAACAGAATCCCGCATCCAGCCGACATGGCCAGAGCAAACAGCAGCACGCGAGAGTCAAGCGTGGCTTCCTGCAAATGGGGGATGCCGTCGGGAGCCATCGCTAGCAGCGTTCGGAGCAGCACAGTGGCGAGCAATAAACCTGCGGCGCCTCCCGCGGCGCTCAGCAGCAGGCTTTCGGTCAGCGTCTGGCGGATCAGCCGGGCGCGGTTGGCTCCGATCGCGGCGCGCACGGCCCACTCGCGGCGGCGCGTGGCGGCTCGCGCCAGCAACAGGTTCGAGACATTGGCGCAAGCGATCAGCAGCACGATGAGGGCGCAGATGAGCAGCACCAGCGACACGACGCGATAATCCCGCACCTGCCGGTCGCGCAGGCGCGTGATGTGGAAGGTAACTTCTTTGATGAATCCCGGCGGGACAAAGCGCAAAGCGTCGAGGAAGATCGGGTGCAGCGCGGCTTGCGCTTGTTCCACGGAAATGCCGGGCTTGAGGCGGCCGAATACTGTCAGGAAGGTGATTCCCATTCTGCCCGGCGTAAGGTTGATCTGTGCCGGCAGCAGCAGGTCGACCCGCGCCAGCGTGGGCATTTCGAAGCTTGGCGGCAGGACTCCGATAATCTGCGCCGATCGGCCGTCGATCACCATGGTCCGACCGATTACGTGAGGGTCGGCGCCGTAGCGGCGGCTCCAGAATCCGTTAGTCAGCAGAACGGTCCGAGGTCCATTAGGCGCGTCTTCCTGGGGTTGAAAGTTGCGGCCGATTTGCGGGGCCAGGCCGAGTGTAGGAAGAAAGCTCGCGGTCACCTGGGCACAGGCCAGACGCAGCGAATCCTGTTCATTCAAGTCGCAGTCGTTGAGGCGGGCGATCGCGCCCATGCTGTCGAAGACCTGGTTGTGCTGCAGAAAGCGGTCGAAGTCGCCTTCCAACAGGAACTCGCTGTTGTTGATGGGAGCTTTCATCCCGAACCAGACCAGCCGGTCCTGATGGGCGTAGGGGAGACTGCGAAACAGAATGCGGTCAACGACGCTGAAGACGGCGGTGACGCCGCCGATGCCCAGCGCCATCGTCATCACGGCGATCCAGAACTGGGACGGCGAACGGCTGAACCCCCGTAGAGCGTAGCGTAGATCTTGAAGGGTGGATTCGAGCAAGATTTGCATGTTGAATTTTGGACACCGTGCGGCGCGGGAATGTTCCAGGCGTTCCCCGAATCCAGAACTCCTATTTGGCCTGGTGGATCATAATTGGAGGCTTGATTTTCACCGGCATCGGCCATCACAAGCGTTTCCGATTATCAATGGCTTCCGCAACCCTTGTCAAACGCTCATCCTTCCGGGCCGAAGGCGAGCGGGTCCTCATCTGGAGGATTCCCAACTCACGGAACGCAGCTTCATCGGCGTGGGTGTTTGCTGCATTCAATATCCCGTTCTGTTCCATAATATTTCTCTAAAACAGACAAACTTCCCCGTTTTGCAAGTAGGCTCCCCTGTCGAATGAAATACTTAATCGAGCAAACCGGGAAATTTCCCTCTTTCTCGTTCGGGGCTGGGCAGGATCGTTCAACCACCCAGAGTCCAGAATTTATTTTCCCGCGGACGATGCGGCTCGAACCGCCGTCCCTGGCAAACTTCCTATAACAACCGTGTGAAGCAAGTCATGTTCTTCGCGATACGCGCAACTGACTGGCAAGAAGTTGCTTGCACGATTGCCGTTCGATGAGTTCAACACCGAGCCGGCGATGCTCAGGAATCAGTTTGCCTTTGTCGCGCGCCAGCCGCAGCAGGATATCAACTGCCGCAGATCCCATCTCATACTTCGGTTGATGGACGGTGGTTAGAGGAGGATGGACAATCACCGAGAATTCGATGTTGTCGAAACCGATTAACGACAAGTCCTCCGGAATACGGAGCCCGCGATCAAGCACGGCCTGTACGACACCAAAAGCCATAACGTCGTTGGCCGCGAAAATCGCGGTGACGTCGGGGTGTTCATCCAACAACTTCCTTGTCAATTCGGTACCACCATCAAAATTGAATTTTCCGTGGAGTACGATGGGCTGAACGGGATTCTTCACGGATTGCAGTGCGCGCACGAACCCGCGCGTGCGGTCGCTGAGATTGCCGTGCTGGCGCGGTCCGGTAAGGTGGGCGATCTTCCGATGGCCGAGGCGCAGGAGGTACCGGGCTGCCATAGCGCCTCCCGATTCGTTATCGGCGCAAACCGTGGAAAATGTATGATTTGAAGCGGGACGGTTAAGCAATACAATAGGCACGCCTGAACCGGCCAGTTTAGCTTGTTGCTCCCGGCTCAACATGGAAACGGAATTCATCATGATGCCATCTATGCGTTTATCCAACAGCGACTGAACGTACTGCATCTGTTTGTCGGCATCGAGGTCGCTATTGCAAAGCACCAGGTCACAGTTCCCGGTCCGCGCGGCATCTTCGGCGCCGCGTGCAACCTCGGCGAAAAAGGGGTTGCGAATGTCACTTATAATGAGCCCCAAGGAATGCGACCGCCCCGTCACAAGGCCGCGGGCTATGCGGTTCGGGCGATAGTTTAACCGGGCGGCGACAGCAATCACATGCTCGCGAGTCTGGTCATTTACGCCGTAGCCGTTGTTGAGCGCTCGTGAGACGGTCGAAATATTGACGCCCGATTCCCGAGCAACATCCTTAATTGTGGCGGGCATCACTGTTCACAAGCGCTTCCAATTATGGCTGGCAAGCGTGTCGCTTGTCAAACGCCAAGTCTCGGTGCATGCGCCAATAATCCCTCATCATGACCCAAATAATTCAAAAAACTGGGCGCTTGACAAATATCGGCAGTTATGGTAATTTCGCTCAGATTCGCAAACGTTTGTGATAACTCTATTAGCGGATCAGCCGTCCGGAGTTCAGTAATCTTTGTTCGGCCCGATTGCCGAGGGGGCAAAAATCCATGATGATTTCCACACACGTTCGCCTCGTGATTCTGGCGTGCATCCTGGCAGAGGGGCGCGTTGCCTTCGGCCAGACATTTGGCTCCATCGACGGAGAGGCGCGCGATGCCACCGGGGCGGCTGTCGCCGGTGTCACGGTATCGGCCACCAACATAGGTACGAACGCCGCCCGCACCGCCATCACGAACGATGCGGGGGCCTATTCTTTCCCTTCACTCGCACCGGGCACATACACGTTGCACGCCGAGAAGCCGGGTTTCAAGACCGTCGTCCGGAATCAGATCGAGCTACAGGTGCAGCAGGCGGCGCGTATCGATATGGAATTGCAGGTGGGACAGGTCAACGAGTCGGTCGAAGTGCAAGGCGACGCAGCTCTGCTTGCCACCGACAACGCAACGGTCGGCACCGTCATCGAAAACAAACGCATTGTGGAATTGCCGCTCAACGGGCGTAATTATCTGCAACTGGTATCGCTCGCGCCCAACGTATCCACCGGCTTCGCGGGACAGGGCCAGGCAAGCGCACGACAGGGCGGCATTCGTGCCGGCGAAACCATAGCCGTCTCCGGACAGCGCACCAATTTCAATCACTACACGCTCGATGGCGTCGAAAATACCGACCCGAATTTCAACACGTTTGTCGTGCTGCCCTCCATCGATGCGCTGCAGGAATTCAAGGTGCAGACCGGCGTGTACCCGGCGGAGTTCGGCCGCGAGGCCACCCAGATCAATGTGCTGACCAGGTCGGGCACGAACCAGTACCACGGCGCGCTGTTCGAGTTCTTCCGCAACGACAAACTCGATGCCACCTCTTATGCATTCACGTCCTTGCGGCCTTCGAAAGATCCCTTCAAGTGGAACCAGTACGGCTTCACGCTGGGGGGCCCCGTCAGGCTGCCCAAGCTTTTCAACGGCAGGGACAAGCTTTTTTTCATGGCGAACTACGAGTCTTACCGGAAGCGCGGCAATACAACCGCTCTCTATAGCCTGGCTTCGGCGCCGATCCAAGGCGGAGACTTCTCCTCAATCCCGAGCAAAATATTCGATCCCAACAGCCACGTCCTCGGGGCCGACGGAAAAACCATCACGGCAACTCCCTTCCCGGGAAACATTATTCCTCAAAGCCGGATCAGTCCGATTTCGAAACAATTCCTCGACTTTTACCATACGCCGACCCTGCCGGGCTCCGTTAACAATTTCGTTGAAGCGCAGGCGCGCCCGGAAAACCGCGACCAGTTTGTCCTGCGCATGGACTATGTGGAGTCGGCGAAGTCCACTTGGGCGGGCCGATACAGTTGGGGCGATGAGAATACGTCCACCCCGGGGCTGAACTTGAACGGAACCAAGCTCCTTACCAATTTCGAGCAGTACATGGGCACTAACACGCGCGTAATCTCGCCCACGGTCGTTACCGAAACGCGCTTTGGCTATACCAGGTTCTATAACTCGATTGGCACCCTGCTGGCTGGCGTCCAGAACGTAGTGGATGAGCTCAAGATCCCCGGGCTCTCGGGCGGCCCCCCGGTGGGGTGGGGCATTCCCGCCGTCAGCATCCCGAACTACCAGGGTATCGGAGACAGCACCGACGGCCCGTTTGTGAATACCAACAGTTCTCTTCAGTTTCTGAATAACACTTCCATCACGAGAGGCAAACATTCCTTCCGCTTCGGTGGTGAGATCCGGCGCGATCAGTACAACCAGGTGGGCAATCAGTACGGCCGCGGTAGTTTTACTTTTTCCACCACGCCCACCTGGGACCCCTCTACCAGTGCGCAGGGGGATGCCTTTGCATCCTTCCTTCTCGGAAATGTTACTTTGACCGAGGTCGCCGCTCAGATCGCATCCGTGCAGTACCGCCAAACCAGCTTCGCCGTGTACTTCGACGACGTCTGGAAGATCACGCCCAAACTGACGCTCTCACTGGGACTGCGTTACGAAAACACTCCACCCTGGACAGATCAATCGGGCAATCTGACTACAGTCTTCTACAATGCTTACGACACCACGCCGAACGTGACGGACATGAGTCGCTATCCGGTCTTTCTACGACAGGGAAAAGGGAACGGCGACCCATATGCGGGATTGAAAGTCCGTTGGCCCAACATCACGCTCGTTCAGG
>Ga0210405_10005322_pt1 | contig 11794 bp, 12 predicted proteins | sample IncBWH11MmetaG_FD_155492 | JGI IMG/M metagenome (GOLD analysis project Ga0210405, IMG submission 155492) | Forest soil microbial communities from Barre Woods Harvard Forest LTER site, Petersham, Massachusetts, United States - Inc-BW-H-11-M | ecosystem: Environmental > Terrestrial > Soil >... | reverse complement strand
TTGCAGTGCGGCTTATTGCGATCAAATTTCTCTTTCGCCATTGCCTAGCTCCGTACTTTCTTTCTTAGATCGTTTTATCTCTTTACCGTGCCCTGCACCCGGGCGATAATTTCTTCCGACACCGAGCGCGGGGCCTCTTCATACCGCGCGAAATGCATCGAGTATTCAGCACGGCCCTGGGTGCTCGATCGCATATGGGTGGCGTAGCCGAACATCTCGGCCAGCGGCACGATCGCTTTGATCACCTGCGAACCGGCACGATGCTCCATGCCCTCGATGCGTCCGCGGCGTGAACTCAGGTCGCCCATGATCACGCCCGCGTAATCTTCGGGCGTTACTACTTCGACCGACATCACCGGTTCGAGCAACACCGGCGAAGCTTTGCGAGCCGCTTCTTTGAACGCCATTGAGCCCGCGATTTTAAACGCCATTTCGTTCGAATCAACATCGTGATAACTGCCGTCGTAGAGAGTGGCCTTCACGTCGACCATCTCGTAACCGGCCAGGACGCCGCCTTCCATGGCTTCCCGAATGCCCTGATCAATCGGCTTGATGAATTCCTTGGGCACCGAGCCGCCGATGATATCGTTCACGAATTCGTAACCCGTGCCGGGCGCCTGCGGCTCGAGCCTAATCTTGGCGTGGCCATATTGCCCGCGGCCACCAGTTTGGCGAATGTACTTGCCCTCGGCTTCCGCTTTCTTGCGAATGGTTTCGCGGTAGGCCACTTGAGGCTTGCCCACATTCGCCTCGACCTTGTACTCACGCATCATTCGATCGACGATGATCTCCAGATGCAATTCGCCCATGCCACTGATGATGGTCTGCCCACTGTCAGGATCGGTGTGAACCTTGAAGGTTGGATCTTCCTGGGCAAGACGCCCCAGCGCCATGCCCATTTTTTCCTGATCGGCCTTGGTCTTGGGTTCAACTGCGACCGAGATGACTGGAACTGCGAAGGTGATCGATTCCAGCGTGATGGGATGGGCTTCGTCGCAAATCGTGTCGCCCGTGCTGACGTTTTTCAAACCGACCGCGGCACAAATATCGCCCGCGAGAATCTCGCTGATGTCTTCGCGCTTATTGGCGTGCATTTTGAGTAGGCGGCCAATGCGCTCGGTGCGTCGACGTCCAGCGCAAAGCACAGAGTCGCCGGACTTAACTTGGCCAGAATAAACACGAATGAAGGTCAATTGGCCGACGAAAGGATCAGCCATGATCTTGAAAGCGAGCGCGGAGAACGGCTCTTTATCGTCTGGATGACGAGTAATCACATCGCCGGTATCCGGATTCGTGCCTTTCACTTCGCCTGCATCGAGCGGAGAAGGCAAGTAGTCGACGACAGCATCGAGCAACGGCTGCACACCTTTGTTTTTGAATGCAGTGCCGACCACGACCGGAAACAATTTCAGGTCAATGGTCGATTTACGTAGCGACGCGCGCAGTTCCTCCGGGGAAATTGCTTCGCCCTCCAGGAACTTATGCAGGATTTCGTCGTCGTTTTCAGCGACGGTCTCGACCAACTGTGTATGGAAAGCTTCGGCTTTCTTCTGTAGTTCGGCAGGAATCGGGCCAGTAATATATTCGGCCCCGATGGTGTCGTCTTGCCAAATGATCGACTTCATTTCGATGAGGTCGACCACGCCTTTGAACTTATCTTCCTGGCCGATGGGAATCTGTATCGCGATCGGCTTGGCGTTAAGACGTTTGCGGATGGTATCGACGGCATGCTCGAAATCCGCGCCCATCTTGTCGATCTTATTGATGAAGCAAATGCGCGGCACGCCGTACTTATCGGCCTGACGCCAGACTTTTTCCGACTGAGGCTGCACGCCGTGGACCGCGTCAAACACTGCAACCGCGCCGTCAAGCACGCGCAGAGACCGCTCGACTTCAGCGGTGAAATCGACGTGGCCGGGGGTATCGATAATGTTGATGCGGACATCGCGCCATGAACATGTGGTCGCAGCAGAAGTGATCGTGATGCCGCGTTCCTGCTCCTGCTCCATCCAATCCATCGTGGCCGTGCCTTCGTGGACCTCTCCGATGCGGTGCGTCTTTCCTGTGTAGAAAAGAATGCGCTCCGTCGTAGTGGTCTTACCGGCATCGATGTGAGCCATAATGCCGATGTTCCTGCACCGTTCTAATGGGACTGTTCTGGGCACGACAATCTACTCTTTTCTGGGCTCCAACTTCGTTTTCGATTTTGTAATTGAGAGATTGTGTAACTTGGCAATTGAAAACCTAGAATCTTCATCCCCTTGCCAATTACACAATTACCAAATTTCCCCAATTACCCAATTGTTTCCTACCACCGATAGTGCGCGAAGGCCTTATTGGCCTCCGCCATACGGTGAACGTCTTCCTTCTTCTTGATAGCTGCGCCTTTGCCGTTCGCAGCATCCAGCAATTCATTGGTCAACTTATCGATCATGCCCTTCTCGCCGCGTCCGCGGGAGTAGGTAATCAGCCAGCGAATCGCTAGCGAAGTGCGACGGTCGGCGTTGACTTCCACCGGCACCTGATAGTTCGCGCCACCCACCCGGCGGGTCTTGACCTCAAGCAGGGGCTTGGCATTTTCAACGGCTTTGGTGAATAGCTTCAGAGCTTCGTCACCGCCGCCTTTTGCCTGCAGGCGCGTCAGAGCCTCGTAGAAGATGCCCTCCGCCGTGCTCTTCTTGCCTTGCCACATCATGGAATTGACGAACTTCGTCACCAGATCCGAACCGTAGACCGGATCGGCGTCCACTCTCCGCTTGGCGATATGTCCTTTTCTTGGCATTCAGCTCTTAGCTCCTGGCTCTTAAGCTTTTGGCTTGAGCCTTGCAGACGTAGCCGAGCTACGTCTCTACAAAAATTTTTATGCTTTCGGGCGCTTGGCGCCATACTTCGAACGGCTTTGCTTGCGGCCTGCCACCCCGACCGCGTCCAGCGTTCCGCGAACCACGTGGTAGCGTACGCCTGGCAGATCCTTCACGCGACCGCCTCGAATCAGCACGATCGAGTGTTCTTGCAAGTTATGGCCAACGCCGGGGATGTAAGTTGTGACCTCAATACCATTGGTTAAGCGTACGCGGGCAACCTTGCGCAGCGCCGAGTTCGGCTTCTTCGGCGTTTGCGTATATACACGGGTGCAAACCCCGCGCTTCTGCGGACATCCTTGCAACGCCGGGCTCGCCGTCTTGTATCGCGGCCGCTTGCGGCCATCACGCACTAATTGATTGAAGGTCGGCACTCTTTGCTACTCCCTCGGCAACATCGGTTCGCACGCCAATGGGCGCGTCGACACACAGACGCCGCTTTGACTATTCCCTGGCTTAGGGTCTGGCTGGCGATCGGCCAACCATGCTTCTCACCGCGCACCAATGCGATGAGAGATTTTCGGTTTCCCGTTCAGACTGATCAGCGACGACGGTGGCGCCAGGCCCGTGTCTAAAAACTCGGGAGGTGCTCCGTTTCGTCCGCTTTGCCCCGCATAGCCTTCCAACCGGCGGAAGGTGCGCGCAGGGCATTTCAGCGAGGGCATCTCCGGAACTGTTTCCGAAGAAGTATATCTTTAGAGCTTAGCCGCTTTCTTTGGGTCTCTCGCGCACCGAAAACGCGCAGCGAATGAATCCACAGTCTACAGGCAAGCCAGAATGAACTCGCGGAACCTTACAAATATAGCAACACTCGTAACACATCGTCAACCCTGCTTTGCTGCATCCCAAACATGAGAGCAAGCGATCATGGCAAATGAAGTTCGGAACGTTATTCGAGAGGAAAGAGATCCTTCACTGCGCTCTGAATTTGGCTGACTCCATAAGACGGTTCAGCTTGCCGAAAAGATTCGCAGCCTCTACACTGGAAATCTTCCGGAGCGAATACATTCCCAGAAGGCGTTGCTCGCCGCGTGGGAGACCATGAGGGCGGGGAGGGTGCATGGGTAGGTGCGGTCTTTTCGGGTTTGCGTTCTTTATTGGTTCTCTCATTTTCGCGCTCGGTGGTCTGGTCGGATGCAGCAGCAGCAGCCCCGTCAGCACGACTAGCTTCGCAGTCCCAGCCAGCATTACCCTGACGCCCAACCCGAACGCCTCGCTGGAGATTGGTACTTACCAGGCATTCCTGGCAGCCGCCCTGAGCTCCACCAAGACCACGATCGCCGAGCCAGTATCCTACCAGTCGAGTAACACTGCGGTGTTGACCATAGCCAGCAATGGACTGGCGTGCGCTGGCAGTTGGGATTCGTTGAGCAACCCGCAGGTATGCACGCCGGGAGGAGTGGGTGTGGCCGTCGTCACGGCTACCGCGCAAGGAGTAAGCAGCCCTTCGACTACGGTTTACGTGCATCAGCATATTGATAAAGTCGTAGTGAGCCTGCTCTTGCCGCCGAACCAACCACCGCCCGTTAACCCCTGTCTTTCCGTTGGTCAAAGCGCCAACTATCAGGCGAACGCTTACAGCCGTGGTGTAGACGTCACCTCGACCGTCGGAGTGTTTGAGTGGCAACTTCTAAACCCAAGTGTGGCCACGCTGAATATTTCCGACAACGCCTTGCTTCAGGGACAGATCCAAGTCACCGCCAAAATTCCCGGCCTCACGCCCCTGTTCGCAACCATTGGCAATGTCACGAGCATTCCGCTAAGTTTCACAACTTGCCCAGTACAATCGATCACTCTCGACGTTACGACTTCCACCGGCACTTCGAAAACCATCACGCCGACGGTGGTTGATACTCTGGGCACGACCATCACCGGAATCCCGCTGACCTGGAGTTCTTCCGAGGCTGCGTCCGTCACCGTGAGTAGCGCTGGGGGAGCAAGCGGCACTGCGACGGGCGGGACCGCAACTATTATCGCGTCTTGCACGCCGCCCACCTGCAATACGGGTTTCTACCCTTCTTTGCCGATCTATCCGGCAAACGTTGTGACCATGACCATAACTCCTACCGGAACAACCCAGGCCTCTACTGTTTATGTAAGCACAACGAGCTGTGGCACAACCGACGGTTGCATCAGCACTGTCGTTCCCGTAACCACTCCAAATACTGTGGGCAATTTCATCAGCTTGCCGGCGACGCCAAACTCGCTGGTCCTCGACCGGCAAGGAAGCAAGGCTTACCTGGGGACAAACTCCGGACAGTTGGGCACCGTGGGCCTCGCAGTGGTTGATGTCGGGTCGAATACTGCAACTCAGTTTGCATCTCTCCCGGGCAAGGTCCTGGCTATTTCTCCGGATGGAAATCAGGCCATCATTTCTGACACATCGGCGGAAGATGCGCCGAACCATGTGTTTGTGTTTAGCACGACGACTAATGCCGTTTCGACATTTCAGATCACGGGAGCAACCGCGGCTGATTTTTCGCCAGATAGCCTGAAGGCCTATATCGTGGCTGGCAGCACACTGTACGTCTACTCGACAGCCGATGGGCTGCGAACCATTTCTCTCGCCGCTCCTGCCAACGATGTGTCTTTCCTCTCGGAGGGCGCTTTTGCCTACGTCGCCGGGGGTGCTACTTCGGCGGTTAGCGTCTGGAGAACCTGCGACAACGGCCGCGCCGATACGGTCGGCGTGCCTGCGGTACCGGCCTTCATTAAGACTCTTCCCGGCCCGGCGAAACTATTGCCGGCAGACACTCCTGATGCCTACCATCTCCTGGCGGTTGATCCTCCCGGCCTCGACATCATCAGCGTGAAGACGACGCCTTCTGGCTGCACGCCGGCCGTGACCGATGGGCCGGTCGCGTCTTTCAGTCTCGGCCAGGGCAACTTTGTTCCCAAACAGTTGATCATCTCGCAAGATGGCTCGACTGCTTACGTGCTCACTTCGAATCTAAACAGCGTGCTGGCATTCAATATTCCCGGCCAGACGGCGTCTGCGATTCCTCTGGCTGGGAATGCAATGCCACTCAGTGCTTCGCTCACGCCGGACGGTACCCTGCTCTTTGTCGGCGCCAGCGATGGGCTTTTACACATTGTGAGTACGGTGGCAGGCGGTGACACTCAGCAGATATCGTTTCCGCAAGGCTTGTGCGAGAATTCGGTGGGACAGCCATTCCCGAATGTCACCTGCAATCCAGATCTGATTGCCGTGAAGCCGTAGAAAGGCAGTCGTTGGTCGTGAGTCCTTGGCCGTCGGTCAAAGCTATCTTGGATGCCAACGACGAACGGCCAATGACCAACGACGTTCTTAGGCTTTTGGCTTCTCCAGTTCCCGGCCCACGCTGTCCAGCACTCCGTTGATGAAATTCACCGATTCAGGACTGGAAAACTTGCGCGCAATCTCCAGCGCTTCGTTGATGACCACAGCGCGCGGCGTAGAGGGAAAGCTCATCAACTCCGCCACCGCGGAGCGCAGAACATTGCGATCTACGGTGGCCATCCGGTCCATGCGCCAGTGTTCGGCATGACGCTCGATCAAACCGTCGATCTCCGCGGTACGGTCGGTGGCCGTTCGGAAGATGTCTTCAGCGAAACCGCGCACATCTTTCTCGATGGAATGATGCTCGCTCCAGAAAGTGCGCCGGACCTCCTCGGGAGTTTGCCTGCCCATGTCCGCTTGAAACAACATTTGCAGAACAAATTCGCGAGATTTTCGGCGGGTGCCCATTGGAGCTGTCAGCTTTCAGTTTACAGGAGATAAGAAGCAGGATCAGCGACTGCGTTTTTTCGAACGAGCACGTAGCTTGGGTTTTCGCTTCGTGCTGAGAGCTTCTTGCTGAGAGCTGACAGCTTTCGTTCTTCGGCTTTTGCCAATGACCAACGACGAACGACCAGCGACAGCTTTTGTCAGATTCGCCATCTCCACTGCGGCCAGCGCAGCTTCGAAACCTTTGTTTCCCATCTTCAGGCCGGCACGATTGATGGCCTGTTCCAGCGTCTCGCATGTAAGCACGCCGAAAGCATGAGGCACCCCAGTCTCCTGCGCGGATTGCCCGATGCCGCGGGTGACTTCATTCACGATGACGTCGTAGTGAGCGGTGTCGCCACGGAGCAGACAACCCAAACAGAGAATGGCGTCATATTTACCGGTCTCGGCCAGTTTGCGGGCGGCCAGCGGAATCTCAAAAGCGCCAGGAACGCGAACGACCTCGATATGTTTGCGTTTTGCACCGCAACGCAACAGTCCATCGAACGCACTTCGAAACAGTCTTTCTGTGATGAACTCGTTAAACCGCGAGACGACAATGCCGAATCGCTTTCCAGCCGCGCTGAGGTTACCTTCAAGCGCCTTGATTCCGGACGGGGGCGAAGGTGAATCTTGTTTGAAGTTCTTCTCCGTGACTCCGTGCCTCCGTGGTGAATTCGTTCTTGATCCGTGCAAATCGGCGCAAATCCGTGGCCGCTTTACTTGCCTTTGAATTGTGCCGAACGCTTCTCCAGGAACGCCGTCGTCCCTTCTTTTTTGTCCTCCGAAGCGCAGGCAACGGCAAATAACACGGCCTCAAGATACAACCCTTCCGCCAGAGTCATCTCCATGCCTTTGTTCACCGCCTCCATGGCGTATTGAACCGCGAGTGGAGCATTAGCGATGATCTTCTGCGCAATCGCCTCGGCGCGAGGAATGAGTTCCGCGGCAGGGACGACTTCATTCACCAATCCGATGCGATGTGCTTCCTGCGCGCTGATCATTTCGCCGGCCAGGACTAACTGCATCGCGATCCCCTTGCCCACCAGCCTTGGCAAACGCTGGGTGCCGCCGTAGCCCGGAATAATTCCGAGTTTCACCTCGGGCTGCCCGAGCTTCGCGTTTTCACTGGCTAACCGCATGGTGCAGGCCATCGCGATTTCGCACCCACCGCCGAGCGCGAAGCCGTTGATGCAAGCGATCACGGGCTTGCCCAGGTTCTCAATCAGGTTCAGCACGCTCTGCCCGCGATGCGTGTACTCTTTGCCCGAGGCCGCGTCATGCTTGGCCAGTTCGGAAATATCAGCGCCCGCAATGAAGGCCTTCTCGCCGGCGCCGGTCATGATGACCACGCGGATGCCGGGGTCGTTCTTGATGTCATGAAACGCCCCACGCAGCTCTTCCATGGTGGCCATGTTGAGCGCGTTGAGGACTTTTGGCCGGTTTACGGTGACGTGGGCAATAGCGCCCTTTTTTTCGAAAAGAATGTTCTCAAAGTTCATAAGTTCAACCCTGTTCCGGATTCATACCGAGTCTGTCATTCTGAGCGAAGCGAAGAACCTCCGCAATTTGCTTGTCGAGGCAGAATACATAGATCCGTCGCTGCGCTCGGATGACTGACTTCCCGGTTGGCCAGAGTGCTATAATTGTATAGCACGAGGTAGAACGATGCTCGCTATACGGCTTCCCGAAAAAATCGAGAAGCGGCTCGGACGTCTCGCCAAACGAACCGGCCGTACCAAGACATATTACGCCCGCGAGGCGATCCTTCAACATCTGGACGAATTGGAAGACATCTATCTGGCCGAGAAGCGTCTCGAAGCCGTGCGCGCGGGCCGCAGCCGGACGGTGCCGATCGAAAAACTAATGCGGCGCTATGGCTTGGAAGATTGAGTTCGAGCCTGCCGCCCAGAGAGAACTCGACAAGCTGGACCATCCCATTCGCCGTCGCATCCTGAAATTTCTCTATCAGCGAGTAGGCAGACTCGATGACCCGCGGAAAATCGGAGAAAGACTTCAAGGCACCCTCAATGAGTTCTGGAAATACCGCGTCGGAGATTATCGCCTAATCTGCTCCCTGGAAGACGACCGGCTCGTGGTGCTGGTTCTCCGCATCGGCCATCGCAGGGAGGTCTACAAGCGTTAGCTTCTTCGCGGAGCTTCGCTCGTGGACAGCCGAGGGTGGCTTCCCCACGTGTTCTACAGTTTATTCGGCTTCGGGTTGTTCGGATCCGAATAATCGTAAAACCCTTTACCCGTCTTCCGCCCATACCACCCTGCCATCACTAACCGCTTCAACAGCGGTGGCGACGCGAACCTCCGCTCCTTGAACTCGTCGTACATCACGTGCGTGATGTAGTAGGTCGTATCCAGGCCGACGAAATCGAGCAGTGTGAACGGGCCCATGGGATAGCCACAACCCAGCTTCATGGCGTTATCAATGTCGTCGATCGAACCAATACCTTCCTCGTAGGCACGTACGGCATCGAGCAGATACGGCACCAGCAGGCGGTTCACGATGAATCCGGTTTTGTCGCTGGTGCGCACGGGTGTTTTGCCAAGCTTCTTGCCGAACTCATAGGCAGCGTCATATACCTCGGGCGCTGTCGCGATAGTGCGCACGACCTCGACCAACTTCATCAGCGGCACGGGATTGAAGAAATGCAACCCGATAAACCGCTCCGGACGCTTGGTCGAAGTCAGCAGTTCGGTGATGGAAATGGATGAGGTATTCGATGCAAAGATGGCATCCTTCTTCACGATGCCGTCGAGGGATGCGTACATCTTTTTCTTGTCCTCGACATTCTCGATGATGGCTTCGATCACGATATCGCAATCCGCCAGGTCTTGCTTGTTCGTCGTGCCTTTCAGCCGCGAGCGGATCTGGTCTTTTTGCTCGGCCGTGATGCCGCCCTTCTCTGGAGGCCGCTCCGCAAACTTGGCCAGCGACTTCTCGATCCCGGTAAAGCCCTTATCGAGAAACTTCTGCTCAACTTCGAGCACGGCAACATCGAATCCAGCCATCGCGGCTACTTGAGCAATACCAGAGCCCATCAAGCCACAACCAAGAACTCCAACTTTCTTAATTTCCATTTTCACTTCCTTTTGCCACGGATCAACGTGGATTAATACATTTTCTTACCACAAAAAAACAAAGGAAATATTCTATTGCTTCAACGCCACGTTGGTTCGTTTCGGATCCAGCAGCTCAACAATTCCGTTTTCAAGAAGTAAGTCTTCAAGCGCTTCAAAACCATTTTGATTCTTGAATTCCCATTCTTCTACATACAGCGGGACAACGGCCCACAGCAGTATGTGCTTGCCCGCGCCAGTCTGAATTGTCCTCGCGTCTTCCGAAACCATGAGAGGATAGCGCACAACAATCGATGTCATTTTGGTGTTACTTGCGAAAGGCCGCGGAGGATTGTGCCAAAGAACACTATGGCCAGCATAAAGCCACGTCTTATTCTCATGTGGATGGCGTGCCGCCCCTTTCAAAATTCGAATAGGCCAGTAGTGTTCCTCGTTCTCGAATGCGGTTGCATCAACCGGCCAGGATGAGGGAAGACAGATCATAAGCTCCGCGAATCTTCCATCTTCCCAATTCGTTGGCGCTGACATTGACTTTTCACTCATGCCGCAGCTAACCAGGGTATGGTAGGGACGAGATCGCGAAGGAGCAACGTGGTAAACATCTATGTGAACATCCGTAGAGATTTTTTCATGAAACACAGTGGCAATTTCTCCGATGTGTTTCTGTATGTGGTCGCTCACCGATTCAATGATCTCGATGTCGCCCTTTGGATTTTCCATCTGCTAATTCAAACTCTCCACCACCATTGCGATCCCCTGACCGCCGCCGATACACGCCGTCGCCAGCCCATATTTCTTTTTCCGACGACGCAATTCGTAGAGCAACGTAATCACCAACCGCGTTCCCGTCGCGCCCAGCGGATGGCCCAAAGCAATCGCTCCGCCGTTGACGTTCACTCTGTCGCGGTCCAAACCGAGCTCTTTCTCGACCGCTAAATACTGCGCCGCGAAAGCCTCGTTCACTTCGATCAGGTCGATGTAATCCAAAGTGAGTCCAGCTTTCTGCAACGCGATCTTCGTCGCCGGCACCGGTCCGCGGCCCATCAGCTTGGGTTCAACTCCAGCAACGCCCCAGCCGACAATCCTTCCCAGCGGCGCGATGCCTCGCTTGCCCGCTTCCTCGAGCGACATCACCACCACCGCCGCCCCGCCATCCACGATGCCGCTGGCGTTTCCCGCAGTGACGCTGCCATTCTTGCCAAATGCCGGTCTCAGCTTGGCCAGACCTTCCATGGTGGTCTGCGGACGCCGATGATCGTCTTCGCTCAACATCTCTCCGGATGGCTCACCCTTTCGGTCTCTGAGCTGCACGGGCACCAACTCTTCCTGCAACCGTCCGTCTTTATACGCGGCGTCCGCTAATTGTTGCGAGCGCAACGCGAACTGATCTTGCGCCTGCCGTGTGATGCCTTGCTGTTCCCCATAAAGTTCCGCGGTGTTGGCCATGTACAGGCCGCAATAGGTGTCGAGCAGCGCGACCATAAGCGAGTCTTCCAGCTTACCGCCGGGAGCAAGCGTAAAACCATCGCGCCCACGAATCACGAACGGCGCCTGTGACATAGCTTCCATGCCACCCGCCAGCACAACGTTGGCTTCGCCAAGCTGAACCATCTGCGCCGCGTTGACGATCGATTGCATCCCCGATCCGCACAAACGATTTACGGTGAGAGCAGGAATTTCTATTGGCAGACCGGCTCGCAGTCCAACATGTCGCGCCCCGTAGAGGGCGTCGCCCGAAGTCTGCTGCGCGTTGCCAAAAACCACGTGGTCGAATTCTTTCGGGTCCAGCCCGGCACGCTCAATGGCTCCCTTACCCGCAATGGCGCCGAGTTCCTGCGCCGTGAAATCTTTCAATTTGCCGCAATAACGTCCAAATGGCGTACGTGCCCCGCTGACAATTGCGATGTCCCCTGGCTTTAACATTGGATTCCTAGTTTCAACTTCGAGTATGAATGCATGCCATCAGAAGAGTTCCGAATGGCCTAACCAAACTTCTTAGTTTAACAGCGGAGAATGGCAGCAGCAACCGAACGGGATGGAGGGCTGCGTCACGGTTTCACTGGAAATGAAGATCTCCCGGCAGCGAGGCTAGCAA
>Ga0210405_10005321_pt1 | contig 11803 bp, 11 predicted proteins | sample IncBWH11MmetaG_FD_155492 | JGI IMG/M metagenome (GOLD analysis project Ga0210405, IMG submission 155492) | Forest soil microbial communities from Barre Woods Harvard Forest LTER site, Petersham, Massachusetts, United States - Inc-BW-H-11-M | ecosystem: Environmental > Terrestrial > Soil >... | reverse complement strand
TGATTGCCTCCGTGGCATCGAACTCGTTAATCGAACTGCGGGCGACAGGCTGACCCCTCGTGCCCCAATAAAAAAGCCCTGTGCCGATTGCTCGGTCACAGGGCCCGTTTCTCTTACGGAGAACCTGTAGAGTTTATTTAGCTATGAGTATATTGCTTCCAGCCAACCCTTCGTCGCAGTGCGCTTCATCAAGTCAGCGGGGGTTTGCGGAAGTAGCCCTCCTCGTATCCGGATTTCAACACGCGGCCGTTCTGCACGACCACACTCACTTTACCGGTAAACTGCAGTATCCGAAGGAGTTGTTCCATAGCGGCAGAGAGCACTTCGGCCGAGCGCACCTTACGGCGGAACTCGACAAAGCCTCCTGCCTCATTTTCGGGTTGTGGGTTGCAAGTCATCGAATTCATTTCCATAGCAGAGTAGTTATAACAGACTAGTTATCTATAACTTCTCGTACCTTGCAAAGTCAAGAACTATTTTCTGACAGATGTTGCTGATAACAATGACAATATCAGAATGCTATTATAGAGGCGCGCACTTTGGCTGTGGAAAACCCGTCCTGAAAAGCCGAGGAATGCCGCCAGGGTACTGTTTCCTTTGAGATGTTAGATTGTGATTATTAATAGCGATCCGCTATAAAGAATGGTATACTCTCGGTTATGAAATTCAAAGTACTGCAGGAAAATCTCCGCAAAACCTTGTGGCACCGCATCGAAGAGGAAGGGTTGACAGGTTTGCGCCTGGCCGAACAAACCGGGTTCAAGCAAGCCCACATCTCCAATTTCCTCAACCGCAAGCGGGGCCTCAGTCTCGAGGGCATGGACAAGGTATTAAGAGTGCAGCACCTCTCCGTGCTCGATCTGCTTGACCCGAACGAAGTCAACAAACGGGCCAGCATCCTGCCGCCGAGCGAAGACGAGTTTCAAAACGTTCTCCAGGTCGACGGCGCGATTGCCGCCACCGAACCTCTCATCATGAGTATGAATGTGAAGGAAATTCTTAAGTTCAAGAAGAGTTTCCTGCACAGCATTCGTCCCGAGATGGAAGACCGCCGCGACGATTGGGAGCGTTTCGTTGTAATTCAGGTGGATGGTCGCGATGGCATGAGCATGTATCCCCGCCTTTTGCCCGGAGCCACCGTTCTCATCGACCGCCATTACAACTCGCTCAAGCCTTATCGCAAAGGCGAGTCCAATATGTATGCCGTCAACAAAGATGGCACATCCACGGTCAAGTACGTGGAACTTGCCGGGAACAACCTGGTCTTGCGTCCACACAACAACGCGTATCCGGTCGAGGTCATGCCCATCGAGGCGGACAAGGGCGCAAGCAATTACCTGGTCGGCCGGGTTTGCTATGTGGGAATCGAGACGTAGAGGAATTGTCGATTGCCGATTTTCGACTGGCGATTGGAAAGCGAGGAGCGTCTGCACGATTCCGCTCTTCGTTGTACTCCAAGCCATCAGTCGGCAATCTTCACTTTAAGATCGACCGTTCCTTCAGTTCGTCACTTCCACTGCCCGAGCACTTTCTCGAGGATTTGCACCGCAGGAGGCAAAGGACAATGAATACCGCGACGCTGAACATCGGGATCTCGCGCCTGGGCCAAGTCTCTATCAATGTGCACGACCTCGATCGTGCAACCACATTCTACCGGGACGTTCTAGGTTTACCCCTGCTGTTTACGGTCAGCGGATTGGTCTTCTTCGATTGCGGAGGTGTCCGCCTGATGCTAGCCCGCGCCGAGAAACCGGAGTTTGACCACCCCAGCTCAGTCCTTTACTTCACCGTGCCAGACATCGCGGCCGCGCACCGGCAGATGTTGGCTAGTGGCGCGGGCTTCGACGGTGACCCGGACGTAATCGCCAAAATGCCGGCGTACGATTTGTGGATGGCCTTCTTTCGCGACTCGGAACAGAATCTGCTTGCGCTTATGAGCGAGGTGCCCCGCGCAGCCTAGCTTTCGTTGCGCGGGAGGAAAACTTAACCACGAAGGACACAAAGTTACAAAAGGAAATCACTCGAACCTTTGTGATCCTTCGCGTCCTTTGTGGTTTGTTGGTTTTTGTTCTGTCCTGAAGCTAGTCCAGCCGACTAAAACCCGCGGCCTGCTTCTGCTATCATCACTTTCTACCGCAATTTAAGTCGCGAAGCATGGACGACGAAACTCCCAGCATTCGTATTTCCACGGAGGAATTCATGGACGAAGCATCCGCCAGCACACCCGGTGCACGCCGTAATGAGGACATCGCACTCGACCTGATGAAATTTGTCGCGATGACGACCGGCTACGGCCGAACGAGTTCGTCGGGCGTTGGCTTTCAGGGCTCAGGCGCCGCCTCAAAACCGGAAGACTATGCCACGCATCTGCTCGAGCTCTACGGGAGGTGTCTGGAGGCGGTGCAGCGAAAGAAGTAGCTACGAAATAAAGCCGGCTAAATAAGAAAGCCGCAGCAAAACAGCTACGGCTTGATATCAAGTTGCAGTTTCTGAAACTCAGCGACGGCGGCGCGCCGATTTCTTGCCAGCCTTCTTCTTCGCTTTCTTCGCCGGCTTTTTCTTGGCGGCTTTCTTCTTCGCAGCTTTACGGGCCGGTTTCTTTTTAGCTGCCTTCTTCGGTGCTTTCTTCTTCGCGGCCTTTTTGGGAGCGGCCTTTTTGGGAGCGGCCTTTGGGGGAGCGGCCTTCTTAGGGGCAGCCTTTTTTGCGGCAGGTTTGGACGATCCGCCACCGCCTCCCCCCGCCGGCACCGGCGGGGCAGGCATTGGCATTTCCACTCCTGCTTCAGAGTCGGTCACGCCCGGCAGTTCTGCTTCCTCTTCTTCCTCTTCTTCTTCGTAATCTTCTTCCAGCGATTCGCCATAGGCGCCGCTGTCGCCAAACTCATCCATTTCGTCGTCTCGTAGATAGAGGGTTTCGTGAACGTTCATCTCTCCTCCTGAATTTTCTGCTCGCACTGCATGCGACAAGAATTAGAAAGACTACCGAAAATTTGTTGCCACACTGAACGGGCCGCGATTATAGCACAGTGGTTTTTCGCATTGCAGTGACGAAAAACTGGTTGCCGTTCCCCATGCATATTACACCGAAGTTGAATTTCTGTTTCTAGTTCTGTCGGCTCATCCAAAAAAATTCTGCCTCAGAATGAGGCGTTAGATTGAAATAAATCCGGTTGGAAGCAGGCAGACTATCGACTCGGATTGGCGATGACCAACACCATCCCCGGCCTGAGGTTCGCTAGATTCCCGTTGTTCTCTTTTAAGTCGTCAACGGTGACGTTGTGGGACTTGGCAATCGAATAGAGAGTTTCGCCGGGCTGGACCTTGTGGTGCACCACGCTCCTGGAAGCATCCGCCTGTAACCTCTTCTTGGACTTCGACTTAGATGCAGCTGCTTGATGGTTTTCGGCGGTGTCCGGCGCTACCGGCAGGTGAATGTACAAGACATGCCGGCCCCGCACACTGTCGCCCTTCAGATGATTCCAGCGACGGACCATGGCAGGCGGCACGCCGAAATTGTCGGCCACGGTTTCAACCGTGTCCCCCTTCCGAACCTTGTAGGTCGTGGCCCGGCGCGAATAGCTGGCCAGCTCGTCGGAGGGATGCTTGCCCGGAGCAACCGGAATGATGAGTTCGCTTTCCGCCCGCAGGTTTTCATCTCCGTCGAGGTTATTCGCCTGAACGATTGCCCGAGGGGTGGTGTGAAATGAGCGGGCGACCGACGATAAAGTATCGCCCGGCGCGACTTTATGATAGCGCCACCACACGCGCATGTCCGGCGGAATAGCGGTAATCGCAGTGAGGTAGCGATCTTTGGTGCCCGCAGGCAGATGCAGCTCGAACTCGCGATCCTTGGGCGTGGTCAGGCGTAACAAGCTTGGATTCAAGTCCTGCATCGTGCTGGCGGAAGTGTCGACGCATTCCGCCACGAGGCGGAGGTCGACGGGGTAATCGATCTTTACCGAGTCATACGGAACCGGCTTCTCCGTAACTACTTTGTCCAACCCGTACTGCGCCGGGTTTTTGGCCATAATGGTCACGGCCAGGATAATGGGCACGTAATTCCGCGTTTCCTTGGGCAACACGTTTCGCTTGTAGAGCTGCCAGTAATCCGCGTAGCCGGTGCGCTTCACCGCGTTCTGGACCGTGCCCGGGCCGGAGTTGTAGGCGGCCATGGCCAAATACCAGTCGCCAAACTCGCTGTACAGATCCTTCAGGTGGTGCGCAGCCGCTCGCGTGGATTTTTCGGGATCCTGGCGGTCGTCCACCCACCAGTCGCGCTCCAAGCCATACCCGGTCGCGCGGCTGGCCATGAATTGCCACATCCCACGAGCTCCGGCACGAGAGAGGGCAAGCGGATGGAATCCAGATTCAGCCTGTGCCAGGTAGATCAAGTCCTGGGGAACACCTTCTTCCTTCAGGACCCTCCGGATCATTTCGTCATAACGACCGCTGCGGGCGAGTGCGCGCTCGAGAGTTCCCCTTCCGCGAGTCGAGAAGTAGCTGATGTAGCCGGCGACGGGATCCGTCATCATTAGAGGCAGATCGGAATGCGTATCCTTGATTTCAGCTTCGGCCCTGGCTTTGAGATTCGGATCCACCGAGTAGGTAACTTCGTTCGCTTCATCGATCGGGGCTGGTTCTGACTTTTGCTCGGTGAAGCCGTCGCCTTGTTGCAAGGCTTCCAGCTCGAGGCCGTTTACGCCATCCAGGACGCGGTCGAACTCCTGCTGCAGCCGCGGGTCGGTGCGAACATCCAATGAGCTTCCCAGCAGTAAATTGAAAGCACGATCGAAGTTCTCTTTGGCGGCTTCGAGGTGCCCAGCTTTGTAGTTGTCCTGACCAATCTGGTATTCCTTCTCGACCTGCGCAATCAACTCAGCGACGGGATCAGGCTTAGCTTCTATCTGGGTTGCAGGAGTGGGGACAGTCTTGGCGTCGGGCTGGGACTGAGGAGCGGGTGCGGGAGTCGCGCTCAAATTTGGCGCGGTGGCGGTTCCGGGAGGCAACAGCGTGGCCGGCCGTTGTGCCGTTTGACACGCAATGCTGCCCAAAACCAGGGCAAACACAGGCGCGATCAGAAGATAGAGTTTCCGAATCCTCATGTTTCTCTATGACTTACCGCGATCAACCCCTGGCTTTCATGGAAGACTCAATGCTACTATCCCAGTTTTGATGGGTCAATCCGCAACTTGGTTGGTCCAAGTTACTTTGGGAACAGGCGGGAATATTACTTCAGCGACCCCGGCCGCTGCAACCATTCTGTGATGAGCAGCTTTTATGGGGGAAGGTCCAAGCCGGACGACCCGATTCTATTCCGAATCTGACGCAGCGCGAAAGCCATCGAACCCAAACATGAAAGCCATCCAGGTAAAGCAAACCGGTGGGTCCGAAGTTCTGCAACTGGCGGACTTGCCCGTCCCGCAGCCCAAGCCCAATGAAGCCGTAGTGAAGCTCGCGGCTTCGGGCGTGAACTTCATCGATGTATACCAGCGCGAAGGCAGATACAAAGTCGCCCTCCCCTTCGTGCCCGGACAAGAGGGCGCGGGCGTGGTTACTGCGGTCGGCTCCGACGTGAAATCCCTGAAACCCGGAGATCACGTAGCGTGGACCAGCATCTTGGGCTCCTACGCTGAATACGCAGCCGTGCCCGCCGAACGACTGGTGCACGTTCCCCAAGGAGTAAGCGATCAACAAGCGGCCGCCGCCATGCTGCAAGGCATGACCGCACACTATTTGATTTACGACACGTTCCCCCTCAAGCGCGGCCAGACCGCCTTGGTGCATGCGGCTGCAGGCGGCGTGGGACGGTTGCTGGTACAGATGGCACACAACATCGGAGCCCGCGTGATTGCCACGGCTTCGACCGAAGAAAAAGCCAAGCTCGCGCAGGAAGCCGGCGCCGACGAAGTGATCCGCTACACCCAGACCGACTTCGAAGCGGAGACCAAGCGCCTCACCGGGGGCGGTGGCGTAGACGTGGTTTACGACGGAGTGGGCAAGACAACCTTTGAGAAAGGTCTAAACGTCCTGCGACCGCGCGGAATGATGGTGCTGTTCGGCGGATCCAGCGGAGCCGTGCCGCCCTTCGATCCAATTCAACTTTCGCAGAAGGGCTCGCTCTACCTGACCCGCCCAACCCTGGTGAACTACATCGCAACGACGGAAGAACTGCAATCGCGCTCGAGCGCCGTATTCAAAATGATCGCCGAAGGTAACTTGGAACTGCGGATCGCGCACACCTACCCGCTCGCCGATGCCGCAAAAGCACATCGAGATCTAGAGGGGCGCACGACGACGGGAAAGTTGTTGCTGCTACCGTAGCGGCATCAGAAAAAAGCTATAGTCAAGCGAACTTGCGGACCCCATCCGTAATCGATTCCATGTGGTCATCCCCGCTCACCCGCCAAACTCCGTCGAACTTCACGAAGTAAGGCTCGACCGAGATCTTTGTGAAAGTCGTGGCAAGGAGGTCCCGGGCTCGGAGCAGTTCCGTGCGGTGATGTTCAGCCTCGGCGTCGCGGTCGCCGTTGAAATGAGCCAAACCGCCATAGGTAGCGCAGTCGGAGTGGCTCATAATTAAGACACGTTCAGTCCGGTGCAAGCGGATCGACATTCGAACCTGTTCAAGAATGAACTCCTGTTCGAAGTCATTGCGCGGCGAGGCCAGCGTCTTGGCCCCTCCGGCAACGATAATCATGTCGGCGCGTTCGATGCTCTGCTTCTTCAGAAATTTTCGCACGGACCTACTGATGCGGTGATCGAAGCAGCAGAGGACGGCGGCGTCGGCCACGTACGGGCCAGGTGGAGAGTCGAAGTGGAAGACCTTGTGCATCAAAGTTGTTTCGATACCACCCGCTCACTAGACGATGCGCAGCGTGGGGAAGTCCCGACGGTAGCGGGAGGCGTCCAACGTCAAAAGCCGATCGGCGCGAAGCAGGGCGTGAGCAGCTACCACAAAATCGACCAACATTCGTTTGGGCGACCCGCCTCGTGAGCGGCGATGGCGCTTGGCGTAGGCAACAAATGAATCCGCCGCCCGCTGCCAGACTTCCTCATCTAGCAGGAAGTCGACCAGGATGCCAGTCTCGCCGAGAAACTCCTGAAGAAACTGCCGCGTCGCAGACGGATACGCGAGTAGTTCGCAATAGACGGAAGAGCAAATAACCAGGCCACCCTCACTTCGAGCTTTAAACAATACCGACTCGATGCCTCGCGCGGACGGCTCGTCGGACCACAGCGCGGATAGAACGTTGGTGTCCAGTGCCGTTCTCAATCGTTGCCTTTGTCCTCGTCACGCAGCTCACTCATCCAGGCCTTGATTTCCTTCCGGCTCCGAAAATGCTTCAGGGCTCCTCTGTATTTCTCGAAGGGATTGTGCTCGCTGCGGAGCGGGCGAAACAAGATTTTGCCGTTTTCGACCGCGAACTCCACACGATCCCCTGCGGACAGGCCGACACGAGCCCGGATCTCCTGCGGCACCGTCACTTGTCCTTTGCTGCTGATGGTGCTTGAATGCTTCATCTTTACTCTATATCCTTACAGTAAAGAATACTAGATTTACCAGCCAGAATCAAGCACAGGCATGAGCGAAGAGTGCAAGTCAGCGCTTGCGAGTATAGGTTCGTACGTATTCCGGAGCCTTTAGACCGGGCATCAGCCGCGCATCATCAAGCGGCTCACCCGCCACGAGGGTCAGCGGCACCACTCCTGCCCACGTGGGAAACGCGTAATCCTCTTCGTCATCCACCGCCGGCCCTTGCCGCACTTTCGCCGAGAACTCCTCGATCGGCAACCGCAGGACCAACGTCGCCTTAAGCTCCTTCTCGTTGGGCAGGCGCGATTCCACCCATCGCCCCGGCAAAATATGCTCAGACAAAAGCCGCAAAGCCTGGAGCTTCTCCGTCGGATCGTTCACTGCCCGCGCCGTCCCCAGAATCACGACCGAGCGATAATTCATCGAGTGATTGAAAATCGAGCGGGCCAGCACCAATCCATCCAGCAGCGTAACCGTGACGCAGACCGCGATGCCCTCATCCACGCGTCGCAGCATACGGCTCGCAGCCGAGCCGTGGATGTAAAGGTTGTCGCCTACGCGCCCGTAGCCAGTCGGAATCACAAAGGGTTGCCCATCCACCACAAATCCAACATGGCAAATGAAGCCTTCGTCCAGAATTTGGTAAGCGGCAGCCTGATCGTACACCGCACGATCAGCTTCGCGGACCAGACGTGTCCGCGCACTCGGAGCAGAGGGTTGTGCCATTCAGGAGAAACTCCCGGCAATCGCGAAGGATGAAAAGAGTGTAGCAGGAGAAGCCCTCAGCTTTCAGCTGTCAGCTCTCAGCCAGGTCGAAGAACCGGTGCCCGCTGCTGGGTCTTGAGGATCACATGCTGAGAGCTGATAGCTGACAGCTGAAAGCTCCTCCCCTACCAATTCACTTTCATCGCAAACTGAAACTGCCTCGGATCATAAGCCGCCGTCGGCTGCCCCGCGGTCGTCCACAGCTGGTTCACCGACGCCACATTGAATTTGTTCACCAGGTTGAACATATCCGTGATCAGGTCCAGGCTGATCCGTTCGTTGAAGTAAACCCGGCGAGCGAACCGAAAGTCGTTGAACAGCGTCCAGGGTTGCACCCCGGCGTTGCGGGCAAGGTCGCCGTCGAGCGACAGCAGCGTGGTGTTGGAGGTCGCCGTAAAGCAAGCCTCCTGGAACGACCCTGTCGGCGAGTACTTGGAAGGTACCAGCGGCCCGCACCCATTTCCGGCGGAGGCGCCAGTCACCGCGTTCGGGCGTGCCGAGGTGGGAGCGAACTGGAAGTTGGTGTTGTCACCCGTAATGATCAGGAACGGACGTCCCGACGCCACCGATATGATCGGCGCAAACGTCCAATTGCTGAAAAATTTGCTAGCAAAACCATCTCCGCTCAACTTACCCGACTGATACACGCCGCTAAATACGAAGCGGTGGCGCTGGTCAAACAACGAGTTTGACCGCTCCAGCTGAGGATAATAAGAGTCCTGCGGCGCCAGCGGCGATTGCAAGTCGGTCGAGTCGTCAATCGCATGCGAATAGGTGTAGGAAGCGAGAAACTGGTAGTGATGACTGAGGGTCTTGCGCAGGTTCGCGGTGAAGCCGCTGTAATTGGAGCTGCCGTTGGAATAGTTGGCATCCATATCGCCGAAGGGAACCACCACGCAGCCGCCGGCAGAATTGAACGGCAGAGTGTTATCGCATTTGCCCCCGGTGGGACCTAGCCCCAATCCGTCGGCATTGGCCAGAAGAACGGCGTCCGTTAGACACGGTCCACCAGCCAGGGACGGATTCAGTCCCGACGGCCGGAAGAAATTCAACATAGCCGCCGGTGCGAACGCCCCAGTTGGAGTCCCTGTGATGGCCCCAGGGCAAATCTGTACCTGCAACGGGCCCGATGGATACAACGGACTGGTCGTGGGAATTCCGGCTGCGTTGGCGAAAGCAACTGCTCTCTGCCAGTTCTGCACCAGCAAATCCCCGCGCACCGTGTTTGCATTGATCGGCCGGTTCAGGTGCCGCCCGCCATTGAAGTTGTATGCCAGGCTCAATGCGAAACCGCCACCCAGGTCCTGCTCAAAGGTCAGGTTCGTTTGTTCCGAATAGGCATACACAAAACCTTTGCCGATCGGATAACCAAAGGGTTGAAACGCCAGCGGGAAAGGCGATGCCGGGTTTAGATAATTCTGATTGATAAAAATCGATTGCGGAAAATTCAACGCCTGGAACTGCTGCTGATTGGGCAAATATCCCAGGTTGGTTGTGAAGGGAGCAGGGATGCAAGTGGGCACAGTCTGAATGCCCTGGAAAATGTTGGTCGCGTTCAGATTCAGTGGGCTGACTGTAGCCGCGTTCGTCCCGCAAGGAGCGCCTCCGGCAAACAGCAACTGCCCGCTCTTCGATCCGTCCGAGGCGTCGCCCAGGAAATAGAGGCCGAGCAACGGGTGATCGTAGAACATGCCGAAAGACGCGCGTAAAACCGACTTGCCGTTACCCTTCGGATCCCAGGCCATCCCGATGCGCGGTTGAATGTTGTTGGTGTCGGTTTGAATACCCTTCTGAATGCCCAGGGCGTTGTAAGCAGTCAGAGCCAACGGATCCGGCGGAGCAAACTGCGGCGGGAATTCGATGTCATAGCGCAAGCCCAGGTTCAACGTCAGGTTCGGCGTCGTTCGCCACGAGTCCTGGAAATAGACTCCCAGCGGCTTGTTGGAAAACGAGTCGTTCGGATTTCCAATACCCTGAATAAAGTCCTGCGGAACTCCCAAGCCGTAGGCCTGCACTCCAGAAAGGGCTGGAATCGCCTGCTGCAAGCTTGCCGGCAGCACATTGAAAATTGAACTGGGGATCACCTGGGCGGCGCTGAGCGCCCCCATGTCATACACGCCGCCGTAGTTCACCGTAAACGTCGCGGTGGTTGGAATGTAGTTGAAGTCCACGCCGAACTTCATGCCGTGCCGCCCGCGCGTCCAGGAAAAATTGTCGGTGAATTGATAACGCTGTTCGACACGCTGGATATAGGAATACGGCTCGCGACCAAAGTACGCAAAGCCGGGAATGTTTACCGCAACATCGGAGCCGCCAGCCGCGCTCGAGTAGAAATACGACAACCCCCGACGGGCGTACTGGAAACGGAACTCATTGACCTTGTTGTTGCCAATGGTCCAGGTATCCTGGAAGATTCCGGCGACATCACGATAACTCTGCTGCGAGGTCCTCGAAAACGAGTTCTGTCCGAAGGTCTGATTCTCGCCATTCACCTCAATCCCAGTCACGGTGCTGGGACTGACGTTCGCGCGCAGCGTGATCCGATTGTTGGCATTGACATTGTGGTCGATTCGCAACGAGTACAGGCTCGTGCCCTCGGAAACCGGGAAGTTGCCCACTTGTGCATTCAGCGTCTGAAACTGCGAGGGCAAGCCGTGGCACAGCGTGTTGCCGGGATTGCAGGAACTGGGAAACTGGGTCAACGGACTGGTTCCGTTCGACGGAAGCGGAATCGCGTGAAGCTGCGCCAGCACACCGAAGCCCTGCGGATACGATCCGTTCAGAGCAATCCCGGAAGAACCACCCACCAGAAACGCGTATTGTTGCAGCAGCCCGGCTGGCAGTCCGGGAGTGCTGAGAAAGGCGGCCTGTTGCGGAGTGGCCTGGATCTCGATGGTCCCCGCAGGTAGTTGGCCCGGTTGAGCGAAGATGTTGGTGGCGTCGAAAGGAACCAGACCAAAGTTGTTCTCCCCGATAACCGAGAAACCAGTTTCCTGCCGCCGCGTGATTTCGTAGGCAAAGTAATAATAGGTCTTGTCCTTCTTGATCGGTCCGCCGAACGCAGTCCCAGCCTGCACCCGCGTGTAAGCCGGCTGCGGGACATTGCTGAAAGGGTTCGTGGCCTGGATGTATCGATTCCGCAAATAGCCGTAGGCATCGCCGTGGAATTCATTGGTTCCGGAACGGGTAATGATGTTGATCACGCCCCCGGAGGCCTGCCCATATTCCGCCGCGTAACTGTTGGTAATGATCTGGAATTCCTGCACCGCCTCCTGCGAGACGGTCGAGCGGACGCCGTTGGTCGCGTTGTCAATCGCATTGGCGCCATCCACGTTCACCAGGTTCGAGCGCCCCCGCTGCCCGCTGATGTTGAGCCCCGACGTGGGCGCTGCCCCGATGCTGGGAGCGTTATCGAGCAGCACCTGCGAATCCGTCAGCGCGAAGTTGATGTAGTTGCGGCCGTTGATCGGAAGGTTATCGATCCGCGTCTGTCCAATCGTGTCA
>Ga0210405_10005320_pt1 | contig 11805 bp, 9 predicted proteins | sample IncBWH11MmetaG_FD_155492 | JGI IMG/M metagenome (GOLD analysis project Ga0210405, IMG submission 155492) | Forest soil microbial communities from Barre Woods Harvard Forest LTER site, Petersham, Massachusetts, United States - Inc-BW-H-11-M | ecosystem: Environmental > Terrestrial > Soil >... | reverse complement strand
CTGAGCTGGGTAAGCTTGCTCTGACTTAAGATTGCTTAAATCGGCAGTTCTAACCGCCGGGAATAGCCCTCGTCGGGTGAACCCACACTACTTTAGGTCTGCATCGTAAGCCGCTGCTGCTATTTCTCCCAATGCTTGCCCGGCGACCTGCTGGGCAGCCTCTGGATCGTCTGGTAGCGCCACGTGGTTTACGTAGGCGGCGAAGACCAATCGCTCCCCGGATTTAGTGGTGACATACCCTGCCAATCCTTTGGCATTCAACATCCCTTTTCCGTTGAGCTTGTCCTGAGAGTTGAACGTCCCGGTTTTTGCGAAAACGTGGCCCGCGCCGGCAGAGTCCTTTTGAATCGTGGCTAAAGTTCCATCCTTGCCTAGCACCGGCAAAGCTTTTAAAAATACCTGGTAGTCGGGGCGTGTGCTCCAGTAGGTCAGGTAGAGAACCATAAAATCCGGAGAAAAGAGATCTGCCCAATCGCCACCGGCACCATCGCCCTGGGAGGCGCCGGAAAGATCGAGGTTTGCAGATTGCAAAAACTCGCGCTCTACGCGGAAACCTGCGGCCAACGGATTTTTGGTGTCTTTGGCGACCAAGGTTCCGAGCAGGTACGGTCCCATACCCGCGTGAAGATTCTGGCTGACTTTCAAAGTGACTTTGATTTCCTCGGATAAAGGTGCTGAGACATGTTCGGCCACCATGTTTTCGGGCACATACAATTTCGAGTACTCAACGAAATCCGGCGGTCGGGTCGCAGCGCCTTTTTTGAACTTGAACTGGACGCCGGAGGAAACGAGAGCCTCGCGCAGAACGGTGGAGGCAAAGATGGTGGGAGATGGAACCGCAAAGGCCGCGGTTTGCGGCGCGATGCCGGCCGGTAAACTGCCAGTCACGGTCGCGACTATGCTGCCATCTTCGTTAAATTCGACTTCAGGTGATTCAAGATTGGGTTTTGAATCTGGCGCCCCGGTGGTGACGTGATTGACAAAGTTAACGTAGGACGTATGTGGCAAGTATTCGAGATTGGTCGCGTCTCCGCTCTTCACTCCGGGTCTGACGACGAGGTCGATCACGTTGTCATTCACCATGATGGAAGATATGACCACGTCGGTGCCGCCTTCGCGCGGACCATCGGGTAAAAGGCTGGCATCGATGAGCAGCCGGCCGTCAATTCGTTTAATTCCCTTTGCAGAGATTTTTCCAGCGAGTTCCTTGATCACAGCGAGCGGGTCGCCAGGCAATGCGGGACCGTTGTAAGAATGATCTTCGTCTACGAACGCAAGCGTGCCATCCAACTGCATGCGGTTCGAGAGGTCGGGGTCGCCACTGGCCACCAGGATTAAATCTCCCTTGAGCTTTCCCTTGGAATCGACCGGGCCGGTGCGATAAATCCTCGTGTGAAAGCGGTAGTCCGCGCCGAGCTTGGCGAGGAGCGTGCCTTCGGTGAGAAGTTTCGTCGTCGAAGCAGGAACAAACAATTTCTCCGGGTTCAAGGCGTAAATGATTTTGCTGGAGTCCAGTGAGTAAAACTCAATGCCGAAATTTGCGTGCGCGAATTCCGGACGGCCGATGACGCGTTGGATGCGCTCAGTCAGCGTGGACGTGGATTGAGCCCGTGCTATGCCAACGTTTACGAACACAAACAAAAACGTCCATAGCACAAACCTTCGTTTATTCTTCAAGTTTCAAATCCCTCCAGAAAATTAACTGCCCATGGCTTCGTGTGCCGGCACGCCTCACGTAACAGATAGATTATCTGCGCGCACGCATTTCCCGCCCGTCGACGCTCAGATAATATCCGCACCGAAGTGTTTTGGAAAAAGCTTGATTTAGCGAGGATGGCGGACTCTATGCTGTGTACCAGCGAAAACCTTTACGCTGTTCCTCAGCCAGCTCTTTCACCACCATCATTGTTTCCGCGCGCCGATATTGTGCGCAGGTGACGATGATGGCATTCAAGAGCGCTATGGGCGCTGTAAACGAAGCAGCAAAAGAAGTGGATTCTACGGAAGCTAAAAATATTTCGTCGCATATCCGGGCCAGCGGCGAAAGAAACGTATCCGCTATCCCGACGCAGTATGCACCTTTAGCCCGCGCTAATTGCGCGCCTTCCACGGTCTGACGCAGTCCGCGGCGGAAGCTGATAGCGATGACTAAGTCCTGCTTGGTTGCCGTACGCGCCAGATGAGCGATTCGTCCGTAGGAAGTGGCCGCGAACACGGGTAAGCCGACCACGCTGGTCTGGTATTCGAAATAGTGCGCCAGGTAGGCGGCCAGGTCCCCGGCAATTAGAATGATTTTACGCGCGGCATAAATTCGCTTGGCTAAAGCAACCAAGCGACGCGCGTCCAGACTATTCTTCAAGCCCTGGAGATTTTTTATGTCCTGCTCGAGGGCTTCGCGAATATAGCCAGGCATGCCGCCGTCCTGGCCGCCTGCACGCATGGTATCCAGAGAAGTGGCAAACGCGAGTGATAACTCGTGGAGATGATGTTGGAAATCGCGGTAACTTTCGAACCCAAGGCCACGAACAATACGCACGATGGTCGCTGGATCGGTGCCCAGCCGTTGGGCTAGTGCGCGTACGCTGAGCAACACGTATTCGCGCGGATGCTCAAGGATAGGGCGTATGATTTCCTGGCGTTTGATACTGAGTAGATCAATACGTTCCGGAAGAGGGGGAGTAGAATTCTGATTCTGACGCTTGGATTTCATTGCGCCCGAGAATTATTCAAATTTACCGGTCTGTCAATACCAAGGGCCAGGAATAGCCAAAAAAATTACAATTTAGTTTAATTACTTTTTGCTGGCTGCCGCGGGTTTAGCCAAGCCTGGAGCGGTGATTGGCTGGAGAAACGGCATCATGGCACGAAGCTCCGGACCCAACTGCTCGATGGGATGGGTTTGCTCGCGCTGTCTGGTAGCCAGAAAGTTGGGGCAGCCCTGCTCGTTTTCCTCAATCCATTTTTTGGCGAAGCTGCCGTCGCGAATCTCGGCGAGAATTTTACGCATTTCTTCTTTGGTCTTGGCATTGATGATGCGCGGCCCGGCACTGTAATCGCCTTGCTCCGCAGTGTCACTGATGGAATAGCGCATGTAGCTTAGACCACCGCGGTAAATCAGATCCACGATCAGTTTTAATTCGTGCATGCATTCAAAATAGGCGACCTCGGGCTGGTATCCGGCTGCGACTAGAGTTTCAAAGCCAGCTTTGATGAGTTCGCTCACGCCGCCGCACAAGACCGCCTGCTCGCCAAAGAGATCTGTTTCCGTTTCTTCGGTGAAGGTGGTTTCCAGCACGCCTGCGCGGGTGGTTCCGAGAGCTTTGGCGTAGGACAACGCTAAGTCTTTTGCTGTCCCGCTGGCATCTTGCTCCACGGCGAGAAGTGCCGGAGTGCCGCCACCTTCGCTGAATACTTCGCGTACCCGATGCCCAGGTGCTTTGGGAGCGATCATGGATACGTCAACGGACGCCGGCGGTTTGATGGCGCCGAAACGGATGTTGAAACCGTGCGCGAACATCAGGGTCTTACCCGCTTTGAGATGGGGTTCGATTGCTTCGTGATACAGCTTGGGCTGCTTGGTATCGGGCGCGAGAATCATGATGACGTCCGCCCATGCGGCCGCTTCGGCCGGTGTGTTGACCGTCAAACCATCCTTTTCGGCTTTGGCGCGCGAGGAACTGCCGGGCTGCAGGCCGACTCGTACAGACACGCCGCTGTCGCGCAGGTTCAAGGCGTGTGCGTGTCCCTGCGAGCCGTAGCCGATGATGGCTACCTTTTTTGCCTGAATGAGTGATAAGTCTGCGGAATCGTCATAATAGAGTTTTGCCATGTTTTTCCTTGGGCGGCCTGCGCAGCCGCGATAAATTCTATGTGGTCAACAGAATTACGATAGCGTTCAAAATTTTCTTCAGTTCGTGACTGTTGTTCCGGCGCGATTCTCTGAATTTGCAGAAACTTCTGGTTCGTTAGCAACCGGCGGACGAAGCAAATCGCCTCCGCGGGTCATGGCAATTCTTCCGGTACGGGCCATTTCCAAAACGCCAAAGGGCCGCAAGACTTCAAGCAGGCCGTCAATCTTATCGACGGTGCCGGAAACTTCCAGGATCAGCGATTCTGGCGCAACGTCCACGACCCGGGCCCTGAACACTTTGATCAATTCCATAAGATGCGGGCGATTTTTCTGGTCGGCCAGAACTTTAATCAGTGCCAAATCGCGTTCAAGGATGGAGCGGTTGGAAATATTTTCAGCCAGCAGCACATCCACCAATTTTTCAAGACTGGCCTCCAGTCGGTGGGCGCCCTTTTCGTCGGTGTGCGCGACGATGGTCATGCGTGCGATTTCCTCGTTTTCCGTGGGGCCTACAGTCAGGGAATCGATATTGATTGCCAGACGCCGGGCCAGAGAAGAAACGCGGTTGAGTACGCCTGGCTTGTTCTCCACGTAAGCGACGAGTGTTTGCATGGTTTCCTCTACTTTTTTCATGGCTCAGTCGCCGTCTCCACCAGCGGACTATCCGGTCGGCGAATCATGTCGTGAAGGGAAGCGCCGGCTGCAACCATGGGGTAAACGGAGTCTTCCTGCTCCACGCGAAAATCGAAGAGTACTGTTTCGTTGGATTGGCGCGCGACGCGAATGGCCGGTATTACTTCATTTCGAGTCGAGATGCGTTCGCCACGGATGCCAAACGCGTTGGCCAGAGCGGCAAAATCGGGAGCAACAAGCGGAGTCGCGACATAGCGTTTGTCATAGAAAAATTCCTGCCATTGACGGACCATGCCCAGGAAGCCGTTGTTGATGATGGCGATCTTGATGTTGATTTTTTCCTGCACGATGGTGGCGAGTTCGCTCATGGTCATCTGAAATCCGCCGTCCCCGACGACCACCCACACTTCCGCATCAGGCTTGGCAAATTTAACGCCGATAGCAGCCGGCAGTGCGAAACCCATGGTGCCGAGACCGCCGGAAGTAATCAGGGTGCGCGGCAAATTGTGGTGGTAATACTGCGCTTCCCACATTTGGTGCTGGCCAACATCGGTGACCACGATGGCTTCGCCGCGAGTCTCTTTCCAGATGTCGTTGATGACGTGGGCGGCGTAGAGATGACCGTTATCGGGCAGGCTTTGAATATCACGCACGGCGGAATCGCCCTTGGATTCCTGAATATGGCGGAGCCACACGCCGTGGTCACGCGTCTTGATGTGTGGAGTGAGTTTCTCCAGAACTTCACGCGCGTCGCCAACGAGCGCCGCGTCCACCGGCACATTCTTGTTGATCTCTGCACGATCAATCTCGATGTGAATCTTGCGGGCGTTTTTCGCGTAGGTGCGCAAATCGCCGGTGACGCGATCATCGAAGCGCATTCCCACGGCAATCAGGAGGTCGGATTCCTGGATGGCGTTGTTGACCCAGGCTTCGCCGTGCATGCCCATCATGCCAAGGTTCAGAGAATCTTTGGCAGGGAAGCAGCCGATGCCGAGCAGCGTCATGGCTACCGGGTAATTTCCAGCACGCACGAATTGCTCGAATGCTTTCATCGCGCCCGAAACGATGATGCCGTGTCCAGCGAGGATTAGTGGACGCTTTGCGGAGTTTAGCAATTCGACCGCGCGATCGAACTCCGCCTGGTCGTAATTTATGCGCTGACGTTTTGGCGGTAGCTTTGGAGCCGAAGCATCCCAATCAAATTCGCAGGAAGCCTGCTGCGCATCCTTGGTGATGTCCACCAGAACTGGCCCGGGACGCCCGGATGCGGCGATCAGGAACGCTTCACGAACGGTGCGAGCAATATCCTCGGCGCGGGTCACCACCACGTTGTGCTTGGTAATCGGCATGGTGATGCCGGTGATGTCGATTTCCTGAAACGCATCGGAACCCAGAACCTTGCTGCTCACTTGGCCGGTTATACAGACAACCGGCGAAGAATCAAGCATGGCCGTAGCAATACCTGTGACCATATTTGTCGCACCAGGGCCGGAAGTGGCCATCGCACAGCCTACTTCGCCGCTGGCGCGCGCGTAACCATCGGCCATATGCGTGGCGCCTTGTTCGTGACGCACCAGTACGTGGTGCAACTTAGATTTTCCCAGCGCGTCGTAGACCGGCAAAATCGCGCCGCCGGGATAGCCGAAGATGTGCTTCACGCCGAGCCTGGTCAGCGATTCACAAAGAATTTCCGCGCCGGTTAGCTTCATAAGGTCCTCGCACTCGTCCCAGGTTGCAGAGCGGACGGCAATATTTGCGGAACAACGGTAATGGCTCCCAGCGCTGATGAAGAAACCAGCAGCGCATACTTGGCCATCACGCCAGAAGCGTAGCGCGGCGCAGGGGCGCGCCAAGAGGCCAGCCTTCTTTGCATTTCCGCATTAGTTATTTCCAAATTCAAGGTGCGCGATGGCAGATCAAAAACAATGGTATCGCCTTCGGCGACGGCGGCGATAGGGCCACCGTTAGCTGCCTCAGGAGCAACGTGACCAGCCATGAGCCCATGTGTTGCGCCAGAAAACCGGCCGTCGGTCAGAAGTGCAACGCTGTCGCCCAAGCCGGCGCCAACCAACGCCGCGGTAACCGCGAGCATCTCGCGCATTCCCGGGCCGCCTTTGGGCCCCTCGTAACGAATTACCATGACGTCCCCGGCTTTAACGGAGCGGTTCTCCACCGCTTGGAACGCCGCTTCTTCACTATCAAAAACACGAGCAGTACCTCTGAAGTTTTGAATATTGTGACCCGCGACTTTGACCACGCACCCTTCAGGAGCGAGATTGCCTTTCAAGATCACCAGGCCGCCGGTGGGCTTCAGCGGCGCGTTCAACTTGCGAACGACTTCCTGTCCGGGCGCTTCTTTTGCGGCGTTGCCTTCTTCAGCGATGGTGCGGCCGGTAACGGTGATGGAATCTCCACGCAATAATCCAGCTTCAAGCAGGCGCTTTGCGACGAGCGCAGTGCCGCCTGCTGCGTATAGGTCGGTAGCGACAAATTTCCCCCCAGGTTTTAAATCGGCAAGAATCGGAACACGCGAACTGATGCGGTCAAAATCGTCGATGGACAAAGAAAGCTTCGCCTCATTGGCGATGGCCAGCAAGTGCAGGACGGCGTTGGTTGAGCCGCCTGTGGCCGCTACACCGGCGATGGCGTTTTCAATGGAGGTCTTGTTTATGATTTGCGATGGCAAAACATTTCTGCGAAGAAGGTCCACGACGAGTTCTCCGGCGCGACGACCGGTTTCGGCTTTTGCATCGTTCGTCGCAGGCGTGCTGGAAAGTCCCATAGGCGCCACTCCAAGAAATTCGCAAACCAACGCCATGGTATTGGCGGTATATTGGCCGCCGCAGGCGCCAGCTCCCGGACACGCGACGTTTTCTAGCGCGGTCAAACGCTCCTCGCTCATTTCCCCGCGGCCATAAGTGCCCACAGCCTCGAAGACATCCTGAATGGTGACGGAGTGACCTTCAAACTGGCCCGGGGCGATTGAACCGCCATACAAAATCATCCCGGGAATATTCAGGCGAGCCAATGCCATAATGCCCGCCGGAATGGTTTTGTCGCAGCCCACCAGCACGATGAGGGCGTCGAAGAGATTGCCTCTGGTGACCAGCTCGATGGAATCAGCGATCACTTCACGGCTGATAAGCGACGCGCGCATGCCTTCCGTGCCCATGGTGATGCCGTCGGAAATCGACACGGTATTGAACTCCAGCGGGACAGCACCAGCGGCGCGAATTCCGTCCTTCACATGTTTGGCCAACTCGCGAAGATGATAGTTACACGGGCCGATTTCAATCCATGTGTTGGCCACCCCAATAAGTGGCTTCTTGAAGTCTCCATTATTCATGCCGGACGCGCGTAGCATTGCGCGCGCCGGGGAACGGTTGGCGCCATCCACAAGCGTGTGACTACGAGGTCTGGGGAGCGAGTCGCTCAATTAATTTTTCTCCATTTGCACTATCGATGCCTTTATGCGCACAATTAATTTAGTGGACTTGTGAAGCGATCCCCACGTCCCCGACTTATCCAGACCAGCCCAGTAACAAGCTGATCCGTGAACTCAGAATGAGCCCAAAGCACATATAGATCAAATTAATACTTTTCAATCATCAGATTAATATAGCTTATATACCAGTGACAAAGTTCTTTACGCCAAAGCATCTTGTGCCCGCTTTGCGGCATCATTAACAACAACCCTCCAAGTGGTTACTTAAGCACGAGGAAAGCGGACGATTTATGGTCAATGGCACGGATGTGTTCGTGATCGGAGGCGGTCCTGCGGGTTTAGCTGCAGCAATCGCGGCGCGACGTCGTGGTTTCCATGTGGTGGTCGCAGATGGAAACAAACCCCCGATTGATAAACCGTGCGGCGAGGGATTGATGCCCGATTCGATTGCCGCGTTGCTACAACTTGGCGTGGAGATTGCGCCAGGTGAGGGGTATCCCCTCCAGGGAATAAAATTTCTGGAAAAAGAAAAGTCGGCAACAGCCTGTTTTCCGACTGGACTGGGGCTGGGATTGCGCCGCCCCATACTCCACAAAAAAATGTTGAATCAGGCAGTGGCTCTGGGCGTTCAGTTTCTTTGGGAAACGCCGGTGACCGGCATCCGGGAAAATGGCGTAAGCCTTGCGGGGGGAGACTTCATCCCGGCCAAATGGATCATAGGCGCGGACGGCGGCCAATCGCGGGTCAGGCGATGGGCTGGGTTAGATTCTTGCAACCAAAAACAATCTCGACTAGCGTGGCGCGCACACTTCGATGTTGCGCCCTGGTCGGAATATGTGGAAATTCATTGGGCTGAGAACGCGCAAGCTTACGTTACGCCAGTATCCGCGAATGAAGTGTGCGTGGTGATGGCATCTCGAAACGAAAATCGCGACATTCGAGTTGCTCTTAAAGAATTTCCGCAACTGGCAAATCGATTGAACGGTGAAAGGCTTTCGAGGCCGGCGCGCGGCACGATTACAACGATGCATCAGCTGAAGCGGGTTTGTCGTGGCAATGTGGCGCTCATTGGGGATGCTTCGGGAAGCGTTGATGCCATTTCCGGCGAAGGATTGAGCCTGAGCTTTCATCAAGCGGTGGCGCTGGCTGAGGCCATGGAGAAAAACTGCCTGGACTTGTATCAAAAAGCTCATCGCCAGTTTGCCCGGCGTCCGACGTTTATGGCGCGACTGTTGTTGTTGCTTGATGGACGCACCCGTCTTCGTCGCAGAACTCTAACCGTTTTTAGACATAATCCCGAGGTTTTCGCGCGATTGATATCCATTCACGTGGGCGAAACTTCGCCGGCGCACTTTGCCGTCACGGGCGCGTTACTCGGCTGGAGATTTCTGGCGGCATGAGTCAGGATTTCCAAAGATGATGTATGCGCTAAGGAATTGTTTCGCTGTGGTTGTGCTTCTCGGTGTAGCGATGCCGGGCCGCCAAGCTGCTCCTTCGCAGCAAAGTTCACACGCGACACGAGCCGCGGAGCAAATTGTTTTGTCTGTGGACCCCGTAAAAAGCACCGTGCATTGGAGTGTGGAATCCAGTTTACATACGGTGCACGGAACGTTTCACGTGAAGCGCGGAACCTTGTCGGTCGACCCCACAACGGGAAAAGCCAGCGGCGAAATTGTGGTGGATGCTACTTCGGGCGAGAGCGGTAACGACAGTCGAGACCGGCGGATGCACAAAGAAATACTCGAAAGCGGCCAATATTCTGAGGTGGTGTTTCGGCCAGACCACGCCGACGGGACCGTGGTTGCGCAGGGAAATTCCAGTTTGAAGCTTCATGGAATATTTTCTTTGCACGGGACTGATCACGAGCTCGACGTGCCCACTCAAGCAACGCTAACAGCAGGGCAGTGGAAAGGGACGGCAGCTTTCGAAGTTCCTTACATAGCGTGGGGTTTGAAAAATCCGAGTAATTTCTTGCTAAAGGTTAAGCCCGTCGTGGATGTCCAGCTTGATCTAGCTGGATCGGTAAATGGCGAGTCGCGATAAAACAGGCCGCTTACAGCATCACGCTCGCCGGTGAGTGTGTATCTTTCCCGCGACTGAGCTAAGCGCTCGGGTCTCCATCGGAGATACCCGGCTCCGCATCGCTATCGGAGCGCATAGCCAACGCCAGGCTCTGGCCAACACCACGGAGGTGTCAGCCCAAAGCTTGTGACGAGCTCGCACTAAAATCGGAAGTCCCGCGGCCAGATAAAGGCCACACAACAAAATCCCCGCGCTGCGAATTATTATCCGGCCGGAATGCTGCGACGCTTGTGCCAGGTTCATCCCGAGAAGGATCCCAAGCAGCAGACAAAAAGCCAAAGAACTCGCAATTAACGTTTTCCCGTAAGCCTCTTCGTTAAAATTACGTTGCCACCAACCCAGTAGCGAATCTACCAACGGAGTCACACGATTTCGAACAGTGTGAATGCCCGTTTTGATGTGAGCCCTCAAACTGGCTAGACGCGGTCCAGTAACGCTCCGGACAGTTTGCACATGCTTTCTTAATTTGCTATTTAAGTCCAAGCTTCCAACCGGCCGCATTGCGGGTTTTATTCCGTGGACGTGAACGCGTTTCGCGCCTTGTCTCATGCTCGTTTGCAACTTCAGATTTCGGATGGAGCGAAGCGTTGGTTCGTACCCATGAATCCGGACAAGCTTGGCGTACAGCCTCAGTTTTTCCTCGAGATTGTATTTCTTGATCGAGCCAATGGCTGGTTCCAGAGAAGCTCGAAGATTATTGATAGCGCGCAACGCGCGAGCTGAAGCTAGATTCGCGGAGAAGAAATGTGCCTTGGGATCACGTTCCCAGACGCGCACTCGCGGCGCTGCGTATGCAGGGCTTGGTGATTTGGAAGCTGGGGGGATATTTACCCTGGTGCCGGTTGTTTCGGAGTCCCCGGCGCTGAATGCATCGCCCTGATGATTGATGACGGCTTTTTGGGCACTTACGAGATAAGGCGTAGCCTTGGGCTTCTCTTGCCACGCGTCGGCGTCCGCTTTAATTTTGGCCAAAATGGAATGCAAGTCGGCGGCTACATCTGACGGCGCACTTATAGTGCGCAATCGGGGCGGCGCTACCGGCCGGAAGGTGTCGAACTGCAATTCACGCGCGGCTTCCGCAACCAATGCCCCAGAAATCACATTGGTATGTTCTACATAGGCACTGATCAGCGCGTTCTCGCACAGCAAATTTATGACTCTCGGGATACCGACAGAATAATTGTGAACCGCCTCGACGGCATCAGCCTCGAAGACCACATTGTTCCCCGAACCCGCCGTATGGAGCCGATTTTCGATATACCCCGCGACTTCTTCCAACGTAAGCGGCGCCGTCTTGCAGCGCAGGCCAATGCGCTGCTGAAGCTGTCGCAGATCCGGACGCCTCAATTTCGCATCCAGTTCAGGCTGGCCGACCAGGATAATTTGCAGTAACTTTTCGTTGGGAAGTTCCATGTTCGATAAAAGGCGAATCTCTTCGAGTACATGGATAGGCAATCCCTGCCCTTCGTCAACGATCAGAACGACCAAATCATTCGCCCTGTAGCGAGCCAACAACCAATCATTAAAGGCCAATAAGGGGTTGGCTTTCGCTTGAGGAGTAACCGGAATTTCAAATTCGGAAAAAATGAAGTCAAACAACTGCTCGGAGTCCAGATGAGAGTTAAAGATAAATGCTGTGCGGGCGCGCCTATGCCCTAGCCAGAGGAGCAGATGATTGACTAGGGTAGTTTTCCCGGTGCCAGCTTCGCCGGTCAATAGCATTAAGCCCTTGCGGCTCTCGAGGCCATAGGTCAATTCATCAAGAGTGCGCCTGGTTTGAGGTGTCAAGTAAAGA
>Ga0210405_10005319_pt1 | contig 11805 bp, 7 predicted proteins | sample IncBWH11MmetaG_FD_155492 | JGI IMG/M metagenome (GOLD analysis project Ga0210405, IMG submission 155492) | Forest soil microbial communities from Barre Woods Harvard Forest LTER site, Petersham, Massachusetts, United States - Inc-BW-H-11-M | ecosystem: Environmental > Terrestrial > Soil >... | reverse complement strand
TTTCTTGGGCGCGAGAAAGAAGTCGTTTTCCTGGAAGTGAATTGTGACGAAGACGAAACTCTGGTGGGACCGTACCTGGCGGAGGTGAAACCAAGAACCACCGTGGTCTTCGCCGACGGCCTAGACGTGCTATTGCATGTAAATTCCTTCCCAACCACTCTGATCTTGAGCCGGACAGGAAAAATAGCCTATCGAACCGAGGGTTTTGATCCCGAAGGGCGCGATCAAACGTTGATAGACTCAATTGACGGAGCCATCATTCACTAGCGGCAGACAGAGATTGCGCGTTATTGGTTGCGGCTTTCCGCGACGCGTCTTGCGGCCAGGATGGTGTTTACGTGGATTTGAATTGTGTCTTCGAGGCGGCGGGCGTAACCGCCGGCTAGTGTAGTGACTACTGGGATATTTTTGCTGCGAGCTTCTTTGAAGACTCCGACGTCGCGTTTTAGCAAACCTTCCTTACTTAAATCGAGGCCGCCTAGTTGGTCTTCGCGGTAGGGATCTGCGCCTCCTACGTAGAAGAGCATGTCAGGCTGGAAGTCCGCGATGGATTTTTTTACGGCGGGGAGGAGCGTGGCCAGATATTCTTCGTCGGCGACGCCATCTTCGAGATTCAGATCGAGAGAGGAATGCGGTTTGTGGGCGGGATAGTTGTTGAGTTGGTGGATGGAAAGGGTGAAGACGGAATCGTCTTTGGCGAAGATGGCGGCGGTGCCGTTGCCGTGGTGGACGTCGGTATCCACAACCATGGCGCGGGCAATTTTGTTGCGGGCTTGCAGGGTGCGGATGGCTACGGCTACATCGTGGATGGCGCAGAAGCCTTCGCCGTGGCCGGGATGGGCGTGATGGAAGCCGCCACCGAGGTTGCAGCCGAAGCCGTCCTGGAGGGCGGATTCTGCGGCGACCGTTGTGCCGCCGGCGGCTAGCCAGAAGGCGCGGACGAGTTCGGGGGAATAGGGGACTTCGAGTTTCATTTGTTCGCTGGCTGTGAGGGTGCCGGTTTTTAGTTTTTGGACCCAGTCTTCGGTGTGGACTCGGCGGATGTCGGCGTCGGTTGCGGGTTCGGGACGGAGGAAGTCGCCGGGTTCGGCGATGCCGTCGGTGAGGAGTTTGTCGTGGATGAGGCGGAATTTTTCGGAGGGGAAGACGTGGGTGCCGAGGTTGAGGTCGTAGCGCTCGTGGTAGACGAGTTTGAAGGGCAGCATAAATTCATATCAACATAGGTGGGAATGATTCGCTAGTGGAGGATTTTTTGATGAGTTTGGGGAGTGGCAACTATGCGGCGAGATTTGGGTGAAGAGATTTGACGTTGGGGTCCTGAGCGCATCCACATCGGATGCGCTCAGGATGACAGGCGTTAGCGGTTGGGTTGGGTGGTGGAGTTGAGTGCGTAAAAGCGAAAGCTTTGCTTTCGCACTCAAAATTAGGATTCGCGGTCGAGGATGAAATCGGGAAGGGTTTGGAGGGCGCGGGCGTACTCGGAGAAGCCGGTGCCGTTGAGGCAGGCTTTGGCGCGGACGGCGTATTCGAGGGCGAGGTTGCGAGTGCGGTCGAGAGCGCCGGAATCGCGAACGAGGGCGACCAGGGTTTCGGGCTGGACGGAGTCGAATTCTTTTTCTTCGAGGACGCGTGCCACCATTTCGCGGGCTTCGCTGTGACCATTTTCCATGGCGTAGATCAGCGGGAGGGTGACTTTGCCTTCTTTCAGATCGCTTAACACGGGCTTGCCGAGTTGTTCGCTGGAAGCGGTGAAATCGAGGAGATCATCCACAAGTTGGAATGCCAAGCCTGAGTAGCGGCCGTAATCAGCAAGTGCGGTTTCGTGTTCTTCATCGAGGCCGCCGAGGACTCCGCCGAGGCGGGCGCAGCCGCTGAAGAGGCAGGCGGTCTTGTAAGTGGAAAGTTTCAGGGCGTCGTCTTCGGAGACGTCGATGCGGCCGATTTTTTCGAGTTGGAGGAGTTCGCCTTCGACCATTTTTTGGGTGAGATCGATCAGAATGTCGAGGACGTGGAAATTGCGTTCCTGCAGGGCGATGTGGAAAGACTGCATGTAGAGCCAGTCGCCGGAGAGGACGCTGCGGTGGTTGCCCCAGCGGGAGTTCGCGGAGGGGCGGCCACGGCGGGTGTCGGCGCTATCGATGACATCGTCGTGTATGAGAGTGGCGCTGTGGAGGAGCTCGACGACTGCGGCGAGCTTGATGGCGCTGCGGGAGTCGCCTTCGCTGCCGGCGGCGTAGCCGTGGGCAAGCAAGAGCAATGCAGGGCGGAGGCGCTTCCCTCCCCCGCCGAGGAGATAGCTGGTGATTTCGGAGACGGGCTGGTAGGCGGAGGCGCTCTGGCGCGAGAGTTCCTGCTCGACCTTCACGAGGTCTTCGCTCACCAGTTCAAAAATCTCTTTGACGGTCAGTAAGGCGATGTGCGTTCTCCGGGCCCGCTCCCTGTTAGCGGGACACCTCGGCCGTGGACGCATCCGGCCGGGTCAGCCGAAAAAACCTCCGGAAATTCTCCGTGGTCTTGGCGGCAATTTCTGATAGCTCACAGTCTCTCACATTCGCGAGCGCCTTTGCTACCTCGAGAACATAGGCGGGCTCGTTGCGCTTGCCGCGATGGGGCTGCGGCGCGAGATACGGAGAGTCCGTTTCGATCAAAATGTTTGAAAGGGGCAAAGCCTTCGCTACGTCGCGGATGTTTTGGGCTTTTGGGTAGGAGATGTTTCCGGTGAAGGAGATGAGGAAGCCCATGTCGAGACCTTTTTGGGCGTGATCGAGAGTGCTGGTGAAGCAGTGGAGGATGCCGCCGAGGCCGGTGGGCTTCCAGACTTCGTCGAGGAGGCGGAGGCAATCGTCCCAGGCGTCGCGGCAGTGGATGATGATGGGGAGATTCGCGGCCTGGGCGAGTTCCATTTGTTGACGGAAGACGCGTTCCTGGATGTCGCGGGGGGAGTGGTCGTAGAAATAGTCGAGGCCGATTTCGCCCCAGGCGATTACTTTGGGGTGCTTTGCGAGGGCGGCTAGCGTACTGAGATGCGTGGGGGTGACTTCTTTGGCGTCGTGGGGATGGATGCCGACGGTGGTGTAGATCCAGTTGTGGGATTCGGCGAAAGGGAGGGCGGCATCGAGTTGTTCGGGGCCTGGGCCGGTGCCTATGGCGAGGATCGTGGTGACGCCTGCCGCGCGGGCGCGGGAGAGCATGGCGTCGCGGTCGTCGGAGAATTGGGGGCCGTCTATGTGGGCGTGGGAGTCGATGAGTTCCATAGATAGAAATTAGAAAATAGAAAATAGAAAATAGATAGCTGAAGTTGGAGTGGCGAGGAGAGAACGGAAGACGGAAAAAGATAACGCAGAGGCACAGAGGGCGCTGAGTTTCGCAGAGAAGGGGAAAGAGTTCACACAGAGGACACGGAGGGAAGAACACAGAGAGCACAGAGAACCCAAGAGGGCCGGGCGAGCCCGGCCCCTACAAAGACGGGAAACTGGCAGAGGGCACGATCTATCGTGCCCCTACACATAAGGGCGCGCCGAGTTATTTTAGACGGGCGCCGACTTCGACTTCTTCGAGGAAGGCGGTTAGGACGGGGCGGCCTTCGGGGCCTACGGAGGCGGCTACGATCATGCCGTTGGATTCGACGCCGCGGAGTTTGCGGGGGGCGAGATTTACGACTACCGCTACCTTTCGGCCGATTAGGGACTCGGGTTCGTAGTACTGGGCGATGCCGGCGCAGATCTGGCGGATTTCGGTGCCGATGTCCACGGTGAGTTTCAGGAGTTTGTCGGCGCCGACGATGCGTTCGGCGGTTTTGATCTGGCCCACGCGCATTTCGACTTTGGCGAAATCCTCGATGCCGATTTTGTCGGAGACGGTCGGGGCGACCGCTACCGCTGCGGAGGCGCCGGCGGCGGGTGCGCTTGGGGCCGGGGCCGGTGCCGCTTTTGGTGGATTCAGTTCTTCGTTTGCCATTGCTTCGATCCTCTCTATTGCTTCGGTTTTGTCCACGCGTGGGAACAAACTTTTGTCTCTTGAAATGGTGGTTCCTGCCTTCAATTGTCCCCAATTGAGTTGATCAATTCGCACATCGTCGAGTCGCCCCGTTTGTCCTAGCTGTTTCCATAGAACCGCAGTCGAGTCGGGTAGAACAGGATGTGCAAGCACTGCGATGAACCGCAACGCCTCCGCAGCATTATAAAGTACCGCTGCGAGAATACCTCGTTTACCGGGGTACTCAGCCAATGCCCACGGTTTCCAAGAACTCAAGTTGGCATCCACTAGCGCAACGAGTGTCCAAATTGCCTCCAGAGCATTCGAAAAATTGCACTTTTCATATCGCCAAATCACACTGGAACCAACAGCCTGATCCGACTGAGCCAAAGCTTGAGCCAGTCCTTTTACATCGCCCCAAAATCCTTCCTGAATTTCGGCAGCTGCGTCCGCTGCGGGTACAATGCCACCGAAATACTTCTCAATCATCGTCAGAGTTCGACTCGCCAGGTTGCCGAGGCCGTTGGCGAGGTCGCTGTTGTACCGAGTGACGAGGGCGTCGTAGCTGAAGTTGCCGTCCTGGCCGAAGACGACATCGCGCAGGAGGAAATAACGGAGCGCGTCCATGCCGAGCATGTTGACGATGGGGCGCGGGAGGACGACGTTGCCCTTGGATTTGCTCATTTTGGCGGCGTCCATGAGAAACCAGCCGTGGGCCCAGACTTGCTTGGGAACCGGGAGCATGGCGGCCATCAGGAAGGCGGGCCAGTAGACGGTGTGGAACCGAATGATGTCTTTGCCGACGAGATGCAGATCGGCGGGCCAGTAGCCGCGCTTTTCGTATTCGGGGCCGCCAACGGCGCTGAGATAGGCGGTAAGCGCGTCGAACCAGACGTAGAAGACGTGCGGCTCTTCGCCGGGGACGGGAATGCCCCAGCGGATGGTGGTGCGGGTGATGCTGAGGTCTTTCAAGCCGCCTTCGACGAAGCTGATGATTTCGTTGCGGCGCGTGTCCGGCTGAATGAAATCGGGATTCTTTTTGTAGAAATCGAGCAGCGGCTTCTGGAATGAGGAGAGCTTGAAGAAATAGTTTTCTTCGGTGACGGTTTCGAGGGGACGGCCGCAATCGGGGCAGTTGTCGCCGGGCTTGGCGTCGTTCACGAAGGCGTTGTCGTAGATGCAGTATTGGCCGGTGTAATGACCTTTGTAGACGTAGCCGTTTTCCCTGCAGAGCTTGAAGAGCCACTGGACGGTGCGGACGTGCGTGATGTCGGTTGTACGGATGAATTCGTCGCCCGGGATGCCGAGCTCGTCCCAGAGGGCGCGCCAGGCCTCGGCCATTTTGGCGACGAATTCGGATTCGGGGACGCCGGCTTTTTTGGCGGCGCGCTCGACGTTGACGCCGTGCTCGTCGGTGCCGGTGGTCATGACGACGTCGTAGCCGCGCATGCGCTTGTAGCGGCGGATGACGTCGGCGACGACGGTGGTGTAGGTGTGGCCGATGTGCGGGAGCCCGTTAGTGTAATAGATGGGCGTCGTCAGGTAGAATTTTTCTTTTTTCTCGGGCATTCGGGCTCTGTGTGCTTGGCGATGTTTTCAGTTCTAAGTCTGAAGTTAAAACTTCAAAGCTAAAAAGTTCAAGAGTTCAGAAGTTCAAGAGTTCAAAAGATAGACTGCTTGGTGCTCAGGTTTTGACCGACCACGTGCGCATTGCTTCGTCCATGACCCGTTGGAGAGGCACGTTTTTTGCTTCTGCCAGTTTACGGCAATCTTCGAATTCGGGCGATGCCTGGCGAATGTGGCCGTTGAGCCGGGCCACTTTGATGCGGACTTCGCCAAACGCGGTACGCACGGTTTCCCACTGACGGGCGAGGACGCGGCGCCCGGCGGTGTAGGTGCGGACGCCGAGGGTGGTGGTCTCGGCGAAGAGCATCTCGTGGAACTTGGTTTCGTCGTCCGGTTTGCAAAGGACGGTGACGAGCATACCGGGGCGATTCTTTTTCATTTGGACGGGAGTGGCGAAGACGTCGAGAGCGCCGGCGGCCAGGGCCTTTTCGAGGAAGTAGCCGTAGATTTGGGGATTCATGTCGTCGAGATTGGCTTCGAGGACGCGGATGGTTTCGGATTCGGCGGCGGCGCGTTTTTCCGCGGCTTCGCCGACCATGAGGCGGAGGACGTTGGGTTGACCTTCGAGATCGGCGGTTCCCGCGCCGTAGCCGATGGCGCTGACGGTCATCGGCGGTTGCGGCCCGAAAGCGGTGCAGAGCGTGGCGACGATGGCGGCGCCCGTTGGAGTGACCAATTCTTTCAGGACGCCGTTGGAGTAGGTGGGCTTGCCGAGGAGAAGGCGCGCGGTGGCAGGGGAGGGGACGGGCAAGACGCCGTGGGCCATTTTTGCGGTGCCGCCGCCGACGTTTAGCGCAGAGCAGGCGAAGGATTCGATTCCGAGGGCGGCGAAACCGATGCAGGCGCCGACGATGTCGACGATGGCGTCTATCGCGCCGACTTCGTGGAAATGAATTTTTTCGATAGGGACGTCGTGGACGGCGGCTTCGGCTTCGCCCAATTTTTTGAAAATGGCGGAGGCGCGATCTTTTACGGCGGGGGAGAGATTGGATTTTTCGATGATTTCGAGAATGGTGGAGAGCGAGCGGTGGGTGGTGGTGTCTTGCGCGCGCACTTTGGCCCGGGTGGCGGCCATGCCGTTTTTCCAGACTTTTTCGGTGGTCAGTTCCCAGCCGGGGACGTGGAGGTCCTGCAATCCGCTGCGCAGTTGTTCAACGGGGACACCCGCATCGAGCAGGGCGCCGAGGGTCATATCGCCGCTGATGCCGCTGAAGCAGTCGAAATAGGCGTGTTTCATGGGCTGAAACCTGATTCGATACTATCGGCACGGCGGATTTCCGTCAAACCTGCGCCCAACAAAGGGGTATCGCCGCAGGTTTTCTGATGTGCGATACTTGTGCTCGAATTAGGTACTTACCATGAGCTGCACTGGAATTTCGCTATCCCACACTGCGGGGTCACTCTGGACCGGCGAATGGAACCGTTTCCGCCTCGCGATTCTTCTCGGGTCCTGCTTAGTTCTTGCGCCCCGATTGAAATCTCAAATATCGATTCAGTCTTCTAACGGTGGACCGAGCACCGTAATTGTGTCCGGCCCGGATAGCGTTCACGGGACGGTGATCAACAGCAAGACGCACGAACCGATTGCGCGGGCGCTGGTGTATTCGCCGGACAACCGGTACGCGACGTTGACGGACGACCGGGGGCACTTTGAGTTTAAGTTTCCGCCGCCGGAGAAATCACCGCCACCCGTACCCACTTCCGGCTCGGACGCCCAAGGCATGCGCAAGGTTCAGCAGTGGTATGCACGGAATTCGCGGCCGAACACTTTTTTTGCCAGACGACCGGGATTCCTGCAGGATCCGAACGGCGCACGCGTGCCGGACGACCGGATAGAGCGGGCGGAAATCGTCATCACTCTCGAGCCGGAAGCGCTGATTGTGGGGCACGTGCAACTGCCAGGCGTGGACAACACGGACCGCATCCAAGTGCAGCTGTACCGCCAGGATTTTGAGCAGGGGCACGAGCGGTGGCTACAGGCGGGGAATTTTGCAACTTGGGCGAGTGGGGAGTTCCGGTTTTCAGAATTGGCAGCGGGGACCTACAAACTCTTCACTCAGGAGCAAACGGAACGGGATCCAGCGACATTCAACCCAGGAGATCAACTGTACGGTTTTCCACCGGTGTTCTATCCAAATGGCAGGGATTTTTCCACGGCCGCGCCAATAAAGCTGGCCGCAGGTGCGACGTTTCAAGCAAATCTCACGGTGACGCGGCGCGCATACTACCCGGTGAAGATCGGCGTGGCGAATGCTCCGGCCGGGGTCTATCCCGCCGTGGAGGTTTTTCCGCAAGGCCACGCGGGGCCGGGCTATTCGCTAGGTTACGATCCCGCGGAACAAGTAGTGCGTGGAGATCTGCCGACGGGAAACTACACGCTGAAAGTTTTCGCGCAGGGCGAGACGGGGTCGAGCGGAAGCATAAATTTCTCTGTCCGGGGCGGGCCCTTGGAAGGCCCGGTGGTGAGCCTGTATCCGAATGTAACGCTGAGTGTGAACATCGCGCGGGAGTTTGGCCCAGACGCCAGTGCAGGTGGGGCAACGGTTACCGAGAGCAGGCGCGTGATGATCGAGGGACGCCAGTACGTCTCGATTGTGCTCCAGCCCGTGGAACAGTTTGGTATGGAGCCCACGGTGATGTCGCAGCAGGAGCCGAACGAGCCAGAAAGTGGAATCACGCTGAAGAATGTGGCGGCAGGAACATATTGGATGCAGATTTCGGCGAACAACTGTTATCCGTCCTCGGCGACGTGGGGCGGAGGAGAAGTGCTGCACCGTCCGATTACGATTGGCACCGCGGGCGGGAGCACACCGATCGAGTTGACGCTGCGGAATGACGGGGCGGAGGTTCTGGGAAAAGTGGAATTTCCGGCGAGCGACAGCGCCCAGAAATCGAATGAGGGGGCGCCCATCCTGCCGCCGGCGTTTGTTTACTTCGTGCCAGTCAGCGAGAACGCGGGACAACTGAGGCAGACCCAGGTTTGGAGCGGCATCATTGACGAGAGACAGATTGCTCCCGGTGCGTATCGCATCCTGGCGTTCGATCACGCGAACACGGAAATTGGGAGCAACAATCCAGAGTTGCGTCGCAAGTATGAGTCCAAGGGTGTGCTGGTGGAACTTTCTGCTTCACAGACGCTGCGGCTGTCTTCTCCGCTGGCGCTGGTGAGCGAGCCATGAAGCACCGGCAGGTGTTGGCAAGACGGATGCGAGGACTTTTTGGGTTTGGCGCACTGAAGCTGCTGTTGCTTTTTCTGAACGCGGGAAACACAGTCGCGCAAACGGCGGCGCCCACGAGCGAAGTTCCAAGTGCCACGTACAAAATCGCCGGAGTGGTGGTGAACAGCGTAACCGGGGCGCCACTGGCGGAGGCGCGCATTTCGCTGTTGGACACGAAAGCGCGGAAGAGCGTGGCCCAGCAGAAAACAGCGGAGGGAGGGAGGTTCGAGTTCGTTGGCCTCCCCGCGGGAAAATTTTCGCTGGATGGATCGAAGCGGGGATACATTTCCGCGAGTTACGAGCAGCACGAGCAGTTCTCCACGGCGATTGTTACAGGGCCCGAGTTGAAGACGGATGCGCTGGTGCTGCGGCTGGATCCGGTGGCGCTGATCGGCGGCCATGTGCGGGACGAAGTTGGCGAACCGGTGCGGCACGCGCAGGTGACACTCTTCATCGAGAACCATCGCGGGGGAACGAATCGGGTCACCCGGCTGCTGGCCTCGACGACTGACGACATCGGCTACTTTGATTTTTCGAGTCTGATCCCCGGGACGTATTTCCTGTCGGTCAGCGCAAAGCCGTGGTACGCGGTGAATACGGCTTCCACGCAAGCAGCCGGCGATAGCGGACGTTCGGGTGTGTTGCCGGCGCTCGACGCGGCGTATCCGAACACGTATTACAGCGGCGCAACGGAAGCGGCGGGTGCGACGCCGATTGTGGTGAAAGCCGGAGACCATCCGGAGATCGAGGTGCAGCTGAATCCGGTGCCGGCGCTGCACATTCTTTTCCGGACGAAGGACGACGGACAAAACGGATTCCCGCAGCCGCAACTGCAGAAGCATGAATTTGATTGGGTGGAACCCGCGCACACAGGCGCAATGGTCTCCGTGGAGCCGGGCGTTTATGAACTGGTAGGGGTGGCGCCGGGCAGATATACGGTGAGAATGAATCCCGGAGCGCAGGGAGAGATGGCGCAGGCGAGCGAGATGAATTTGGCGCGGGACGGCGAAGTGCTTGACGCGTCGCGCGGAGAAGCTCTCTCCAACTTGAAGATCACTTTCAAGACGGAAGGCGGCGAGGCGCTGCCGAATCGGATAGTGATCATGCTTCAGGATGGCCGGCGGCGGTTTGTGGCGGGGAGCCTGGTGAACCCCTCGGGAGACGCGCATTTTGAGGGGCTGGCCGCTGGGAAGTATTCGATTTATTGCAACATGCAGGGGAAAGCTTACGCGGTGACGCGGACGGAAACGGCGACGCTGAAGGCTTCGGGTCACGATGTGACGCTTACCGCGGGAGTCCAGCAGGAATTGACAGCCTGGTTGACCGGCGGGGTGGTGACGCTGGAAGGAGTTGCGCAGAAGGCGGGGAAACCGGTTGCGGGCGTGATGGTGGTGCTTATACCGAAGGATCCGGAGGCACACCGGGAATATTTCCGGCGCGACCAGAGCGACTTCGATGGAACGTTTAGCGTTGCGTTTATTCAGCCTGGTACTTATACGATTGTGGCGGTGGAAGACGCGTGGGGAATGGAATGGATGCAGCCGGGAGTGCTTTCGCGGTATGCGCAACATGGGCAGGAGTTGACGATTGGGCCGCTGATGCGGGGGACAGTGCATTTGCCGGAACCGGTGGAAGTGCAGCCGAAGTGACACACGGCCCGCCCCGTAAAGGCATTCGGGGTGCAAAATGCGCACCTCGGAAGGCGGCCGCTACAAAGGCAGGAAGCAACCCAAGATGGCGGGGCCCTTCGGCAGGCTCAGGGTAACAAGCCCCGCCCCTACAAAAGGCAAGAGCGTGCGAGGAGCGAGTAGGGGCCGAAACATTTGTCTGGTGGTGAGGATTACACCGCAAAAGCGAGAGCTTCGCTCTCGCACTCAAAATTAAAGGGCGCGGCCGGCGGCGGCGGAGGAGGCCCAGGCCCACTGGAAATTGAAGCCGCCGAGGTGGCCGGTGACGTCGACTACTTCGCCGATGAAGAAGAGGCCGGGGACTTTGCGGGCTTCCATGGTTTTGCTGGAGAGTTCGGCGGTGTCCACGCCGCCGGCGGTGACTTCGGCTTTTTCGTAGCCTTCGGTTCCGGCGGGGCGGATGGTCCATGCGTGCAATTCTCTTTCGAAAGCGTCGAGAGCGGTGTTGGTCCAGGCCTTGGGCGGATTATATTTTAGCCAGCGTTCGGCCAGGCGGCTGGGGAGAAATTCGTGGAGGGCTTTTTCCGCTACGGCGGTGGTGCGCGTGCCGGCTTCGCGGATTTTTTGCGTGGCGTCGCGGCAGGGTGCGAGATCGATCTGTAGCGCTTCGCCTTCTTTCCAGTAGCTGGAAGCTTGCAAGATTGCAGGGCCGCTTAGGCCGCGGTGGGTGAAGAGCATTTTCTCGCGGAAGGCGGAATTCCGTGCTGAGGCGATGACTTCGGTGGACACGCCGGCGAGGTCGTTGTAGCGCTTGCGGTCGGCCGGGTGAAAGACCAGGGGGACGAGGGCGGGGCGAGTTTTGACGATGTTTAAGCCGAATTGGCGGGCGAGATCGTAGCCGAAGGCGGTGGCGCCCATTTTGGGGATGGAAATTCCGCCGGTGGCGACGACGAGGGCGGGGGCGCGATATTCGGTTGCGTCCGAGCGGACGGCGAAGGCGGTGTCGCGGCGGACTTCGCGAACGTTTTCATTGACAACGATTTTTACAGTGGCGGCGCGGCATTCGGATTCGAGCATGGTGGTGATAGCGGTGGCGGAGTGGTCGCAGAAGAGTTGGCCGAGGGTTTTTTCGTGAAAGGAGATTCCGTGCTTCTCGACGAGGGCGACGAAATCGGCGGGGGTGTAGCGCGCGAGGGCGGACTTGGCGAAGTGGGGATTTTCGGAGAGGAAGTGCTTCGGCTGGGTGTGAAGATTCGTGAAATTGCAGCGGCCACCGCCGGAGATGAGAATTTTCTTGCCGATTTTTTCGGCGCGCTCGAGAAGCACGACGCGGCGACCGCGCTTTCCGGCTTCGATGG
>Ga0210405_10005318_pt1 | contig 11806 bp, 17 predicted proteins | sample IncBWH11MmetaG_FD_155492 | JGI IMG/M metagenome (GOLD analysis project Ga0210405, IMG submission 155492) | Forest soil microbial communities from Barre Woods Harvard Forest LTER site, Petersham, Massachusetts, United States - Inc-BW-H-11-M | ecosystem: Environmental > Terrestrial > Soil >... | reverse complement strand
AGGCTGATGCGCGGGGCGAACGAAAGGTTTTCACCGTCGGCATTGCCTGAGCGAACAGGGCGGCCGCCCATCGACGCCGTGACGGACTGGCATCTTTGCGCGCGCATTCACCCAACGCCCACAACGTCCGTCCATGACTGTCTTCGGAGCCTTTGTCTTCAAGCCAGGTCCGATCAAAGCCCATGAAGTTGCGGAATCGCCCGGTGTCCGGGTTCCAGGCATGCTGCACAAAAGCGGCAAATCGCGCGGTCAACACATCCGCAAGGGGCTGCTCGCCCGGTTCATTGAGGGCACAGGCCAATAGCAGCGCGCGGGCGTTGTCGTCCACGCAATAGCCATGCGAGCGATCCGGTACCGAATGCACGGCATGCTGGAACAGGCCGGTATCATCGCACATCGACAGAAAATGGCCCGTTTGCATGGCCGGCACCGCGGGGCCGTTCGGCGCGACCAGGTCTGGCTTGCTGCGTGCGATTACTTTCAGCCAGTGGCCTTGCCGCGCGTTCTCGAAGGCGGTGAGGTAGCGCTCGGCGGTACGCTCCCACGTCATCGATCGGCTGGCCGCGTAAGCTCGCTCGCGCATCGCCTGCCTGCGAGGGTCGTCGGTAAGCAATTGCGCAATTTCGCTGCCGATCGCTGCCGCGTCGCCAAAGGAAACCAGAACGCCACGCCCATCGAACAGTAATTCGCGCGCGTGCCAATAGGGTGTCGACACCACCGGTTTTCCGAGGCCGAAGCTGTAGGCCAGCGTGCCTGACGTCATCTGCGCTTCGTTGAGATAGGGCGTGACGTAAACGTCGCACATCGAAATGAATTCGAGTAGCGTAGGCTGATCGACGAACTGGTTGAGGAACACGACGTTGTTCTCGATGCCAAGTTCCCGCACGCGTGCCATCAGGCTCTCGCGATAGGCTTCACCCTGATCCCGAACCAGATTGGGATGTGTCGCCCCGAGCACGACGTAGACCGCGTCGGGGCTTCGTTTTAGGATCGAGGGCATGGCGTCGATCATGACCTCGATGCCCTTGCTGGGGGACAGCAGGCCGAATGTCAGAATCACGGAGCGGCCGCTGAATCCGAGTTTGGCCTTTGCCGCGTCAGGTTCAACAAACGGAAAATCGGGAATGCCATGGGCGATCACTTCGATTTTCTCGTCCGGCACACGATAGACGCTGCGCAGCAGCTCGCGGGCCTTGTTCGCCATCACGATTATCTTTGAGGACCCTTCGACGATGCGTTCCATGACCGCGCGCTGAACCGCGGTCGGCTTGGCCAGCACCGTATGCAGCGTCGTCACGATCGGCATGGTGAGGCGAGACAGCAGCTCGAGGATGTTGGCGCCTGCTTCGCCGCCAAAAATTCCAAACTCGTGCTGCAGGCAAGCGATGTCGAAACGGTCGGCGTTCAGAAAGTCCGCTGCACGGACATAGTCCTCGATCGCGTCATCCCTGACCTGGAATGCGACAGAAGCGGGATAGTCATAGGCCTGACCGTGGTCGGTCATCGCCACAATACAAGTCTCCAGATTTGGCCGTGAAGTCGATATCGCGCGTTGCAGGTCGGTCGTAAATGTCGCGATTCCGCAGCGGCGAGGCAATGAATTGCCGATTACCGCGATCCTGCGGAGCGGCGTCACGTGCGCGCCCCGGCGAGGCCCGTCAATTGCGGAACAGCCGTAGCGCCTTTTGGAACAGGATTGGTCGATGGCTCGCCGAGCCGCTGCAACAGGGAACCTATTGGAGCGGTCGCCGGATAGGCGACCAGGGCCGTCAACCCGTTGACCCCGACTTCGATGCTGGTACGGCCACCCCCAACGAAGATCGCCTGTCCTCTCGATGCCGCGGCCAATCCGATCGCGGCGTGGCCGTCAAGAACAAGAATCCAGGTCTCCGGTTCTGCGAGCAGCGCCCAGCTTGAGCCCTCGGGAAGTTCAAGTCGCTCGAGAACGAAATATCGGCTCGCGACCAGAACCGTCCGTTCACCCGTCAGGCAGATCGGATTGCGTGGCGATCGAAGCGGCCAGGTATTGGCCACTGCCACGCCATTGTCTTCGTGCAATTCGCGTTGTCTGCCATAGTCGAACAGGCGAAATGTCGTGTCGCTACGCTGCTGAATTTCGGCAAGCACGATACCGGCGCCCAGGGCGTGGATGGTGCCGGCCGGGATGAAGATGACATCGCCTTTCGCAACTGGACGCCATTGAACCAGTTCGACGATCGAACCGTCCTTGATCGACGCCCGCAATTCCTGTGGCGTTACCCGGTGCTCCAGGCCAACGCCGATCTGTGCGCCCGGTTTTGCCGAGATGATGTACCACGCTTCGCTCTTGCCGTTCGGCATCCCCATCGCGCGCGCGAAAGTGTCGTCCGGATGGACCTGGATCGACAATGGCTCGCTGGTGAACAGCAGCTTGAGCAGCAAGGCAGGGATCGGCGCGTTCTTGTCGACCCGCTCGAACCACAATTCCCCCACGGCATCACCGGTACCGTCGACGCTGCTCCATGGTTGGAGATCGCTGACCCCCCAGGGCTTGTGAACGACCCGCACGGAGGCATGTTCGGTGGGCATAAATTGTCCTGACCCGTGACGCGCATGTCGGAACGACGTGCCGTATGATCGATATCGTGCATAGAATTTTGTGTAGTGAAGGCGTCGCGTTTCGGGACACGCCTATCGCAGAGAACTGCTTACGCTACCCATTAGATGGATACTCCAGCACCCGATATCAACCTTCGCGCGATGCGCACTGTCGATATAATGGAATACGTCGTCTTGCCCTGTTTGACCGACGGGCCCCTCTCCGCCTCTCCAAATGAAATGAGCCGCCGCCCCTTTTCATCCCACAGGGCCAGCCGCACGCAACGCAAACTTTGGAACAGGGTGATTCGTCCGACGGTGGCGAGTTGTGGATGGTCGCGCAACACATCCGCCAAGCGATAGCAAGGAATTCGACTGCACAGGTGATGGATGTGGTGGACGCCGATATTCGCCGTGAACCAGCGCAAAACACCCGGCAAGTGATAGTGGGAACTGCCATGCACGGCAGCTTCGTGAAAACTCCAGGCTTCATCGTGGGACCAGGAAGTGTCCTCGAACTGGTGTTGGACATAGAACAGCCAGACACCGATCGACGCGGCCAGAACTAGGATCGGCAGGTGCACAAGCAGGAACGGCCCAAAGCCGACCAGCCGGATCATCGCGGCGACCAGAATCGCGATCGCAGCGTTCGTGCCCATTGTACTTAGCCAAGGCTCCCAGCCGTTTCGCATCATCCCTATCGGCAAGCGATGCCGCAAAATGAACAGATAGGTGGGACCGACACCGAACATCACTATCGGATGCCGATACAGACGGTAAAGGATCTGACGCCATCGAGGCCGCGCGAGAAACTCATGCACGGTCAACGTGTCAATGTCGCCGATGCCCCGGTGATCGAGATTACCTGAACTCGCGTGATGGAATGCATGGCTTCGTCGCCAGTAGTCGTACGGGGTAAGGGTCACGACACCGATGGCTCGGCCGACCCAATGGTTTGCAAGACGGCCGTGGAAGAACGACCCGTGGCCGCAGTCGTGCTGGATCATGAAGAGACGGACGAGCAATCCCGCTGCGGGTGCCACCAGCAGCAGGCCAATCCAATAGCCATGGTCAAGAGCCGCCCACATTAGAGCCCAGATGACGAGGAAGGGCCCTGCCGTGATCACCAGCTCGAATACGCCGCGCACGCTGTCCGGCTCGCGATACCGGGCGAGCAGGCGTGCCAACGCGCGAGTTTCTGGTGGGTTTTGGACCATCTCTAGGCTGCCTCCACACGTGTGTTCAAGCAAGGGCCGCCCCGCAATGGAGCCTGCCAATCCCCATATTGATCCGTGTCTCGACGTTCTGCTGAGCAATATTGCTCAGTCTAAAATCCAAGCTTGAGTTGATTTCACAGCCGAGTTCGCCGGAATTGCGCGAAAGATTGCGACTAATGTGAGCAATATTGACCAGCAGCTGGCAGCGAGGCGCGGCATGCTGATTCGATTCCCGCCCGGTTTTTCGGCTGCTATCGGTGCCTGAAAGTTACAGCACACCTGATCCGCAGGAGCATCACATGCCCCAAACTTATACTCGCCCCGATCCATCGCTACTTCCGATCGAACGGCCACGCTGCCCGACGTGTCAGGGCCGCATGATGCTGGCCCGGATCGAACCTGGTCCTAACGGTTCTGATCTGCGGACCTTCGAATGCTCCAAGTGCGAGCACGTCCACAAGGTACTGGCTGAGGGTCCGATGAAATCGGCCACGGTGCAGTGGCACCACAGCAAGCTCAATTCGCCAACGTAGTTGCACCATGACACAGCCCAATTGCCCGAAGTGCGAAAATACGATGGTGAGCACCGCGAATCCGCTGCACCGAATATTCGGCGATGTCCGCGCAGTTGCATGTACGCAATGCGATTACATGATGCTCGAATATCCCTTTGAGCCGATGACGTCCGAGCAAGTAATCCTATTGCAGCCTGACGCTGCGGATTAAGACCGCCTCGGTTGGCGGCCTCTTTCATTTGCAGGCACCTGATATAGACAGCTCGAAATCCAAAAGAAAACGGCCCCAGCGCGGGGGATGAAGCTGGGGCCGCCATTCATCGGATGCTATATGCTATGGGGGCATTCGCATCCGGTCGTGCCTAGCCAAGCTCCGCCAGCGACATTCGTTCCCCACGATGCAACCTAAGCAAGTCTCAAACGTCTCTCCTGTGCTGGGGTATTGCAATTTCCAGTTCTAGCGCAGCGCCACCAAGCATTATTCAGCTTGGGGGCGTTGTGCGTTTGAGGGGTGTCGGGGAGCTGGCTTGTTTTCGGCCCCTAGGATCCGGGTCTTTCTCTGGCTGTTGCCTCATTCGTTACGTTTTTCGAAGTGAGCAAAATGGAACAGCGCAGGACGTGGCATGCTTTCGGCTTTGATGTCGCCTGCTGGCGGCTTTGCCCGGCGTATCCCAAGTCTCTCAGGCGAGCTTCATCGCGAGTTGGCGAACCGGGCCGCTGTAGCGGTCGACGAAGTCGCTGACATGCTCGGGCACGGAGTCACCTTCGATATCACATCGGGTCTGGATTTCGGTGGCAATCGCTTTCGAAATGTCGTCCGACCAATGCTCAAGTGTGTTGAAGGCGATAACGCGGACTGGATCATTGAACTGGCCAGTCACGAAATCGGCGATGATGGTTTCGACGTCCGTCCGCTCGACCGCGGTTTCGCGGTAGCCGGTGCCACGTGCGCTAAAGCTGTCCACGACGAGGTAAGCGGTCTGATCGGCCCCATAGGGCACGAGCTTCGGTGACCAGCCAGATCTTGGCATCATACATGCCTCCAACGAACAGGACCCAGACTCAAGCCTGAACTGGCCAGTTAGTTCCGACCACGGGTCGGGGACTTTCGGAGTTCTACCTCCGCACTCTCAAGACAAGGGTCGCCGGTAGAGATTCCCAAAGTTCATCCGTCGGAGTGCTTTCACGCGGTCAAAAGCCGCGATAGTATTAAACGGAGAGTGCAGACGTCATTAAATCAATAGCGCAGGGGCAGCCATGATTTCAGTTCTAATCGGGGTTTTAGTTATCGTCGTGGTCGGCGCGATCTGCTTTTGGGCCATCGACAAGTTTGTTCGAGATAGCCGGCTGGCTAATCTTCTCAAATTGCTTGTGGTGCTGATCTGCCTCGGGGCTATTCTTCAACGGGTTCTGCCTCTGGCGGGAATTAATTTGTAGTTCAGCATCAAGCGGTCCCAGTGCGGGGACGGCGGGTTTTTGGTGGGCTGGCTTCCGCAGAGGGGCCACAGCCAGCTACTTGCATCCTCTCGTCAAATGAAGCGGCAGCGCCTACCGAACGCGCTGTCACCGATGAATGCCGGAAACAGTCGGTGATCGCAGCAGTATGCCGACTCGGCATTTTGTGGCCGCTGATCAATATTGCTCACCTCCAAAATTTTTTGAATGAGGTCGGCGTCCCGCCTTGTCGGAACATTCGGCGTAGCAAGGGGTTGGCTCCAGGGTTTCACATTTATAGGAGCACGCAATGATCAAGTACGCAGTAGCGATAGCCGCCGTGGTCGGTATTTGCAGCGCAATTCCTGCTGGAGCGGAAGAAGTCGGAATCGGTGTAGGTCCTAATGGCGTGACCGTGGGTGAAGGTCATGCTGATCGTGATCGCGATCGTGACCGTGAACACTTTCGGGATCGGGACCGCCGAGATCGTGACGAAACGGTTATTATCAGGAAGGACCGTGACCACGACCGAGACAGAGACCGCGACCGTCGTCCGGTTGGTATCGACCGCGATTGATCAAATTGCGAAACACAAGCGGCCTTCCTCCGGGGAGGGCCGCTTGTGTCTTGTCGTCTCAAAGAAGGTGGGTCCCGGCTCGCCAAGTTAGCAGGTCCGTGCGCCGAGGTCTGAACGGTTTTGAGGCTGCTAGGAAGTTTCGCACACAAGCGAATGGAAAAAGCCCCGGCGATCGCCGGGGCTTTTTCTTTAGAGACGCCACCAGTGAGGCGACTTTTTAATTTCGTTACTGGCAGAGGTACCTGCGGCCGTCCTCGCCACGGAAAAATGTCCCTGGCTGGCAGACGAAGCCATTGCGAACGGCATACCCGTTATCGTAACCGCCGTTGTAGCCGTTATCGTAGGCATATGAATCGTCATAGTAGCCTGGCCCGTAACCGCCGTAGTAAGCGCCCGCGCCAATTGCTGAGCCAGCGATGATGCCAGCCGCGATTCCGGGTCCAATGCCGCCTCGACGGAATCCGCCGCCTCTAAAGCCTCCACCAGCAAAGTGAGCGGCGCCGCCGTGGAAACCTCCGCCGCCGTGCCAACCGCCATGTCCGCCTCTTGCGAGTGCAGGGGACGTCGCCGCAAGTGCAACTGCCAGACAGGCAGCCGTCATCGTTCCGAATCTAATCATGACTATTTCTCCTGGATGAGTCGAAGGGAGAACATTGCAACGTCTCAAAGGTTCCGGTCCTAGCTTCCGGATCCAGTGGCCAAGTTTGATTTTAGCCGTGGTCTAACTCGTTAACTTTTCGAAAGTGAGCAAAACAGAACAGCGCCGAGATGGCGGCGGCTCCAGGGTGTCTCCATCACCGCCGCTTAACTGGCGTCTACCCGGTGACTGAGAGTGTTGTGCTCCCGCCCGAATTTAGGTGAGCATCATGCCATCACTAGCAGTCTTGTTGGATTCAACGCGCATAGCGATTGTGTCCCACACCTGTCCCAAATGTGTGGGACCAATGGTCCTGACGCATATCAAGCCCTCGCGCATCGGATTCGAGTTGCGCACGTTTCAGGGCGTCAATTGCGATCACGTCGATAAGGTCGTAACCGAGACCCATTCGATGAAGTGGATTTCTTCCGGGCCGCGAGCGCCGGTTTAGGGCCCCGGCATGCTCCGCGCCCTCGATGGCCTTGCGCGAGCCTGGGAAGGCCGCTGGTTAAGTCTGAGACGGACCTTTAAGCGACCACGCGCGTTGAGGTTGTGAGACCGGGGCGACGACGAATGCGGAGCTTTGGCTATGAGCGCTATTCCTCTTCACCTTCAAAGAAAGTTTGAGCAGCGGTGGGCCGCTAGATTTGCCTCGCCGGTCGCATCGGCCGCGCCGAAAAGCACCGACTTGAAAGGTGGCGTCAACAACTTGACACGCCGCGCAAAAGCAAAGGAAAAACCCGCTGAGCTGAGCAAGCGGGCTTAGTAAGGCCTGTGAGTCCAATGCGAAGTCTGGAAATGACGCAAATACTCGGACTGAGTCTCGCTCTGCTGCTGTTTGGGAGCGGCATATGGGCGAACGTCGCCGCCGGCGGCCCACTCTCCCAAAACAAAGGCGCGTGGGTGTCGCAGGGCATCCGCTGAAGGTTCGGGTCGCCCCGCGCCGTTTCCCCCAGATGGCCCCAGCTTCGTCCCCCCGAACTGGGGCCGTTTCATTGGGCATTCGCTGCAGGGAGTTAGGACACGAGGGATTAAATACGGAGTCAGGTACCCGAAGCGCCTTTATGATCGTGCAGGAAACGGGCGATCCGCTTCTTCAGCAGGGCGGCGTCGTGCGATTTGCCCAAGACCGCGTGCTCGAAGAGCCTGCGCTGAACGTCAGTAGGCAGATCATTCCATTCGCTGACAAGGGCGGCACCCAGACATTCCAAAACTCTGCGTTCCACGTCCCGCAAATCGCTGGCTTCATAGGGTAAAGGCCACGCCAAGTCCTGCGCTCCGCCTTCCTCGTCCCAACGGTCGAGAGCGGTTGCCATTTCTTCTCCCGACGTTGGCCTTCGATCTTTCTTTTTGACCATGCCGTTGTATTCACTTTTGCTCACTGTCCTAATTTCAACCCGTTCATCCGTTTCGCCTGTCGCAATGTCGATAATCGACTTGGCTAGCTGGTTGGGGTCCCCAGGGCGTTTCGGGTGCTTGTCTGTCATACGTAGTAAGTGCCGACGATGTGCACAATCCAAACCAGCCCAGCGGCAGCGGTTAGATAGCTGATGACCAAAGGAAGTTCGTTCTTACGCATTCTATTGATATGCGTCTATGGCGAGCCGGTTCAAGCCAGTATCCCTGCCACAATCAACAAGCCAGTATCCCTGCCACAATCAAACTGACCCAAACTTGCTGCCACGCGCATGGAGTCCGCGGCTTCTGCTTTGCACAACCCGAAAATGTGAGCGCGAGACGGAGTGCGTGGGGTGGATCGGCATGTCGGTTTTTTCGGCCTCATTTGAGGGCTCGGAAATTAACACGGGCTGTTTGGTGCTCTTGATTTTTTTTGAGTTGGATTTGTTTCCAAGGCGACGGTGGGACGAAACGACAGGCGTCCGCCGCTCGATCGTGCGCTCCGTCGCGGCGGTGTCCTCGATGAGCATCAAGCGCAGCCCCAAAAGTTTCGAGCGTAGACCCCATCGACATCGGCCCCAAGACCTTGGAGGGGTGCTCGGACAAGAGCTTTGCCGAGTAGCCATCCAGAAGCTTGACCTTCTGCGCCGAGAGATACCGGAGCGGACAGTTGCCCATCGGTTCGGGATCGGTGTCGCTGAACGGCTCGCGGAAGCACTCTTCGAGGCAGTTCCGACGCGCGCGTTGGGAGTCTTTGGCGAGCTTTAAGAAGTCGCCCTTCGAGAGGCGATCAACGGCATGATGCTCGACATGCTGGCGGCGGTCGCCCGCAAGGATTACGACGATCGGCGGCGCCGGCAGGCGCAAGGCCAAGCCAAGGCGAAGGCGGAGGGGCGCTACAAGGGGCGCCCGGAAGATGCAGAGCGCAATGACGGGATCGCCCGCCTGCTCGACGCTGGGCAGTCTTGGGGATCAATCCAGCGCGCGACTGGTTGCAGCCGCGCCACCATCGCGAAGATTGCCAAGCGCTTCGAACAACAAGCCGCCTGAGGCAACGGCGGCGCGGCCGTACAGCGCGTGCTCGCCGCGGGCTGACCTTTCCCCACCATCTGGCGGCCACGCATCCGGGCTGCCTCATTCATCCCAAAGAGTTTGAGAAACACGCCCCGGTCCGGGAACCATCAACACCAAGGACTATTGTTCCAAAAGAGGAAGGGGTTCCTGATGATAGTTTACCAAGAGAAAATCGTACCACCTGGTTCGTTGCCCTTTCTCGCCAGCGAGCCGCCCGACGTGCTGCTGTCTCAGCGCACATGGCCCTGGATGGTGGTGTGGATTGCCGCTGTCGCAGTGATCATCGGCTTTGTTGGGGCGCCGCTGATCCATCTGATCCGTTAGGGCCGCCTCAGTCGGCGGCGCAGGTAGGCCGCCGCAAACGCCCTCACGGCTGAGTAATCGGCGATATCGGGAAGAGCGCATCCGCAGAGGTGTTATTCTGCGTATACCCACAGATCCACAAGCGGAGGACCACAATGGCGAGGGGCCGAAGGCCCCCCATCGCATTCGCCACCGGTTCGCAAACTTGCGTGGTCGCCAGCGCGGTTTCGAAGCCATAGGCTCAGCGGTTCAAGGTGATCGGGAACCAGTGGTCAAATACGCTTCGAGGGCGATCACGAGGATAAATTAGCTCGCGAGAGCCACCGACGTGGAACAATAAGGCCGCGCACGGACTCGGTATGGTACGAGAGCGATCCTGCGATTTGGCATCCCGCTGTTCCTCATCAAGTTTGAGAGCCCTGTGCCGGAGCGGTGACCGCTTCTCGGCGGCTCACAAGGTCTGTCAGGAAAGGTCAGTGCAATGATGCAACGCAAATTGATCCTAGCGGCGTTGGCGCTGGTGCTCACGATATCCAGCGCTTCTGCGCAGGAGAATCCATATCGCCTGCCGCAAATGCCAGCACAGGCGACAAGCTTCAACAAACTACTCTACGCCTACCGCCTTTATGCGTTCGTTAAAGACTGCAATCTCGCTGTCTACGTCAATGAGATCGAACTAGATCGCGCGCGCCTTAAAGTGCAATCCATCGAGAAAGACTTACTCCCGACCGTCAGCGACCCCGTTCCTGACGCATGGGTCAAAACGTTTTTTCACGGTGACACGCTCGACACCGTGGCTCTTTTCAGCGAAGCGGTCGACAGCATACGCGGGATGTCAGCTAATTCTGACCGATGCCACCTGACGCTGCGAGTATTGCTTGCTATGCCAAGCAGCGGCGGCAATATGGTGGTCGACAAGGATCGTTTGAGGCCGATGGCAAAGCCTGTTCGCGGAAATCTTTCCGTCTTCCTGATCGCAGGCGGCGATCGGCTTGTCGCCATCCCTCGCGATTGAAAGCCGTCATCGTATCTCAGCGCTCACATCGGCGGGATCACGCCGTCCTTGCCGAAAAGAACGGCACCGCTGGTCAAGGAGCCATCCGATTGACGGATCGTCGGCACGAACACGATGGCACCGGGTTTAATGTCCTCCTTGCTCGCCGGAACAACCGCAACAACGGGAACATTTAGTTTGGGCTCTTCCGCATTAGGCCTGCTTTGCTCCGAAGCAGACTTCGCGAAGCACAGAGCGGAGAGAAAAGCTCGCACTCGTGGAGACTTTTCATTGTTGCGAGATCAGCCTGCTTATGGGCGGCGTGAGTTTTCATCGCTCCCAATAGGCCGGATCGCCGAACGCATCTGATCGCGCGGCTTGCCAATCTCGGATGGGAATTGGCGAACAGATAAGCGAACGCCCGGCCCTCTCGCCGGGCTTGTCGTTTGAGTGTCCTAATTCTGAGTGTCCTAATTCCCCGCCGCGAGTGCCGTAAGCTTCATGTCAGTATTTGGCTGAAACTTCGTCTTGCGAAACCGGCTGGCTTCACTAGCGTTGTGTCGCGACGCAGTTTGCGTCGTTCAAGCCCTAAGCTTGCCCCGCCCCCATCGGGCGGGGTTTTTTATTGTCCCAATTTCCCATCCTGAGTGTCCTAACTAGGACAACGCTCGCGAAAGCCGCTCTGGGGCTTGGCTACCGATCCCGCGGGCGACACTAGAACGTGCATGCAGTCTGTATAGAATTGACCACGATGCGGCCGCCATTTGGGGATCGACCTGCTACTGGACACTTCACTGGGCTACTTTGGCAGTGGCTCAGTATCAATTCTGTCCATCGGCAGATTGCCCGCGCTGATTCCAGCGAATAGCAGACCAAGCTCTTTCATGGAGATAATACAGCAGCGTCTTTGTGGCCATTTCTGCGATGGCAATCGACCCGGCGAGTTTGACGCTTCTTTGTGAAGATGAAGCTCAATGCGAACGTGTCCACGCTACCGGTGATCCGCCAACTGACCGCCTTGGCGATTGATCGAGGATGAGAGTCTTCCGTGCGAACAGACATCGGCACCTCCAACCATCA
>Ga0210405_10005313_pt1 | contig 11813 bp, 9 predicted proteins | sample IncBWH11MmetaG_FD_155492 | JGI IMG/M metagenome (GOLD analysis project Ga0210405, IMG submission 155492) | Forest soil microbial communities from Barre Woods Harvard Forest LTER site, Petersham, Massachusetts, United States - Inc-BW-H-11-M | ecosystem: Environmental > Terrestrial > Soil >... | reverse complement strand
TGGCGCGCTCATAGCACGCCGCCGCATCCGTCAATCGGCCCTGCTCGCGGCGCACATTGCCGAGATTGAGATGCGCGAGCGCGTAGTCGCCGCGAAGCGCGATGGCGCGCTCCAGATGCGTTGCCACGTGATCGCTGCGGTTGAGCGCTCGCCACGCCAACGCGGCGTTGTAGTGATATTCGGCAACCGTGCCGTTGATCTTGAGCGCCTTGTCGAACAGCTCCACCGCAGTCGTGGCGTCGCCGCGCTGCAGCGCGATGAGACCGAGATTGTGCAGGCTGTCGGCATGGTTGGGCGCCAGCGTAAGAATGTGCCGGTATTGCCGCTCGGCTTCGATCAGCGCGCCGGTCTGATGATGAGCGACGGCGGCGTTGAACAAGGCCGCGGGCGAATTCGCCGCGCTTGCGGCGATGCCGAACGCCGGCTTGGCGCCGGGCGGTCCAAAACCTCGCCTGTGCTTGCGGCTCATGGTTTTATCTGCGGCTTATCGGATGCTGGTCATCCTGCTAGCGAACCGGCCAAGGGGGGTCAATTCGGGTTGCCGGCCGCTCGGCGCCTTCCCCCCGCGCCGTTTGACGTTGAAGTGCCGGAAGCATAGGTATTTCGCCATCCGGAGAGGTGGCCGAGTGGCTGAAGGCGGCGGTTTGCTAAACCGTTATACGGTCTAAAGCCGTATCATGGGTTCGAATCCCATCCTCTCCGCCACCCTGCGCCCTTTGGGCTTCGGGCGGCAGGCCAGCTCAAGTACGAGGGGTTGGCTGACGCGCGCATCATCTGCGACATATAACTGAGTTGCGTAATCCGATCTTCATGTTCGACCGAGCTCAATTTCTTGCCGTATTCGCAGGGGCTGCTGGCGGCGCCATCGCTATCGCCAGCATGGAGGCGTTCTCCGCCACCACGGCATTTCCGTTGGTGGCAATTCCTTTCGCGACCTCGATCGTCACCGTATTGGGCTCGCCAAAAGCAGAGCCGGCACAGCCACGCGCGCTGGTTGGCGGCCACCTCATCTCCACGGCGGTTGGCCTGCTGATCGTCAAGCTGTGCGGACCGGCAGCGTGGGCCGCGGCGCTGGCGGTTGGTCTGGCAATGGTCGCAATGCACCTGACTGGCACGTTCCATCCGCCTGCCGGAATTGATCCCCTTGTCGTGGTCGTCAACAACATGTCGTGGAGTTTTTTGCTCGTACCGGTCGGCGCCGGCGCGCTGCTGCTCACACTGTTTGCCTTCGTTTGGCACAACCTGGTCGCGCGAGGTGCGAATAAGGGTGATATTTGGCCTGCCCGCTGGTGGTGAATGTCGCGCAGTGAACAGATCGTCAAAACGGACTGCGGCCGGCAATCCACCGGGAGGCGCGCCAAGATGAAACGATGCGGGTTTGCTGCCGGGATCTTCTGGTTGGCAGGCGCACTCGCGGCCTATGCGCAAGACGATGTCGTCGAACGTCAGCTCAAGGCGGCGCCGGGTCGCGACGTGCGCGTCGGCGTCTTCACCGATATCCGCCCGGATTGCACGTCCGGGCCGCTGCCGGCGATCAGGCTTGCCACGCCGCCGGCGCACGGCAGCGTCAATGTCAAGCGCGGCATGCTGAAAGCGACCAACATCAAACAATGCCTCGCCATCGAGGTGCCGGCATTTGTCGCATTTTATCGTGCCAGCGCGGACTACAGCGGCGCCGACGATTTTGAGTTGGAAATCAGTTTGCCGAATGGTCGCAAGCGGCGCGAACGCATCCACATGACAGTATCGAAATCATCTTCAGGCGCCGGCGAAGGCATCTGATATCAAAGCGTCGTTGATGCGCGTCGTTGCAATTCTCATCGGCCAAAAATTCTACGCGTACAAATTTTTCGTGCACGCGCGATTCGCGCAGATGTTTCGACGCTGCATTGAGTTCTGCGCTCGATTGTCGGTGCGGCGAAAGAAACAGCAGCGCAGATTCGCCACGGCAAATCCCATTACGACGCGAAAAGCTGCTTCTTTGCCGCCCCGCAAGCTGATTGCGATGGTTCACCGCGCGTCAATGACATTATCGCGGGCTTCACCAGAGGGCTCCGGTCGCAGCCCTCGGTCTCCCCTCTAAGCTATTGTTTCGCCGCGAGAATTAAGGGCGGGGCGGCCGCGTCGCCCAATCCCGGCCGCACACCGCGCCGGCACCAATTGCGTGTTTTTTGCGCAACACCTTCCCGAAAACGGCACCTGGAGCCTGTGATTGGGGCTGTTCTTCATTGCATGTCGGAACTCACTGGCTAAGGTGGCGGTGCGACGGAGGGGGGAACCCCAAGTCGTCCCAGCCGGAAGATCGGGGTTAGAAAATCCGGAGGGGAAAGGGGACTGAAGGGGACCTTCCAGGGGGCACAAGCACCCGGCGGAGACGGAACCCTCCCACGGCAAACATTGGAGGTTCAAATGAAGATGGTGAAAAGCCTCCTCCTCGGCTCCGCGGCCGGTTTGGTTGCGGTAACTGCGGGGCAAGCAGCTGATCTTCCCGTCAAGGCCAAGCCGGTCGAGTACGTGAAGGTCTGCAGCCTCTACGGGGCAGGATTCTATTATATGCCTGGTACTGATCTGTGCATTAAGATCGGTGGCTGGGTCCGCGCCGAAGCCGCTTGGGGCACCAACGGCAACATGACATGGGGCCCATTCAACGGCAACGTGAACAACCGCCTGACCAGCAACGAGACGTTCCGGGCTCGCGGTTACATCACGGCTGACGTTCGTAACCAGACCGAATACGGTACGGTCCGCGGTTACATCGCAGTCGGCCTCAACACCAACGACGTCGGCCTGCAAGTGGCCAGCCTTGTGGACAGCGCCAACCGCGCCTTCGTCCAGTGGGCGGGCATGACGGCCGGTCTGTCACAGTCGTTCTTCGACTTCTATAGCGTGCCGGCCGCGCAGTATCGCGGTGGCTATCTGCCCGCTTCTGACACCGGTGACGGTGGCTGGTGGGTGTGGGCCTATACGGCACAGTTCGGTGGTGGCTTCTCCGGCACGATTTCTTCGGAAGCGCGCCGTACGACGCAGATCATCGACGCTAACGGACTTCCCGGTCCGGCGGGCACGCAAGCTCTCGCTGGCGCCGGCACCATCATTCCTGGTGGCTACCCCTGCGCAGCGACTGTGACCGGCAATACCGGCGTTGGCGGTACGGCGGTTGGCGGTTGCGGCGCGTTGTTCCCGGGGACCGGCGCCTATGGTGGAATGCAAGCGCCTGACCTCGTCGCCAACTTGCGCGTCGACCAGGCGTGGGGCGGTGCCCAGGTCATGGGCGCTCTGCATGAGGTCAATGCCAGCTACTACAGCGCCTCCAATTTGCTGCAGTCGGCACCCAGCACCACCGGTGCCGGCGGCGTCGGCCATCCTGGCGACAAGTGGGGCTGGGCGGCGGGCGTGGGCTTGAAGATCAATACGCCCTTCATCACCCAAGGCGACTGGTTCCAGACTCAGGTCAACGTCACCCAGGGCGCGCTCCGCTATCTGTTCAACACCCCGAACACCAACTGGGGCAAGGTTGACACAGGTAAGGAAGCCTATGGCGTGCTCAGCGACTGCGTCTATGCGGGCACGATTGCGGCCGGCAACACCACCGGTTGCATGCTGACCAGTGCTTGGGGCATCAACGCCAGCTACGAGCATTACTGGACCCCGGCTTGGCACACCTCACTGTACGGCGCCTACTATCAAGTGTCGTACGGCCAGGGTACTGGCTCGGCTAACGCCAACCTGTGCTCGGCGGCAGGCTTCGGCAACACGCTTGCGGGTACGCTGGCTGTTGCTGGTGTGGGCTGCAACAACAACTGGTCGAACTGGGGCATCGGCTCCCGCACTCAATGGGACGTCACCAAGACGTTCTACCTGGGCGTGGAAGTCCTCTACACCCAGCTCAACAGTGCGACGACCGGAACCGGCCTTGTCGTTGGTCCGGCCGGCTTCGCCTCCTACGCCTTCGGCGGCGCGACTGTGAACGAAGCGCGCTCGTCCAACTGGCTGGTCAGCGTTCGCGCTCACCGCGACTTCCTGCCCTGATCGCTTGATCGAGGTATGAATTCGGGAACCCCGGCAGCTCGTCTGCCGGGGTTCTTTTTTTGATCGACGGCGGCACTGTGAAAAAGCGGCGGCCAAGAAAGGCCTCATCGAGGTCCAGCGAGATGGCACGGTTGCTTTTTGCTGGAAAGCTCCGGGCCAGCAGGGCCGTGCTGGGGTGGAAACTTCCTCGTCGAAATTTTCTGCGTCCGGCCGCGGGCGCTGTCGCGCTGCCGGCCGCCTGCGCAAGGTCACATCGGCAGCGGCGGATAGGTCAAGGTTCTCATGTGTGTCTTTCCGGTTTGATCTAGAAGAGGCCAAACTCCGGATTTAGCCGCAGCCAAATGAATGATGCTGAGCGGAAGGTAGGGCGGTTCAGGCTCGACATAGATATTACCATCCGGATCGATCCCCGGCATGGCCCGGTTGCACATCCAGTTACAGTGCGCGGGCAGCAGAGCCGTTGCGAGATCCCCCTCGCGAATCGCGCCGTTCAACGCAGTTTGCTCGGCGAAGAAGAAAAACTCATCGTGCCGTTTTATGATTCTGCCCAGATGCTCCTGCCATTTGGCCCATTGCGGAGCGTCGCCGGTGGCGGCGAAAACACCGCAATTGAGAAGCGGATAGTAGACCAGCCAGTTCGCGGCCTTGTCGTCATAGCAGCGCCGGTAACAATCATGGAGCCACTGCACATAGGGCGACAAAGTGAAATACGAACGATGCACTTCGGGGACGATCGCGAATTTTTTCCGGCTCGCCGCGGCGGCGAGCAGCGCGATGACTTGCGGGTCCTGCACCCAACAATCCGCGTCCAGCCAGATGTACATGTCGTATCCAGGGAAATGGCGCGGCAGATGCGGTCGTGCCGTCATCGCGCGAAAGGCGGTCGGCGCCGGTTTGCTGAAATGCGCGACCGGGTAGTCCCACCCGGGTTCGACCACAATGGCACCGTAGCTGCGCAGCCGGTCGCGATGTTCAGGCGCCAGCCCCAAATCGAGAATCCCGACGGCAATATCCTCTTTTCGAGCGCCCCGTTCGATGGAATGCAACATTCCACTGAGCAGTGGCCAGTAAGCCGCGTCGGCTCCGGAAATAATAATTGTATTCATCTGTAATCAACCATCACTTGGGCAGCCGGTTGGTCTCGGCCGGTGCGGCATGGGATCTATTCGATCACCTCGCCAGCCGTAGCAAGCAATTTGCCGGGAATGACAAGCCCAAGCGCTTTCGCGGTCCTCACATTGACGGTGAACGTGGTCGGCTCCTGCGCCGGCAGGACTACGCCGCCGATCAAGGTAATTACAGCAGGGTTTTACTGTCCGCGGAATGGGGTTCAGCGGTTAGGCTGCAAGGCAGCAATCTTGGAGCGCTCATGTCGGCTGTCGGTCCTTGGCTGCCGCGGCGCGCTCTAATTGGCATGTCCGCTTTGCCCCCGAAAGCTGACATGCGTCATGGTTGCCCAGGGAGCCTTAAGTTTCCGTAGGGGCTCACTCCGCATGGCGAAGTCATACAACAACGGTCAGGCGGGGATTTTTCTTTTTGCAAGACCTCAAGTTGCAAGACCTCAAGTTGCAAGACCTCAAGATCTATTGACGCGAAGTCTTCTATCGATGCGAAGCTTTGCTGTCGCAGGCGGCGACGAACTGCGCCACCGCGGCGACGAGGTCGCCCTCAAGCGCCGGAACATGGCCCTGATCCGGCACTTCGACCGACTGCATCCCGGGATGATGCGCGGCCATGGCCTCGACCGTCGCGGCCGAAAGAATGTCGGAATTCCCGCCGCGGATGACCAGCATGGGCACGCGCACAAGCGAGTCGAACTCGTTCCACAGCGGCGGCAGCGGCCGCTCGATGTCGATGTCGGCGAGCGTCCGTGCCAGCCGGACGTCATAGGTCGGCGTCAGCGCGCCATCTTTCATGAGCCAGGTGCGGTGCGCGGCCGCGAGCCACCCCTCCGCCGTGACCAGAGGAAATTGCGCGGCGAACAGCCGGCGCAGGATCTCGGCGCCGTCGGCAAAACCGCGCGGCGTCGGCAGCTTGCCGACATAGCTCTTCAGCCGCACCAGCCCCTTCAGCTCGATCACCGGACCGATATCGTGCAATACGGCGCCGGCGATCGCGGTCGGATGCGCCACGCCCATGAGCATGGTCAAAAGCCCGCCCCGCGAACTGCCGATGAAGACCGCGGGCCGCACGCCGAGCGCGGTCAGAATAGTCGCCACGTCGGCGAGCTCGACCGCGAGACTGTAGTTGTCCGGATTGCTGTCGTAGTCGGATTGGCCGCGCCCGCGCGAATCGATGGCGATGACGCGGCGCGGCAGCGCCATATCGCTTGCCAAGGCCGGCGCCAGCGCTTCGAAATCGCTTACGGTGCGCGTCAGCCCCGGCAGGCAGACGACCGGAACCCCGGGCGCGGTGCGGCTGCCGTATTCCTGCACATGCAGGCGCAGACCGTCCTGCGTGGTGACAAAAATGCTCCCGCCATCGCGGCCGCCGCCAGTCATATCAAGTACGCTCCACGACAGCCGTAATGGCTTTGGGCCTTCGAGGCGCCAATCTAGTTGCGCAGACCGGGCGCGGCAAATATTTGCCGGCCGGTGCATTTCTGTTCTACGCCTGCCGGGGGCATTATGATCGGCCGCGACTTGAGGAGTGCGATGACGAGCGAGCTTAAACATCCGGTCTCCCATGGCGGTGCGAGCGGCGGCGATCAAGCGCTGCAGCGGGCCCTGATTGCGCTCAATAGCGGGCATCCGGCCGACGCCGAGCGGATCGCCGCCGATGTCCTCAAAACCAATCGGCGCAACGCCATGGCGCTGCAGGTTTTGACCAATGCGCTGTTGATGCAGAACAGGATTGCCGACGCCATTGCGCCGCTCGAGGTGGCGGCGCGCGGCAATCACGATCCGCAGATCGAAACGATGCTTGGCATCGTGCTGCGCCAAGTCGGCCGGACCGAGGACGCGCTGTCGTGGCTCAAGCGCGCGGTCAAACGGCGGCCGCCGCATGCTCAGGCGTTCTACGAGTTCGGCTGCCTGCTGGCGTTCCTCAATCGCGATGACGAGGCGGTCGAGGCCTTCAATCGCGGTCTCGACGTCGCGCCGCTGATGCCGCAGCTCTCGGTCCAGCTTGGCTACGTGCTGCTCCGGCGCAAACTTTATGCGGAGGCCAAGACCGCGTTCGGCCGCGCATTAGCCAATGCCGCGGGCTCCCCCGAAGCCCTGTTCGGCTTGGCCAAAGTCCATCAGGCGGTCGGCGACAATGCGGCAGCGGCCGGATATTTTCGGCAATGCCTGCTGAGCCGACCCAACGACGCCGATATGTGGCTGCAGCTCGGCTATTGCCTGTTGGAGCTCGGCGACCGCGCTGCCGGTTACGAGTGCTTCCGCTCCGCTACGCGCGGCGATCCGCAAAACTACGGCAATGCGCTGTCGGCCCTGGTGAAGTCGGGACGCGGCCGGTTTTGGCTCAAGCCGAGCAAAGCCGCGCAATATTTTCAAGGCGCTAAAGGCTAGCGCAGCGACGGCCGATAGCGGCGGCGATAGACGTTGGTCTCGCGCCTAAGCAAATCTTGGGTTTCGTTCAAGCGCGCGACTTCTTCGGCCGACATCGCCGCGCATTCGCCGGTCCAGCTTTCGCGCTTGACCGGCAGGCACTGGACCACCGGCGTACCCTTCGGCAGCACGCCGTTGAAGCCGGCGTCGTGCCAATAGGCCGGGAAATGCAACGGCGTATCGAAGAACGTATCGCACGCGACCAGGCCGGTCAGCGCCGTGAACGGCAGGTCGCTGCGATTGACCGGATGGGTGAACAGGAGCGAGTAGCCTTGTGGCGCCTCGATGGTCCAAAAATTGGTGAACTTGATGATGAAGCGGTCGTCATCGAACAGCGGCGTGCCCGCGGCCTGGCTCGGGTCGTGAAAATCGATCGGCGAGCGTGAATATTCGCTGACGAACCCCTCCGGTACGTCAAAATCCCAGCTGAACTCGCCGTCCTGCACCTTCAGGTCGACGGTCAGCGGGATGAGAAAGCCGTAGGTCATCGCATCGATGAACGGCGGACATTTTTTCAGCGTAAAAGTGTCCTGTCGCGCGATCGGGCTAAACGAATTTTGCGGCATGGCCTTGTACCAATCGGGCAGGCCGAGCACCGCCGGAACGGGCTGCGGTATCAGACCCTCGTATTCCGGCGGACAGCGAAATTTCAGCTTCATCTGAACGGATTGGTCCATCGCTCGTATCCTTCGGGCCATGCTCGGAGAGCGCATGCATCGGCCGTCGCGCGATTCTATCGCGCCGGCCGCCAAACGAACAGATGGGCGCCGTTGCTGGCGCGTCGACGATAGGCGCAGTCAGCTGCCGCGGCGCAGATCGGCGTCGATCAACAGCCGTGAGCCGTTGTCGAAGCGGGCGCGGTAGACCTGCATGTTCTCCAGCACGCGCTGCACGTAAAAACGCGTCTCCGAGATCGGAATGCGCTCGATCCAATCGATCGGGTCGACCTTGGGATCGCGCGGATCGCCAAATTGCGCGATCCATTCCCTGGCCCGGCCGCGGCCGGCATTGTAGGCGACGAATGCCAGAATGTAGGAGCCGCGGAAGAATTCGAGGTCGTTGCCAAGCTCCGCCGCGCCGAGCTGGGCGTTGTAAGTGACGTCGTTGGCGAGTCGGCGCTGATCGAATGTGACGTTGAAACGTTTCGCCGTGTCGCGGGCGGCGGCCGGCGTGACCTGCATCAAGCCGTAGGCATTGGCGCCCGACACGACCTTGGGATTGAAGGCGCTTTCCTGCCGCGCGATCGAATAGACCACGTAGCGCGCGACGTTCGGCCCGATCGGCTGGAAGTCCGGCACGCCGAAATCGGGGAATGCATATTGCTCCAACGGAAAGCCGCGGCCGAGCGCGATTTTGCCGATGAGCAGCGTCGCGCGCGCGTCGTTGTGCTGTTTGGCGATCTCGGCGAGCGTCGTCAGCGCCGCCGGATCGTTCGCCTTGTCGGCCAAGTCCGCCGCCATCGCGGCGACGACGTCGCGGGCGTCGACCGCATAGAGCATCTCGAACACGCGCGCGGCTTCGAGGCCGTGAAGGTCCGGCGTAGGCGCCGGCAAGGGACGCAGCGTGACCTCGGTGAGATCGAGCCGCGCCCGCGCCAACTGGCCGTAATAGGCGGTCGGAAAACGCGCCGCGCTGTCGTAATAGCCGCGCGCGTCGTGATCGTGCCCGGCCGCTTCCGCCGCGCGGCCCTGCCAATAGAACGCCCGCGCAAGCGTAATGGGATTGGAGACGCCTTCGGCGATGCGGGCGAAATGCGCGAGCGCGACCGCCGGCTCGTGCATGAACGTCAGCGCGATCCAGCCCGAGGTGAACTGCTGGTCGGCGCGGAAATTCTCGCTGTTCGGCGGCGCCGTGCCGTTGGCGACCTCATAGGCCATTTTGACATTGCCGAGGTCGAGCAGCTTGCGCGCCAGGACCCGCCGCTCGACCCACCATTGATCGACGTCGCGCAGCACGGCGGGATCGTGCGGCGCCGAGATCATCCAACGGCCGGCCTCGTCGATCTTTTCGCCGCGGCGCAGGAACTGCGCGCGGCTGAAAATATAGCCGGCGTCGTGCTGGGCTGCCGCCGGCACGGCTTCGAGCAGCGCCTTGGCGTTGCCGGCCTTGTTGATGACCGCGGCGCGCGCTTTGGCGATCGCAAGCTGCGTCCCGTCGAGATGATGCGCCGCCCGCAATCCGGCGTCGTCGTCTTCGGCATAGAGCCGGGCGTCCATGCGCGCCTTGTCGTCTTCGGCGGTGATGAGGCCCGCGAACATGTCGCGAGCTTGCGCTTCGAGATCGCCGGAGAAGGCGTCGCTGCGCCAGGCGTCGCTGATCGTCTGGTGGGCGCCGGCACTGTCGCCTTGGGAGAGCAGCGCGCGCGCCAGCGCGAATTTGCCTTTGGCGGTATGCGGCGGATCGGTCTTGAAGAAGGCGAGAACGGTCGGCGGGTCGCTGCGCTCCTGCCACAACATCGCCTCCGCCCGCCGTCGCAACGTGACGATGCTCGGCCAGCTCGGATTGGCGGCGATGAAGGCTGCGTAGCGCGCGAACGCGGCTGTGGTGTCGTCGCTGCGCAGCACCAGCCACTCGATGAGCTTGCGCGCCAGCGGATCGGAAATCGAGTTTTCGAGATTGGCCGCTTCGTCGCTGCGGCTTTTGCCGACGAGATCCACGGCCTGCTTGACCGCGCCGAGGTCGAGCGGCGACGTCGCCGCGCTGGTCGCCATGGCCAAGGCCGGCGTCGACCGTAAAAGCGGCGGCGGCATGGCAGGCGCTGGCGCCGCGCCGGTCGCCCGGCCGGCCGGATTGGGAACGGCAGCGGTCGTCGTACCCCGAAGCGCGCCAGGCGCAAGCGACAGCGGTGCGGGCGCGCCCTTATGGGCCTGCTCCTTGTGCTCGGTGGTCTTGTGCTCGGGTATCTTGCGGTCGTCGGCCTTATGCTCGGAGCCTTTGTGCTCTGCAGCTTTATGCTCGGTCGCTTTGGCTTTCGGCGCGGGCGCGATCGCCGCCGGTTTGGCCTGCGGCAGCGGCACCTGGGTCTGCGCAGCACAAATCTGCCCCGCCGCGACAACGAGGACCGATACCAGGGCCGTAATGCGAATAGGCGTCACCAGCACCGATCCTCCGCGCTACTCTCCGCCAGCGATTCCAAGGAATCTCTTCGGCTGGTAAGATTGAGGAATTACTAAGCTTTTTGAAGGCGGCCGGACAATTCGCCGTATTTCGCGGCAAAACCGAGGCATTGTCCGCTCAAAGGCCTTTCAAGCTCGCTCCCGACCCGATATTTATGCCTTACGGCGGGCTCCGCTACCGCAAGCGTTCCGCTTGCTGCCGGGCCGCGCCAGGGACCCGTATCATGACTGCCAAGACAACCTTCCGAGGCTCGTTCACCGCGCTCGTCACCCCGTTCAAGAACGGTGCCGTCGACGAGAAAGCGTTCCGCGCCTTGGTCGATTGGCAGATCGCCGAGGGCACCAACGGCCTCGTTCCGGTGGGCACGACCGGCGAAAGCCCGACGCTGTCGCACGAGGAGCACCACAAGGTCGTCGAATGGTGCATCGATCAGGCGCGCGGCCGTGTGCCGGTCGTGGCCGGCGCCGGCTCGAATTCGACCAAGGAAGCCATCGATCTGGCGCAGCACGCCGAGAAGGCCGGCGCCGCTGCGGTGCTCGTGGTCACGCCCTATTACAACAAGCCGACCCAGGAAGGCCTCTATCAGCACTTCAAGGCGATCAACGACGCCATCGGCATTCCGATCATCATGTACAACATCCCGGTGCGTTCGGTGATCGACATGTCGGTCGACACCATGAAGCGTCTCTACGAGTTGAAGAACATCGCCGGCGTGAAGGATGCCACTGCGAGCATGACGCGCGTCACCCAGCAGCGTGCGGCGATTGGCGAGGATTTCAACCAGCTCTCCGGCGAAGACATCACCGCGCTCGGCTTCATGGCCCATGGCGGCCACGGCTGCATCTCGGTGACATCGAACGTGGCGCCACGGCTGTGCTCCGAGTTCCAGGCAGCGTGCCTGCGCGGAGACTATGCGGCGGCGCTGAAGCTGCAGGACAAGCTGGCACCGCTCCACATCAATCTCTTTGTCGAGACCAGCCCGGCGCCGGTCAAATATGCGCTCTCACTGTTGGGCAAGTGCGAGAACAGGCTGCGTCTGCCGATGGTGCCGGCGACCGAGAAGGCGCAGGTCGCCGTCCGCGAAGCCATGGTGCATGCCGGCCTGATCAACTGAGC
>Ga0210405_10005312_pt1 | contig 11815 bp, 8 predicted proteins | sample IncBWH11MmetaG_FD_155492 | JGI IMG/M metagenome (GOLD analysis project Ga0210405, IMG submission 155492) | Forest soil microbial communities from Barre Woods Harvard Forest LTER site, Petersham, Massachusetts, United States - Inc-BW-H-11-M | ecosystem: Environmental > Terrestrial > Soil >... | reverse complement strand
CCACCAGCGAAATCTGCCCGTCAGCCAGTCGAAACAGCGTCGCCGCGCGGCGTTCCAGAATGTCCGGGTGCGGGCTTTGCGATTCCCATGGCAAAGTGTCGAACGCCGGCAGAGTTGCGACCTCACCGGCCAAACCGCTAGCCGCGCCCGTCCTGCCTGGGAAGACGTTTGAAAAAAAACGCAGCGTCTCCGCAAAAGCTTCCGCGCGCCGGTTCGAACTTGTTATGAAAAATGCCGGCCGTCGCAGCGCGTGGGTCGCATACGCCGCGACCAATGCCTTGGCCACGTCGTGCAAGCCCGAAAACGCCACCTGATTTGCCCCGCCACGCAGCGCGGCCAGCGCGCCCTCCACCGCGGGCTGACGCAGCACAGCATCCAAACGTTCGCGAACGGCGGGAAGTATCATGCGGAAACCATCAAGGGACTTCAGGACTCCGTAACAGACGTGGCTGGCAAATCCCGAATGCTCTGGAGAATCGCAGTAGTCGAATAAGAGGGAACTACCGGCACTGAAGCGACCCGTCCACCCGCCGCTTCTACTTCCTGGCGGCCGATAATCTGGTCGTCAGCCCAGTCGCCACCTTTGACCAGCACATCCGGTAGCAGCGCGGCAATTGTTTCCCGTGGCGTGAGATCATCGAAAATAACCACCGCATCCACACACTCAAGCGCAGCTAAAATTTCGGCGCGTTCTAGTTCGCGCACCACCGGCCGGCCCGCGCCCTTTAACTTTCGCACGCTGGCGTCGCTGTTTATGCCCACGACTAGTGCGTCTCCCAGCCCGCGCGCGGCTTCCAGAGTGTGTATATGACCCGGATGCAGCAGATCAAAACATCCATTGGTGAAAACAACGCGCTGATCTCCGCGATGCGCACGCCCAAATTTCAATGTCGCGTCATGCAATGAAAGAATGCGTGAGGTCAAAAGATTACTCGCGGAACACCATCAAGTAGATCCCGAATCCTCAGTTTACCACGTCACTCCCCCGGCCAATCCGATGGCCGCATCCGATCCTCACCAAAATGAAGAACACGCGCAGGGACCCAATGAAGAACACACACAGGGCGCCCCACCCTCAGTTTTTTTGAGGGTGGGTCTTGTAACGTGGAATAAGAAATCCACAGACGAAGCACCTCCAGATGCCGCCATCCTTAAAACCACTCCCCGATTGATTTACCCGCGACGGTGCAAAACGCATCGACAAGTGCCCGAACCGACACCGCAATAAACGTGCCCCTGGCGGTCACCCGGATTTTCAGTGTTATACTTCTCTAAGGTTTCTGCCGGCTGATTGTCCATATTACTAAGGCTCACCAAACCCACCGAATGCGTCCCGTCCCGATGGATTTGCGGCATGCCAGGAAGATGTAGCAATGGCTGAAATAGCGATTGTCGGTGGTGGTCCTTCGGGCGCCATGTGCGGCGAGCAACTCGCCCGCGCCGGAAATAACGTGACCATTTTTGATGAGCATCTGGCTTGGGAGAAGCCCTGTGGCGGCGGCCTAACCCATAAGGCCATTCAATGTTTTCCTTTTCTCCTCGACAACCCCTACCCCAAAAAATTGGTCAGAGAAATCGACATCATCAGTAGCGAAGAACACCATGCTTCGCTGGAGATGACCCATCCCATCGTGATTTATTCACGCACCGTACTGAATGGCATGTTGCTCGATCGCGCCCAGGCTGCGGGTTGCACCGTCCAACGCTCCCATGTTTTCAACGTCGACACGGCTGGTTCCAAGCCGCGCTTCTGCGTGGACGGCGAATGGCGCAGCACCGATTTTCTGGTGCTCGCCGCTGGCGCCAGAAATCAGCTTGTCCCCGAAACGCGCGCCCTGCAGCGCAACGAACTAGAAATGACCCAGGGCTATTTCGTTCCGCGAACCGCCGACGCTATCACCATAAAATTTCTCCCCCACTTCGAAGGCTACATCTGGTCATTTCCGCGCTGCGATCATTTGTCCGTGGGAATTTGCGGCAGTATGGAAGCACATACCAGCCCCGAGCTGCGCACTCATTTAAAGACCTTCGTCGAAAAACACAAAATTCCTACCGAAGGCGCAAAGTTTTACAGCCACGTTTTACCGTCGCCTCAGGAACACACTCTTTCGAAGCGCACTGTCCTAGGGAAAAACTGGGCGCTCATCGGCGATGCCGCCGCTTGGGTCGATCCACTTACCGGCGAAGGCCTTTTTTACGCCATCCGTTCCGGAGAATTGTTGGGCAAAGCCCTCGCCGAAGGATGCCCCGAAAAATATCCCGCCTGGATTCGCGCCTCGTTCTCCGCGGAGTTGGAATTCGCCTCGCGCATCGTGAGGCGTTTTTATCGCGGCTCGGTTTTGGGCACCGCCATCACCACCCGCATGGTGCAACTGATGCGCCGCAGCCCGGTTTTCCGGCAACTGGTTGGAGACCTCTTCAGCGGCAGCCAGGATTACACCAGCCTCAAACGCCGCCTCTGGGGCCACCTCGGGATCTCCGTCAGTGAATTTATTTCGACCGTATTGAACCTCGACAGCCCCATGGCCGTTCCCGCCGCGCGTGCCGGAACTGGCGCCGACTGACGCGGCACATCCGACGCGCCATATAACAAGCCCCCATGCCCGGACATCTAAACACGAGGGGTTCTGAACGCCCTCCACTGATGCCCACTGAAAAAGACGCCCGCGCTACTCCCAAGCCTAAAAAAACCAAAAACGCGTGGAAAAATCTTCCCCATGTTTGGGCCCTGATCAAGCCTCGCCGTGGAATTTTAGCTGCCGGACTGCTATTGATGGCCGTGAACCGTGTCTCCGGCTTGATCCTCCCAGCCTCCACAAAATATCTCGTTGACGACGTAATCGGCAAACATCACATTCGTTTGCTGACCCCCATCGTGTTGACGGTTCTGGCCGCCACGGTAATTCAAGGTCTCACTTCGTTCACCCTCACGCAGTTACTTTCCAAATCCGCCCAAAAAATGATCGCTGATCTGCGTCGCCAGGTGCAGGCCCACATCGGCAAGTTATCCATTTCTTTTTATGATTCGAACAAAACAGGAGTCTTGGTTTCGCGCATCATGAGCGACGTAGAAGGCGTACGCAATTTAATCGGCACCGGTCTGGTCGAATTCGTCGGCGGCGTCATGACCGCAATACTCTCCCTGGTCATCTTGCTGCGTATTAGCGTGACCATGACCGTAATCGCTTTCACCGTGCTGCTGGTTTTCGGCGTGGGACTCAACAAGGCCTTCACCACCATTCGTCCCATCTTCCGCGCCCGCCCAAAAATTACCGCCGAAGTAACTGGCCGCTTAACAGAGTCACTGGGCGGTGTCCGCGTCGTGAAGGGTTATCACGCCGAAGCGCGCGAAGAAAAAATCTTCTCCGCTGGTGTCCAGCGGCTCCTCGACAACGTCCTGAAGACTCTTACCGCCACCTCCATCATGAGTTTGTCGGCCGCAGCCTTGATGGGCTTGGTGAGCGCGGTAGTCATGTTCATGGGTGCCCACCGAATTCTTGCCGGCACTATGACGCTCGGAACTTTTCTGACCTACTCCATCTTCTTGGGCCTTCTGGTTGCCCCGGTGTTTCAAATCGTGGCAATCGGAACGCAAATCACCGAAGCCATCACCGGACTCGAGCGCACCCGGGAAATTCTGGACGAGAAAATCGAAGATGAAGCGCCGGGCCGCGTCGTAACACTCCCGCGCGTCACCGGACAAGTGGTAATGGAAGATGTGAACTTCGCCTACGACTCGCGCAAGGAAGTCTTGCACGATATTAATTTCCGCGCCGAGCCTGGCACGGTCACCGCGCTGGTCGGGCCGTCCGGCGCTGGAAAATCCACCATCATCGGCTTGATTGCCGCGTTTTACGTCCCATCGTCAGGCCGCGTCCTGGTTGACGGAATCGATCTTTCCACCGTCAAGCTCGACTCCTATCGCACCCAACTGGGCGTGGTCCTACAAGAAACTTTTCTCTTCGACGGAACCATCCGTGAAAACGTCGCGTTTGCCCGTCCGGAAGCCTCCGAAGCCGAAATTCTCGCCGCCTGCCGCATCGCGCGCGTCGATGAATTTGCCGAAGCATTCGAAAACAAGTACGACACCATCGTCGGCGAGCGCGGCGTCAAACTCTCCGGCGGACAGAAGCAGCGCGTCTCCATCGCAAGAGCCATTCTCGCTGATCCGCGAATCCTCATCCTGGACGAAGCCACCTCCAGCCTCGATTCGGAATCCGAAGCTCTCATTCAGGAAGGATTGCGCTACTTAATGCGCGGTCGCACTACCTTTGTGATTGCGCACCGTCTTTCCACCATCCGCCAGGCCGATCAAATTTTGGTTGTCGAAGCGGGCAGGATTATTGAGCGTGGCACGCACAGCTCGCTTTACGCCGTGGGCGGAAGGTATTACGACCTCTACACCAAGCAACACTCCGTGGAGGAAAATCTATTTCTGGCCCCTGGCGAAAGCTCTTCACTTGACGCTGAGGACGCCGACACCATCAGCCGTAGCAATGGAGTGGGAGATTCCGCGATACCCGACGCGATTCGCCTGATTCGCGACCGAAACTCTGCTTAAGCCCTGACCTCTCGGTCAAGATTGACCCAAATGAGTAGATTTGAATTACGCCGTAGGCCGTCGCGCTAGCGGCTTGCGCGCCACAGTGAGCGGCAGCAGGCTCGCCATCTTGCGAATCATCGCCAGAACCAGCCGCTTGTCTCCATCGGACAGCGTCGTGCTATACCGCTTGATCTCCGCAAGAAAACGAATCTCATCCTGCGAGAGTTCACCAAGCATTTTTTGCGTTTCTTTATCGCGCGGTGTCTCTGTCCCGGGAAAAAAGTCCGCCAGCGAGATATCCATGGCCTCCGCAATCTTAGCCAGGGTCTCGAGCGAGGGCACGGTGTGTCCGTTCTCTACGCGCGACAGATAGCAACGCAGTAATCCAGTGCGCCGTTCAATATCCCCCTGCGACAGGCCCCGCTGGCTGCGATAAGTTTTGATCACTTCCCGATGTTTACTCGTGGTTTTTCTTTGGGCACGGTTATCTCTCCAGTAGATGGGGTATCTTATTGACTAACAGCGAGAGTGGCAAGACCGAACTTCGCCGCCGTGAGTCTAATCAGACAACACCCAAGCTTGTGCGGTAGCCCACGCAACGACGGCCAAAGCGACGGGCCTCGCGGCAGACAGACGAATGCGCGCGCAATACACAGCTCCACGTTCTTAAATCAAAAAAAACACGGAGGGTGCCCCACCCTCAGGGTTTTGGAGGGTGGGTCTTGTAACGTGGAAACGCCAAAGTTTCGGCCATCGTGCACAGTTTGCAGTTTCTGAGTTTTCCGTCGACGTGAAAAATAATTCGATTTTTTTATTTCAACAAACCCACTACGAAAATCCCGCAATAAACTCAAAAAACAGAGGACGCATCACGCGCCCTCCGATCGCTTCACACCTGCAACCAACTTCTCAGCGCTGTGTCGGAGTAACAGTGACCGGTTGATCTAGCCGGAACTCGAGCAACGTTTCGCTGGGTACTCGCACCGCGCGCCCGCGCGTGAGTATTTCCGCTCCCGCGCCCGCCGCGCCTCCAACTCCTGCGCCGATCGCCGCGCCCGTGCCACCGCCTGCAACTCCGCCGATGATCGCGCCGACGATCGCCCCACCGCCCACTTTCTTGGCAGTGTCGCCGCCGCGCCCCTTACCCTTCATGGTGTAGTCGCCGCTCACCACTGGAAATTCCCGGCCATCGATGATGATGCGTGTAAGTTCCAGTTGCAGTTCGGAGCTTCCAGACAGGCCGCGCGCTTCTTTCGTGTAAGCCAACCGCACGTAAGCGTCGCTGCCACGCCGCGCCGCCAGAACATTGTTAACCGCCAGGTCCGTTTCCAGGCTGGCTTTGAATACGTCTCCTACCACGTTACGCTTCGAGTCCACCGGATCAATCATGCGCACCAAAATAGGCTCACCGGCCGGCAACGTTACAGGAGTTCCTGGTGCTGCGTACACGTAGTGATGTGATTCGCCATCCCGGTCGCGGTCGTAATCTCGATCACGATCCCGGTCCCGATCCGGCGGTGGCGGTGGCGGCGGGTAAGCATTGGGCCGACCTTGATCCGGCGGAGGACCATCGTTCCGTCCGTTATCCGCGTTTGGCGGCGGTCCGCCCTGGTCATTCGGCTGCCCCTGATCTGGCGGAGGCGCCCCCTCATAAGGACCGTTCGGAGGAGGATTGTCATCCCGATCGCGGCCAGAACGCCTGTCCAATCTCACCGCAGACACTTCCGAAACGCGGAAGGTTTGCACGTCACCTTCAACCTCAAACCGCACGATCACGCGCGTCCCACCCAGATATCTACCCTGGATCACCCGTCCATCTTTTAGCTCCAGCGTATCCGCAGACGCGCCAGCGCAGAAGATCAATGCCAAAGCGGCTACGCCCACTAAATGCTTGAATGTATTCATCGCGGATTTTCCTCTCAAGCCTGGTGGCCACATCGGCAGCTATAAATCGCCGAAATTGGAGCCCTCCCCCGTTTATCTATTCTATTCGATGTTTACAAGACGAAGACGGGTTGAGTGTTCTTTTGCGAACTGCCGCCAAGGCACACTTAGTGACTAACCCAGAATCACTACAGAAGTTGCGTTAAGAAAGTTGCGCCGCGATTAGTGGTCCCCGCCCGTGGCCGTGTCCGCTTCCAGCGTTTGTTTCGCGACATTGAAGCCTTCTATTTCGAGCACCGCCGAATCTCCGCCCAGCGCCGCAGAGGAATAAGTCGCCGTAACTTCGCGCTGTTCGCCGGGAAGCAGCGAGAAATAATTGTCTTCCCACAGGATGGGAGTTATATCCGTCCCCCCTTTGTTACGAGTAGCTCGCAGGTGCACCATGAAGGCGATGCTGTTATCCAGATTTTTCACGGTGACTCGAGTCGTATTTCTCGCCGCATCTTTATTTGAAGACGAAGTCACGTCGAGCTTCACTTCCGGCAGCGTAGCCAGTCCAGTCAGATCACCGAATTCCGCTTGCGGTGTGTACACCGTATCCTGTTTATTCTTCCAGTCCAGCACATCCGCCTTGGTGGAAAGCCAGTAAAAATTGTCGCTGACCAATTTCCCCGCGCGGTCCTGTAACTGCAGCCGCAGGAAATAAGTCTTGCTGAGCCCCTCAACCTTCGGCAGTTCGAACGCGGTTGTCAAGCTATCCGGTTCCAGATCAAGAGTCGCCTCTTTCGTGCCTTTGTCGGAAGCATCCAGGTTGTACAGTTTCGCCGTGACTTTCATGCCATTGAGCGGCTCGTAGGTGCCGTTGATCACCGCCACTGAATTATTATCGTAAGAATATTGCACGTGCACCGGCTCACAAGCTTTCTTCGTCCCGTAGTACCCGCCCGCGGGCACCATGTAGTAATCGTACAAATGCCAGATCAACGATGGCCACGCGTTATTCAGCATCCACTGAATCACTCCCGTGGAGTTGTACTTATTTCTGGCGTATGCCTCGAACATCGCGCGCTGCCCATCGTAGGTAACCGCCTGGGCTTTGCGTTCGAAGTCGTCCAGCGAAGTAGCTGGCCCGTACCGCCGGTTCAGTCCATCCGCGAAAACATTTATGGTCGTGAAGCGCTCTTTGCCGGCGTGAAAATTCCACACCTCATCGACGGGCCACAGATGATCCTTCGGGATGAACCGCTCGAGCGATTCTCGCGGCGGAATCGCCGGGCCCGGGCTTGTTTCCGTGTTATAGCCGTGAGCCCCTCCGGCATCCTTATCCGTCAGCCAATAAACCGGCGGAACGTATTCGTACGGACCGGTCATTTTTACTCCGGATCTTCCGGTAACCGGGGTGGCCGTTTCGCTTGCAGAAGACAGCACCGGATTGGGCCATTCCAGATCCTTGAGAATCCCCAGATACATGTTCTCCACGTCGGCCGGCGGCGGTCCGTCACTGCCATTCAGCCACACGAACACGCTGGGATGCTGCCGCAGAATGTGTATCTGGCTCTTCAGCGAAGCACCGGCAATGTCACGCTGATCGCCGTGCCAATCTTTCCAGCGTTCCCACGCATCGCAACAGGTCCACCCGGGCATTACCAGGATTCCCCGCCGGTCCGTCTTTTCGTAAAATTCTTCGCGATCCAGCCGCCCTTCCAGGCGAATCGTATTCAGCCCCATATCCCGAACATAAGACAAATCCGCATCGAGCTTGCCGGGCACCCAGCGGAACAATAAATCGGGCGCCCACGCCGCTCCGCGAATCAAAACTTTGCGTCCATTTATCTTGAACAGACGGAAACCCTTGTCCGTTAGCTCCGATGTGACTTCCCGAATCCCGAAATTCGTCGTAGCGCAGTCGCTCACATGCCCCGCGACCTCGAACGAAATTTTCGCCGAATACAAAAATGGTTCTCCCATCGTATACGGCCACCACAGTTGCGGGTGCGTTAGCCTCAATGCCACAAATTGTTTTGGCGAGAATCGAACGGTCTTTGTTTCACCGGCGGCCAATTGCATTGGCTGGCTGACTTTAATCTTGTCGACTTCCGCGCGCAGCACCCCGCGCACCGCATGATCGGAACTGTTCTGTAGATCGGCGTAGACTGTGAGGGCCGCAGCCTTATAATTCGCACCCAATTTCGACGACACAAAAGGATTGCGCACCGAGACCGCCGCGCTTTGCGTCAGAAACACTTCCTTCCAGATGCCCATATCCTTATCAGGCGGCGTGGGATTCCAATCCACCCAGGTAATTCCCAGATCGTCCTTGCCCGGCGCGAAAACTTCGACTGCCAGAGCATTGCGTTCGCCGCGTTTCAAAAATTTCGTAACGTTAAATTCGAACGTGCGGTAAGTTCCAGCCACGTCCTTGGCGTCCGCCACCTTCTGCCCATTCAGCCAGATGTTCGCCCGATAATTGATGCCGTTAAAATGCAGCCAGTCGTTTTTCCCGGCCCCACCCGCTGGCGCTGTAAATTCCGTCCGAAACCACCACGAACAAGCAAAAGGGCTGCCCGCCGGCATATCCACATTGGCGAACACTTTATTCTCCGCAATATATATCCCCGGAAAGTTCTTCAGATTCGTTCCATAGTTCGGATCCGGATAGGTTTTATCGGTCACTAGAACACCCACTACCGTCGCAGGGATGTCCGTGCGGTGCCAACGCTCCGCCGCGAACCCAGCGACGGAAATCTTGTCGCCCCCGGATTTGTCATCGCACGACGACTGCACCTGCCAGTCTTTGTGCAGAAATGTTTTAGCGGACTCGTCATGCTGCTCCGCCTTCTTTGTAGACGAGGACCGTTTCGATTGAGCTGCGAGCGTAGCGGGGATGCCCAGGGAGATGACCGCGAGTGCGAGCATGCAGTATTTGCTGAATCCGACCATTCAAACCTCCGAAAACTTTTCTTGAGTGCCGAGCGGCCCGAACAATGACGGTTGCGCGGCTATATTAAACCGATTCAATCCACCGTGTTCAGATGTTTCTAGTTTTCTAATAGAGCGGCGAAAACATGCGGAAGGAGTAAAAAAAGTTGGTGCCGGAGATAGGAGTCGAACCTACACGGGCGTGAGCCCGGAGGATTTTGAGTCCTCTGCGTCTGCCATTCCGCCACTCCGGCACGTGAATATCTTAGGGCAGGATTCGCCTGTGGGCAACTTTATAACCATAACCGCCGTAGGAAATTGTCGTTCGGGATGAAAGATTAGTGACGCACTACTTGCCTGGCCGAGACGTTCAGTACCGGCGGCCGCGCAGAGAAAAACTTTACCGCGTTTTTGCCGATCGTTTTAGTGGTCTGCTTGTTCCACACTGCGCCCATCAACATGGAAACGCCCGGCACCACTCCATTCACAAACGACCGGCGCAAAAGTTTGTAGCCCAGTTTTTTCGCGAAGCGCTTCAGCACCTCAAACGACTCCCGCTTTGCATAATAGCGGCCAACTACTGCCGCGGATATTTGCGCGCCAGACTTAGCCGCCTCCTTGCTCAATCCCTCTGCGGCCGCTCCGCCAAACGCAAAATTCATAATCGCCAGCAGGTCTTCGGGGTTTTTTCCCGGGTCGAGCGTCGTTCCATACAAAGCCGCCAACCGCGCCACCAATTGCAACTGGATCCGCGCGGTAAAGAATACTTCCGAGCAGATAGCGGTTGCCGCAACCGCTATGTTAACCGGCAAACCAATCACGCCTTCTCCAGCCGTGAAGAGTCCCACCAGCTCGTCGGCTGACACCGCAGCGCCCGTTATTGCCCCAGCTAGCGCTGCTTTATTGCTCGCTGAAGCAATCAGCTTCTCCGCAATCTCGACGCGTGTGCGCCCCGGAAATTCAAGAGGGAACGATTCCTTGACGGCATTCTGCGAATAGTGGCGAAATGTTTTCTCCATCAACTGAAAAAGCCATTCGCCACTTTTAAATCCGGGCCATCCGCCCATTTGCTTGACTTCTACCGCTACTTCTTTTAACTGCTGGCGAATGGCATCTGTCGCGGCACTTTTATTCATTGCCCACCCAATCGAATCAACGTGGCGAATGGAAAACTAATCAATTTTTACACCCTACGCGTCACCTCTAAGCATACGGCTCTTTCGCGCATCGCAGATGTGGAAAGTTCCAACGTACTATCGCATCACCACATTTTGATTCGCGGTACACTTGGTTTGGTTCACTTTTATGGCCACCATCGAACAAACCTCTCCGGCAAGCCCTCCCGCCAATAAGACCTTTTCGGTAGTGAAAGGGATTGTTGCCGGCAGTCTCTTGACTATTGCCTTTGTCGGTGCCGCAGTGTGGTTGTCGACCGGCGTAGGCCTCCTGCATTTGATGGGATTTATGCGCAACGGCGGTATGCGCATAAATGTGGACCAGCCCACAGTAGTGCGCCAGATTCAGCAATTACAGAAACTGGAATCGGTCAGCTATACGATGGATAAAATCATCGGCGGGGCTCGCGACAATCCTTACCTGCCAAAGTTTTTGGCTGGTGACCGCATTCTCCTCGTCGTGCACGGTGAAGTAGTGGCTGGCGTGAATCTCGCAAACATCAAAAGCAGCGACGTCAGCGTGCAGGGCCATAACATTTCCTTACGTTTGCCAGCCGCCGAAGTCTTCAGCACACGCATCGACAATGCCAAGAGCCGCGTTTATTCCCGCGATACCGGATTATTTTCATCTCCCGATCCCAATCTGGAAAGCGAAGTGCGCGAAGAAGCTGAACGGCAGTTGCAGCAATCAGCGTTGGTGGATGGGATCTTGAAGTCCGCGGACCAGAATGCGCGCAACACCGTCACCGGAATGCTTACCGGACTGGGATTTACACAGGTAGCGCTGCAATAATCTAATCCGCGCCTTTCGCAGAGACTTTCGATTTTCCCAATTTATTAAAATCTCTTACAAAAATCCGTAGCGCGGAGTTCGAGGAAATCTTAGAATAACCCGCCGCAATCTGATCTTTGTAGCGATCCAGAAAGAAATCGAACGGATCCGTGGGATCCATATCGATCAGAGTCATATCCACATCCGTCATCGTTAGTTTCCCGAAGCGAAGCCGGTTACCTCGAAACGAGATGTAGTTGCCTCTCTGGCGCCCTTTCGGCCCGCGATTCTTGTCTCCGAACGTCAGCACGATCGTATTGCCTTCAATGCGTGTCTCGGTGACGCGTCCCTCCATGTGTGGAGCAGGAAAAACCAGCGAAGGATCGAGCACTAAATCATCACCGCGAGCCTCAATGCCCGGAAGTTTGCCATTTTTGATCAAGTCCGCAATCTCCACTCCAAATAAATTCATAATCCCTTTCACCGGAACATGCAGCGCCTTCACTTTTCCGGTGCGCAACA
>Ga0210405_10005310_pt1 | contig 11824 bp, 14 predicted proteins | sample IncBWH11MmetaG_FD_155492 | JGI IMG/M metagenome (GOLD analysis project Ga0210405, IMG submission 155492) | Forest soil microbial communities from Barre Woods Harvard Forest LTER site, Petersham, Massachusetts, United States - Inc-BW-H-11-M | ecosystem: Environmental > Terrestrial > Soil >... | reverse complement strand
CGTACGCGGCGACGCGATGCGGGACGACCAGCGTGTTGTCATCGAAGAAGAGCGTGTGCTTCATTCCAAGTGGCCGGAAGATGTTCTCGGCTGCGAACTGTGCAAGTGACTTCTTGGTTGCGTGCTGAATGACTTCGCCGAGCAGAAAGTAGTTTGAATTGCTGTAGTTCCACTCCGCCCCGGGGAGTTATTCAGTCCCTTTTGCCGTACGATGAGCTTGAGAATATCGGCTGGGGAGCCGACCGCCGCGGGATTGCCTCCGGAAAGCGCGAGGAGGTCGAAAAAGTCGCGAAACCCGCTCGTTTGGTGCAGCATCTGGCGTAGCGTGACGGGATGACCGTAATCCGGAAGCTCCGGTAGGTACTTGCGGACGTCGTCGTCCAGCGAGAGATAGCCCTGTTCCGCGGCCATTATCATGCTCGCTGCCGTAAATTGCTTCGATACCGAGCCAACGTAGAAAACCGATTGCGGGGTGAGCGGAACGCCAAGTTCGAGGCTCGCGTAGCCGAAGGACTTCTTGTAGACGAAGCGGCCGTTGCGGATGACGCCCGCTGAGCATCCGGGAGAGCCGGGCCAGTCGAATGCTGCGAACAACTGATCCACATTCTGGGCAGTGGCGTCTGATTCGACGGCGCCTGACACGGGGCTGAAGCCAAGAAGCAAAACGATCCATATTCTCATCATTCTCATCGAAGCTTCCTTTTTCCTGATCCCATTCGAGCACAAGTGGTTTAGAGCGCTCAGATGCCTTCTCCCGAGAGTGCATGCGCATGAATTAATTCTGGTCTTTGTGAGTGTGCGGCCGCACAACTCCTCAGAAGCTGGACGAAGTAGATCTTCGCTTTGTCACGATTTCCGATCAGTTCAGCTGCTTTGCCCGCACCGTACAATCCGTTGAACCGGTTGGGATCGATTTTCATAGACCTCTCGTACTCTGCTAATGCTTCCGCCGGCCGATTCAGTGCCATCAGCATGTCAGCCAGCATTTCGCGCGCAGGGGTTTCGATCTCGCCTTTGCCTTCGGCATCCTGCCGGTCAGCCAGTTTTCGCAACAGGACAACGGCTTCATCCTCCTTGCCCTGTAAGGCAAAAAGCCAGGCATGAGTCTCGTCCTGACGGGTCGTCATAAACTTGGCGATTCGGGCCGTCGGACCCTTTTCCGTCAATTCAAGCATGTGGTCGTATTGGGCGGCTGCATTCTCCGCGACGGCTAAGTCGTGCAGGTGGCCGGCCGCAACTGCTTGCGCCCAAAACGTGATCGCCTGATTGTAAGGTTCAGCATTCGGGTCCGGCCTGAGGGCCTCTGCTGCTTTCCAGTTTCGCGTTTCCAGATAATAAAGCGCCGGCGAATTAACGCGGGTGCGATTCACGTAGTCGTGCAGATTTGGGTCGACTTGCTCATAGGGGATCTTCGCGCCCTCTTCAAGCATTGCTCTCGCCTTCTCGTCTTCACCAATTTGCAGGTAGGCGTATTCCAAGAATTCCATTGCGTGCAGCTGGTTTTCCGCGCCTGCTTGGACAGTCGATGGATTCTGCGCCGCGTGTAATGAGGCAAGATTCGACTCAATATCTTCTTGCCAAAGACCAAGCCGCGCGAAAATGTGCGAAGGCATGTGCAGTGCATGTGGAGCTGACGGAGCGATTTGTGCGTATTCACGTGCCGAAGGGAGTCCTCGCGATGCAAGTTTCGGGTTGTCAGCAGCGTGAATGATGTAATGAGCTACTCCCGGGTGATGAGGGTGTGCCGCGAAGATCGGATTTAGAATTGCAATTGCCTTTTCAGCATCCTGAAACGGATGGCCGCTGTCCGCGAATGTCAGAAGGGAAAGTGAATAGAAGACGGCAGCTTCGGTATCCCCTGGATACTCCTGATACATTTTTCTCAGGTATGCGGAGTAATCGTGATTACGGGTTGCATAATCCCGAACGTCGGGACGATAGAGAATTTCTGCTGCATGCAGGTAATCGCGCTCGCGCTGCGTTTTCGCACCAAGCTGAACTGCCCTTTGAATTAGTTCCCACCCGCGCTTCACATCATCAGCGGAGGGCTGGTATGCGAGTGGACGATATAGCCCAATGGCTTCGGCCCAGTACGCCATGGCACAGCCACCATCCATGTTCGCCGCAGTCTTGAACTGCAAGTCGGCGTCATCAAAAAGGAAGGAATGGAACATCGCCAGTCCACGCTCGATGTGGGCCTGGGCCTTTCTCGAGCAGGAGACTGGAAAGGTAATGCTGCCCACCGTTGCGCCCGAGGCTGTATGGGTGTGGGTTCCGTCAGCGGCACTGGCCGTTATAGCCACCATCAGGAAAGCCACACGTAAAATCTTTTTGGGGAACACGGGCATGTGCAGAATCAAACAATCCCGGAGTGCCGCTATCCCGGAAGTCTGAGTGAGACGTGCACGGGTGTCGGCGAGTACCGTCGTTATCTCGCTAAATACGCCGCAGACGAAGTAGCATCAGCGACCTCGTCTCGAAGCCTCTCTTCGGTACAACTGACGCCTCGGACAAATATTCCCAAACACTTGCACGTCGCCAACGTTAATGAAGAAAAGTGGGCAAGGGTGAACCGGAGTCACCCTCGCCGGCTGGTTAATTGACGGTGATGGTTACGGGCGCGGAATGGCTCAATGAGCCGGATGTTCCCGACACCATCAAGGTGAGCTGAGATGCGGGTGTTTGCCCTTTTGTATTGCTACTGCTGCAACCAAGCGAAAACATCGAGATGAGGAGCAACAACCCCAGGAGGCCCATCGATAAGATGCTCCTGCGCGTAAGCGACTTCCGTTTGCGCGTCGTGAGAACGGTTCCGAATATACCTATACCAGGTAGCAGAGCCCCCATGCTCAATACGGAGTAACCGCTGGGCGGCGGCGTGGAGGCGGCAGAGATGGTCAAGGTCGAGGATGACCCGCTGGATCCAGGAGAGATGGTCGTTGGACTGAGACCACACGTCAGACCAGCGGGCGCGGTGCAGGAGAGCGAGATTTGACTGTTAAAGCCTCCGACAGCACTGGCGCCGACCATCAGGTTAGCCGAAGCGCCCGGTGCGACGGTTACGCTTTGAGTCGAGAGAGTGAGGGAAAAATCTGGGCCCGCGACCGCCGCCGCGGGTACAACACTGGCGAATACGCTAGTTGTGCTGCCGCCGGCCGGGAAATTCGGCTGGTTGCCGCCTCCGGCCGTGAGATAAAGAGTGTTCGGATCGCCGGAGGGACCGCCTCCGCCGAACACCAAATCCCACAAGCCAGGATTCACCAATGCATTCTTCGAAGAATCGGTGAGCTGCCCGAGAAACTTCCCAGTAGTGTCGAAGGCGTTTATGCTGCCATCCCCGAAATTTCCCACCAGGATCGCGTTGGGAAACGTGCCGAAGGTAGATGGAGCCGTCACCACGCCCCAAGGCGCATTGAGTTTGCCGCCGGCGGCGACAAAGGTGTTGATGAAATTCCCATTCATGTCGAAGACATCGACCTGCCCAAGACCGGCGCCGGGCTGAGCGTCGTGCTTGGCGGCATCCTGCATGGCATACGCCACGTAGATCTGGTTTCCGATGACATGGATGCCATGGGGAGCGAAGCCCGGAGCAAGTTTTGGATCGACGAACGAACCGCCCAATGAAGTGAGGTTGAAGTTGTGATCAAGAACGTCGATTTTTCCGCTGTTGAAGTTCGCCGCCAAAAGGAATGTGCTGTTGAGAAGCGCCAGACCTTTGTACACTGCGCCGCTGGCGGAGTTATCGAACACAACCGTCGCGTTATTGTTGGTGCCAGTCCAGCTGGCGATCAGGCCATCTTCGGTGACAAAGATAAACTGCCCACCGTTGAAGTAGATGCCGTTTCCGTTTGAGACGTTTCCCGTAGGACAGCCAGGGGTGCAATTACCGTTCGGATTGCGCGAAGCCCCCGGTATGGTTACCACGAGACTATTCTTGTTACCCTGGCCGTCATAGAGGGTGGAGGTGCCACCGTTATTGTTGGCGATCCAAAAATCTTGCCCAGGAAGAATGGAAATCCCCCAGGGATTCAGGAGTTGAGAGTCTGTGGTCTTGGCGACGCCGGCAGTATTAGACACCAAGTTGGTCTGGGAATAGCCGACCTGCTGCGCGAGCAGTCCCGAAGGAGTTGCGAACGTCATCAGCAGTCCGAGTAAAATGATTGCTTTTTTCAACTTGTTCCTCCGTAACTCTGCTTCTTGATTTGTACGAGTCTGCCCTTCAAACACTTCGTTTTCGGCGAATCCGCAAGGGGTCGGTTGGGCAGGGAATTCAGACCCATGACGCCGCACTTCCAGGCTCCTAAAGTCCCCGCTCCAACCCATGTAACCACCCGCGCTTTGTCTCACCTTAGTTCGTGCCAGACGAGGACGAGGTGCTTTGACTCTTCGCCTGCACCAGTGCGATCCTCCCCGGCGGTATCTTCATGTTATAGACACCCTCCGGTCTCTTGATTTTGCTGAGAAAGTACCCGCTCCCTATGTGCTCAAAGCTGAGCGTTGGCTGATCGGTGAGAACCCCGTCGAACGCCACAGGGAGCACAAACGCTCCGCCGTTGCCGTAACTGTGAATGACTAACTCACGGTTTACGCCAGGGGGGACACGGTTTATCCTGTAGTATCCAGCCGGAAGCGTGGCGCCGCCGGCCACGAAGTCGAAAGGAACAGTTACGACTCCCCCATCTACATCTTGAGCACGGGCACCTACACTCAACCCTACTAGGCAAGTAAAAACAAGTAGAGCTGTAACATGCAAAATCTTCATAATGTCTCTTTCTGTAAAGTGTTTGAGTTGTCATTATTGATAACTGCACTCGCGAAGTTTTATTCCACAAGCCGCTCGAGAGTGTCAGTTATCAGGCGCGTAGGTTACACGCAGAGACCGAGGACCCGATACTCCTTGGATGTCACTTGAGTGGCACTTCTATCTTCGATAGCTCGTAGTTCAGCGGACGGGCAGTATCGATCGAGAGTAGTGTGTTGGACGGGTTCCAGGATGTCGGTCCGAATTGTGCGCCGTTGAGTCTGCGCACCAAGAGAATCGGTGGCCCTGTCGCTTGGAAACATCCCGCGAGGTGACCGACACGCCGCACCGAATATGTTTGAGATATCAGGTTGCGCAGTCACTCGGCGAAGAGGCCGAAGATATGCGTCCTCGTGTCCCTAGACCGGGCTCATCTCCGCCATCGCAGAAAACATTTGTTCTGCCGTGCGCGAGTCTCCGGCCGAATAGGGCATGGCTGCGCATTCATCGTTGCCTGACCGTTCATTGAAGCGTGCCTTTTGGATCTTCCGTGTTACCGATGACTCAGCGCTCGATTGGTAGAAGCTTGCGATCATATCCTTGCACTGGTCGCTCGAAGGCGCCAACATCTCGATTCTGACTCACGTGGACAAGCAGCCAGGTCGCCGGTTGCTGCTGGCCGTGAGTTCCAATTGTGTCGAGTCCACAGTCATCTTCTCTAAGGCTCCGTGAGAACCCCGCTTTGTCGAGGCAGTGAAGTGCCGCCACGGCAAGAACGGACTCCGCGACAACACCGCCCGGAAATCCGTATGTCACTGCACAATGATCTGGCCTGTCATCTTCGGATGAACCGAGCAGTAGTAGGGATATTTCCCCGCCTTGGTAAACGTGTAGGAAAACTTTTCGTCCGTATCCCGCACCTTGGACTTGAACACGCCCTCTGTGCTGACAACCGTGTGGGGAGTGTCATCACGATTGGTCCACGTAACGGTCCCTCCGACAGGTACGGTGACCGTCTGCGGCCCAAAACTGAAATTGTCGATTTTTACGTCCGCATTTGGCGAGGGCGGTTGGTCGTTCGCGATGGCATTCTGTGATCCCGCTAACAGCAGTGCCATCGCAATAATTACCATCGCCACGAAACTTGCTACCCATACATGTTTACCCATCATTGCTCTATTCCTTTCCAATGTTGATCTGCTTGCTCAAACGGAATTCTTGGCGGCTGCCCCAAGGGTCAAGTTAACTACCAGGCTTGCAATCGTCGATTCGCCACTCTTGGCCCTCGGGCTGTCCGGCTTCCAGGAATGCGGGGGCCGCCTGTTTCGCGTGTTTCGCCAAGAGCGCTGTCTTGAGATCGAAAGCAGTTACCATCACCCCTACCCCTTCTAAGATTGGCGCGGAGGTTCCGATAGGCACTATGCCGCGCCTTCCGGTTAGGGATCTTGCCCCCGGAGCGATCCTCACCCTCCGCTATACGAGGACTCTGTTTGTTTCGGCTGGCGATCCGCTGGCTTCGAAACCACCCATAGGCCGTCACCGTTCAAGACGTAGATGAAATTGCGCTCGTCCTGAAGCCACTTAATGACTCCCGAGAACTTTTGCACTACTCGAGGAGCGGCCGGATTCGACAAATCCCAGAGAACAAGGTCGTCGTTGGAGGTGCTGCCGCGCATCGGGCGGTCTGCGGTTCCGGCAAGGATCGCCAAATCACCCGTCACGTTCATCCTGCCCGACACAGCTGGATCCGGCCACGGAATTACGCCAACGGTTTTCGGTTGAGCGGGCTTGCTGATGTCGATAATCGAAATGCCTTCATCTTTTGAGTGCTGCACGTAGAGGTAGTACTTGTCATTCACTTTCTTCTGCATCGCCATGTCGACAGCCGATAGTCCAGGGAACGAAATGTGGGCGACGACATCGGCCTGATTGTCGGACGTTTTGACTTTGTGATTCTTGGCCGATGCTCCACCAGACACAAGCAACACGGTGGCAAGAACTGCCCAGGCCGCCGAGTTGAATTTAGCGAGTCTGCGTCTTACATTCTTCACAATCCGCCTCCTGCAAATTGAGTCTCAGCATGGATAACGGACTTTCTGGTCTCTTATTCCACTTCGATCATATAAATCGTGGAGTGATACGAGCCAGGCATTCATTTCAACGGAATATTGCCTGAGGTGCCGGTTCTCGGGGGGAGTCGGGATTACGCAACGCTCTTCTGAGACTCCTGAGAAACGCTTGCCCCAATTGTGTTATTTCCACTTGCCCAGTCTCCCATTTGGTTTCTCCAACAAATTGTCTTTTGAAGGGAATAAATCAACGATTCTGATTGCTTTAAGATGTGCCGCGTCAGGAGCTGCAACTCGAACCGTTTGAGCTTTTCAGCGAAATTGCAGACTTGCAGATCGCGATGCGGCCCGTTCATCGCCGGTGCAGGTCTTCTCGACCGATCGATTCGATCTTCAAATCCGAGAATTGACGGGCAAGCACCTCGTCTTTCTCTCCGATAAAGTCCGGATCGACAGACACCTCTCTCGTCGCCCCCGGCTCTTTGCGCTGCGTGCGTGGATGTCGGTCCACAGGGAGCGCTACCAGTGACTCGCGAACTGCCTTCCGGGCTCTGGCCAAGCGTGACATGACGGTTCCTGTTGGGATCGACAATATGCCTGCGATCTCCTGGTACGACATTTCCTCCACTTCAAAAAGTAGGAGGGTTTCCCGATAATGCACCGGCAGATTGGAGATGGCACGCCGCACCAACTCGGAATTAAAGCGACTCATTAGAATTGTTTCGGGAGTCTCCGTTTCAACTGGCAGTTCATGTCCGTCCTCCTCCGAATCCATCGCAACGGTCATGCGCCGCCCCAGTTTTGAGCAGGAACTGAGAAAAGTGTTCTTCAGGATCCTAAACATCCATGCCCGGAAGTTGGTGCCACGCTGAAACGATGCGAAACTGCGTAAAGCCTTTAGATAAGCCTCTTGCACGAGATCCTCGGCATCGTTCTGATTGTGCACACGCCAGCGCGCGAAGTTGTAGAGCGAATCGAACAAGGGCATGGCCAACTCTTCGAACTCTGCCGACGATTTGCCGTCCTGTGAGGATGAAGTCCCGAATCCGACCATTCCTTGTGGCCCAAGTCCGATACGCACCATTTGCCTTCTCCCGAAATCAGTCTGGAACGCGGTCCCAGCTAGGCTAATTTCTTCGTCCGCAAGCAAAACTCGATGACTTTTCCACATTGCAGCCCAGGAACCCACTCAACGGTTTTCTGAGATTCTTCGATACATAAAACTGAATCACCTTTGCCATGACCATCTCCTTGATGTTGTTATCTCCGACCAATCTGACGCGCCAGTCATCAGGCGTCAATTCACTGCGGCTTTTCTCGCCATAACCGGTCCGCTGCTTGTTAAGTAATTGATGGCTAACGAGTTAGGTCTGTAAATATCCAGGATGGGGTGTGACACTGGGGTCTGCGAGAAGTGCTAGACTTCTATGCCAAGCCCAAATGCCCTATGGAACCGGTGCGCCGCATGTCGATCGTGCGATTCGGAACCTATGAGGTTTCTCTTCACTCGGGCGAAGTGCGCAAGGCGGGTTTGAGAATCAAAGTCCAGCAGCAGCCGATGAAACTGCTGGAGATTTTGCTGGAGCGTCCGGGGGAAGTCGTCACAAGGGAGGAATTGCGCAGCCGAGTCTGGGCCAACGAAAGCTTTGGTGATTTCGACCAAGCTGTCAACATCGCCATCGCGAAACTCCGGAGTGCCTTAGGCGACTCGGCTGAGAATCCGCGATTTATCGAGACTCTTCCCAAACGTGGTTATCGCTTCATAGCGGACGTGTCGGTTGTCGATGCAGATGCCCGCCTGAAAGAGCCGGGATCTTCCCCTGGAGATTTGCCGGCGACAGAGCACGGGAATAACGTCCAAGGCGCTGGGCTGACCGTTGCGCCCAAACGCTGGATGGGGCCGACGCCTCGCGTCATCGTCGCCTTGGCGCTGCTGCTCATTCTGCTGATTCTCTCCGTCTGGCTATTTCGTTCGCGTAGCCGTGCGCCTACGGGCATCCGATCCTTGGCGGTGCTTCCGCTGGACAACCTCTCGGCCGATGCTTCGCAGAATTACTTCGCGGATGGCATGACGGATGAGTTGATTACCGACCTGGCGCAGATCAGCGCTTTGCGGGTGATCTCCCGCACCTCCGTAATGGTATACAAGGGAGCGCGCAAGCCTCTGCCGCAGATCGCTCACGAGCTGAACGTGGACGCCGTTGTAGAAGGCACCGTGCTCCGTTCCGGCGACCAGGTTCGCATCACCGCGCAGCTAATAGATGCATCTACGGACAAGCATTTATGGTCCCAGAGCTATGAGGGCGACTTGCGTGACACCTTGGCGCTCCAAAACAGCGTGGCAAGAGCCATTGCAGATCAAATTCGGATCAGTTTGACTCCGCAGGAACAAGCTGCGCTGAAAAGCGTAAAGGTTGTTAATCCGGAAGCTTACGAGGACTATCTCAAAGGGCGCTACTTTTGGAATAAGCGAACCGCGGATAGCTTGAAGGTCGCTCAGGCTTATTTCAATCAGGCGATCGAAGAGGACCCGAAATACGCGCGAGCTTATTCTGGGTTAGCCGACACGTATGCGTTATTGGGAGACTGGCAGTATGCGGTGATGCCCCCCACACAGGCATTCCCTAAAGCGAAGACTGCGGCACTCAAAGCTATGGAATTAGACAGCACGCTCGGCGAAGCACACAACTCGCTTGCGTTCATTCTGGATGGATTCGACTGGGATTTTGACTCTGCCGGGAAGGAATTCCGACGGGCCATCGAACTTAACCCAGGCTACGCAACCGTCCACCATTGGTATGCTTGGCACCTCAGTCTATTGGGTCGGTATGACGAAGCGATTGCGGAGATGAAAAAAGCGGAAAACCTGGATCCGCTATCTCTTATCATTAACGCCGATTTGGCAGAGCTCCTTGTCATCGCCCACTCTTACGACGAATCCGTACGACAGAGCCGCAAGACGATCGAAATGGATCCTAATTTTGCTCTGGCACATAATCAACTGGCCCAGGCGTATCTTCAAAAACACATGTACGATGAAGCGGTCGCGGAACTGCAAAAAGCGGTCCAGCTTTCTGGAGGTAGCCCGACATGCATAGCTAATCTTGCTCGCGCCTTTGTCGCATCCGGCAAGAGGAGCGAAGCGGTAAGCCTGCTGAGCGACCTGAAGAAGCGCTCCAACTCTGGCTATTCGAATGCTTCGGAGATTGCCATGATCTATGCATCTCTCGGAGATACGAATCAAGCCATGAATTGGCTCGAAAAAGGTTACGAAGAGCGATTTAATCCAGGCGTCTTGTTGCGGCCGGGCTTCGATCCTCTCCGCTCCGACGCGCGCTTCCAAACCCTTGTGCATCGCATTGGCCTCGCATCGGCGTATGGATCGCCTTCCCCGCCGACGGCGCGAGACCGAGTCGAGCTTTCGACCGTCAGGTGGGAAATGAGCAGTTATGCAGCGTTTAGGGGTGTATCTGTGTTACGCAAGCGTGTGGTCGTCTATTAACGAGCTTGAGCGGTACGCAAAGTGCAGCGTCCGAACCATCGTTGGAAAAGTGGTTGACCCGCAAGGCGCCGTCATCTTAGATGCCAAAGTGACGGCCGTCAACACTACCCGGGGTGTTCAGTCGGTCGGTGAACACGATCTCAAGCGGCGATTGTGCTATCCCCAGCCTTCCTCCGGGAACGTATGAGATCAAGGTCCAGGCCGCGAGCAAGCAGCGTTGACCGACCACCTGGTCAATGTAAAGAGGTCATTCGTTTATTCGTGAACTCGGTCTTGAGGTTCTGAGGAACACCTTCAAGTTCTGCCGCAAGCTGAGACTTTACGCCGCGGCTTGCCTTCTCGAAGTCAGCTCTCATCTGCGCCAGGTGTTGCAACACCGTGTGTAGCCGTTTCGGGCCCAACATCAGGAGTCCGAGGATAATCATGAAAAGTGCTTCCGTCCCAAAACTCATGATTCAGCCCTTACCTGATCGCTGACAATGATCGCCTCTGCGGTTGCCGGCTTGTCTTCCTCTTTCATGGCTGACTTGAAGCCGCGAATACCTTCTCCGATTCCTTTGCCGAGCTCGGGAAGCTTCTTCGGTCCGAATACAAGCAAAGCAATTCCGAAAATAACCAGCAGGTGCATCGGTTGAAACAGTCCTTCAAACATAAAAGCTCCTTATGTTGGGCGATGAGGTCAAGCGCTCAAAGCGGCGAGTGGTAACAATGCAGGCGCTGCGACCGTTAACTGGTGACAGCGCCCGCCAGTGGAGCAGGGGGAGAGCGTAGGCCAGATTTCCTCCGATGAATCCCTGGAATTCTTCGCTCGCTTGGGCGGCCCCACCGCCCGAAGGTCCGACCCCCCGAGTTCCGCGTATTGGGTCCATAGATCACTCTCGACAAGTTCTGCCCAGAGTGCGAACTGAAGAAGCGCAACATCGCCCTTCGAGAGCTCGCGCTCGCTTGATGAGGACTGTGCTCTGCCTTCAGACGCCAATAGTGTACCGGCCGACAGCGCTGCGCCGGCCATTCCGATCCCTTTCAGAAAGAAGCGTCGCTCAACGACGCGCTGCCAGCGGGAGTCGAGGTCTTCCGTTGGGGCCGTGGCCGTGGTTTCAATCACCTAGCCGGTTTCCAGGGGTTAGATTCAGAGATCACGATTCTGATACGGATCAGTTGTAAAGTGATTGTCAGATGATTGTCTTGGCTGATGGGTTATCTCGGTCCGGGCGTGCAGCATCCGACAGACTGTTTTGTTCCTTGACCTGATTATTCGTCGACAACTTATGGAAGTCGTTGCAAAGGAAGGTTTGGAGGTGTGCGCCTCTTGGCCGGGGCGAGACGCTTAATATCCAACCGATGTGCTGAATATTGAGAACAACGCAAGCCGAGGAAACCGCCAAATGTCTGCTTTACAAGCCAGACAGATTCCCGGCGTTTGCAAGAACATCAGCCAAGTCGAGTCCTCTCAAATCGCGAAGAGCATCGGCAAGAATGGAGTAGTCCCTGCCTTAGTTTTTCAGCTTGTGC
>Ga0210405_10005309_pt1 | contig 11825 bp, 16 predicted proteins | sample IncBWH11MmetaG_FD_155492 | JGI IMG/M metagenome (GOLD analysis project Ga0210405, IMG submission 155492) | Forest soil microbial communities from Barre Woods Harvard Forest LTER site, Petersham, Massachusetts, United States - Inc-BW-H-11-M | ecosystem: Environmental > Terrestrial > Soil >... | reverse complement strand
CGAACAGAAAGGTTAGCATTGCTCGCGTCAGGTGCCGATGCGACTGGATGTACCATGGGAGAACTCGCACTCATGAGGTGCCTCTCTACGTGTCGCTGGGTGCGTCTGGCGTTCTTTCGGTGGGGCGGCGTGCTTCGAGCGGTCAATAGCTAGCGTAGCAGCTGTATATCGTTAGGCAAGGCGTGATTCGGACACGACGGGTCGAACTCACCCAGTTAAATCAGAAACTGAGTGTCAAACACATCAGGAGCACAAATGTCAGCACCATAAAAGTCGCGCAAACATTCATAGCTAGTACCAAACGACTTTCCGGGTAAAGCCTGCGATGCTGTTTCTTAATACCGGAGCTCCACCCGAGCCAACCGACGCGCTCGGCTTCAGGAACTTTTTCATTTATCTGGTCAATAATCTGAAATGCAATCATATTCGCACTGAAGGCGAACGCACCCCCGACCAGAGCAAGTACGATTCGTAGTGTCATCGCGTTAAATAATTATAGCAATAGCCCTTTTATCACGCGCCGATTGCTGAATAAGGTTTTCGGAAATCGATACGCTTCTGGATAACCGAGGGTGGCCGTTCACCGGATAAGTGTTTGATAACAGAAATTCGCCACCACCCATCCAGAATGCGACCGACCCACGGGATAAACGCGGCGGGTGCGATTGCTTTGAACTATCAGGATGTCCGCAGGGAAGCCAGAATCTGCTAAAGTTGCAATCGGAGCTGGAAGTCGGAATCCAACGTTCGACCCGCAGCCATGCTATGAAAGCATACAAGCTACTGTCGATTGTAATGCTCCTTGCGCCCCCACTGCTGGGACAGACGTTGCCACCGAGTTCAATCCAATATCCGACTAACGAAGAAATTCGTGAACGAACTGAGGCGATGGCTTCAATCAGGAATTACTGTTTGAGTGTTGCCGATTATTCGATGTCCCGTCAGCCTCGCGTCTTCGTCAAGACCGAATCGAATGAGACCGAGGCATGGGATGAATTTTCAAGCAAAGCGGAATGGGAGCATGCGGGCAAGCCGCAGCCGGTCGCATTCGCTTGGTACAAAGAAAACAAGGTAGTCCGCGCTGTGTTCTTGAGTAAGAATAATCGTGGCGGTGGGCGCTATGCTGAGTACTGCTATCGAGCCGACGGACATTTGGCGAAGCTGCAGTCGGAAGCAGACGCTTCCGCCGTTTGCGACGATGCTTACTTTCGCTGCCAGCTCACGCTTCCCAGAGAGTGGTTTTATCTACCCACAGGGAAAATCGTCAATATAATCCACGATGACCAAAGACCGTTCAAATCCGAAAAGACAACTCTCTCGCTTTCATCCAAACCGACCGAATATCTGACCATTTGGGACTTACCTTTCCCCGCCTCTCTGTTCGTGCACACGAAATGATTTCTGCTTGCAAGAGGGCGCGGAACGCTTCTCACCTTGCGTAAACGCGCTAACGGCAAACTGGCTGTTCCCGGATTACTGTCGCGAGCAGAAATTCGCCACCACCCACAGAATGCGACCGACCCACGGAATAACGCGGCAGGCGACGCCCGCTGATTCTGTGCGATTTAGTTAGCAGTTTGCGAACGATGCCTCTTGCCTAAATCTTTCCCATGTATTTGTCCGGTAACGGTAGCGTTTATCTGTCATTTGAGACGCATCCATATCCCTTGCTCGTATCGAAACGCTGTACTTCTGGGCAGGCGACGGCTAAACCGACGTAACCTATGCTGTAACTTGATACGACGCCTCATCAGGGGATTACATGGTCGGCAGCCGTCGATGGCAAATCTTGGCCTTGATAACGATGGCGCTGGTCGGTGTTGGTTTTGGAATTTGGCTCTCACGAGCAGGCTTCACCATTCTCGGTTGTTTCTGGATAGTTGTATTTCTTTGGCGTGGACAGCAGTTCACAGTTTGGTTCGTTGCTCCGGTCAGGGCTCCGTCAGATGTCACACCTTCCTTTACTTCAATATGGCAACGCCTTCTTCTGTCAATCATGTGTCTTCTCGGTGCGGCGGTTTGCGCGCTAGGGGCCTACTTGTGGCGGGTGTGGCCAGAGGAATGGCAAGCTGGCCTTGTCTTCATTCTTTTCGGCTTGCTTGTGTTGGCCCCAGTGGCGATTAAGGAGATTCAATTTCGTAGAAAGGCGCTGGCGCACATCCAATCCCCGACAACGAAATAGACTACCGGTTCCCGGACTGTCTCCCATCTGGACCGCTTCGCCACCACCCACCCAGAATGCGAAGATTCCCACGGAATAACGCGGCAGTTGCGATTGCTCTGACCTGTAATCGGTACGCAAAGCATCATTCGGAGGATTTGCCGCCGCTCACACGCAACCCGATTGACGCGGACTCAAACGTTGCGGTAGGTCACATGTGTCGGGGCAACGACTTCAGGTAGCTCGCCGCGTCGGAGAGCCGCAATTATGGCTCTTAGTTCATCTTTGTCTTTTTCCTCCGAAAGAGAATCGAATTTCGGAAGAATCCAGCGGATGTGCTCCAGCCGCTCGTCGGCAATAGCAAGGGAAGTTATATCATCCCAATCCCATTTGCCCTCGGTGCCAAGCAAATGCTTCTCAAGTTCATCTGCAAACTGCTCAGGGCTAACTTCCCGCTTGCGCGCCGGTATGGCGGCCACGAGCAACGCGAGCGTAACTACTCCGAGCGGGATGATGACGAGCCAAGTTGCGGAATGCAGAAAGTAAGCCGTCAGAGCTGCTGGCACGAGCAAGACCAGCAATACGCACAAGAAGCCCGAGGCGATGCGAATTTTCCGAAAGAGAAATACGTATAGCGCCACACCACCAACCAGCCCGAGTTGGAGTGCATATATAACGCGCATTTCGTGGCTCTCACTGCCCCACCGATATCCATAACCAAAAGATTCTCTTGCGAAGTAAAACGAAATTCCTATGAGAAGTCCAGCTGAGGCAGATGCAATGAGCGCGACTACGCTTTTCCCAATTTCTTTGAAGGACTTCATGGTTGCCGCAATAATAGTTAGTTTCGTTCGTCCTGTCCAAGATGACTTGAGTGTTCCAAGCAAAGATTAACATCAGCAATCAGCAAAGCACTGCGCGCCAATTACGGACGGTGAATTTGGTAGTGCGCGGAGTTATGCGGGCGCACGAAGGAACGTGCACTAGGCTGACTTCTTGAGTCTCTTCCCGATACGAGTGCTAATTAACTTTTTTTTAGTTCTCAAAAGTCCGACAGCAGAGCAGCAAGGCAGACAATGCGCAACAGTGCGCCCTCGGTGGCAAAGGCAATCGCACTGAACAGAGCTTTTCATGTGAGGCCACATGTTACCACCAGCTCGTTTGCGGTGCTTGCGCTGCAATGGAGCGGCAGGAATCTATCGCTTGAAAATACTCGGGGGAGTATACGGGTCTTCGTCACCGTCATTTGCAAGCTTTAATTTCGGCGGCCTAATGAAGGAAATCAAAGCGGCAAGCCAGATAGAACCTACGAACCACATTACAACAATCACGATTGATGTAATGAGACCTTGCTTAATTCCGCGAACAGCCAGAGCAGCGACCATGATAGGGGAAGACCCGAGCAAGAAGATGTGCTGGTAGGGTGGGGAGTAGCGCACTTCCGCACCGCAAAAGGCACAGTGAATTCCGTTTCCCCATTCATTCTTCACATCTCGGGGCTGAAGCGTCAAACCGCAGCTGGGACACTCAAAGGTCATCTTTTGATTCTCAGTAATACCATGCCTTGAACGGAATCTCATTTAATTGCAGCGCGGGTGGTGCCGAAAGGATTGCGTGTCGTTTGCTTTGTGTGCAGCCCGCCTCACGACGCCTTGCTGGATACGCGCAGTTGCTTCGAAAGTGTCAGCGATTCTGGCTGGGTTCAGCTCGCGCCCCTCGCTAATTCGCGTCGCTCGCGATGTTGCACTGGCAATCGAGCGCAGCACTAGCAGCAAATAACTTTCACGCGCTCATCTTTATAAATCCCAACGAGTGTCGTCTGGCACCATGACGCTCTCAAAGTCCCGTCCGCTGGCACGCGCGACCAGTTTCTCACCTTTGTATTTGAACGTTTCCAGCCGACCGCTCGCCTTGTTTAGGACTACTCGGACGCGGTAGGTGCCGCCTTCCGAGTTGCAATACGTCATCGTGCGAGTCTTCTTGGTCTCGCGGAAAGTAGCGAGGTCAGGCTCGTAGCAGGCGGTGATTCCGAGCATCTTGCTCTGGTCCGACTCCGCTCTCAGGACACATGCGTACATGATATTGAGCGGAAACCCTGCAAGCAGCGGACCCCACTTTTCATCCCAGTCGGCTTGAATCTGGTGCGGGACACATGCAATGAAATCTCCATTTGAAAACTCATTCTTGCTCATCGATGCAGACTCCATTGTGGTGGTTTGCATCAAGGAGCCAGAAAAAACAAAAGCCGCCCAAGCATCAGGCGGCCAATCTCTCGGAGACTCGCTTCGGAACATTTTAGTTCCGCGCATCGAGCGATTGCTCGCTCAAGGCACCGTGGCGTCTCCAGCCCGGTTGCCGGGCTCGGGATTATCCGAGCCGCTCCTGATGCTATGCCGACTATAACAGATTCAAATTTTCGTGATGTGTACTAAGCGGAAACGCAAAAACATTCATGTCTCGTGCGATGACTAGCGACCGCATAGAATCTGACCACATGGACAAACCCACATAGAAATACGGATTTGGCAACAAAGCTCGGGACGTGGTGTCAGCAACGTAAGCCAATCGGTAAGACAAAGTGAAAGAGCGTCGTGCAGCTTCTCGGTACAATTTGGCCCTTCCGGTCACAATTAGGATTGCGCCCAACCTGGCTTCGGTAGGACCAATCTTGGTTAAGACACGGGATATTTCAATTCACGGCTTCTATTTCAACATCACGCAAGAGTTCGCCGCAGGAACGCAGTTCGAGTTTTCAATTGCTCTTCCGATTGAAATCACGGGAGACGCTCGGGCAAATATCAGCGGGAAGGCCCGAGCGGTTCGAGTAAAGGAAATTGGCGAAAGTCACCCCGGCCATTTGGGCGTTGCTGCCCTCATTGAAAGCTACCAAGTCAGCCGAGAAGAGTCAGTGAAACCCTAAACGAACGCGGCCTTTCGGAACAGGGCCGGAGGTCTTAGTACTCAGAGGCTGGCCGGTCCTCCCTTGAAAGCAAACATACCGGCACGAATTTCTGCGGGCATTCTTCATGCGGCTCCTTTGGATTTTCTCTAGGCTGGTGCTCGTGCATCAGTTTGTGCACACTCTGGGAAACATCTTTGCCATACGCTCAAGTTTTCATCCTACGGTAGCTGTCAACGTGCAGCGTATCCTGCGTACTGGCAAGAGATTGCGTGCCCGCGAGATTCTGGCTTTCTAATTGCGCGCACAGAAAATGCGGGCTACCCGACAAACGAACCCGTCCCCCAGCCCACCGGGCGGACAGCTCTGGGGATTCCCAGAACAGCCCAGTAGCCCGTCCACGCCCTGCGCATCCAGTGCTCTCTGGGCTCGGAGGGAGCATCTATGGGTCTCCAGCTCTTTGTCCGAAATGCCGCCGATGTCGTCATCGTTGACCTGCATGGAAAAGCGACGATTGGCCGCGCTAATGATTTCTTGGACGGCCAGTTACAACAACTGATTGAAGTCGGAACTAGCAAGCTGTTAATAAATCTGACCGACGTTACGCAGCTGGATTCTTCGAGCATCGGTTCTATCGCGCGTGCATTTGTGTCCCTCAAGCGCCGAGGTGCGAGCCTAAAATTGCTCAGGCCGCATGGAAATGTGAGGTTGGTGCTGGAGACGGTGCACTTACTGGACGTAATTCCCAGCATTGAAGACGAGACCGAAGCAATTGCCAGCTTCCATTAAATCGCAGCGTCTGCCTCGAAGGTTCGGAGTTGTTGTAGAATCCCCATCAATGTAGTTGGCCTGCGCAGCACGGAGGGTAAGCATGGAGACCGTGACCCTGCCCGAGCAATATCCCGAGCGAATCAAAACAATAGCGGGCTACCCAATTCGCGTCACTTCCTATCGGCTATGGGACACCTTCTACGCCAAAACCGAAGTTGCCCTCGACGGGATGGGCGGATGGTTTGCCAGAGCAGAGGGAAGCACGCAGGCTGGAGCCGAAGCAAACGTGATTGCCGAAGCCGAATGGCTACTTGCGAAACGGCGGATAGCGTAGACGAAACGGCGGCTGGCGCAACAGGTCGGCTATGGGATGTAGCGGACTTGGCTACTGGGAGATAAAAATGAAGTGGAAATACTATATCGAAGAAATAAGGTTCGGTCAGCCAATCAAAACGCTCGAAGACCAGTTAAATCAGTTAGGCAGTGGTGGATGGGAAGCACTAGCAGCTTTCCCATCGCCCACGCCTGATGCTCATGGGCACGTCTTTGTGCTATTCAAACAACAGACAAAATCAAAGTAGCCCACTACCGAAAGAAACCACGACAGCTTGACTCAGTGCCGCCTTGCTACTCGCGTCGCTCGCGTTTGCATCGGCAATGGAGCGTTAGGCGATTTGTGAATCGGTTTGCACAGAGCGGAAAATATTTTTGCACGCTACGACATATTTCGCGTGGAAGTCAGGCTTTCACGCTCTAAGCGCATTCATCCATGGGATTGATGAATTCTTGACGCGAGGAGTCCCAAAGCTTGTACTCGCCGGGCGTGGTAGTGCTCAAGCTAATCAGGCGCTTCTTGGCCGCAACGATATCTTCCACAGCTTCAACCCACACGGCGGAATTATCGGTTTTCTTGAAGATGTCATATTTGGGAACCATGGACACCCTCCAGAAGAAATGTGCGGAGATGCCGAAGATTAATTACGTGCCAGCCGCTCTGTCAAGACCACAAATACGTTAAAGACGTTACGGATAGCGCCGCGCCAACGCGAGATTCGGAAATGGTCTTGAAATTCGTGTTTGTGTGCATGAGTTTGCACACTATAGGAAACACGTTTACCACCGTTCCGAAGTTGCTCGCTCGTGCGGTGCTGCTTGCACGTGTCGTATCCAGCGTACTGGCAAGAGATTGCGTGCCCCGCGAGGTTTTGGCTCGTTAAATGCGCGGCACGGAATTGCGGGCTACACCGGCAACCCAACCGTCCGCGTCATCGACGGTAACCACTGGGGATGCCCAGAACTGCCAAGTAGCCCGCCCACGTTCTGCATCGCAAATTCTCCCTGCCCGAATATCACACCTCGCCATTTCTGGGGGATTTCAGGCGAACCACGATGTTGCACAGGTGGCAGTGCCGGATTGCTATACGCTGCTGGATTGTTTCTTGAGTAGTTCGGAAGCGGGCGAGAGAATGTCTGCGAATGCGCAAAACGCTGAGACATCGGCTGTGTTTCGTGGTGGCGGTGTCCCTCGCATCCTTGACCACATCGTTTTCGGTAGCTCAACTGAAATCTGAAGCTACATCTAAGGTTCTTGTGCTTGAGGCTAAATGGAATGAAGTCTACAAGCGGGGCGACATCGCGGCCATGAACTCCTTGCTAGCCGACGAATTCATAATCACGGTCGAGGACGGTAATACATACAGCAAGGCTGGATACATTGCGCATTTAGGTGGTGGCACGACGGCTGTAGAAATATCCGAAATGTCAGACCTCAAAGTTCACACCCACGGGAACACCGTTGTGGTGACTGGGGCATATCATGAGAAAGGCACAGTCAAAGGCAAGCCCTACGAATACCATGACCGGCTGACCGATGTCTGGATGACCACTGACGGCAGGTGGCAACTGATTGCCTCACACTACAGCATTCCGGTTCAGTGATGACCGCGTAGCCTAAAGTCGTGTCACTTCGGAGCGTAAAAAAGGTAATCAGCGGAATATGGCACGCGGACTTCTCCGCCAGAGTGCGAACTGTCGCAGCCGGTCGCAGGCGTTTTCTTACAGAAGCAGACAGTTTGCTCGCAGCTGGCTGCTCACTGCCCTGAACTCTCCCAAGCCTTCATAGCTTCTTCCAACGATTTGAAGTAACGGTGCTCTCGATTCCCCTCATAGAATTCCTTCCAACCTTCCGTCTTGCTCCAAATCATATCGCCACGCACAAAGTACCACGGGCATTCGAGCCCCCAATATCGCTCTTCAACAGTTCCACTCCAACAGGCAGCTTGGAATTGCTTTTCACGACCCGCCGACACTGGCTCGTTCTCATAGCTGCACTCTTTGCGACGCATGTTAGGTCGCCCCTACGGGCACGTCAATGCGCCCAACCTTATTGACAAGCTAGCTCAATTCTGATATAGGTATATGTCAGATGAGCGGCGTTTCAACCCGTGGAGCTGCACGAAAGCTGGGTATCAGCCTAATCAGCCTGCAGCGCTATATCGCGGCAAAGAAGATATCCGTGCCGAAGCTACAGAGTATCGGTAGCGTGCGGGTTCGCCTCTGGACGGAGAAGGACATCAGCCGCGTACGAAAGGAACTGCCGGGAATCAAGAATGGACGGAGTAAGCGGAAAGCAAAATGAATCAGATTAAGCGAGCGGTAATTTATTGCAGAGTGAGTACCGGAGACCAGCACCTTGAAACTCAGCTGCTCGATTTGCGCGAGCTGGCGAAGCAGCGCGGGCTTGAAGTCGTGCGCGAGTACAGTGACGTAATTTCCGGTGCTAAGGCGAAGCGGCCCGGTCTTGACCGGCTTATGGAGGACGCTAGGCGGCATCGGTTCGACGTTGTGTTAGTTGCTGCGTTCGACAGGATTGCTAGGAACGTCCGCCATTTCTTAGAAGTGCTGGACGAATTGAGCCACCTCAACATCCAGTTCATCAGTCTGCGGGAAAACATTGATACAGGTGGTCCGCTCGGGAGAGCGATGTTAACCATAATCGGCGCGATTTCCGAGTTGGAGCGTTCGCTGATTGCCGAGAGAGTTCGGGCCGGAATGCGTCGTGCGAAGCTGGAAGGAAGAAGAATCGGTCGGCAGCCATTGAATATCGACAGAGAACAAGTTGTAGCCGACCGAAAATCGGGAATGTCATTAACAATGGTTGCGAAGAAGCACCGCATCTCGCGAGCTTCCGTGTGCCGACTTGTGAGGGAAGCGGCGGCAACTCAATCAAAAGTTATTGCACAGGTGCCGCAGACTCATTTTACGGAACTGGAAACCGCCGCGATAGTCGAACAAGTTCTTTTATTTTCGTTCGATGTCAAAATAGATTCGGGTCGTCACTCGGTACTCGGTGATTTTCTTCCCATCCAGTTCCATTTCGAAATCCGCAACTCGCGCCCACCTCATACCGCGAACAGTTTTGGCCGCCTCGCCCACAGCATTTTCGGCTGCCTTGGCGAAGCTCTCTTTGGAAGCCCCAACGACATCAATGATTTTTTGTGCCATGTTTCGTCTCCTCGCGCCAATTATATCTGAATACGAAACACAGGATGGTAGGGCATTCGCTCACACACGAGCATTTTGGGAATCGACCTACGAGGAAATTGAATGCTCTCCGGCTCTCAAGTTAACCGAACACTTGGCTGGACCTTGCCGCCTTGTCTAAGCCGCTGCTGGAGATGTTGGACCGCTTGCTGGAGTTCATAGACGCTGTTAGATTCCTGTCCCACGCGGCCAGCATCAAGGTCAGCGACCACTTCCAAGCAGAGATTGATTGCGCGCCGAATCCGGTCAGTAGCCAGAACGGAGAGCAGTTCGCCGTTATCCGACTCTCGAAAGTGGTGCTTTCGCAGTCGCTGAACCGTTTCTGTAGTTGTGCGGATGTAATCCACTGCGTTGCGGTACTCCCGCACCAGATGAAGGTCAATGTCCTCGCATTGCAGCGCCTTTTCGAGATTTTGCAGTTCGATGATAGCTTTGTTGACCTGCAAATCCACGCCCCAGAAGCTTTCGTTGGGAACGATTAGCTCAACGATGATGCCGTTCGCAACACCTTGGCGCGAATCGGGTGCGGCAAGAACCCTCGCCTCTGCTGTCTGCGCAGAAAGAAAGTTCGCCAGCGTCACCCTGCTACCCAACACGGGATAATTGGACATCTTCAGAAAGCCACCATTGGCATTAACTTGTCGAGCGACAGCATCCTCCTTGACCGAGATGCCGTCCGTTCCGCGCCAGCTCACCTCAATCGGAACGACCACAGGAAAGCGGCGCGTTTTCCGACGCTCTACGTCTGTGCCATCGGCAGTCATCGGGCGTTTTTTGACCGTCACAGGAGTTTCCTTTTCGCCGAGCGGACTTCCCAGACTTCTTGCTATGTTTCGCTTGGCTGATGAGAGGTGTTTCTTGTGTCCGGGAAATAGATTAGAGCCCGGTATGCTGGAATGGCTACTGGTCTCAAGGACAGGCGTTTCGGCGATGCCGATAATCACTCAGTCCGTGAGGCGCTCGAAAACCACGCTTTAGGTTTGCGGGGAAGTCTATGCCTGCAGGGGGAGCGAGTAATCAGGTCTTCCACCTGCATTTCGCTTTGCTTTTCACGTTCTCAACCACCCGGTAGAACTTGAACCTGAAGCCCCATCGAGCGGCAAACCTCTTGAGCAGCAAGGACGTTCTGCTCAACAGGGTGCTGGTCGGTAAGGTCATCTGTTGGACTGATGGCAATTGACGGACCACGCGGCCAAACTTGCATCGGAAGCGATTGCAGGTATTTGGCAAGGTTCTTGGTTGGAACGTGCGCATGTTGGGGCTTAGCACCAAGAAATGTCGTCACGTCGTAACCATTTTCAACTGCCAGCACATGGCGATTGAAGCATGCATCGGGGAGACAGTACCTTGAGGTATCGGCCGATATTATCCGGTCGCGGAGATTAACATTTTGCCTGCAACTCACTGGTATCAGGCAGAGAGCCACGCCGACAGTGAACATTAAACGCAGGCGAAGCATCGCGCATGGATTCTAACTTAAAGTCGCAGTAGTCCGCTTAGTGCGACTCGGGCGCGCCACATCACCAGAAAGCGGCTGGTCCGCAAGGGATGATTCCACAGCTCCTGCATCGTCTTGATTCTAGTGGACTGAAGCTAGCTGCTGAAGGTAGTCCGCAACGTACAGGTTTCGCACCACGGTGCAACGTTATTGGCGATGGCCAAAGAGGCGCAGCGTTCTGCCTGCCTTTTTGCACCTTCATGCCGATGGAGATTCATCGCAAGAAGTTCCTGTGCTTCCTTCTCTGCTCTATCGGCGGCACCTCGGGCTAGCCATGCCCCTAGTGACGGTGGGAGTTGTGGCTTGTTTCACCGCACTTGAATTACTCTCGGGGTGCCTCTGTAGAGAAGATTTCCTGACTGTGAGGCTTAGTGAGTAAGTGCATTTATTGTTCGGCTGAAGCCGACAGCTTAGAGCACCATTTGCCACGTTGCCTGGGCAACTTCAAAGGATACGTGCCGCTCCTAGACTGAGTGTGCTTGGCCTGCAATGGAAAACTGGGCCTGCTCGATGAACAGCTTTGCAGAAGTGGTATCGAGGCGTTCTTCCGCGCCCATCTCGAAATTGATGGGAGGAAACAGCACGATAAAGTGAATTCGTTTTATCGCGGCAGCGCAGGTGGTCAACGTCTTGAAATGGTGGGAATAAATCAGGCCACGGGCCAGGATGTTCTCCTCGAACTGGTGGGCGGCAACGAAGCGCGTGAACTACGTTGCGCCACTCTAGTTGCGGAGGACGATTCTGTCCACGTAATCACCATCACCGATGGTATGACACCGGAACAGTTCAAGAAACGTGTGACGGATTTGGGAGTCAAGAGATTCAAGACGGCGGACTTTTCGGCTGGACCGGAGGAGATTGAGTGGGTGGAATCTTTGATGAACGGATTGACGTTCAAAGGCAGAACAGACTGGAAACATTCCACTGTAGGTCCGATTGTATACGGCCCTGCT
>Ga0210405_10005308_pt1 | contig 11825 bp, 9 predicted proteins | sample IncBWH11MmetaG_FD_155492 | JGI IMG/M metagenome (GOLD analysis project Ga0210405, IMG submission 155492) | Forest soil microbial communities from Barre Woods Harvard Forest LTER site, Petersham, Massachusetts, United States - Inc-BW-H-11-M | ecosystem: Environmental > Terrestrial > Soil >... | reverse complement strand
CCGCCTCCGCCCACGGCGCTAACTCCACCGCCGCCGCCTCCGCACGTCGCGGTAACTCCGCCGCCTCCGCACGCCAACGTAACTCCACCGCCGCCTCCGCACGCAGCTGCACCGCCGCCTCCGCGGGTAGCAGCGCCAGCACCGCGCCCTGGCGGACCGCCGCCGCCGGGCCCGACCGCCAAGCCCAAGTGCCAGCCGGGTCAACAATGCTGAAGGTCCCTCCGGGCCCCTTCAGCCGCCATCGCCGGGGGCCCGCAAACCTCTGAAATTGCTGGCAGCGGTCAGGGTTGGCGAACATGGCGCCCTGTGGATAACTCGCAAAAATCCCCTTTTTGCTACGCGACGGCAGCAGGGACCTGTCGTTCCCGATCGGCCACCATCCCAGTGCAGACGTAACTATGCGGACGTGACCGACGTGATCCGCGAGTTCATCCGCCGCGGCGTCATTGTCCGTACCGTGATCAACGGCCTGACCTTCGACGGCGCCACCAAGGACCCCATGCAGATGGCGGTGCGCGACGCGCAAGGCCAGCGGCGAGAGCTACCGCGGGCGCAAGCCGAGCTACAACCGCGAACAGCTTGCCACGGTGCAGGACCTGCTCGGCCAGAGCGCCAACGTGATCCAGATCGCGAAGGCCACGAACCTCAGCCGGCAAACGGTGTATCGCATCAAGGATGATCCGGCCGCCGCCGAGGCCGCATTTCGGGAAGCCATAATTGTCGCCCGCGAGCAGGGCGCACCGGACCTTTGAGCTGCTCGCCGCGCTGCCGCTCGCACGTCTGTTACGGGCGGCTAACCGCCCACTCGAAGCCCACGTTGTCCTTGCCTCCGCGCTGGAGGGCTTCACGCCGACGCCAAAGCTTCCAGCCATCGCTGAGGCGCAGGCGGCGTCGACCTCAACAGAGCTACCGACGCCCTGTGCGTCGCGAATTCTCACGGATCGAGTATAGCGCCAGAGCTACCGGCTAACGGGCTTACCGCAGAGCTTAGAGCGTTCGCGGCACCGCGTTTGACCAATGTGCGCCTCTACGTACCCTCCAAAATCTTGATCGGTATGCCGAGATCGATGAGCCGTGCCTGTAAGAGCGACAGCGAAAGTTTGTCCGCTCGATCTGCAACACCGACCTGCGCAACTGCCTTGCCCAGTTACGGTTGATCTCCTCACCACTGGCAAAGAGCGGGGTGTCACGGGCCGCCTCCAGCTTGCGGCTGGAGCGTCTGGAAAAGGGTGGCCACGAGAGGGCGTTGACATCGCAAGGCATTAGCTCGGGGGTATTCCGTTTGGCCGGTTCACAATGCGACTCCGTTAATCGTCCAGCAGCGGATTTTCCACCGACTGCCGCTTTGCGCTGTTCTCTTTGAACAAGTATTGGCGTCCCGCGCGAAAGAAGCTTTGTTGTGGGTTCGGTTGACCGCCGCCGCATTTCACCCCCACCAACTGGTCTTGTTTTCGTCGAGCGGAAGCCTTGCTCACTGCCACCTCAAGGCAGCGCGTGCGAAATGGTGGGGCTAGTCCCAGGGCCTCATCAGCACCCTGCTGCTAACGAGCGGCAAACGGCAGGACCTAAAAAATTCTGGCGCCCCTCCGCGCCAACCGCCGCCGGCGAGAGGGGCTCCGGTACTCCTACGTTACAAACGATATCCCAATCTCCGCCGCGTCATGCGAAAGCCGCGCCGGAAGCCCGCAATAAAATCCTTGGCGTCGCGGTAGACGCCGGCAGCGACGGCGGAGAGCAGCGTCCGGTACACGCGGTTGAAATTCATAACCGCGTGGGTCCCAGCGAAAGGCGCGGACGCCAGCTTTGCAAGCTCCACCTGCGGCTGCCTGGTCAGATCGATCGTTCCGGTCGCTTCACCATCGCGGAATGCCAGTTGCGCGCCGAATTTCCCGGCGAGCGTACGCATCGCGTGGTTCTCCGCACCCGTTGTTATGCGTAGGGTCTTGTACCCCTTGGCCCGCGCCTCCTCGATCAACCGGCGGAACAGGATCGTGCCGACACCTCGTCTTCTCACGCCAGCCTCAACGCTGAACGCGATTTCCGGTAGCCAATCAGGCTCCGGCGGATGGAGTTCAGCAGCGCCTCGAACCACGCCATTTTCGATGTAGGCAATGATCACCGTGCCGTCATCGGCGCATCGGGCGGCGTAGTCTCCAATGAAACTGTCGTCGAGAAACCCGTTGAAGCGGCTGTGCCGGCTCTCGGCATCGAGGCGCAACAGGTGGTCGCGCAGCAGCGGCAGTTCTTCCTGCTGCGTTAGGGTTCGTACATAGCCCCAGGCGGGCTTAGAGCGGGTCGCTGTTTCACATGCCACGTCATGATCTCCTCTTGGTTCTCCTCGAGGACGTTCCCTAGGCGGACCCATGTGGTGCGCCGCAGCAAAAATTCAAAATCAGGAATTTCCTTTTTCATAACAAGATCATGTGCGGGAAGACCGCCACGAGTTTGCCATACTCAGTCCACACCATGGTACCGGATCATCAGGATTGCTGCTAACAGCGGCAAACACCAGGGGACTCTTGCCTTGGTTCCGACCTCGCTGATCAATCGTGGCGTCCGGGTTCTCACTGCGAACGGCGACGACCTGACTGACAGCAGTGATCCCTCGCGCGTCATGATGCGCCAGATCGCAGGTGCATTTCACCAGTACGAGAAAGCCAGGCTGGTTGCGAAACTCAAGGTCGCGCGCGACCGGAAGAAGTTACAGGTCGGCAAGTGCGAAGGCCGCAAGTCCTGGGCCGAGATCAATCCGCAGTTGGTTCTGGAAGCGAAGCGATTGCGGCGCCGATCTCCGAAGGGACATCAGCGGTCATTGCGCGACGTCGCCGCCGAGCTCGCCAAGCTTGGCTATCTGAACCAACGCGGTGCTACATTCTCAGCCGCATCTGTGGCATCGATACTGGAAGCCTAACCGCGGCACCGCCCCCTCGCCGGTCGTCGTCATCAAGAGTCATCGTCAGTTTCGGGAAAATACTTGCGTTGAATTTTGCCGAACTCTCGCACCCAGCTCACCAACGTGTTTGCCACAGCTTTTGACCAGCCGGAGTGAGTTGCAAATAGGTTGTGCCTTTGGACTTAACGGTCTCCACAAAACCGAACTTCTCAGCCAACCCGGCATGTCTTCTTACCGTCTCCCCTTTGAGGTGTGGAATCATATCCTCGAAGGCAGGTTTCTTTAGTATTCGAAAATTGGGACCGTGCTGCGCGAGGGTGGCCATGATGAACCAGTAGTCCATCAGATCGCCTGGTTTGATGGTCTCTGACGTGCTGCGCTTGAGCTCGTTACCCCAGTATTCAAATTGTTCGTTTGTGAGCTTGAGTAGGGCCTTCATCCCTTCTGACTCCAAATCAATTGCAATCAGCCATGCCCCCAACATGGTGGGTGCTCTCTGCCTATCGCCTATCGCTCACGGCTTTTAGCTTTCCCCCAGGCGCAAATTCTCAGGCGCCTAGAAAGGAGAGTACGATCTCGTGAACCTCGCCGAGTATGGGACGGTAGGCAACTTGATCGGGTTGGTCGGGAAGCGTAGCGTCTACTTGGAAGGCGTATTCGCCCGCCTCATGTACCGATCGCTCTACAAAATGCATCAGCGAGGGCTGCACGGGACGCTGAGGACCCGCTCGATACGGCTGCAAATCTGATTTCGCGGCGCACCGAGCCGCGCGTGAAGCTGCATTGAAAACTCAGTCGCAGAACTGGCAATTGGGGGAATCCTGATGAGCGTAGCAATCGTTCCGACGGCACAATCGGGCAAGACCGGAAAGATCGTCATGGCGCGCGAAGCCGCACGGCTGATACGCACAGGTGATACGGTCGCGATCGGCGGATTCTTCGGCATCGGTCTCGCCATGGAAGTCATCTACGAATTGGCGGCGATCTACGAATCGCACGATGCCGAAGGCGCGTCGTTCGGCAAACCTCGCGATCTAACGTTGGTGTGGTGCGTCAGTCCCGGCGACGGACAGCAGCGTGGAGCGCAGCGCCTCGCCAAGCCGGGTCTCGTCAAACGCCTTATCGGAGGTCACTGGACGGCAGTGCCCGCCCTTTACCAGCTCGTGGCCGGAAATCAGATCGAGGGCTACAACATTCCTCTCGGGCCGATGTCGCACCTGTACCGCGACATCGCCGCGGGCAAGCCCGGCCATCTGTCGCGTGTCGGACTCGGGACCTTCGCGGACCCGCGCTTCGGGGGAGGCAAACTCAACGAAAAGACGACCGAGGATCTGATCGAGCTGATCGTCGTCGGCGACAAGGAATATCTCTTCTACAAGGCCTTCCCGATCAACGTCGCCTTGATAAGGGGAACGACGTCGGACCCCGTCGGCAACATCACAATGGAGCGGGAGGCGTTGACGGTGGATACGCTGTCGCTCGCGATGGCGGCGCACAACTCCGGTGGTTTGGTCATCGCGCAGGTCGAGCGCATCGCCGAAGCGGGCACGCTCAATGCGCGACAAGTGAAGATTCCTGGCGCGCTCGTCGACTGCGTCGTCGTTGCGACTGCCCCGGAACATCACATGCAGACCATCGCCACTCCCTACAATCCGGCCTTTGCCGCCGAGGTCCGCGTACCGCTTTCCTCGTTGGAGGCGATGCCTCTGGACGATCGCAAGATCATCGCGCGCCGCGCCGCGATGGAGTTGCGCCCCCACAGTGTGGTCAATCTGGGAGTCGGCATTCCCGAAGGAGTCGCCGCGGTCGCTGCGGAAGAGAAGTGCGCCGACTCATGACGCTGACCGCCGAGCCTGGTGTCATCGGCGGCATACCCGCCGGCGGCCCGAATTTCGGAGCCGCTACCAATGCGCAAGCGGTCATCGACATGCCGTATCAGTTCGACTTCTACGACGGCGGCGGCCTTGACGCGGCGTTTCTCGGCCTGGCTCAGGTCGACAAGGAGGGAAACCTCAACGTTTCGAAGTTCGGCCCGCGCCTGGCCGGCGCCGGCGGCTTCATCAACATCAGCCAAAACGCGAAGAAGATATATTTCCTCGGCACGTTCACGGCCGGAGACCTCGAAGTTGCGGTCGTGGACGGCAAGCTGCTGATCGAGCGGGACGGAAAGGCGAAGAAGTTCGTCAACGAGGTTGAACACCGCACATTCTCGGGTTCATTTGCGGCGCAGAACGACAAGGAGGTCCTCTACATCACCGAACGATGCGTATTCCAGCTCACGAAGCAAGGACTCGAGTTGATCGAGGTGGCGCCGGGCATCGACATCAAGCGCGACATACTCGACAAGATGGACTTCGAACCGATCGTCCGGCAACCGCAGGAGATGGACCCGAGGATCTTCAGGGTCGAGCCGATGGGATTGCGCGAAGAGATGCTGCGCTTGCCGTTCGACGCCCGATTCAACTATGACGAAGAGCACAACATACTCTTCCTCAATCTCTCCGAACTCGCGGTCAAGACGCACGGTATCATCGAGCGATATCGCGAGCGGATCCGTTCGATCGTCGAACCTCTGGGTCATAAGGTCTACGCGGTCGTTAACTACGACGGCTTCGAGCTCGATCGCGACGTCGAGGACGAGTACCTCGACGCCGTGAAGGAAATCGGGGATCGCTATTTTCACGGCGTTACGCGCTTTGCCACGAGCGCCTTCATGCGAGCGAAGCTCGGCGACGCCCTCGGAAAGAGAGCCGTAGCACCGCACATCTACGAATCCGAGGACGAGGCGAAGGAAGTCGTAAGAGAAACACTGCCCCGTACCTGATGGCCAGCGCGCGGGCGCGTCCGAAGCCGAAGCCATGCTAAGCGCGCCGGATAAGGAAACAAGGAGACATATCATGACTGATCCGATCACCGACAAACTCGCCGATAACATCGGCCGCGCACGCGCCACCGACTATTTCCTGATGAAGGAACAACTGAAGCCGGAGGAGGCGGAGATCCTCAGGCAGGTGCGAGAGTTTGGCGAAGCGGAGGTTCTGCCGGTCGTCAATTCATATTGGGAGCGGGGCGAGTTTCCCTTCGAGCTGGTCCCCAAGATCGCGGCGTTGAACCTCGTCGGCGACCACAACATGCGCGATCACGGATGCCGGCCAATGAGCGCGGTCGGTGCGGGGCTCGTGATGATGGAGCTGAGCCGCATCGATTCCAGCGTCGCAACCTTCTTTGCTGTGCATCTCGGGCTCGCGATGCAATCGATCAACGTGCTTGGTTCCGAAGAGCAAAGGCGACGCTATTTGCCGCCGATGGCAAGATTCGAGAAGGTAGGAGCGTTTGCCCTGACCGAACCCGATCACGGGTCCGACTCGGTGACTCTCGAGACCGTGGCGAAGCGGGAAGGAAACGAGTGGGTGATCAACGGCCGCAAGCGTTGGCCGGGCAACGCCGTATGGTGCGACTACATCGTGGTCTACGCCCGCGACGTGGCCGACAAGCAGGTCAAGGCTTTCGTCGTTGAGAAGGACAACCCGGGATACAAGGCGACCAAGATCCAGGGCAAGGTTTCGCTGCGTATGGTTCAGAATGCCGACATCACGCTTACCGACTGTCGGGTTTCAGAGGATGCGCGTCTGCAGAACTGCAACTCATTCAAGGATTGCGCGAGAGTGCTCATGGGCACCCGCAATACGGTGGCCTGGGCGTCGCTTGGCAACGCCGTCGCTGCCTACGAGATCTCCCTGAACTATGCCCAGCGCAGAATCCAGTTCGGCAGGCCAATCGCCAAGTCCCAGTTGGTCCAGTCGATGCTGGTCAACATGCTCGGCGATGTCACCGCCATGCAACTCTATTGCATCCGACTCGGCCGGCTGATTGACGACGGAAAGCTGGATGAAAGTATGGCCGCGTTGGCCAAGTACTACTGCAGCGTCAAGGCGCGCGAAGTCTGCCGGACGGCCCGCGACGTCCTGGGCGGCAACGGCATCACGCTCGACTTCCACGTCATACGGCACATGTGCGATATGGAAAGCCTCGTGACATACGAAGGAACGGCGGAGATCCAATCCTTGATCGTCGGCCGGGACATCACCGGCCATAGCGCCTTCGTGTGACGGTCATGACGACCGTCTGCTCGCGACGGATCGCGACGTCGATGACGGACAACGGTCGCAACAAATTCAGTGGGGGCGGAATGCGATGGGCAAGCAACTTTCGCGCCGCCATTCTCGAAGGGTTAGGAGAGATAAATGTCGGCAGGTAAGCCAGGTAATGCCTCAACCTCGGAAGCCCCGGCGAACGGGCAGACCGAACTGGCGGAGCAGGCGACGGAAGGAATGCTTGGTCCCAACCCTTTCGTAGGGTTGCGCGCCGAGGATATCGTCGCCAGTTTGCGGGCCATCGGAGAGCAAGCGATCCAGCATCCGACGCTCGTGGTCGAGCAGGAAGCGAGCCTGATCCGCGATTTGATCTCGGTAATGTCAGGCCAGTCCGAACTTGCCCCGCCGAAGGGTGACAAGCGCTTCGTCGATCAAGCATGGCAGGAAAGCCCGCTATACCGGATGGTTATGCAAGGCTATGTGGCCTGGACCAACGCGCTTCAAGGTTTCGTCGATCGATCTAAGCTCGATGACCGGACCAAAAGCCGGGCGCGCTTCGCGGTCTCGCTCATGACCGACGCGTTGGCTCCGACCAACACGCTGCTCGGCAATCCGGCAGCCCTGAGGAAGACGTGGGAGGAGCGTGGACAGAACCTCGTCAACGGGTTGAAGAACCTCGTCGACGACTTCAACAACAACGGCGGGCTGCCCGCGCAGGTCGACAAGAAGGGCTTCGCCGTCGGCGGGAACCTCGCGCTATCGCCCGGAAGTGTCGTGTTCCGCAACGAAGTTCTGGAGCTAATTCAGTATTCGCCGGCGACGGACACCGTCTACGAGCGACCCCACCTTATAGTGCCGCCGGAGATCAACAAGTTCTATGTGTTCGACCTCTCGCCCGGAAAGAGCATGGTCGAATATATGGTCGGCCATGGGCTCCAGATGTTCGCGGTGAGCTGGCGCAATCCAACCGCCGAGCATAGGGATTGGGGGATGGACACGTATGTCTCGGCGCTGCAGGAAGCGTTGTCAGCAGTGCGCGAGATCACTGGTTCCCCCGATCTCATCATCCATGCTGCGTGCTCGGGCGCCATGACCGCGGCGGCGCTGGCCGGATATCTCGCCGCAAATGAGGACAACAGCATTTACGCCATGGCGATGATGGTGGCCGTCCTGGGGCAGACGACCGAGGGAACCCTCAGCCTCTTCGCGACCGACGAGACCACCGCCGCCGCCAAGCTGAAATCTCAAACCGCTGGCGTTCTCGACGGCATGGAGATGAATCGCATCTTCGCATGGCTCCGGCCAAACGATCTCGTTTGGAACTACTGGGTGAACAACTATCTGTTGGGCAATGCGCCGCCGGCCTTCGACATCCTCTATTGGAGCAACGACTCTACGCGGTTGCCGGCCGCATTCCACTCGCAGATCCTCGATATGTTCGCCGACAATCGGCTGGTTAGACCCGGCGCGATGAAGGTTCTCGGTAAGCCGATCGACCTTTCGAAAGTCGCGTGCGACAAGATGTTCATTGCTGGCACGACCGATCACATCACGCCCTGGAAAGGCGTTTACGATTCGGCACGTGCCTTCGGCGGGAAGAACGACTTCGTGTTGAGCAGCAGCGGCCACATCCAAAGTCTGATCAACCCGCCGACGAACAAGAAGACGAAGCACTTTTTAAATCCAGAACTCGCTCTCTCGCCGGACGCTTGGTTGAAGCAGGCCACTACGATGAACGGATCCTGGTGGGGCTTGTGGCAGTCCTGGTCGAGCGAGCGTTCGGGAAGCAAGCGTCCGGCGCCAACGAGACTCGGCAGCGAGCGATATAAGCCGTTGGAACCGGCGCCCGGCACCTATGTGCTCGAACCTTGAAGGGGGTCCTCAATCCCCGAAACCGTGGAAGACGAGCTGAGTACGCGGAGGTCGTATCGGGGGTGATCCGAGAATGCTCTCTTGAGAAGGCGCCAATCTGTGTAGCGGTCAATACCCGACCAGCTATGCACTAGCGTGCCGCAGTCCCGGACAATTGAAAGCGCCGGGCGCCTAATAGATAGGCAGGTGCGGGGGTAATAAAATATCATGCATCTGCAACAAAAGCGCACTGGGGGAGAAAGATTTATGAAATCAGGATTGTTGGCGGCTGCAGCTGTTGGCGCCGTGCTATGCGCGGCGCCCGCCTCGGCACAGGTCAAGATCGGCATCCTGAACGATCAGTCCGGTGTCTATGCCGACACTGGCGGCAAATATTCGCTGGAGGCCGCCAGGATGGCGGTCGAGGATTTCGGCGGCGAGGTGCTTGGCCAGAAGATCGAGATCGTCACCGCGGACCACCAGAACAAACCCGATCTTGCCACCGCCATTGCGAGGCGCTGGTATGACACCGAAGGTGTCGACATGATCACCGAGCTCACCACCTCGTCGGTGGCGCTTGCGGTGCAGAAGTTGTCGAAGGAAAAGAAGAAGATCGACATCGTGGTGGGTGCTGCGACCTCGCGCATCACTGGCGACGCCTGCACTCCCTATAGCTTCCATTGGGCCTATGACACCCGCGCGCTCGCGGTTGGCACAGGCGGCGCGCTGGTCGAATCCGGCGGCGACACTTGGTTCTTCCTGACCGCGGACTACGCCGCCGGATACGCTCTGGAAAAAGACACCAGCGACATCGTCACCTCCAAGGGCGGCAAGGTGCTGGGCTCGGTTCGCGTGCCTCTCAAGTCGTCGGACTTCTCGTCCTTCCTGCTCCAGGCGCAAAATTCGAAAGCCAAGATCATCGGCCTTGCCAATGCCGGCCTCGACACCACGAACTCGATCAAGCAGGCGGCGGAGTTTGGCATCGTCAAACGTGGCCAGAAGCTCGCGGGCCTACTGATGACGATCTCCGAAGTGAACGGCCTGGGATTGGAGGCCGCGCAAGGTCTGATCCTGACCGAAGGGTTTTATTGGGATCATGACGACAAGTCGCGCGCCTTTTCCGAGCGCTTCATCAAGCGCACCGGCCACATGCCGAGCATGATCCATGCCGGCACCTATTCGGCGACCTTGAGCTATCTGAAGGCCGTGAAGGCCGCCGGCAGCAAGGACACCGAGGCGGTCGCGAAGAAGCTGAAGGAACTGCCGGTCGACGACGCTTTTGCGCAAGGCAAGGTGCTTCAGAACGGCCGCATGGTTCACGACCTCTATCTGTTCGAGGTCAAGAAGCCGTCCGAGTCGAAGAAGCCATGGGACTACTACAAGCAGATCGCAGTCGTCCCCGGCGACAAGGCGTTCTTCACCGCCAAGGAGAGCGGCTGCCCGCTGACGAAGTGACGCGCAGAGTCATTGCGAGGAGCGAAGCGACGAAGCAATCCAGAGTCTTTCAATAGCGCTGGATTGCTTAGCTTCGCTCGCAATGACGGGCATGACTGATCGTCATCCATGCACCGGGTAGATTTTAGGATTTTAGTGTGGTCGCCGCCTATTCGGTTTCCTGTTCCGCTGGCACTGTCGGCGCTGCCGTCGCCCCAGCGTTTGCGATCGCCGCAAGGCTGATCTTGTTCAGGCCGGCATTCCGATCGGCAGTTGGCCCGAAATCCATATTCAACAGGATCGCCGTGCCGACGATTGCGACGATCAGGGCGATAATTAGCGGAGTGGCAGATTTGCCCGGCTGCATTCATCCCTCCTATCGCTATCGAGTGACACTATCACGGCCCGACGCGCTCCCAGATTCCAACTCGACCGCTGCCAAAGGATGACAGCGAAGATCACCAGATTCGACACGAACCAAACGCCCAACATCTCGAATATGGCCTTCATGAATGCTCATTCCGTCCGGTGCTGTAGGCCTCGACAGCGTGCGCCAGAAAGATGCCTGCGCTACATAACCCAAGAAATGTTGCCACGACATCGACCATCGAACTCACCCTGTTGCGCTAGAAAGAAGGACCGCTTGCGTTGCCACAAGCGGCCCCAAGTCTAGGGAGGAAAGCGATAGCGGTGGCTACCGCATGCTTTATCTAAGATGATCGCGATCAGCGGCTCAATTGAACGATGGGGTCACCGACCGATACGAAAGTTTACGGCGCTCTGCCCTTATCGGTTCCCAGGGGGCTGAACGCCAGTGGGTGGGGCCGCCCCTACCGCGCTGAAATCAGGAAGAGCGGCCCCTGCCGACTGCTTCGCAGCTGCAGCCGGGTTCAAAAATCATAAGTAGAAAGTTGGATAGCTGCAGTGATACTCATCACACGGGTGCAAAAATGGCCCCGGCCTTCGTCGCACTGGAAGCCACAATCAGTGGCGGTTCGCCGTCTCCGAAGCGACGGCCCAAGAACTCCCGCTCCAACGTCTGTCATAACTCAGATGTAAATCCAGAAACCCATCGACCCGTTAGTGAGCAACACCAATGTCACAAGTCGCCATGACGATCAAACTGGACGATATGGACGGTGAAACGAGAGCCGAGTGCAGAGATGCTGCCAACAGTTTTTATGAGGCAATTCGCGTTCTTGCCGGTGTCACTGTTGACGTGAACGAAACCGACGACGGTTACTTGTTTGGACAAATTCGCGACCTACCGGACGACAAAGCCGATGCTATCGAGACCATTGTCGGCTTCACTACGTTCGTTGAAGTAGCGACGATTTAGTTGGAGACGCACACCATGCATTCGGGATACCGGCAAATTCCTTGAGTTGATCACATGAACCGACCAGCCCCGAAAACGTTACGGCGACGCTTTTTCGTCGCGCTCGGCCATGGCATTCACGTGACGTGGCCGGTGTTGTCGGCAATTCTAGCGGTTCAGCTTGCCCTGGGCTTGCTGACTGGTTTTGTTGAGGGTGCGGTCTATTTCACTTTCG
>Ga0210405_10005307_pt1 | contig 11825 bp, 10 predicted proteins | sample IncBWH11MmetaG_FD_155492 | JGI IMG/M metagenome (GOLD analysis project Ga0210405, IMG submission 155492) | Forest soil microbial communities from Barre Woods Harvard Forest LTER site, Petersham, Massachusetts, United States - Inc-BW-H-11-M | ecosystem: Environmental > Terrestrial > Soil >... | reverse complement strand
CCAAGGACGTGCGCGAGCTCGCTCATAAATCCTATCCGGTCAGCGACATCGGCGCGGCGATCTCCTCGGGCTCGTTCCCGACCATGGGCATGATCATCGCGCCGTGCTCGATCCGCACCATGAGCGAGATCGCGACCGGCGTCACCGCGACGCTGTTGACGCGCGCCGCCGACGTCGTGCTCAAGGAAAAGCGCCGGCTGGTGCTGGCGGTGCGCGAGACGCCGCTGCATGGCGGCCATCTGCGCACCATGACCACGCTGGCCGATATCGGCGCCGTCATCGCTCCGATCGTGCCGGCGTTCTACAACCGGCCGAAATCGGTCGACGACATCGTCAATCACACCTGCGGCCGGCTCTTAGACCTGTTCGGCATCGACACCGGCACGGTGAAGCGCTGGAAGGGCGGCCCGGCGGAGGAGTGAGGTGAATTCGCAGCTGTTGCGCTGCGTCCCTTCTCCCCAGAGGGGAGAAGGACAGGATGAGGGGGTTCGGATGCTGGAGATTTGCTCGACCATCCGAACCCCCTCACCCCAACCCTCTCCCCTCCGGGGAGAGGGAGTTCGTATTAGCCGGCGGCAAAGTCAGCGATTTGGCCGCTCACTTGAGAGAGGAAACAGCATGGATCAGAAACGCTACGATATCGGCCTTGCCAAGCGCAAACAGGTTTTGGGCGACGCTTATGTCGACCGCGCGCTCAATAACGTCGACGATTTCAACCGCGATTTTCAGCGCATCCTTACCGAATATTGCTGGGGCGAGACCTGGGGCGACGAGACGCTCAAACCGCGCGAGCGCTCGATCCTCAATCTCGGCATGATCGCGGCCTTGGGCAAGATGGAAGAGTTCGCCACTCACGTGCGCGGCGCGCTCAACAACGGCTTGACGCCGAACGAGATCCGCGCGGCGTTGACGCAAGTGTTGATCTATTGCGGCGCGCCGATCGGCGTCGATTGCTTCCGCGTGGCGCGGCCGATCATCGCCGAGCACGAGAAGAACAAGAAGTAATGACCGTAGCCCGGGTGAGCGAAGCGATACCCGGGATTCGACTTCGAGGATTGCCCCGGATGTCGCTTCGCTCATCCGGGCTACAAGGGCGCTGATGCTGGATAAGAGCGATACGGAGAAGGTCGAGCTTAAATCAAGCGGGCCGCCGCTCGATTTCCAGGAGCACCTTGCGCGGCTTGAAGCGCAGGGGCTGCTGCGGCGCATCGAACGGGCGGTCAACAAGGACACCGAGCTGCATCCTCTGGTGCGCTGGCAATTCCAAGGCGGGCTCAAGGAAGACGAGCGGCGCGCGTTTTTGTTCACCAATGTGGTGGACTCCAGCGGCCGCCGCTACGACACGCCGGTCGCCGTCGGCGCGCTCGCCTCGTCGGCGCAAATCTACGCCGTCGGCATGGGCTGCGCGGTCGAGGATATCGGCGATGCCTGGATGCGGGCCATCGCCAATCCGATTGCGCCCGTGACAGTGACAGCGGCGCCGTGCCAAGAAGTCATCATCAAGGGCGAGGCGCTGCGCGGGCCGAATGGCGGTCTCAAATCCTTGCCGGTGCCGATCTCGACGCCCGGCTATGACGCGGCGCCGTATCTCACTGCGACCTTGTGCATCACGGCGGATCCCGAAACCGGCGTCCGCAACATGGGCACTTATCGCGCGCAACTGAAAGCCACCGACCGGCTCGGCGTGCGCATGGCGGCACGCATCGGCGGCGCCGGCGGCTATCTGCATTGGCAGAAATACCGCAAGCTGAAAAAGCCGATGCCGATCGCCATCGTGGTCGGCTGCGCGCCGGTGGTGATGTTCACCGGGCCGCAAAAACTGCCGATCGATCTCGACGAGATGGCGGTTGCCGGCGGGCTTGCCGGCGCGCCGATCCGTGTCGTCAAGGCCGTCAGCGTCGATCTCGACGTGCCGGCCGACGCCGAGATCGTGGTCGAGGGCTTGATCGATCCGGAGCTGCTCGAGCCGGAAGGGCCGTTCGGCGAAAGTCACGGCCATGTCGCGCTCGAAGACTTCAACATGTCGATGCAGGTCACCGCGATCACGCACAAGCGCGCGCCGGTCTTCGCCTCGATCTTGAGCGAAGTGACGCCGAGCGAATCCAGCGTGATGAAGCGCGTCGCCTACGAGCCGCGCTATCTGGCGCATCTGCGTGACACGCTGGCGATCAAGGGCGTGCGCAGGGTCGTCATGCACGAGCCGCTGACAAACTTGCGCAAAGTGGTGTTCGTGCAGTTCGCGTCCGGCGTGCCGCGCACGGAAATCTGGCGCGCGCTGCACGGCGCCGCGAGCCTGCAGGCCGACATCGGCAAATATGTCATCGCCGTGAGCGAGGATATCGATCCGGAAAACCCCAACGCGGTGTTCTGGTCGCTGGCCTATCGCGCCAATCCGGTCGAGGACGTGCAGATCGTGCCGTATCGCGCCGCGGGTCATGGTCCGAAATCGGGGCCGCGCGGCGAAGAGTCGACGATGCTGATCGACGCCACGCTCAAGAATATTGCGCCGCCGCTGGCGCTGCCCAAGCGCGAGTACATGGAAGGTGCGCGCAAAATCTGGGACGAACTCGGCCTGCCGGCGCTCACCCCGCAGCCGCCGTGGCACGGCTATTCGCTCGGCGATTGGGACGCGGCGTGGGACGTTTACGCCAGCCGCGCGGTTTCGGGGCAATGGGAAGAAACCGGCAAGGAGACATTCGCGCAGCGGCGCGCCGGTCTGACGCCGGAGACGCCGGTGAAGAGCGTCAAGAAATAATGTTTATCTAGCCGGCGCGCCAATCCTGCATAGGTCGGATGTCCGGATCGGGCTAGCCGGCTCGGTCCGCGGGCGATAGGTAACGCGCGACGAATCAAAAAAATGCTCGCGCGGGGTTTATTCGCGCGAAGGCTGGAAAGGCTTCTCCCGTGGCTCAGGCCGTCGCGAGCCGGCAACGGGCCGGCAGCGCTGCATTTCAACGCATCGGAAAATTTTCGCGACGCGAGCTTCTGCATCTGGCGAGTTGCGCTGCGGGACTTGTCGCCGTTTCGCGCACGGCGTTTGCGGACACCTATCCGTCGCGGCCGATCCGCATTCTGGTCGGCTTTCCGGCTGGCGGCACGCCGGACCTTCTTGCCCGCATGATCGGGCAACGGCTGCAGGAACGTTTCGGTCAACCGGTCATCGTCGAGGATCGGCCCGGCGCCTCTAGCAACGTCGCCACCGAGGCCGTCGTGCGTTCGGCCGCCGACGGCTATACGCTGCTGTCGATCGGCTCGCCCAACGTCATCAACGCGACATTGTACGGGTCGTCGCTCAACTATAATTTCATGCGCGACATCGCGCCGGTCGCGGGCACGGCGAGTCTGCCCGATATCGTCGTGGTGAATCCGGATTTCCCGGCCAAGACGGTTCCGGAATTCATTGCTTACGCCAAAGCCAATCCGGGCAAAGTCGCCATGGCGTCGGCCGGCAACGGCACGTCCGGTCATATGGCCGGCGAACTGTTCAAGATGATGGCCGGCGTCGATTTGTTGCACGTGGCGTATCGCGGCGGGCCGCCGGCGGTGACCGATCTGCTCGCCGGCCGGGTGCAAGTTCTGTTCGATGTCGTGACCAATTCGCTCGAGCTCATCAGGGCCGGCAAGCTGCGGGCTTTGGCGGTGACCTCGACGGAGCGTTGCCGGGCGCTGCCAGATGTTCCGGTCGCGGCCGAGTTCGTGCCGGGCTACGAGGCGACGTATTGGACGGGTTTTGGCGCGCCCAAAGGCGTGCCCGCCGACATCGTCGACAAGCTCAACCGCGAGATCAACACGGCGCTGGCCGATGCCGCGCTCAAAGCCAGGATTGCCGATATGGGTGGCACGGCGCTGGCCTTCTCGCCGTCCGAATTCGGAAAATTCATCGGCGACGAAACCGACAAGTGGGCCAAGGTCATCCACTCCGCCGATATCAAGGCGGATTGATATCGCAGCCGATGGTGACGCACCCTGATTGCGTGCCGAAGTAAACCGCGAAATACTATCGCTTCTGCCGAATGAGGACTGCGATGAACGTCAATGTCACGCCGGGACCGGCGAAAACGCCGGCCGCCGCGCCGTTTCAGGTTCGGCGTCTTGGCGCAAGCCTCGGCGCTGAGATTTTAGGTGTCGACCTCAAGGCGCCGATGGACGACGACGCGTTTGCCGCGTTCGAAGCCGCGCTGGTCGAGCACAAGGTGCTGGCGGTCCGCGACCAGTTCCTGACCACCGAGCAGCACGTCGCCTTCAGCCGCAGGTTCGGCGAGCTCGAAGTGCATCCGATGCGGCCGCAGGGAAAATTCCCGGAAATTTTGGTGCTCGACAATCACAAGGATAATCCGGTGCTGTCGACCGACGTCTGGCACAGCGATACGACGTTCCGCAAGACGCCGACCAAATACACCATCCTGCGCTGCGAGATCATGCCGGAGTTCGGCGGCGACACGCTGTGGGCCAACATGGAAGCCGCCTACGAGGGCTTGAGCGATACGTTCCGCGCCATGATCTCAGACCTGCGCGCGGTGCACGATTTCCAGAATTTTCGCGCGCTGTTCAAGAACACCGAAGAAGATCGCATCAAGCTGCACCGGATGGAGGACATGTTCCCCAATCCGTCGCATCCGGTGGTGCGCACGCACCCGGTCACGGGGCGAAAGAGCATTTACGTCAATCCGCAATTCACCCTGCGCATCGAAGGTTTGGAGCCGGCGGAGAGCCGCGCCATCCTCGACCTGCTGTTCGCGCAGGCGCGCGTGCCCGAATATCAGTTCCGCATCCGCTGGACGCCGGGCACCATCGTGTTCTGGGACAACCGCTCGACCCAGCACTACGCCGCCAACGATTATTATCCGCAGCGCCGCCGCATGGAGCGCACCGCCGTCGTCGGCGACGTGCCGGTCTGAGAGGCTGATCACCTCTCCCCGCGTGCGGGGAGAGCATAGGCGTCCTTCGGACGCCGTTCTTAACGTGAAGAACGCCGATCCGAAGGGTCGGCTATTGGAGCGTAGCGACGAGGGTGAGGGGGCCTCTCCGCGATTCTGAGCTTCTCGGTTTCTGGCGGCGGCGCTTCAGACTGTTCCTCAAGTCTCGGCCCAGCGGAAACGCCCCCTCACCCCAACCCTCTCCCCGCACGCGGGGAGAGGGAGGAGCAAGCCTCACCGCGGCCGCACCACCGTATCGACCAGCGCCGGCTTGCCGGCTTTCACTTGCGCGATGGCGCGGCGCAGCGCGGGCGCGATGTCGGCGGGCTTTTCGATCGGGCCTTCGGCGTACCAGCCCATGCTCTTCGCCATGGTGGCGAAGTCGGGCTCCGGGCCGCTGATGTCTTGCGCGATATAGGCGCGCTCGACGGGGGTGCCGCGAAAATTGGCGACGCGGATCTGGTGCTCCCAGTCGTTGTAATAGGCGCGGTTGTTGTACATCACGATCAGCATCGGGATGTTGTTCTTGGCGGCGCTCCACAGCGCGCCGGCATCGAACATCAGATCGCCGTCGGGCTGGATGTCGACCACCAGGCGGCCCTTGTCGCGATGCGCCAGCGCGACGCCGAGCGACGTGCCGATCTGGGTGCCGGTGCCGAGCGCCTGACCGCAGTGGCGGTAAGCCTTGTCGAGATCCCAGAGCTTGTAGCACCAGTCCTGGAGATTGGCGCCGGTCAGCACCCAGTCCTCGGCCTTGATCGCGTCCCAGATTTCGCTGGCGAGGCGCGGCAGGGTGATCGGCAAGCCGTCCCAATCCTTCTTCGCTTCCTCGGCCCATTTTTTGAACATGGCGTCGTGTTTTTGCCCGACGAGCTTGGTTCGCTCGGCGATGGTTTTCGCCATCGCCGGATTCTTGGAAATGCGCTCGCGGCAGATTCGGGTTAGTTCGGGAATGGCGGTGAGCGTGTCGCCGAGCACGCGCAAGCTGCAGGCCGGCATGCGCCCATAGTCCATCGACCATTTGCTCAAATTGATCTCGCCGAAGCCGATCTCGATCATTTCGCAGTGCGGCGGATAATGCGGCACCACCTGGCGCTTGGTGCGGTCGTTGAAGTGGGTCGACTTCTCCCAGTCGCGCGTGTCGAGGGAAAGAATGAGATCGGCGTCGCGGAAAATCTCTTTCTCGCAGCTCAGGTTGAGCGGATGCCGGTTAGGAAAGTTCAGCCGCGCATGGACGTCGAACACCGCGGCGCCGACGGTTTCGGCGAGTGCGACCAGATTGTCGAAGCCGCCTTCGTTGCGCGCCACGTATTCGGCCATCAGGACGGGATATTTTGCGGCGAGCAATCGATCGGCGACCGCTTCGAGCGCTTTAGTGTCCGCCGCCATCGGCACCGGCACTTTGTTATCTGAAGCCTTCGGCAGCGCCACGTCTTTCGACAGCGGCTGCTCCTGCAGCCAGGCGTCGTAGCACATGTAGATCGGGCCCTGCGGCTCGGTCATCATCGCCGCATAAGCACGCGAAAACGAATCCGGCACGCCCTCGATGCTGGATGGCTGATAGTCCCATTTCACGTAATGGCGCAGCTGCTCGCCGTTGACGTTGGCGGTGTGAATCCAGTCGATGAACGGCCGGCGCCGGCTTTCGTCCATCGGCCCGGTGGCGCCGATGACGAACACCGGGCAGCGGTCGATATAGGCGTAATAGATGCCCATGGTGGCGTGCAGCATGCCGACCACGTCGTGCACGATCGCCACCATCGGCCGGCCGGTCGCCTTGGCGTAGCCGTGGGCGATCTGCACCGCGATCTTCTCGTGCTGGCACAGCAGAATCGGCGGCTGGTTGCCGCCGTAATTGACCAGCGAATCGTGCAAGCCGCGATAGCTGGCGCCGGGATTGAGCGCGATATAGGGAAAGCCGTAATGCTTGATCAGATCGACAATGACGTCGGATTGCCACGCCTTCTCGGCGTAGCTGACGGGCGCGTTGGATTTTTTCGTGACGTCGTTCATCGGTCGGGTCCTTGCGGCGTTTTTGTTGCGCGGGACCATACGGCGCGAAGGTGAGGTGAGCAACGGCGTGCGTCTCCCTCTCCCCGCGTGCGGGGAGAGGGTGGGGTGAGGGGGCCTCTCCGCTGGGCGCGGAATTGCGGAAATGTCTGCGATGCAATGCCTCGTCCGCAACGCTCAGAATCGCGGAGAGGCCCCCTCACCCTCGTTCGCTCCGCTCACTCGACCTCTCCCCGCACGCGGGGAGAGGTGAATCAGGGCCGCACCGCGGGCGATTCCATGGCCATGCCGCGAGCGCGCCACATCAGGAAATATTCGAGATCGACCAGTTCCGGCGCGCCGAAATCGTACGGCTCGGCGCGCATGCCGCTCATGCAATTGCGCAGCCGCCGCTGCAGCGAGCCGACCTCCTGCCATTCCAGGCGATAGATCGGGTAACCGGTGGACATCGCCTGCGGCACCAAATTGCCGGCAAGCTTCTTGCCCCAATTGTCGTCGTGGCATTGCGCGCAGGACAGATCGAGTTGGCCCTGGCGGCGCTCGAAGATGGTGCGCCCGGCGTCGATGAACGGTTTTGACACCGCATCGTCCTTGACCGCGACCGGCATGCCGCGCGATTGCCGCGCGATATACGCCGTCAACGCCAGCAATTCCTTGCTCTCGAACGCGAGCGCCTCGGCCTTCTGGTCGGTGACGCGGCTCAAATTGATCTGCTGTTCGAGATCGACGGGACGGCCAAGCTCGGCGGCGAAGGCCGGATAGCGCGCGGCCACGCCCTTCATGCTTTTTGCTGCGTCGCCGTGACAGTCGGCGCAGGATTGATTGGTTTCGCCCGCCTTGGTGTTCCACAACGTCTCGCCGTCGAGCACCACAAGCATTGCCGGATTGGCGGTGTCGTCGTTCTGCATGGCGCGGGTGTCGCCACTGATGAAATCGCTGTCCGAGCGCCGCTGATCCAAAGGAATGTCCGCGGCGAGTGTCCCGCGAACTAACAACGTGGAAATAATGAAGACGGCAGCGGCCGGATAATGCTTCCTTCTCCCTCTCCCCAGAGGGGAGAGGGCGGGGTGAGGGGGCTCGGGCCTCTCGGTCGGAACCCCCTCACCCCAACCCTCTCCCCTCTGGAGAGAGGGAGTTCGCTTGAGCGCGCCGGAAGACCTGCGACAGCCGCTGGCGTTCCACTCTGATCGTGGGGGCTCGGGCCTCTCGGTCGGAGCCCCCTCACCCCAACCCTCTCCCCGCTCGGGAGAGGGAGCTCGCATGCGCAAGCCCGCGGCACGTAACACCGCGCCTCTCATTCCACGGTGATCGCGGCGGTTTGCACTTGCGTCGCGCCGTGCTGGTCGGTCCAGGAGAACGCCAGCGTGCCGCTCTCGGTGGCGACGGTGAAGAACGTGATGTAGGGGTTGGCGGCGATGGCGGGATAAAGCTTGGCGTGAAAAACTTCCTCGCCGTTATAGGTGCAGACGAAGTCGTCGATGATATCGCGCGGGATCGGCTGGCCGGTGACGCCGATGCGGTAGCCGGTCTCCATCACATGCGAGATCAGCGTCTTGATCTCGACGATGTCGCCTTTCTTGGCGGTGGCCGGGACATGGATGAGGGCGCGGGCCATCAGTGCACGGACTCCTCTATGCAGGCGGCGAGCGTGACGATGACGTCGATATCGTCGGACCAGAACGAGCCGTCGGACAGTTCGGCGATCGCGGTGACGGTCTGCGAATCGGCGAGCCGGATGCGGGTCGAAAAACTGGCGCGTCCGGCGCGCGGGCCGAGTTTGACGCTGATCACGTTCGGCTGCGGATTCTTTTCATTGAAAATGTGGATCGCCTTGACGTGATCGGCCGCCGTCATCGGGCTTTCGACCGCAACGGTGCAGGGCACCGAATTGCCGTTTTCGACCAGCGGCGGCAAATCGAGCTTGACCTTGCCCTTCTTCACCGGTGCCTCGCCGATGACGGCGCGCACCGCGTCCTTCATCGTCTCGGGCGTGGCCGCGGCGGGCCGGATCGAAAGCAGCACACCGCCGCCGGCCAGCGCAGCGGCGGCTTGCAGGATTTCGCGGCGTGAGCGGTCTCGATCCATCTCAAGCTTCACTTCAAAGTCATCAGATAGGCAACCACGTCCTCGACGTCCACCGCCGTGAGCACCGGCTTGTCGCGAAACACCGGCGCCACCCGGGTCAAGCGATCGACGCGATAGAACGGCGGCATGATGGTCGCCGCATTGAACTTGCTGGCATCGACGATGCGCAACCGCAATTGCCCCTCGCTCCACCGCGCGCCGGCACCGGCGAGGTCGGGCGCCATGGTGCCCTGGAACTTGTCTTCAGGGAACGGCCCGGAATGGCACAACAGGCACAGTCCCGTATTGTGGTTGGCCACGATCGCGCGGCCGCGCCCGGCATCGCCGTGGCTGCCGGTCAGCGATGCCGGAATGGCGTCGCCGACGATCTTGTAGGCGACGAGTTCCGCACGGGCGGTTGATGCGAGAATCGCAACGGCGAGAGCTGTAGTGCGTAATCCGAAACGTTCGAGCCCCCTTACCCCATCCCTCTCCCCTCTGGGGAGAGGGAGGCGCGAGCGGACTGCGCGCAACGAGGCGAACACCTGCAGCGAGTCGAATACGCGTTGCATGCGGCTGAAACGCAGCCGGCGGCACACTGCTCCCTCTCCCCAGAGGGGAGAGGGATGGGGTGAGGGGGTTCGGAAGTATGGGTTAAAACGAAGAACCACCATCTTCCTCAACCGAAAATCTCTGTGGTCGCGGTGCGGAACCAGGCATCGGCTTTCTTGGCATCCTCCGCGCGCAAGGTCGGCGGCGCATCGAGCGGGCTCGAGTGGATCGAGTTGTCGACTTCGGTGTATTCGCCGTTGACCGGGCGGAATTCGCCGGTGATCGAGATGGCGTAGCCGGGCGCGACGACGCTGTAGCAATTGCTCGACATCGGCGCGGTGTCCGGCGTGGCGCCCGCGAGCAAGCGGACGATCGCGGCGGCGCACAGTCGGCCTTCGATCACGCCGGAAAAGGCCGACTTCGGCATGGTGCCGGCGAAGGCCGAATCGCCGATGACGTGGATGTTCTTTTGTTTCGACGATTCGAACGTCACCGCATCGACCGGGCACCAGCCGGTGCGGTCGACGACGCCGGCGAGGCCTGCGATCTTGCCGGCCTTTTGCGGCGGGATCACGTTGGCGACGGCATATTCATAAGTATCGAAATCGGTCTCGATCGATTTTTTCGCCACGTCGATGGAGGCGACATTGCCGCCGTTCGACAGCGACTTCCACGCGATCATGTCGGGATAAAGTTTTTGCCACGCATCGAGAAACAATGGCTGCATGGTGAAGGTGTCTTTGGCGTCGAGGATGACGATCTTGGCTTTCGGCTTATTGGTTTTCAGATAGTGCGCGATCATGCTGGCGCGCTCGTAGGGGCCGGGCGGACAGCGCGACGGATTGCCCGGCGCGACGATGGCGACGACGCCGTCATCGGCCATGGCGACAATTTGCCGGCGCAGCAATTCGAATTGCGCCGCGTCCGCGGTCCAGGCGTGCGGCGCTTGTGCGGCGGCGGCTTCGCTGTAGCCTTTGATCGCATCGAACTTCAGCTCGATGCCGGGTGCCAGCACGAGGCGATCGTAGGGCAGGGTGTCGCCGGTCGACAGCGTGACGCTGCGCGCCTGCGCGTCGATGGCGGTTGCGGTGGCGATGGCGACCTTGATGCCGGCGGCGGCGATCTTGTCGTAGCCGAATTGCTGCTGCTTAAGCTCGCGCAACCCCCCGAGCACGCCATTGCTCAGCGGCGGCGCCGTATAGGTGGGCCGCGCCTCGACCAGGGCGATCGAAAGCTTGGCATCGGCTGAGCGCAGCGCGCGGGCGCAAGCCGCACCGGCAAAGCCGCCGCCGACGATGACGACGCGCGGTGCCGCTTGCGCGCGCAGCGCCCGCGGCCACAAACCTGCGGCAGCCACGGCGCTTGCCGCACCGTGCAGGATTTGCCGACGGGTTTTAGCCGCGCGTTGTCTCGCCATTACCAACAAGACGCGGCGGGTTTTTAAGCCCGCCGCTTTTGCTCAAGCCGATCTGAGGTCGTTGTTCTTGAGCGGGAAGTTACGGATGCGCTTGCCGGTCGCCGCCGCGATGGCGTTGAGCACGGCAGGCGCGGCCACCGCAATCGTCGGCTCGCCGACGCCGCCCCAGAACTCGCCGTCCGGCATGACGATGGCCTCGACCTTCGGCATCTCGTCGATCCGCATCACCTGATACGTATCGAAGTTCTTCTGCTCGATGTGGCCGCCGCGCACGGTGCATTCGCCATAGAGCATGGCGGAAAGACCGTAGACGAACGAGCCTTCGACCTGGCGCGCGATCTGCTCCGGATTGACGGCGTGGCCCGAATTGGTGCCGCCGACAATACGGTGGATCTTGACCTGGCCGTCGGTGACCGAGACTTCCGCGCAGGCCGCGACGTAACTGCCGAAGCCCATGATCTGCGACAGCCCGCGATAGACGCCTTTCGGCGCCGGCGTGCCGTAGCCGGCTTTATCCGCCACCGCCTTGAGCACGGCGGCGTTTTTGGGCTTGAGGTATTTGAGGCGGAAGGCGAGCGGATCTTCGCCGACTTCATGGGCCAACTGGTCGATGAAGGTCTCGACATAGATCGCGTTATGGTTGGTGTTGACGCCGCGCCAGAAGCCCGCCGGCACGGAAGGATTGCGCATGGCGTGGTCGATCAGGATGTTCGGCACGTTGTAGCCGAACGCGCCCTCTGCGCCGCCAGGGTTGAGGCCCTGGAAAACCACCGGATCGCGGCCGTCCTTGTCCAGACGCCCGGGGAACACCGTGGAGAGGATCGACTGACCCGAGATGCGCATATGCAGCGCGATCAGGTTTTTGT
>Ga0210405_10005306_pt1 | contig 11828 bp, 7 predicted proteins | sample IncBWH11MmetaG_FD_155492 | JGI IMG/M metagenome (GOLD analysis project Ga0210405, IMG submission 155492) | Forest soil microbial communities from Barre Woods Harvard Forest LTER site, Petersham, Massachusetts, United States - Inc-BW-H-11-M | ecosystem: Environmental > Terrestrial > Soil >... | reverse complement strand
CAGGTGCTGGCCGACATCGGAGCGGCCGATACGCCGCAGCTACTGGTGCTGAACAAGATCGACCGTCTGCCGGCTGGCGAAGGGGATATCGAAACCATCCGGCGGCGATTGCTCGGCGGCGTCGAACACCATGGCGACGCGCGCGCGGCCGGCGTCTCGGCCCTCACTGGCGAAGGCCTGGAGTCTCTGCTTGGCCTCATCGACGATGTACTGCCGTTCGACATGATGGTGCGCGCCAGGTTCCGCCTCAGCGTGGGCGATGGCGCCAATATTCACTTGCTGCACGAATTCGGACGCGTCCTCAGTACCGATTGCGACGACGATCATTTCATCATCGAGGCCGAGGTGTCGCGATCCCTCAAGGACCGGTTGTCAGAATATTGTACGCCTTACAGCCCAAGCGTCAGCGAGGGGGCTCTTCGGAGTTCGAACCGAATCAAGCGACCAAAGAACTAGAGGCTGTCGATCTCCGAGCGGCAAGTTCTCGTCCGAGTTTTGATCCAGGATGACCTTGTGGAATATGCTTTAGCTTGTTCGTTTGCTCAGCCGAATTCCTCGGCATCATGACGTCGGAGGCTGAAGTATTTCGGACTGGTGCTTCGAGATGCAAAATCTGATTCTTTCGGCCAAGCAAATCTGGGTTGATCGTACTCAGCCACGGCACGGCTTTTGCACTGTTGGCTGTTTGGGCTGTCTGGGCGCCGACGAACATTCTTGAAGTCGATCGATAATCCACTGTCGAACTATGGTGGCTTCCTTGACCCGTCTGGATCGTGCGATTCTCATCAGGCGCTGAGCTTCTATAGGTTGTAGATCGATGGTCAGGGATGTACCGGTGGGTCGTACAAAGACCGCTTCGTCGGCTTCCTCCAAATGCTGTTCGAAGTCCGCCAGATCGTGGGTCTCCCAAAACTTCGCCAACTCTTCAATGGAATCGGTCGCCGGCAGCATTTTATGCCTCATCGCTTTTTCCATCGGTATTGAGCAGGATCACCGCTGTGCTTCCCAGTCCCCACTGGCGACAGGGCCGAATGGATCGCGATATTCGAGAACCGAATCTCGCAGAGTCTCGATCTGGCCGCCCACTGACCGTCCGGGAAGAACGAGTACTTCTACGGCTTGGCCAGCAGCAAATGGCAGGTCTTCCAGGATCAGCTTGCCACCCTCTACGATAGTAGCTTCTATCCAGTGTGCTTCCACGCCCTCAGTATAGAGGATCTCGCCGCGCTTGGCCTGCGCCCGCGTCCGCAGTGATCCAATGCGGCAATGGCTCCGCCCGCCACACGATGACCCCGGCCCGCGCTATCAGAATGAGCCGGTGGCTGTCGCCGGAATTGTCGTACACTCTGCCAACATCCGCTGACCGAAGCGCTCTTGCGAGGTTCGCGAGGCTACGTGTATACCGGCGCCTCACGTCGGCTTCCGGAACGGAATGCCCTCCAAACGTCACTCGGGTTCGAATCCGCGTGATACAGTTCTCCGCACTTTCGACCCCGATAAACACCAGATGGATCTCGTAACCGCGAAGCTTGGCCCTGCTGATTAGGTCTGCGTGCTTTCGGCTTGAGAGAGTGGTCTCGACCGCAAAATTCACGCCGCGCCGAGGTAATCCTCGATCCGTTTCAGAACCTCTCGGCCCGCTTTCATGGCAGCGGCAGATGGATTTGAAGGACTCAGACGACGTGCGATCGCATCCGTATCGAGCAGTCTATCGCGCCCCTGAAAGTCCACCGAACGTGTGACAGTGGACTTCCCCGACCCGTTTGGACCCGCAATCAGCGTGAGGACGGGCACGCGGTGCCACGCGGCGTGGCCTTCAGTTCGCGGAGAATCTCGTAGTTCTGGCCGGATGGAGCGCCGGGAATCCAGCGAATCTCAAACCTTCTCCCATCCGCTAGTTCCATCACGTTCAAACCATCGCTGTCGAGATAGAAGACAGGCAGCCCCGCTGCGAGCGTCTCTTCGAACGCTCTGCGACCCGCCGCTTGCACTGCTTCATCGAACGCCTCGCTGTCAAAATCGTATGCTACAGCCATGCCCTAATTATACATTCCTGTGCGACTGCACAAGACAATTCCACCGGAGAGTGTCTGGTATTCCTTCACCAGACCGTTCGCACATTGGAAGCGCGGATGGGCCAATCCCTGCTGATGACGGGCCCACCCAGGTAAACCGCCATTGCCGCCACGATGCGATCTGGCATATCGAGTACGGCCTTCTCACGGAATCTGCCGCATTGGCTCTCCTTCTAAGGATAAGACATCTTGTGCTTTCTCGCCTCGCATCGCCAATCAAAATTTCCCTACAGCCATCCTCTATATACTCAATCCCTTACCGCCACCACCCGCAAATCGACACGTCGCCAACTCCCCGGTCACGGCCTCATGAAATATATTTTAACGCTGAAAACAAGTCACTTATCACGTTTTAAGCCGAAATCCCGCCTTGATTTCACCCCTTGCCGCGCTATGGTTGGGGTAGGAGTAGGAAATTACAGAATCGCCAGCAGGCCAATTTGGCTTTGTTGGTCAGGATCGCCCTATGGCAACACTCAAACAGTTCGAGGCCAACCGTCGAAACTCGCAAAAATCGACTGGCCCCAAGACCCCCGAGGGTAAGTCTGTTGTCAGCATGAACGCCCTCCGTCACGGACTCCGCGCCCGCACCGTCGTGCTGCCGGGCGAAGATCCCACCGAATTCCATCAGCTTTGCGACGATCTCCAAGCTGAATGGACCCCGCAATCCAGAACCGAACAATTCTACCTGGAACAAATGGCCGTCTCGCAATGGAAACTGACCCGCATGGAAGTAGTGGAGGTCAACATCTTCAAGGATACCGATGCCAAGTCTCAGCTCTCCAGCCTCGACCGTCTCTGGCAAGCCGAATGCCGTCTGGAGCGATCCTATTCGAGAGCGCAACGCGAACTGCAGCGTCTGCAAAACTCCCGGCCCCAACCGATCGAGCAGCCCGAAGATCCGCCTCCCGCCCCAGCCGCCGAAGCCCCCGCTACTGCTGCTGCCGAGGTGGGACAGGCGGTTTCGCCTGTCGAGTCGACCCCATCTCCGAAAACCAACATCCAAAATCCAACATCCAAAATCCAACATCAGCCTGCTATACTTGAGTCTTACGAAGTGCCCGGGCTAAAATAATGATCAATCGAATTGCCGTGGTGTTCCTGGCAGTCGTGGCTACCGTTGTCCCCTCTGCCGCAGCGAGTTCTTCACTCACCCCACCCAAAGCAGGTCCTGTCCAGATAATGAAGTCCTCCGAGCTCAAGCCCGGAATGACAGGCACCGCTTGGACCGTCTTCTCCGGCACCGAGCCGGAAGCGGTTCCCATCGAGATAATCGGATTGTGGAAGAACGCCTGGGGACCCAAGCAGGACGTCATCGTCGCCAAAATGGGCGGCAAAGCCCAGCGCACCAATGTCGCGGGCGGCATGAGCGGCAGTCCCGTTTATATCGATGGCAAGCTGATCGGCGCCGTCGCGTTGCGTCTCAGCGTGTTTTCACCGGACTCGATCTGCGGCATCACCCCGATCGAGTTGATGCTCGAGATCAATGATCTCGACCAGTCGCGGCCCTCCGATGCGCGCACTCCCGACAAAGCGCAGCAGCGTGCGCAGGTCGCGGTGCCGAGCGAGATGCTCGCGCAAGCCGTCGCCGCCGGCGCCTCGCCGGGATTGATCCGGCAAGCTCCCATGCTCACGCCTATCGAAACCCCATTGACGTTTTCCGGCTTTCACGAAAATGTGCTGCGTGAGTTCGGTCCCATGTTCCAGCAGTTGGGAGTATCGGCCGTGCAAGGCGGCGGAGCCGGTAGCGCGATCTACGCCACCAAGCCCGCCGCTGATTGGAAGGATTCGCTCCAGCCCGGCGGCGTTGTAGCCGGCGTGCTGGTCTCCGGCGACATGGGCGTCACCGGCCTCGGCACCGTCACCTATAACGATGGCAAGCGCGTGCTCGCCTTCGGCCACCCCTTCTTCAATCTGGGCCCCGTGAATATGCCGATGAGCAAAGGCGAAGTGCTCATGGTGCTGGCCTCGCAATTCCAGCCCAACAAAATCGCCAATGCCACTGAAATTGTCGGCGAGCTCACCCAGGACCGCCACAGCGGCATCATGGGCGTGCTCGGCCAAGAGTCCGGCATGATCCCCGTTAGCGTGAATGTGCGCACCTTCGCCGGCGGCCCCACCGCGTCCAGCGAAAAGAAATTTCGCTTCAACGTATTCGTGAATCAGAAATGGACCCCGTACCTCATGATGGTGACGCTGTTCAACACGGTATCCGGCGTAAACGAATTCATGGACGAGGCCACCTACCGCCTCACTGGTGAAGTGGAGATGGATGGCCAGCCGAATATTTCTCTTACCACCATGCAAGCGAGCGGCGAGCTGCCCATGCCCGCGCCTATGCTGCTGGCCGGATGGTGGGGCGACAAGTTCAACCGCCTCTACCTGAACTCGGTCAAGACGCCCAAGCTGAAGAGCGTCAGCGTCAACGTGGACTTGCTGCCCGACCGTCGCGTAGCCACAATCGAAAACGCCTGGGCCGGATCGAGCGACGTTCGCCCCGGTGAAGACTTACCCGTCAAAGTATTTCTGCGCCCCTACCGTGGTGAGCAAATCGAGCGCGAGTTCAAGATTCACGTTCCTGCCGGCCTCGCCAAGGGTGACCACCGTATTCTGCTGAGCGATGCCGATACGGCCAACCGCATGCAAACCCTGGCAGGCCACGTGAACCACTACATCGACCTGCCGCAGACTGTGTCTCTGATCAACCAGGAACGCAGCAATAACAAGCTATACGTATCGCTCCTGCAAGCGAGCCCCACTGCTTATTACGATGACAAGACGATGCCCAGTCTGCCTGCTTCCGTTCTCAACGTCATGCAGACCGGACGCGATTCCACCCGCCCGGTAATCACCACTCCGGAGAGCGCCACCGAGCAAGCCGCCATCCCATTCGATTACGTTGTAAGCGGCAGTTATTCGCTAAAAATCACAGTGAAGTAGCCCTAATGGAAAAAACTCTGGAATCCCTTGTGGGGCGGGTTGGAAACCTGCGGCCGATTGGCAATCGGCCTCGCCGCAGGCCGTGCCTCAACCTCTTCATCACCCTACTCGCCTTAGCCGCAACCTCCCCAGCCAGCCAGACCAAGACCTGGCAGGAATCCGATTATTCCGATTTCGAAAAAGGCACTCTCCGCAACCTCTCCCTCCGCAGCGACGGCCTTCTCACCCTCGCGCCCCAATTCCGCGAAGTGTTCGATTCCTCCTCTGCCTATCTCTGGGCGTTAGCGCAAGACTCCGCCGGCAATCTCTACACAGGCGGCGGTCCCAGCGCCAAGCTCTACCGCATTTCCCCCACCGGAGAAAAGAAAACCCTGGCCGAATTCGACGCCCTCGAAGTGCACGCCATCGCCATCCGCGATAACCAAGTGTTCGTCTCCACCGCCCCAGACGGCAAAATATACAAAGTATCGTCCACCGGCAAGTCGGAAGTCTTCTACGATCCGAAGACCAAATACATCTGGGCGCTGGCATTCAATAGCAAGGGCGACCTGTTCGTCGCCACCGGCGACCAGGGCGAGGTCCATCGTGTGACGCCTGACGGTAAAGGCAGCGTCTTCTTCCGCAGCGAAGAGTCGCATGCCCGCTCGCTCGCGGTAGATGCGCACGATAACGTGATCGTCGGAACCGAGCCGAATGGTTTGGTGATCCGCGTATCGCCCGCCGGTGAAGGATTCGTCCTGTATGAAATGCCCAAGAAGGAAGTAACCGCCGTGGCCGTCGCCAAGGATGGCTCGATCTTCGCCAAACCGGCGGTCGCGCCTTCGCTGCCGCCGCCGCAAATATCGGTGCCCACAGCCACCGCGACCGCCGGGGCCTCAAGCATCGTGATCCAGCGCGCGCCAGCCCCCGCGCCTGGGACGTTCTCTTCCTCGGCGGGATCGGTCTCCGGCGGCTCGGATGTCTATCGCATCCACCCCGACGGCCGGCCCCAAAAAGTGTGGACCCACGCGCAAGATGTTGTCTATACTCTGGGCTTCGATTCGCAGGGCCGCGCGCTGGTGGGCGCCGGCAACAAGGGCTCCATCTATCGCCTGGATAAGGATAACCTGTACACCGTTTTGGTCACCGCCTCTCCCACTCAAATCACCGCCTTCTGCCCCGGCCTGGACGGCAAAACCTATGCTGCCACCGGCAACGTCGGCAAGGTTTTCGAAATCGGATCGCACCTGGAAACTGAAGGCTACATCGAGAGCGATGTATTCGACGCCGGCATGTTTGCGCTCTGGGGAAGGGTGACTTTCACCGCCGAAAACAATGGCGGACGCGTCGCCGTATCCACACGGACTGGCAATCTCGACCGCCCCGTTCAGAACTGGAGCCCCTGGTCCACGGCGATCGCCTCGGCCGAAGGCGCGCGCACAACGTCTCCCCCGGCGCGCTTCGTGCAGTGGAAGGCAACGCTCCATTCGAGCGGCGCCCACTCCCCGGAGCTTGAGTCAGTCGAAGTCGCCTACCTGCCCAAGAACGTCGCGCCCAAGGTCGATGCCATCGAGTTCACGCCGGCCAATTATAGGTTTCCGGCGCCGTCGGCTCCTTCCACCTCACCTCTCACGCTCACTTTGCCCGCCATGGGCAAGAGCGCTCACTCGGATACTTCGTCCAGTTCGGATTCCACGCCTACCATGACGTACGCCAAAGGCTTCATCGGCGCGCGCTGGGCCGCTTCCGACGAGAATGGCGACGGCCTAATTTACACCGTCCACATCCGCGGCGTCAAAGAGACCGGATGGAAGCTTCTTAAGGATAAAGTGCGAGAGAAGTATCTGAGTTGGGACTCCACCGCTTTTCCCGATGGGGAGTATCGCCTGCGCGTTACCGCCTCCGACCTGCCCGGCAATCCGCCCAATCAAGCCCTTACCTCGGAACGCGAAAGCGAGGTCCTTCTCATCGACAACACCCCGCCGCGCATTTCCGGACTGCATGCGGCGCGCAATGGCGCGAAACTCAACGTGCGATGGGCCGCCGCGGATTCGCTGACCGTCATTTCGAAGGCCGAATACTCGCTCGATGGCGGTGACTGGCTGCTGACGTCGCCGACCACAAAGCTCTCCGATTCGCGCGACCTTACCTACGACGTCGCTCTAGACAACGTCCCAGCGGGCGAGCATACCATCGCCGTGCGTGTACAGGACGATTACGAGAATCAGTCCACCGAAAAGATTGTGGTGAAACAATAGTGGAATACCTTAGCTGGGAGTCCGTTCCGCTCGAAATCATGAGCGACATGATCTCGCGCAAGATCGTCACGGGCGACAAAGCCATGGTCGCCCAGGTATTCCTCAAGAAGGATGCGGTGGTGCCCGAGCATCATCACGAAAGTGAGCAGATCACCTACATCCTCGAAGGCGCCCTCAAGTTTGAGATCGAAGGCAAGGAAATCGTCGTGCGCAAGGGCGAGGTGCTATCCATCCCCTCCAACGTTCCGCATCGGGCCGTCGCGCTCGAAGACACAATCGATCTCGATATCTTCTCTCCGATCCGCACAGACTGGCTCTCGAAGAACGACGCCTACCTGCGCCGCGGTGAGCGCGAGCGAACGTGAAGCCTTTGTGGGGCAGGTTGAAAACCTGCTCGCCGGTTGGCAACCGGCGCCCTCTGGACGCGCCTAGCTGCTCAAGCAGCAGTACCACCTCGCAATGTTTGGTTGCAGCTTTTGCCGCTCTGTGGTGGGACAGGCGGTTCCGCCTGTCTCGCCCGCTTGCGGGCGCTTCTTTCACAGCAACTCCCCAATCCGATGCAGCTTCATCAAGTTGGTAGTACCCGGCCGCCCGATCGGTTGACCCGCCACGAACACCACACTATCGCCAATCTTCAGCAACCCGCGCTCGAGCAGCAGGCTGTCGGAGAGGTGCAGCATCTCATCGGTCGAAGCCACATCGGGCGCGAGAATCGGAAACACTCCGTACTGTACGGAGAGTTGACGGGCCACCTCCCCGCTAGGCGTGATGGCGAAAATCCTGTCAGGCGGCCTGTATCGCGAGATCAAGCGAGCGCTCGACCCGCTGGCCGTGAATACCACGATAGCCGACACGCTGGCATCCCGCGCCGCGTGAAAAGCGGCGTCGGCCACGATCTCAGCGTAGCTCGGACTCGACCGCCGCTGAATCTCCTGCACGCCGCGCTTCCGCAGCGACCGCTCCGCTTCGGTGGCGATGCGCGCCATGAAATTCACCGCCTCTACCGGATGCTTTCCCACCGAAGTCTCGGCCGACAGCATCACCGCATCAGTGCCGTCGTAGATCGCGTTGGCGACGTCGCTCACTTCCGCGCGAGTGGGCGTGGCGTTGTAAATCATCGATTCGAGCATTTGGGTCGCCGTGATCACGAACTTCGAAGTGCGCCGCGCGTGCCGGATAATCCCTTTTTGAATGACAGGTACGCGCTCGAGCGCCATCTCCACGCCCAGGTCGCCGCGGGCCACCATCACCCCGTCGGACACGTCCAGGATGGAATCGATGTTCTCCCAGGCTTGCGGCTTCTCGATCTTGGCGATCACCGTTACGCGGCCAGCCTGCCCATCCAGGCGCTGGCGCAGTTGGCGGACATCCTCGGCGGTGCGCACGAACGACAGCGCCACCATGTCGACACCCACCTCCAGGCCAAAAGCGAGATCGGCGATATCCTTCTCTGTGAGCGAGGGTGCGCTGACCTGAACGCCTGGAAGATTGATGCCCTTGTTATCGCCGATCTCACCGCCGCTCAGCACCTCGCAGCGGACCGACACGCCGTCGGTCTTGAGTGCACGCAACTCTACAGCCCCGTCGGCAATCAGCACGCGGTCGCCCGGCTTCACGTCCTTGGCGAAGCGGACGTAGCTGGTGGATGCCCGCTCCGCGTTGCCCAGTATCGGCTCTATCGTGATCGTGAACGCCGAGCCCGTGGCCAGCTCGCAGTAGCCATTGGCGAATCTTTCCAAGCGGATCTTGGGACCTTGCAGATCGAGAAGAATGCCGACGTGTTTTCCGAATTCGTCCGCCGCCTCGCGAGCCGCGCCGATGCGCTCGGCGTGCTTCTCTTGCGTGCCATGGGAGGCGTTGAGCCGAAAGACGTCGACACCGGCTTCGAGCAGACCGTGGAGCATACTCGGCGAATCGCTGGCAGGCCCCAGCGTCGCCACAATTTTCGTATTGGGCATAAACGGGTTATGCTAACCATTCTGACATCATGCCGATCTATCAAGTAATCGTCCTGGCGCTGGTTCAGGCAATCACCGAATTTCTGCCCATCAGCAGCAGCGCCCACCTCAAGCTTTTGCCTTGGATGCTGGGCTGGCAGGACCCCGGCTTGACGTTCGATATCGCCTTGCACGTCGGTACGCTGATCGCGATTTTGCTGTTCTTCTTTCGCGATTGGCTGCAATTGATCGCGCAAGGATTCGGTATCTCCTATGGCTCCGATCCGCAGTTGAAACAGAACCGCATGCTGCTCTGGTATCTGGCCGCGGCGTCGATTCCGCTGGGAATCGTCGGCTTCATTTTCAAGGATCAAGCCGAGGAATGGAACAACCCATTCCTCATCGCCGGCATGATGATCGGGATCGCCGTGCTGATGTGGCTGGCCGATCGGGCCCCGGCGGCGAACAAGACTATCGCCGGCATCACCCTTGCGGATTCGGCCGTGATCGGAGCCGCGCAGGCGCTGGCCGTCGTGCCGGGCACCTCGCGGAGCGGTGTCACGATTGCGGCTGCCCTCTTTCGCGATCTCGACCGCACGGCTGCGGCTCGCTTTTCGTTCCTGCTTTCCACCCCCGCCATCGCCGGCGCCGCCGCCAGCGCCGTCCATCACCTCTCCAAGCAGGGCGGCGTTCCGCTGGAAATGAAGACGGCTTTCGCGCTCGGAATCGCGATCAGCGCCGTGGTGGGCTGCGCTGTGATTGCATTCTTCCTGAAGTACCTGCAGCGGCACACGCTGCGGGCCTTCATTTATTACCGGTTGATTTTCGGTATAATCGTAATCGCTCTGGCTTTTTTCCGGCGGCCACCGGGATGAAGCTTATAACGCCGACGCAGCACAAGAGGCTCAACGAAGCCACCGGGGTCGTGTTGATGTCAGTGGGCGTGTTTCTGTGGTTGAGCCTGCTGTCTTACCAATCGCAGGACCCGTCCTGGAACACCGCCACCGGAGCCACTCGTCCCATCAACCTCACCGGGTACTTCGGTTCTTACCTGTCCGATCTGATGCTTCAGTCCTTCGGGCTGGCCGCCTTTGCGTTCCCGATATTGACTCTTATTCTTGCCTGGAAATGGCTCCGCTCCGACACGCTGGAAGCGCCGGCCGCCAAGCTGATCGGCTCGATGGCGTTCCTGCTGAGCTTCGGAGCCGCGTTATCGTTTGGTCCCGACTGGCGCATGTTCGGAGGAACCATCCGGCTGGGCGGTGCGCTCGGATTGCTTCTCGCGGATTACCTGGTCGAGACCTTCAACATGACCGGCGCCATTCTGGTGGTCGGCACAACCTTGATCGTCTCCCTGTACTTGATTTCCAGCTTCACGATGGAGAAGTTCGGACGCCCCTTCCTTCCGCTTATTCGGATCCTGCTGAATCTTGCCGATCGCTGGAGCGCCTGGCGTGAGCAGCGCGCCCGCATGGCCCAGGCCCGCCGATCGGCTTTCGTAGAGAAGCTACAGGAGAAGCCCAGGACAAGGCCCACGCCGGAGCCGCAGCCGCAGCCAGAAGAAGAGGAGCCGGGACTCGACGAGATACCGATTTGCGCGCTGGAAGACACTCCGCCATGGGAAGCACCCGCGCCAGCGCCGCCGGCTCCGGTCCAACATCCAACATCCAACATCCAACATCCGGTTTCTTTCCGCCTTCCGGAAACCTATCTGCTGAACGAGCCACCGGCCCGCAGCGAGTTTGACGAGCAGGAGCTCAAGAACATCGCGGTGCGCGTCAAGTCCAAGTTCGAAGAGTTCAACGTATTCGGATCGGTAGTGCAGATCAACCCGGGCCCGGTAGTGACGACGTTTGAATTCAAGCCGGACGCCGGCATCAAATACAGCCGCATGACCACGCTGACCGAGGACCTGTGCCTGGGCCTGCAAGCCGAGTCCATCCTGATCGAGCGCATCCCGGGTAAGCCCACCGTGGGCATCGAAGTTCCGAATACCAAGCGGGATGTGATCAGCCTGCGGCAGATTCTGGAGTCTGACGAATTTAAGAACTCCGCGTCGCATCTCACGATTTCTCTCGGCAAGGATATCAATGGCCGCATCAAGGTGGCGGCGCTCGATTCCATGCCGCACCTGCTGATCGCCGGATCCACCGGGGCGGGGAAGAGCGTCATGATCAACTCCATGATCATGTCGATACTCTACAAATCGACTCCCGATGAAGTTCGCATGATCATGATCGATCCCAAGCGGCTCGAGCTGGGCTTGTACGAAGGCATCCCGCATCTGCTGACGCCGGTGATCACCGATCCCAAGAAGGCCACCAATGCGCTGCGGAACGCCGTGCTCGAAATGGAGCGCCGACTGGGTCTGCTGGCCGAGCAGGGCGTTCGCAGCATCGACCAGTACAACAAGAAGATCCGCAAGCTGCGAGAGCAGCCACGCAGCCTTTTTGAAGATGAGGAGGGGCCTGCGCCAGAGGACTTGCAGCCGCTGCCCTACGTGCTGATCCTGATCGACGAGCTGGCCGACCTCATGATGCTCGAAGGCCGCAACGTGGAGGAATCGGTCACAAGACTAGCACAGATGGCGCGCGCCGTCGGGATGCACCTGGTGCTGGCGACGCAGCGGCCCAGCGTGG
>Ga0210405_10005303_pt1 | contig 11829 bp, 6 predicted proteins | sample IncBWH11MmetaG_FD_155492 | JGI IMG/M metagenome (GOLD analysis project Ga0210405, IMG submission 155492) | Forest soil microbial communities from Barre Woods Harvard Forest LTER site, Petersham, Massachusetts, United States - Inc-BW-H-11-M | ecosystem: Environmental > Terrestrial > Soil >... | reverse complement strand
CTCGACGGCAGGGGGCTCCTTCGCGACGGTTACACTGATTGCACTTGACGCGCTCCCTGCAAAGGTTCCATCGCCCGGGTAATTCGCCGTCAGGCTGTAGCTGGTCCCGCCCGGAAGGTCAGTCAAAGTAATGCTGCTGGAGCCACTGGTCAGCGCGCCGGCCGCCACACCGAAACTATTCGGAAGATTTCCCCCCGAAGCGATCAGTGACACGTTACCCGTCGGGCCCGCGCCAGTGGGGTTCTTTGTCACGTTAACTGTCAACGTCACGCTCTGTCCATGCGTGATGTTAACGGGAGTAGTCGGCGAAAGCGTCGTCTTAGAGCCTTGGAAAGCAGCAGCCGCGGTGTTCCAGGCATTGATCAGGTTGTTTGCATCGACTGAGCCCAGCCCGCTCGCCAGGTCGTAACCGGCCCCTGAGGGATATCCGAGCGCGCCCGTTGTGGGATCGTTGGTGACGTCGTTGCCAGGCACGCCGTTGTTTCCCACGGTAACGTCATTGAAAACGCAGGTTGTCGCCGTAGCCGGATTCGTCCTGCTGCTGGAGTTGCAGCTACCACCATTATATTTGGCTGACGACGCCGCGAGCGAATAGAGAACGTAGTTGGCTAGTCCTTGGGGCTTCCCAATCTTTTGGTCGACGAGCGCCATGATGCCCGCAAAGGCTGGAGTGGCGGCTGAAGTGCCGCCGGTGAAGAAGAACGTTGGGTTGCTTGTGGGCTCGCAGCTTGCGTTGACACAAAGAAGGTAGCCGTCGTGATTGGCAGAAGCCGTCAGGGAGACATCGGGCACACCGCGCGGATGCATCGAGGAGTTCGGCAAGGTAAATGCGTTCAGCGTTGCATTCAGCCCTGTAATGTTTAGCGTCTGATATGACGGGGTTGCGTAGATCAGGCTTACGCCTCCGCCCCCGGCCTCGAGGCTATCATCCCCCCCAGCGCATCCCGTGCAGCTATCATTCCAGACCATTTCGGGGAGGTAACCGAGTGCCGATTCGAAATTAGTTCCGTTGGCCGTGTTCCAGAAGGTCGCGGCAGTCGTCCCGGGGTTGGGGCTTACACCGGTGCCGGTTTCGTTGAATTCCAGTCCGCCAACTGCCGTGTCGAACGGAGTGGAGGAGAGACCATTGATCCCTACGCCACCCGTCGCGCCGGGCGGCGGCGCGGGAGCGTTGGGATCACAACCAGCGGCTCCTTCGTCCCCGGTAGCAATAAAAACGCTGATGCCCTGCGCCGAAGCCTGCTGCCAGAGAGCGCTCAAGAAAGCATTTTTGCTCGCACTAAAGTTTGCCTCGCAATTCCCAAAGCTGAAGCTCATGATCGGGGCCAGATTCTGGTCCACAATATAGGAGGCCGAAAGGTCCGTACCGTCCTCAATCAGAGTGGACCCGGTGACGACCACGTCGATTGTCGCGCCTGGCGCTACCGCGCCCGACCACTCTGTGTCCAGAGTTGTCTCACCTTGGTCGCCTCCGGCCAGGATTCCCGGATCTTCCCCGTTCACGATGTACTTTGGGTTCGTGGAAGTAGCCGCAGGCAAACCGAAAACCGTACGGAAGTCCGCTACATCCTGCGGATTGATATCACTGCGGGCCACGATGGCAATCGTCTCGCCGGTACCGTTCAATACCGTGGTCGGCGCGGGGCTCAAAAGCGAGTTCGGCACGTCGTAAATTTTTGCGAAATCGGCCGGACCGACGCCGTGCACCCCACCTTGAAAGTTGGTTTCGACGCCGATGGGTGCATATGTCCCGTCGGCCATACGCCGAACGAGAGGGCCCTGGACGAGCATGGGCCTGCTGAAGAAGTTATGCAGGGAGGCGATGCCGCGCACCACAGGGGCGAGAGCGGCCGGAATGGAAATATCTGACGAGTTCGCCACGTGCGCTTCGCCGTTCACCTGGTAGCGCCGCATCTGGGTTTGGAACGCGGCTTCCACCTGCGCGGAAGTGCCCGAGAACTCAATCCAGCGGCCGCTCCGCGCGACACTACCCACGGTAAAGCCTTGGTGCTGGAGCCAGCCGGTGATCGCCTGAATGTCCTGAGGCGTCGGGCCGAACCTCTGACCGAATTGGTCTGGCGTGAGCCAGTTGTGGTAATCCGGCGAGCCCTGAGTCTGCTGGCTGTCCAGGAATGTGCTCAGCGCGTAGTCCTGTTCGGGCGACACACGCAGAACGAGGATCATGCGCTGCATGGGCGTGCTGCCATCCAGTGGCCCTACATCGAAGGCAGCCTTCGCCAGCGGGTGCGTCGAGTGCGGAATCGTCACTCGCAACGAGTTGTCGATGGCCGCAGTGATCTGCGACTGGTCTGTGCGCGTCTGCGCCGGAGTCAGAATGGGAGCTACGACAAGGATTGCAACGGCCAACCAGAATCGAGAACGGGATATGAACTCGTTTTGCGCGGCGCCTCTCCGCGGCTCATGAAGCCCCAAGTAAACTGTCGACTGAGGACTTGGAAGAGGATTGCGCATGACCTAAGGCCTCCCAAGGGGACTGATTCCACTGCATTCAATGCGGGACGCACCCAAACTTACACGCGTACCGCAGGCCTCAACACTGCTGCGCTCTACTCAGTTCCTCTTGGGGCTAATCGCCCATGGCGGAGAGAGAAACGAGCGAGACGTGCCAAATGGCAGATTGCAATCAAAGATGAAGAACGAATAAGGCCTCAAGGGGGACGACCTCCGACTTATAAGCGCCCCGGTGAGCATGGGACGTGCTCGTTCTGGAAGCGCGAGCGTTCATTGCAATTTGCCGACTGCAAAGAGGAAAACTCCGCGCATCCTGCTCCTGGAGTAAGTTTGTGTCAAGCAACTTACAGCAGCAAGCCGAGAACCCGCAGTACTCGCTCTTTCGGACTTCTCGATGCTTTCAACCCTTGGCGTCTCTGGCTCTGGTGGCTTCTGCACACCCTCTCACTGCCCAATGGGCTTGTGAATCGGCACATCGGTTGAGCTCCCCCACTGTGTTACGGTAAAGGTTGAGGGTGTTGCGGACGGGATGATATACCAGTTCCCATCCGATGGTCGCCACACTGCAATGTCTGCCATCTGATCACCGTCATAGTCCGCTGGCACAGGAATGTCTCCCTGCGTCCCCCACTGCTGGATGATCGGAGCGCTTGGATTGCTCGTGGGGATGATGTACCAAGTCCCATTCGAGGACCGAAAGATGCCAATGTCCGTCTTCCCGTCACCATCGTAATCGCCGGGCACCGGCATGTCTCCCTGTGTCCCCCACTGCCGAATGATCGGGGAATTCGCGCTGCCGATACTTGGGGAAATGTACCATACACCATTTGAAGGCCGCCAAACGGCAATGTCCGTCTTCCCATCGCCATAGTAGTCCCCTAGCACTGGAATGTCCCCTTGAGTGCCCCACTGCCGGATGATCGGAGCGCTCGGATTGCTGCTGGGGATGACGTACCAAGTGCCAGTCGAGGGCCGAAAGACGGCAATGTCCGTCTTCCCGTCACCATCGTAATCGCCCGGGACCGGGATGTCTCCCTGGGCCCCCCACTGTTGGATGATCGGAGCGCTCGGGTTGCTGCTGGGAATGATGTACCAAGTGCCAGTCGAGGGTCGAAAGATGGCAATGTCCGTCTTCCTGTCACCATCATAGTCCCCCGGTACCACGATGTCCCCACTCGCGCCCCACTGCTGGAGGATGAAACTGGTGGGGTTGGCGCTGGGAATGATGAACCAGGTCCCGGTCGAGGGCCGAAAGACGGCAATGTCCGCCTCTCCATCCCCGTCAAAATCACCCGACGCGGCGGGCCCGGCGTGAAAGAACAATGTGTATGTTCCGGCCGGCACGACCATGCTGTAGTCGCCATTTGCATTCGTGGTCGCGTGTTGGGAGAAGAAAGTATTCGGCCCGACGGATAGCACTGACGAACTCGCGGCTACCTCGACATTAGGGACGGGCGCGCCGGAGCCAGTGATGGTGACGTGACCCGAGATCGTAAACGGGGTAGCAGGCCCGGGAAGCGCCGGATATGTGATGTTCCGCACCGTATCCGCAGTCAGCGGGTTCGCCGGCGGACTTGGGTCCGGAGGAGAGAAAATCCCTATCAGCGCAGGAGAGGCCAGAAGCTGCACGGGTATGGACGCACTGACCCCATACCTGCGACCCGTACCAAGGACGAACTCATATGCCCCTGCGGGGGGGAGCGGTCCGACACCGAAGGAAATCGTCTGTGGCAGCGGAGCCCCCGAAATGTCAGAAGCCAATAAAGAAGAGCTCGCGGGAATGGTGGCGCTGCCCGTAATGTTGACCGTACCGGAGAGCTTGGCCGTGATTATGGTGGGGGCGGCGAAATTAATGGTGGCAGGGCCGGTGACCACGGCCGACGTGAGATCCGAGCTCAGAATTGATGTGAAGAATGTTGTGGTTGATAGCAATGTTTGAGACAGCTTCACCGTGAAGGTGCCGTTTGGAAGTTGTACAGTGTACGCTCCGCCTGTATCGAGCGCGGAGCTGGCAGCGACATTGGTAAAGCCTGGGACGGTGGTTGAATCAAAGGACAAGCTTTTAGAAAGGGCCAGCGTAAGCAGGTTGGAGACGGTGCCCGTGACACTGGATGTGCTTACCGCTGGGAGAGTAATATCGCGGGTAGTATCGGCAGAAATGGTAAACGGTGCCGGCACGGTTGAATCTCTGAAGGAGAAGGAGGTAACTGCCTGACCGTTAATGCGAATGAAACTGACATCGAGATTGTAGGTGCCTGCGGGGAGCACGATTCGATACCTGTGCGTTGTTTGGTTAATTTCTGCAGAAAAGCTACCGGTGGTGGACACCGCAACGACCGAATCGGGCATGGAGGCCGGATCACCAAGGATTCTGCCTGAGAGGACAAGACCAGGATCCAGCGCAACATTAACGGTGACATTGCTGGTCGCATTCACGGCAGTAACTGTTTTATCCAGCAGCGGACGCGGCGCCTGTGAGTTGGCGGTCGCCGCGCATACAAGCAGCAGAAGCGTGAGAGTGAAAAGCTTTCTCCTCATTGCAGCCTCCTGATCTTTTCCCATCGAGCAGCCCGCCGTGTTCGTTGAACTAGCTGCCCGTTTGTTGGATCCATCCCGATGGTTTCCCAAGCCCAAAGTGCGGAGACAAAACGACTGCTTATTGCCCGACAGTCTCGCTGATCGAGAGCAAACGAAGGAAAAACTGGAATAGGGCTTTGGCAGTGGAAACGAGCGATGTCACGAGACCCAGAATCGCGAAACCAAGCCCTGTGGCAATTAGCCTTGCGAATCGCGCCACTGTTGTTCACCTCGTGCTATGCGGCGCGAAACTGGCGAAGACGCTACTCGCGCCGCGTGAGCGTGTCAAGACCCAAATCTACTAGGACTGCCAAAAAAGCGGATTCCCATTTTCTACTAGAAGCCATCTAGATAAGTTCTGGTTATGCGAGTGCTTAACCCTTCCGCACAAACAACGCTCGCCTATTACGTTCAATCGGTGGAAGAGTCGAAGCGCAGCGCGATTATGCGCTTAGAGAAAATAATGTTCCCAAGTTGCGGGCAAGCTCCAAGCTAAGTGATTGGAAAGATTGGCTGGAAGACCCAGATTCGAACCAGGATAGCGAGATCCTGAATCCATGAATACTGAAATACTCCATCTCCGCGCAAGCCATGCAGTGCAATGACCTGGCGCCCCAAAAAAAACCGCGCGCACTTTCTTCAAGCACGCGCGGCTTCTTTGCTTGTCTCTGCTCCTTAGTCGATCGTCAGTGCCACCGTAGCCGAGTGGCTTACAGATCCTGCGGTGCCGGTCGAGGCTCCGGTAATCGTCAAGGTGGCATTTACTGGTGGCTTGCCCCCTCCTCCACATCCCGCGAGTACGACGAGTATGAGCATGGCCGTCACCAGCCCAAGCCGTACCCGAAGCCGTTTGGTTCGCGGCAGCATAAAGAGCAGCATCAGCGCCAGAATCAGTGGCACGATCTGGCGGATCGAAAGTGGCAGATTCGGCATCGAACGCGGCGGAATCATCATGGCCGTGGTCGTTACCGTTACCTGCGCGGTCTGCGCGGTCGTTCCGTCAGCCGCGGTGACCGGTGAAACCACCACGCAGGTTGTTCCGGCCGGGGCGCCCGTGCAGGTAAGCGCTACGGCCTGGTTGAACCCGCCCAGCGGCGTCATCGTCGCGTTGAACTTCAGCGGCGCGGCAGGCGTGACCGTCCCTGACGGTGGCGCGGTCAGTGTGAAGTCCCATCCGCTTCCTTTTAGCGGAACCGAGTGAGGGCTCCCGTTGGCGTTGTCGGTGATCGTGAGTGTTCCCGTGCGCGCGCCCACCACCGTCGGCGCAAATGTCACGTTGATGATGCAAGTATTCGATCCCGCCGTCGCTGGCAAGGTAGCCGGGCTGATCGGGCAGGCAGTGGCGCCCGTGCTCGTCTCGGCAAAATCGCCCGACGCGGCAATCGAGGTGATCGTCAACGGACCCAATCCGGTATTAGTGAGGGTCACAGTTTTCGCAGCGCTTGTCGTCGTCAGCATCTGCCCGCCAAAGTCCAGGCTCGTCGGCGCCAATCCAACTCCCGGGGCTGTCGCCGAGCCCGTCCCCTTCAGGCTCACATCAAACGCTTGGGAGCTGGATAGCCCGCCATTCGTAATCGTCACCGTGATCACCATCGTGGCGGTCTCCGCGGCTGAAACCGAAGGAGTAAAGGTTACACTGACCGTGCACGAAGCTCCGGCTGCAATGCTCCCGCCACATGTGTTGGATGGGGAAGCGAAATCGGCTTTATTAGTTCCGCTGAAGGTAACGGCGGTTCCCGGGAAAGGTATCGCGTCAGAGGTGTTGTTTGTCAGTGAAACGGTTTTCGCCGCACTCGTGACTGCAATCGGCTGAGTCCCAAAATCCAGACTCGTCGGCACGACCGCCAGCGTCGGAATGAGTGTCAGCTTCGCGATGAACGCATCCGATATTCCCTTCAGGCTCGTCTGGAACGCTGTCGGAGGGAAAATCGGGAAACTGCTTGCCGTGGAGAAAGTCTGGCCTGTGATGTACGCATTGGGAGGACTCGACGCGTCGAGGGCAATGGAGAATCCCTGTTCCTGAGTTGATCCGCTTCCGCCAAAAAATGTGGAATATACCAAATCTGCCGCGCCACTACCGCCGGGACTAATTTTGGTCACAAACCCGACACCCGGGCCAGCGGGCAGCACAGGTTCAAGGGCTCCGGGCGTCACGGGGAAATTCGTTGAGGCAGTTGAACCCACTAGATATGCGTTGCCTGCGCCATCAGCACGTACGGCGTTACCGGTGTCGCCGTTCGTGCCTCCCAGAAAGGTCGAATACTGCAGGGAGGCAGCCCCCGCTTTTCCTGTGTCCAAGAGGCTGACGAAAGCAACGCTCTTGGCATTTCCTGTTGTCTGGAAGGCTCCAGCGGTGATTGGGAACAGCAGGGAGCGGGTCCCACCTGTCGCATAGGCAACATTACTTGGACCCAGTGCGATCCCAACCCCGAAATCGGAGGATTCACCACCCAAATAGGTCGAATAGACCAGCGAAGCGTTGCCGCTCTTCGTCGTATCGATTTTGGACACGAAGGCGGTCCCCGTCGTGTTTCCCGCTGGAAAACTTGTTTGCAATCCGCTTGGTGTCGTTGGAAAGTCTGTCGAGGCAGTAGCACCGATGATATAAGCATTGTTCGACGAATCCACGGCCACGCCAAATCCTGCATCCGCGAATCCTAACGCCACCGCATGCGCACCCGTCCCACCCAAGTACGTAGAGTAAATTAAGGAAGCGTTTCCGGACTTAGTCGTGTCGATGCGAGTCAGGAATGCGTTGCCATCTGTTGCGTCGTTCGGGGTTGCCTGAAACGCGTTCATCACCGGAAAGTCTGTGAGCGCGAATACGGGTCCCGCGTTCGGCGGTGAAAGCGTAATTCCAGTCACATATGCATTTCCGTTCGCATCCGCGGCAACGGCATTGCCGAAATCTGCGAGGGCAGGTGTTCCACCCGTTCCACCAATGTAAGACGAATAGACAAGTGAGTTTGTGCCGCTGATCGATGGGTCTATTTTCGAGATAAAGCTGGTCCCCACATTGAGGTTAGTGCTATTCGGGCTCTGCTTCAGAGCATTCGATGTTGTTGGAAAATTGCTCGAGAACGTCAGCCCTGTTATGTATATCTTCCCGGTTGGATCCAGGGCCAGGGCCACTCCTAACTCGCCTGTGTTTCCTGCCAAATAGCTGGAGTAGAGTTCTGCAGTCCCCGTGGGATTCATCTCCGTGACAAACGCAGCCCCGTTGACTGCACCGCTTGCTGGTGGGCCGGGGTCAAATCCACTGCTGGTCGTTGGAAAATCATTCGAAAACGTGGTGCCCGCCACATACGCATTACCGGTCGAGTCCACTGCAATTCCCAGCCCCGGAGCGTCGCCGTCGCTCCCTGAGCCGCCAAGATACGTCGAATAGTTCAGCACCGGATCAAGGATGAGCGGCTCGTTTCGGTCATAGGACGGCACAGAAAACGTGACTTGATGGTTCTTCAAAAGGGAGTATCGTCCTGCGATCTCGTGCCGTTCCCCTTTCAGCATCTGATACACGACCGGCTTTTGGAGCACCACTTCTCCGCCCGGAACGCCCAAAACCACGTTGCCTCGCGCGCTGATCCGCAGTCTCAGGACGTTTTCCATATCGAGCCGAATGACCTGGGGGTCAGCTCCCGGCGCGACCACGAAGTCATATTCCAGTTCTCGGTGATTCCCGTAAAAGACCAGGTCCACTCCGGGATAAATGTTGGAATATTTCACGCGCCCATAGGAAGGTACGTCCATGTGCCACTTTTGGGGATCGTTCCCGATGAAGTAGTTCGTTCTCTTCTGCAACTGGTCCATTCCGCTGATTCTCGCGGCCGGATTTGCCCCTTCCAGGCGCATGTGAACGGCCGTCATTGTTCGGGCGCGGGAAGCTTCGCGAAGAGCCCGCATCGTCTTGAACCGATTGCGTGGAGACAAATCATGTAGGAGCGGGGTACGCAGGGCGAGGACCGCTTCCTGCGGCGTCAAAAAGAGTTCATACCCCGCGCCGTGGGAAACGTATCGGACTTCCTGCGCCGTCTGCCCCACGTTTTCCTCAAAGCTCAACGGCAATTTGCCATAAGCTTCCTTCCAGCGGCGATCACCTGTAATGTCGGAAAGCCTTGCGGTGTCACTCACCGTGATGCGGGATCTCCCCTCGCCCGCTTGATGTGCGCGTCTTGCTGAATTTCTAAACCCAGCCAAGAGCAATAGACCGGAAATAAGCACGGTTACGCCCGCGACCTTCAAAACCTTCACCCAGGCAACCCGCGTCTTCATGGTGACAATCCTCCTAAATCTTCGACGACTCGCAGTCCATCTTCAAATCTGTACCGATTTGGAACTCGCCCATTCGTTCTTCCGCATTCCACCGGTTCCATTTCGGAACATGGCAGGAATCTTCGAGCAAATGAGGACGCGGGATTTGTCCGGGAAAGTGAGAGCATTCCGCAAGCGGCTAGCATAGTGCCCCAAATCGGGAAGCCCCGTTCTAAATCGGGAACCGCCAGTATCCTACCAGATAATCAGCACGCAGCTAGCGGGGAATTCCGTCTAGGAGTGTTCTCCGTCAGAGTGCAGGAGACCTTGATGTATCCAACGAATCGAAGTCTTCGCGGATGACTTTGCAGAGTTCCCCAAGCCGGGCTGGATCCTCATGGGGATACACTCGGCGTATCGGAACGGTCGTCACGAGCTGCCCCAGAACCGCAAACTCCCGCGCGCGCATCTCGCTGTCCAGGAACTTGTTTGCGTACGTGTCGGCTACGAGCGCGAGAAGAGCATTTTGCGGCTTCATGGACTCCACGTACGGCCCTGGATCGGGACGGCGCTCGCTCAGAACATAAATTGCGCCAAGCGGGAGACACCGATTCTCGAAGCGCGTCCCCTGATCTCCCAGGTCCAGGCGCCGCTTATCCCAGTCCGGGATCAATCGTGGAAGCGCTTCTGGCGAGTCATAAAGCATTTTCACGGATTCGGGCCACAGACAAAGATGCGGATATGCGGGCATCACGTGAAGAGCACCTTCCCGTTCCTCGAGTGCAACAATGTCATCGGAGATCACTCCGTACCCTTTTTGGGCGAAGGCCGCCGCAGTCGTGGACTTTCCCATCCCAGTCTGGCCGACAAAAGCCACGCTCCGATCTCCAAAAGCTACCGCACTCGCATGTAAGCAAGTGACTCCACGCAAACGCAACATAAGGCCTAAAATCGGTCCCAACAGATAAGAGGTTGCGTTCTCGATGGAACTCGCAGGGGGCCAGGTCGCCCAAATGTTTTCTCGTTTGCCATCCAGCCAGAACTGTGTCCCATCTTCATGCGCGATTCGCACAAAGCCACCCTCTTCAACTTTAAAGATTTGCAGCGCTGGCTCGCCCTCCGCATTTGTGTCGGCGCTGACGTACGTCAGTTCTTCGGAACGGCACGAATTCTCTTCCTCAGTGTATGGTCGGAGCCCAAGGTGCAGCTCCACTTGGCAGGTTTTCTTCGATGGACTATCGTGGTCCACTCCAGGCAGGGGTAAATTAGAGCGGAGATGCAGGCCGAACAAGAAGTAGTCCGTGCTCAATTCCGTGCGGGCGATAGATTTGTAGTTCACTGACGGGAGATTTCACTTGGATCAGCCGTTTAGTGGGGAAGCCTTTCTTGTCCTTAGTTTTCCCCGAGTCGGCCTCTCGCGATATTCTGAATCGGGTGCGAAGGCGAACCATCTATTACTGTTGCTAGCTTACTTTCAGACGTGTGTCCTGTTCGCTCTGGCACTTCTTCCGCCATCCGCTTTACCATTCCGGCCAACCCGCTGCGTCAATTCCCGCACCGTCCCGTAAACGATCAACGAGGGTTTCGAATACGGTTTTTTAGGTTCCGGTTTCGCGGGCTTACCCATTCCCAGCCTCCGCATGCATTCTATAACGAACTCCCCGCGCCGACTGCAACCAAATGTTGAGGCAATGGGGTCGCATCTTAGTACTTATCTGTTCTGCGTTTATCTTAGCACGCGTCAGCGACAACTCGGAACGATCGATATATCTATCCAAATCTTTGTTCCAATGCATCTGTTCGAGCCGCTTGGCGCCACTCCGCTGGAGTTGCGCCGCAAGTGGGTCGCCCTGCACCGGCGTCTTCGGCCGCATCCGAACCGTTTCCGGTATCCGACCGGCCATGGCCTCGCGCAGGAGCATCTTCTGGAAGAACCAGGGGAACGGCGGAAGCGCGAGCAGATAGTTCACGATCCTCAGATCGAGAAAAGGATAGCGAGTTTCCAGTGGGAAATGCGTCACTCCTGCGTTTTCGTTTTCAAACGTATGTGTCCACTGAGGCAGGGAAAGAGAGGCGTGGGCGTTCGGGAGAATGGGATGCTCAAGCGGCAGATTGGCATGCTCGCCCCATTCCTGCCACCGCTCTTTGAGTTTCATTCGTTTGGCGAAGTCCGTAGCCAGCCATTCCGGAAACACCGGCATGTCCGGCTCCTTGCCAAACAATCTCAGGAACCCTGTTCGAATGCCGCGCCACGGGAAGGGTCTAATCCAAACATAATTTGCAACCTCCGTTAAGAGGCGTCGCCACTCTCCTCTTCGCCGCAGGTCACCCACGTATGGCCACATCTGAAAGTCCATGAGGTTGTCGGCACCTTCCCCTGACAATAGAACACGGCAATCGGGGGAAATACTCCGGCAGGATTCAAAAAATCCCGCACGTAAAGGATTGTCGAGTGGTTCAGGCAAACTCAACTCCGGCTCGTCCCAGCCCTGAAAAAGTTCCACCTCATCCAGGGCCTGAAATTGGATG
>Ga0210405_10005302_pt1 | contig 11832 bp, 13 predicted proteins | sample IncBWH11MmetaG_FD_155492 | JGI IMG/M metagenome (GOLD analysis project Ga0210405, IMG submission 155492) | Forest soil microbial communities from Barre Woods Harvard Forest LTER site, Petersham, Massachusetts, United States - Inc-BW-H-11-M | ecosystem: Environmental > Terrestrial > Soil >... | reverse complement strand
CACCTCTCATGGCCGGTCTACAGTCCACTCGACTTGACGCAGACGAGCGTTGACGTCGGAGCCAGGCCCATCACACCGGCCGCCTTAAGGGAGGTCGAGACTATGGTGATGGTCTTCAGCGTGCCCGTGGAGTCGGTCGAGACCTGCCACTGCCGGGTGTATTCCGCTCCCGTGGAACTCGTCAGGAGGTTGCCGTTTGTGTCGAGATAATCGACGAAATATTTCACCACTGCTGCCGGCGGAACCGAGCCCACAGTCGTACTGGCAGCCATCGTCCCGCCTAAGCCGCAAGTATTGCCTCCCGAGCCCGTGCATCCCGTGGACCCATCGGTCACGGACGGAAAGACCGTGGTATCCGTGGTGCCGTCGTTGAAGCCGTCGCTCGTCAAGTTGATGGCGTTCAGAGTGAGCAACTGTTCCATCTTGTCCTGGGCGTATTCGGTGGTCCTGGTCGCCATGTCTCCCTGTTGATTCGTGGTTTGGATACCGATGGCGAAAACGGGCAGAAGTCCTACGACGACGATAATCAAGATCGCAATGGCCACCATGGTCTCGATCAAAGTTGATCCGCGTTCTGATCGCGCCTTATTTTTCCGGCAGCGCTTTCCCGATTTTATTCCGGCCGTGCTTAGGAGTTCTGCAACCATTTTCCAAGCTCCTGAGTTTTAAAATTGAACCCATCCCGAGCCGGTGTATCTATACTGCGCTGGCACCCCGGAGATGGACACCGCGATGGCTGAGAAGCCCTCTGCACCCTTGATATAGATCGCGTCGCTCGCGACTATTTTGTTAGTGCTATCCACCGGGTAGGTGCGCGAAGCATATTCGATACATGCGGTATTGGAGTTGGTAGCGCCAGGGCTCGGGCCCGCGACGCCAACCGTGCAGGCCGGCGCCTCGGCGGGCGCCACCCCAGTGGGTCCTGTTGCGATTGATCCGTATCCGAAGGTGTCGCCTTGCGAGAGATTTATGACCGTACCGCTTGGGGCGCTAGAGGTATAGGTAAGACAGGTGTTCGTAGGATCCGAGTCCGCCACCCAGCACCCACCCGCTTTATTCCAAACCTCCAGCTGAAAAGTGTTGCGGGTGAGATCTATGTAAACGCGTGCATGAGTGAAATTGGCAGCCGCGCGAATGCGCGCCACGTTAAGCTGGGCGGCAATGTCCCGCGTATCGCCCGCGATTCGGAAACTCCGCGCCAGTCCCGTAACGGAAGGAATTGCTATAGCCGAAAGGATGATGATGCCGGTGACGACTAACATGAGCTCGATCATTGTAAAGCCGTGATTTCGGTAGGCCTTTTGCCGCGTCGGCCGTGACACCCGTGACCCACCTATCTGAAGAGAGGAGGAGAAGAGAGAACCCGCCTGAGGGCGTCGAGACTCCCGGTCTGTTTGAGTTATACGATCCCGATCAAACATTGGCTTCATCCTCATGACTTCGAGTGCTCCCATTCTTGGGGGAGCGGCCGTCGGCGGCAATGGTACGTTTGTTCAGGCGCATGACCTGTTTCCGTGCCTGACCTTAACTCTAGGCGCAATTCTCTGGCCAGTTAGCAAGTCCTTTATTTTTATGGGCATAGCTCTACACTCGGCGGGGGCCCAAGATCTCAATGTAACGATTCGTGACGAACCATAACGAACCAACGACCCTGGGAAAATAAGAACCTTGGTAATAGAGAGAGATAAGTCCCATGGATCACGGAAGTGATTGCCAGGATTGAAGCTACGCGTTTTGAAGCGGCAAACGACTTCGGCGCCGGCACGGCGGTCCCATTCACCGAACTTTCGCCTCGCTTGCGCCACTCGTTCACGCTCGTCTGCGTAACTTCGTAGCGTTTGGCCGCATCGCGCAGGATTTGCGCGCGGCGCCGAGGCCGCTGCCAGATCAAGTTAATTCTGGCCCGAATACTTGCAGTGAAAGTTTCCGCCTGGCTAGTTCAACATTTCGCGGAAGGCCATGGTGTGAAATGTGCTCAGCGTAGTGGCTTGGGCAATACACCCGCTGCTGTAGTTCAAGCCATTGCCGCCGCCACCGCTAAAGTCAAAAGTGGGGGCGCCAAGGCTAGCCAAGGGGTTGCCCATTGAATCGAGCGTCTTAGCTACGAGAATGGCCCCGTTATATGAGTTACCGCCTCCGCCGTTGCCTTGGAAGTTTCCCTGTCCAATCACCAGCACGAGACCATTCCAGCCCACGTTTCCGCTGGCTGTGAGGGTCCCAGTCACAACCAGAATTCCGTACCCGGTGACGTTGCCGCTGAGCGTCAGGTCGCCGTTTACATAGATAATCTGCGGCGACGCAGCGGTGCCTGCATTGGAAAGGTTGGAAGCTGGACCAGTGATGACAGGTTGAGTAACCATGCTTTTGATAGACGATGTCAGGTTTTGCAGGGAAGTGACCGTTTGCAAGTTTGGCGGCAAGGAGGAAGAAATGTTCTCGATATCAGGGGTCGATCCGCCGCTGCCCGTATAGTTGTTTGCGCGCCCATTGGGAATGCCGCCGGTTACAGTTGTAATGTCCGGATTATCGGTGACGCCGATCGCTGGGATTGCCGGGCCAGTCGTCGTAGACCCACAGCCTGTACTATCGATTCCGTTGACACCGAAATTGTTGCTATGAGGCGCGCCATATGTGTCGCCCGTACCGTCCAGTGTTAATGCGGACGTCGCCGAGAAATTTAACCTGTCCTCCGCAATTTCGGCTTGTACCATGCGCCGAGATCCGCTGGGCGTAACCGCCAGGGCTGTCATGGTATAGACAGGCAGATTGGGTGCGGAACAGCTTGTGGTTTCTTCATTGGTTCCGTTCCAGCAAACCTGCGAGCCGGAACTACTACTGCCATTGGTCGAATAAGAGGTGAGGGCGTTGTTCTGTTTCAGCATCAGCCGCACCCACTTCCAAGGAAGGACTGGCGAAGCCGCATAGGTCGTGCTTGCCGTGGCCGAAACGCACCAACTGCTACAAGAAGATATGTTTGGCAGATTACTGCTGCAACTGATCGTGGAGGTCTCTTTACAAATTTCGTCGTCGGGGTAAGTCGTGCTGCTGCTGCCATTCCAGGGAGCCACCGTTTCCCCGTTTGCCGGATTCAAGATGTAAAGGACGCTCCCGGAGGTTCCTGGCAGGGTCGTAGGAAGAGACGCGGTTCTTAACGTATTTGTGGCCGTGGTGCGCATGCGGTCGCGGGTCTCTTCAATGCCGGACTTGGCTGAAAAAAATGCCAGTTGTTCATCGCGGAAGTTGGCGCTGATACTGGTTTCGGTATTGCTAAGGAGAATCGCGCCGGCCGTGATTGCGCCGATAATCAGCAAAGCGATCAGCACCATCACTAAGGCGATCCCGTGCTGCTGATCCCGGCTGCTTCCTTTACGGTTGAGCGTCATCATATTTGGCCTCTCTCAATTGCAGCTCATGGCCTGTCCGCTGGAGGCCATCGAACAGTTATTCAGAGATACTTCACCCTCAAAAACCCCTTCAATCGGCTTCCCTGTCTGCAAATCGATAACGGCGGGGTCATTCACTCGCAGGTTAATCTGAATAGTTTTGACGGTGGCAATGGTATTAGCGCCGGCGGCGGTGCTGATGTCCACAGGCAAACTGGTGATTTGGGTGCCAGTCGTGTCGTAGTACTTGAAGATGGGGTTGCTCACCAGATCGTTCACTTCCGTGCCCCAGTTTGCTGAGCTCTGACCGCTAAGGGGACTCCCGGTTACTTTGTCAACCTGGCTGCGTTGCAAACAGAGCGAGCAATTGCCAGACCCGTTAACCATGTACTGGATGCTTTGCACCGTACTGATGCCGTTGACGGAAGCTTCGAATTGAACCGCGTTGCTGTCGATTTTCACCAGGCCTATGGCAAAACGGCTGTCGTTGATCACCGGCGAAGCGAGCACCGGAGACCAGGTGCCACCGGAAAGGTCAAAAATGCGCGAATTGGGGTCCCCTATCTGGTTGATATCGCGAAAAAACTGATCGACGAAGTCCCGGACTTGCTGAAAATCATCGAGTTTCGCCTGCTCGTTGGCCGTGCGATATTGGGCGGCGCTCAACTGCTCGAACACAACGCCCATCACAAGAGTCAAAATCAACATGGAGAGCATCATCTCCAGCAGAGAAAAGCCATCTTGTCTGGGAAAGCTCAGCCCTCGGCGAAGTTTCATGGCCTTATGTCCCTTGTCCAATGAGGCTTCGAATAGTTACGGGCAGAGAGAAGTATCTCGGGTCCTTCCCTGCATTTTGTTTCTGCGCGGAAACAGTGAGGAACTTGACGTACGCGGAAGGCTGCGTGATATTCCAGCGCACATCATAGGTGAATTGCATCCCGCCCGTGCCGCAGTCCGTAAAAAGCATTTGATAGTTGTTAACCGGTGACTGAGTGAAGTCCACAACTCCGGAACTGGTCAGCGCGCTGCCCCCGGCCGCTGTAGTGATCGTAAAGCTGTTTCCGGCGCAATCCGTGATGGTGAGACTGGGCGAAGTGCTCGCCTTGACGCTGGAAATCTTCTCTGTGAGCATTTGAGCGATGGCTGTCGAATTACTCTGCTGGCGGCTGCGACCATTGCCCCCTATCGAAAGACCGATGAGAGACATACTGCCCACGACCCCCACCAGAAGCACAACCAGTGCGATCATCAGCTCGATGAGAGTCATTCCGCGCTCATCCCGCGCGATTGCTTTCTTCGCTGAGAAGACTATTTCCATGATCCACCATTCCACATCAGAACCTTGGATCTTCCTGATTTGGTGACCAGAACAGCCGCCCAGTCATTGGTTCTGCTGTCCTGGAAGTAGAAAACGAAGTAGCTGGCTGCCGGAGTTGCACAGACAGAACTGCTGTAATTACACGGCAAGCCCCTCGGCGAGTAGGCAATTACGTTGGAGTTGTCAAAAGGCGTTCCCGATGAACTGTCGCCCACCAGAGTGTATGCACTGGGTTGCCCGCCGCTGCCGCTCGGGGCGCCGGAGGCCCCTTTTACCGATTGAGGAAGGTCGATATACGGTTCGTTTGCATCGAGGGCGCTATTGTCATTTAGATCGATATAGACCTGTTGCAGTCCGCTAACCATTCGAAATCGGATCGGGTATGTGGCGTTAGCTCTAGCCGCGCTCATCCGGGCTTGCTGCGTTAGATCGGCCACCTCAGCGGCTGCAGCGCGCAGTTGGGCGTTTTGCCAGACTTGAATGAAGTTGGGTATCGAAATCGCGGCGATTACGACGATTAACGTCGCGACAAGCATCAGCTCCAACAGCGTAAATCCCCGTATACGTTCATCCGCGTTGGACTTGCTTTGGCTAGATTTCATTTTCATCACTCAAATAGCAACGCTTTAGAGCCAAGATGGCTCGTCATCAATGGTCCCGGTAGACCAGCATCGGCGGCAATGTACATTGACGCCGAAGGCTGACCCTTGGCCTACATTTCTGGAGGTTGGGCCTGGAAGGGGAGGTTGGCCCTAAAGGGAAGTGGCCGCAATTCTATTGCCAGGGTACAACTGGCTCATTTTTATGGTCATAGCTCGAAGCTAGGCGGTAAGTAAACAAGTCAGATGTAACAATTCGTCACATAAAGCGCGCGCCTAAGGCGGGGATGCAATGTCATCGAAGGGTCACTTCAGATAACAGTTCACCGGAAGAAGAGCGGCATTCGAACCTAGTTTCTCCAGGGCCAACGACGCCTTGTTTCGAAAGGTGAGTCATCACATTGGGCACAGCAAGAGAATCTCGCGGGGCAGGTTTTGCCCCTCTACAGCGCTAGCGTCTCCTGGTGCTCGCCGAAAACGCGGCGCATCGCATCGGAGATCTCGCCTACGGTGGCATAGGCCTCAACCGCTGCCAGAATCGCCGGCATGAGATTCGCCCCCGAACTAGCGCAGGATTCGACTTCAGCGATTGCCTTGTTCGCCCGCGCAGCATCGCGACGCGCTCGCAGCGCGCGCACGCGCTCGACCTGCTCCTGCTCGATGGCGGGATCGATGCGCAAAATGGGGATGGGCTCCTGTCGCTCAGTTCGATAACGGTTCACACCTACGACGATGCGTTCCTTGCGCTCCACGCTTTGCTGATATTCGTAGGCCGCTTTCTGAATCTCGCGCTGCACGTAGCCAGTTTCTATGGCGCGCAGCATGCCGCCGAGTGCATCGATGCGCTCGACATACTCGCGCGCCCCGGCTTCGAGCTCGTTGGTCAGATGCTCGATGGCATAGGAGCCGCCCACGGGGTCCACCGTATTTGCCACTCCGCTCTCGTGGGCCAGGATCTGCTGCGTCCGTAGGGCGAGCCGGGCGGCATCTTCGGTAGGTAGCGCTAGCGCTTCATCAAGCGCGTTTGCATGCAGTGACTGGCAGCCGCCCAGCACTGCCGCGAGAACCTGAATGGCCACGCGGACAATGTTGTTCTCCGGCTGCTGCGCAGTGAGCGATGATCCCGCCGTCTGTGCATGAAAGCGTAGCATCATCGAGCGCGGGTCGCGAGCGCCGAAGCGGTCGCGCATCAGCCGCGCCCAAAGCCGGCGAGCCGCGCGATATTTGGCGATCTCTTCGAGCAGATCGTTGTGCGCGTTGAAGAAGAAGGAAAGCCGCGGCGCGAAGTCGTCCACTCGAAGGCCTGCGGCAATTGCCGAATCCACATAAGCAATGGCATCGGCTAGCGTAAAGCCAACTTCCTGCGCGGCCGTCGATCCGGCTTCGCGGATATGGTACCCGGAGATCGAAATCGTGACCCAACTCGGCAATTCGTCTTTGCACCAGGCGAATACGTCGGTGATGATGCGCATCGCCGGCCGGGGCGGGTAGATGTAGGTGCCGCGTGCGAAATATTCCTTGAGAATATCGTTCTGTGTGGTTCCCGAGAGCTTTGCGAGGTCTGCCCCTTGCTGCCGGGCCACAGCCACGTACAAAGCTAGAAGGATCGCCGCCGTGGAATTGATGGTCATCGAAGTGGACACTTGAGCAAGGGAGATGCCTTCGAAGAGCATCTGCATGTCTTCCAGCGAAGAGATAGACACGCCGACCTTTCCAACCTCGCCCCGGGCGCGAGAATGGTCCGGATCAAAGCCCATCTGTGTGGGCAGATCGAAAGCGACGGAGAGGCCGGTTTGCCCCTGCGCCAGCAGGTAGCGATACCGTGCATTAGACTGACGCGCCGCCCCGAAGCCGGCGTATTGCCGCATAGTCCAGAGTTTGCCGCGATACATCGTCGGATGTATTCCGCGGGTGTAGGGGAACTCACCAGGTGAGCCGAGCGATGATTGCGGATCGAAATCCCTTAGATCTTCGGACGTGTAGACAGTTTTGAGCGGCGTACCCGACAAAGTGGTTCCGCTGGATGCAGGGAAAACGGGCTGCGGTGTCTCGACAGAGTCTGCGACTTCCGCGCGGTGTTTTGGGGAGGCAGGGTCGTCCGAATGCGACATATCGTCTCGAAAAGAAGAGCCGTCAACGCACGCGGCGCGCGGCGCGGAATGATGCCACGCCGAAGACCGCCATCACCAACGCCATTCCTACGCTCGTCCTCCACTCCCAATTGGGCGCGTGCTGCCGCCAGTAGCGCAGCGCGCCATTCGTCCAAGCCAAAGCGAGAATGAAAAATACCGCGCCCGTAGTTTCATGAAAGACCTGCCGAGCGGCGCGCCAGAGTGCGCGAAAGAAGCCGCGCGGCTTGGTGGCTGTAGGAGTAGCGCTCTCCATGAGTTGATTTTAGCGCAAAACCTGCGGGGGAAGCTTCTGATCACACCCCGGTTATGCAAGACTTGTTTCGGTTGCTCCAAGCGCCTACAATTCCGATAGATGAAGTCACGGAGGGACTCACTTGCAACTTGACGATCATCTCAAGCGGCTGCTTCGCGAGTTGGGCCACGCCATCAACGATACAGTTTCGGAGTCGGAGCGTATTACCGAAGCCATTTCGGGAGTCCGTGCCGCGGGCTATGACATAGTCTTGAAGCTCGATGCCACGATTGGGTTGGCGCGCCGCGAACAAAGTTCTGGCTTGATCACTTCGAACGACCGCCGCTTTCTGGAGTCGCTGCACATTCAGGTGGATCAGGATGTACTCGAGGAAGAAAAGCACGAGACAAAACTCGAGATCACGCCGCAGGACTTGCGCTTTCTGAAATCGCTCAAAATTTCGTTCGACGAACCGAAACAAGAACGCAGTTAGCAAGAGAGTTCTCCGCCGCCGAGTTGTTTTTCGAAATCGAAGGTTGGCACATTCAGTGCTTCGCCCGCCCGCCGTTGCCGGCCGTTTTTATCCTGATGATCCTGCGGAACTCACACGCCTGATCACTGGGTTCGCTCCGTCTGCGGAAGAACCCCTCCGTCCGGCCTTAGCCTGTCTAGTCCCGCATGCAGGCTACCGCTACTCAGGACATGTGGCCGGAGCCGTTTACGCCCGGCTAAAATTGCCGCGACGTTTTCTCTTACTCGGACCCCGGCATTCCCCTGGGGGTAAGCCGCAAGCCATTCTTTCCGAGGGCGCTTGGGAGACCCCTCTCGGCCGCGCGGAGATCGATAGCGAACTCGCCCGCGATCTAAAAGACGCTTACCCAGAGCTTTGCGAAGACGGCGTGGCGCACCAGACCGAGCATGCCCTGGAAGTTCAGCTTCCATTCCTGCAATCGCTGGCCAGTGATTTTCGTTTCGTGCCCATTGCGCTCGGACCTACGGACTACATCCAGCTTGAATCGTTGGGGCATGCCATGGCCGAAGTCTTGCGGCGCCAGCGTGATCCCGTACTCATGATCGCCAGCTCCGACATGAATCATTACGAATCGGATGAGATCACGCGCCGCAAAGACGGCCTGGCCATCGAACGCGTGCTCTCGCTCGACGCCGCCGGCCTTTTCGACGTCGTGCGCCGTGAAGAAATTACGATGTGCGGTTTCGGTCCGGCGGTGAGCATGCTAACGGCAGCGAGCCTGCTGGGCGCCTCGCGCGCCACGTTGGTGCGCTATGCCACTTCCGGCGACATTAACGGAGATCGCAAGGAAGTCGTGGGCTACGCTGGCGTCATTGTGGAGTGATGTCGTCACATCGAGCACCAACGGCGTCGCGAATATCCAAGAGAGCTGCCTAGAATTCTTTATGGATGGCTACTGGCGGGTTGGGGCGCGGCGCCCTCCGGCGAGCTACTTGTGCGGATTCTCTCCGCGAGAGCGCGCGACAGCTTTCGCGCCACGTCCACGACCCGCGAATCCGCGGCGATGCGATCCAGCACCGGCAGGAGCCGTTCGGGTTCCGGAATCGTGTGCTGCCCCAGGTCTTGCTCGAACTGATGCAGTGCGTCATTCACTCCCAACCGATCGTATCTCAGCTTTTGCTCCAGCGTGATGAGGTCGCGTTGCTGTTGAAAGAGCCCTTCGAAGACAAGCGCGAGTTGCATCGCTGTGCGGTCTAACGTGTAGTTGTAGTGCGTTTCGTGCACCTCGGCGCCCTTTTCATAGTGAAAGGTTTTTTGCCCAAGATCCGCGATTTTACGGTGGACGTCGAGATCAAGCCCCTCAAAATTGTGCAGCTCGCCCGCAAGCTCGAAAATCTTGGCGCGCACCGCGTCGCTTACCTGAAACGGCTGAGGATCCGGATCCTCGGTTAACTGGCGGATATCGTAGGTCGCCGATCCATCTTCGCCGATCTTTATCTCGATGAACTCGGGATTGCTGCCCTTGAAGATGCGCCGATAGGTGATGGTGGCGCCGTTCGCGGCGCGCAGAACGAGCGGACCAATCAGGATTACCGCGACCGACAAAATCGCGCACCAGTAAGGCATGCTTTTGAAGCGGTGAATGCGATTCATGGTGTTGAAAGGATGCGTAGATCGGATTCGGGGGTACGCTGCCGCGTCCCGCCGATCGTTAGATCTCATACTCCTGCCGATGCTTGCATGGGCATGCCTCAACTTTAGAATAATATCCTAATCAGGCTAAGCCGTCTGGGATTGACTCTCTGACCGCCAGTTTAATGAAATTGAAGCGGTGGCCATGCCGGTTGCGAACACCGAACCAATTCCCGCAGTCTTACTTGTAGCTGGCCGCTTTCCGGAAATTTGAGCCCCGCCCGCATTAGCGATAAGCTAATCACTATTGCCGATCTGCGAATTTGACGGGGGTTTTGACGGCGTTTCACGATGGTTACCTGCCGCGAATGCGAATACGAAATTAATCAGGCGACAGAAATCTGCCCGCACTGCGGCGCAGACCTGACCAGCCTCCCAGGGGAACTCACGGCGCCTGCGAAAAAGCCGACCTTGGCGAAAATCCTGCTGCGCTGGGGAATGCTGTTAGGCGTCCTCCTGGCCGCCATGTGGAGCTTTCTCTGGTTCGTGGTATCCCCACGCACCGGCAATCTCACCGCTGAAGCGGAAGGAAACGCCATCGTTGCGATCGAGGACGTTTATGCCCAACTGCATTCCTACGCTCAAGCGCGGGGTGGAGCCTATCCGTCAGACTTGGAACAACTCGGCCCACAGGTACGTCAAGCGGCGCAGCTGGCCCAGAGCGATGGGTATCAGCTGCAATACACACCCGGACCGTCGGAGGCCGACGGCGACATTCATAACTACTCGCTCGAGGCGCGCGCCGGGAACTACGGCTACCGCAGTTTTTATGTGGATATCAGCGGCGTGGTGAGAGCCACAAAAGAAAATCGCGAAGCCACCAGCGCCGATCCTCCCATCCATTAGAGACTTCAGCGGAACAATCTCAGACACCGAAGGTTCCCCACACTGCCAGAAATTGGCGGCCGGGAGCATGCCGCTCGTTCTCGATGACGAGCCGGGTCCGTGGTATCCTGTTTCAGCGAGTCGCCACCCGAAGTCCGAACACTCGCATTATCGAGAACTTCTGTAGCAACTTAGCAGGGCCGCGGAGAGGTGCTGGAGTGGCCGAACAGGGCTGCCTGCTAAGCAGTTTCACCCCAAAAGGGTGACGGGGGTTCGAATCCCCCCCTCTCCGCCAATCCTCCCAATAGTGAGCCATAATCTTAGGAGATCAGCAAGGCAATCGCGGCAATCGCCGCGGCCATCACGAGAAATAGTCCGCCGACTAGAAGCTGCGTCTTAAGACTGTCGTCGTGCTTGCTCATCGGTCAGCCACTTTTCGAGAATAGCTCGGTCTTTCGGTTGGACCTCGAGAAATTCGAGACCCATTCCCTGAGGGCTTACGTTGTCGGTTACTCTGGCAACTGCTGTAAACTCATCGCTACCATGCTTGATTCGCACCTGGATTCGCGCTCCTCGCGGAAGAGGCGCCGCGGTCGTGACAAAGCAGCCGCCGGCACTCAAATCGCGGGTGCTCAAGACATGTTCGTTCCGTGACCCTAGTTGCTTTACTTCAGCAGTCGCGCCAATGCTGTAGCGAGTTGACCTTCTCGGTATGCGTGAGAGCCACCCTTCAAGAATCGCCTGACAATCGGGCTCGACTACGCTGAAAACGACGCCCATCCCCTCACTGCTGACATAAGCGACCGCCCCGGATGCCACGAACGTAGCTCCACCCTCGGACATCTCGATATGCACTCTGGTCCCCTTGGGATATGGCTTTACGGTCTGCACAAAACATCCGAAACGGCTTAATTCGCTGGTTTGCGCCACTACGACCTGCGAGGCACCCGATTCCGTAACCACCGATGTTGCGTTGAAAGGAATGCGCGGCAGTCGCCTGCGCTCTTGCTGGCGCTGCGCAACGTCTGAAATCGTTGGCGTTGGTTGCGGCATATCGCTAGCGTCGGCCACCTGACTATCCCCAGGTAGCCTTTCAGTAATCCTGCTATGTTAAACCTACAGTAAATAGGCGGTCAGTCGTCAATGGATCGATCGGGGCTTTAGCTTCGAAGTAATTAA